>Ga0247808_10001615_pt1 | contig 10874 bp, 12 predicted proteins | sample UWRJL089202R1_FD_179914 | JGI IMG/M metagenome (GOLD analysis project Ga0247808, IMG submission 179914) | Plant litter microbial communities from Arlington Agricultural Research Station in Wisconsin, United States - UWRJ-L089-202R-1 | ecosystem: Environmental > Terrestrial > Plant litter >... | reverse complement strand
GATGGCCATAAATCTGCCCAAAGGAATTTAACCATAACTGAATTGGAGTGTGAGCCTCCACATGATTGTACATAGCATCCGCAGTCCCATGCAGCGACCAATAAGATTGCAAAATGCTGGATTGCTTCAGAAGCTTATTTTTGAAAACACATTCGCTGAGCCGCATTTTCGCTAACTTGCTATTGGCTGAACAGCGATTATAGCGAATCCTTCACGGTAAGCTCTGAGCCTCAATCACTTCAGCCTCAAGATATGCAACACCCTTGGGTAAATTTGGTATACTCCTCTCACCAAAGGATCATGCGGCAAAACCATATCTCGCCACATGGCGAATGGGAGATCGATCTTGGAGATTAAGGTTAGTCTAAAAGAGCTTGTATAGTGATCCTTTGACGATATAGCCAACGCCAAATCAGCTTACCATGCAGAACATCTTATCCCCGGTCTCGTCCCATCAACCTCTCATTCGTATCCGTCAATATGCTGTACGGAGTCGCTTGTTACCCTAGCGATGTAATTCTACTTGAGCTCCTGACTGCCAAGCATGAGATGGAAAGCTGCAATCCCTTAGGAAGTACTGCGCAAAGGATGAACCTCCCCTCATTTCCAGAGCGAGCCTCCTTCACAGTCCTAATCTCTTCATACAGCAGCTTGGCATCTTATTCGTTCATACATAAAGATCTACCGACCTCCTCGGTACAGATTCTTTATTCCCCCATCCAACCAAACAACCAAACAACCCACCACCACTTCATCACTTCCTTATACCTCCATCTCATTTGCCTTCTTTCACTTCCTCACTTCTCGTTACATCCATAACATCCTTTCTTCATCATGCGTCTCTCAGCCTCGTCAGTTCTCTCCGTGGTTGCTATATCCGCCTCAGCCAATTCTTGCATCGTCAACGCTGCTCCAGTCCTAGTCGAGTCCCGTGAGGCAAGGGGAGGAAGTAACACTGCCAGACTTGACTCTGCAACTGGCTTTCTAGGCAGTCTGGGTGGCTTTGTCGACAATGCCAGATATGCCTGGGACGCAGTCACCGCCCCCAGCATGAACGTGTACAAGGCTCGTGACATCGTCGTTGACAAAGAGTCGCTTGCAAAAACACTTGCATCTCGAGATGTTGACGATGACTTCACTGCTCCTCTTGAGTCCCGTGAGGCAAGGGGAGGAAGTAACACTGCCAGACTTGACTCTGCAACTGGCTTTCTAGGTAGTCTGGGTGGCTTCGTCGACAATGCCAGATATGCCTGGGACGCAGTCACCGCTCCCAGCATGAACGCGTACAAGGCTCGTGACATTCTCGACAACGATGAGGTCGTCGACAGCCTCGTCAGCGCCCGTGGTGTGTCTGAATAGATTCAGGACACCCGGCGGAGGAGTGTATTACATATATGGGATCATCAAAAAGGCGTTTTAGGGCTAAGGTTTATTTTACAGGTCTGCGTTTGAAAAGGGGGAGATACCCAGCAGGAAAAAAGTCATTTTGGCGTCATTGGCGTTTGGATCGGTTTAACAGCATCGAGAGTTGTGTCTCTAGCGATTTTAGAGAAGCTTGATCTCTCAAGACAAATGAAAAGTTTGCTTATCACCTAAACTCCTTCTCTTGCCGTGCACTTTTTAAATGGGCCAAGGATTGAACTCTACTTTTTATTAGCTGACATGACAAATTGACTTGACGAATCTCATTCAACTTGACGTTTAGTAGCATCAGAATGCTTTGTGCAATTTTTAACATAGTAGGCTATGCAGGTCAGATTTATGATCATGGCTACTCTCAAAGCTTGCTAACATGATGGCACAAATAGATATAAAAAGCCTTACCACCTAAGTAAAGCTGCGCGGGATAAACTTCATCGGCAGAGGCCCCAGGTTCAGAACCATATAGTCCTTCCACTCATCCACGAATTTCTGCTCGCTGTAGCCTTCTCCAAACTGCAGGTCGAATTCTCGAACCACATTGGCTACCACAAGCCGCAGCTCGTTGGTGGCGAGCTGCTTCCCCACGCAGGAATGGACGCCGTAGCCAAAGGGGATCCAAGCTCTCCTGTCCTTCACCCCGACTCCGTTGTCCAGCCACCGTTCCGGCCAGAATTTCTCCGCGTTGAGGAAGTACCTCTCGTCCATCATCAGAACCATATGTGACACCATCACTTGCACGCGGCCGGGGATGAAAATACCTTTGATCTCGAGCCCTTCCCGAGGTGTGGTTGCTTGAACTCCACTTGCCACCGCGCTTAGCAGTCGCAGAGCTTCATTGACCACGGCGTTCAGATACGGCAGTCCTCTCGTGGTCTCGACATCCAGCCGCCCTTCTCTCGCCCACGCCTCGTCCACCTCCTTTTGCAGCTTCGCTAGCACATCCTGGTGGCTGCACAGCTTCCAGATGGTCTGCGTGAGCGTGCTAGCGGTAGTATCGCTGCCGGCAAAAATCGCAAGGTGAGCATTCGCAGTGAGCTCCGCCTGCGTGAAACGACATCCACTCTCCGAATCCTTGGCGAGGAGATGTTGGAACAGATCTTGATTTGCAGTCCTCGAGTTCTGTCTCTCTGCTAGCATCGCCTCTCCCTTCTTGCGAAACGCTTTCAGGTCGGCTGTCACGGGGAGATAGGGCAACAACTGACACAAATTGCGTAAAGCAGCCACCACCTGTGTTATGTGTTAGCGTTATTATTCTCCTTTAGGAAAGAGATGTGTGACTTACGCCGAGTATAGAGGCGTACTTGTGAATAAAGTCTATGTAGAGAAAATCTCCCGTGCCGTCTTGCAAGCCGGCGTCTTTTGAGAAGCAGAGATCGCTCATCCTACTCACGTTTTAGAAATTATAGTGACGACCTAAGCAGGGAGCACCAACACGTCAAAGGTAAATAGGCACATCAACTTGTAGAAGTTTGTTGTTTGGCCATCTTTATCTCTCAAAATCCCCAGTAGCTTCTGAACATGTCTTTCAACCCGTGGATTGTACACCTTAAACTCATTGCTCACAAATGCTCTTTCCCTAGAGTGCCTCTCATTAGCAACCTACCCTCCCGGATCACATAGTCACATAGAAACGTGGGAGCAGCCTACCAAATCCGCCTCCAGACACTATGGAGCCTATAGTCCCTCGTGGTGTTCAAGTTGCTCTCTCCATTCACGGCCCCGAGCTCGTAAAAAGGTCCCCTCTCATACTTTCCCTTGTAAATCTTCTCTACCGCCTCCACGCAATCAATACTTAGCTCATTCGGCCCAATCCGGATCACTTCTGAGTTGTAGAGTCTATGAAGGCGGCGATAGGTCTTTGCCGCTTGCCCGGTACGATATTGGTTTGAGAGCCAGACCTTGGAGAGCGCGGCGAGCTTGGGCCCGGGGAAGTGGGAGAGGGGAGAGAAGTAGAGGCGGCGGATGAGGGTTACGGTTATGGAGACGGAGAGGAAGACGAGGTTAGCTATGGCGAGGTTGATTGTGATGTCAACGAGAGACTGCAAAAGAGATGAAAAGGGGGTTTGGGAAATGACTAAATAGGCTAGAAGCGAAGCATTCGCGGTGGTGTATGCTAAGACGACTTTTACAGTTGACACTTCTGGAATTGGTGAGATGATCAAGTGTGCAGTGATACCAGCAATGGCTGAAGCCGCCAGTAAGTTAGAATACATTTTCACGAGTATCAAATGCAGAATTCGGTGTAGAAACACAACTATACAATCATAATATAGCCATACATGTTTCCAAGCCTTGCGTTGTAAGCAGCGCACATGAGGTTGCACACGCGCCCGTCTGGGACCGGCACCCACATATCGCTTGCAGATGCATGGCAAGAGGCTTGGAAGGCATCGTATCTTTCCCAAATGTGAGTTTGCGGAGCATCAGGTGTGGATGCTATCTCTGTCTGATCCGAACTTGGCTTGCGTTAAAGGGTCGGACGTCGCGTTGAGGATGGTATTACTTTCTTGAAATCAGATGATTGAGTTTGACAACGCCCTTCTCAAATCCCCAACCCATGGTATTAGCTACGAACATTGATCATGCAAACTAAGAGCAGGTGAGATAGATGACAAGACTGTCGCAAAATTCTAGGTTCATTTGTCGTATATATCACTCCACAGGCCATCCATATATAACGTCATTGTCCTGTTTCCCATCATAACCTCATGATCATCGCATCGCCGTCTCATATGCACCTCCATACCAATCAGCCCGGTTCTCTCATCCTCAGATATACAAGTCTCAACAGTATACCCTCATAGAATATCATGTCGTAGAGTCCCATGCAAATCCAAGCCATCTCCAATGCTATGCTTGCTGCTTGGAAGCTGTGCTACCACCATTTTGCGAACCCAATTTAGTAATCTACCACGAAGGATCCATGGATTGTGAAAGAACCCTTTCAGATAGCCCAACTTCCACGTCTGGCACGAACTCCCCAAGCCGGTACAGGGTTATCATTAGCCATGCTGGGATGCTGTCTTGCCCATTCAAATATGTACAGCCGTAGCGCCTTCCATCTCACACAATAGCCTGAATGCTTATCCTCTTTGTCTGATGTTTCCATTTTCCCGTTTGTGGGATCCGTGATACCAATATATCCCTTGGCGTTCTTCTTGTAGTCGTCGGCGCGAAGATCGGTTTCAGGAATCTGACTGATTTTGGCAAGCTCCTGGTCATACTGACGGGCTAAAGCTGGGTAGCCGAGCGACAGGTAGTTGTAAACTTGTGTAATAAAAGTGTCATCAAATTCGCGCAACAACACATCCTCAACCTTGCTCTTCTCAACCTCCAGTTTCAGCCTCTCATCGAGTCCGGTCAGCATCCGGACTCCTGATTCTTTGCCCCGCGGTGACTTGGTCCCAGAAGGTGATTTGGGCAAGTCCGCGCCAAATTGAAACGAAAATGGATCCTCCTTCTCAACACTGGGTGTTTGAATCATGCTCGGTCCTTTTATGGCAGGACTCAAATACTGGTCGGCTTCCTCGCTCACACAATAGCCACCCCACAAACCTCCACCAAATGCGGATCTGTTGGGCTGTATATCATGAGCCTGATCTGATTCGAATTTGGTAGCCTTGGGAGATGGGCACATGCGGAACTTTAGATCTCCACCCAACATGGGCGGAGATGCTGCCGAGCGCATGCTCTTGAGTTCGGCTTCCTTCTGCTTGTCTAATGCCGCAGACGGAGCTTGGGGTGGGGTGTGTTTATCAGTTTGGCCATTGGTCCAGAAGGGGTCCTTGAATGTCGGATCTGAAGCCTCTGCAGCAAGCTTCATGTTGGTCTCTTCTTCTCGCTGTCGATTGAGCTTCTCTTGGTGCTGTTGCATCTCCTTGAATGCCCAACCAACATCCGTAGACTTCCGCCTTAGCTCTTCCGGCCGAATCGGATCGTCTAATAGCATGCCGATTCCCTCTACCGACTCTCCATCAGACTGACCATCTCTTTCCCTATCGTAAAAGTGTTCCACAATCTCATGAAAAGACTCATTTGGAAATGCGGCCAAGGCCTGCTCTCGCAACTGTTTCTCTGCCGCCTTTGCAGCCAAAGCCAGCAGGTAGCCCGAGAAGCGATCGTCGCAACTTTCTCGGGTTCGTGCAAGCTGCAGCCTATTCATAGACTCTTCCTGAGATTCGATCGAGTTGGAGAGGGAAGGCGGGGAGCTCCCGTTATCCTCCTCTGAACCCTCTTGTGAACTGTGAGACTCGATAGAACCTAGCTCTGGCTGGAATGAATTCGAACGAGTGCTTCTTCTAGTATTAAGGTGCGGACGCATGGAGCCCTGTTTCCGGGGAATCCGTGGGGGAATTTGATCGTGTGAGGAGCGGGAAGCGTCGTCATTTGACAAGCGGTCAGAGGTTCTTTTCGGACGTATGGTGTATATGTTGGGAACTCCCGGAGTGAGATCTGTCTGCCATTGCCATGTGAGTTAGCTTGTGTAAATTCAAAGCAAGAATTCCTGTTATTCACCTTATCTGTGGGAAGAGTAGCGGGGCCGGCCACATTGGATCTCTTGGACCGCTTCGTGGTCTCGATTAGCACAGGAGTGAATCTTTTCCCAGTCTTAGGATTCTCTTCGCGGGGGGAGCTCCGGGATATGGATATTTGGGTAGGTTCAGGTGCAGATAGATCAGTCCTCCCAGACTTCTTGCTGCTCTTAGATGTGGTTTCAATCGGCATTGGGCTGAACCGCGTTTTTTTCGCAAAGTCCCTCTTGTCCGTTTTATCCTGGCTGAGATCCTGCCCATTGTCCTTGCTCACCTTTTTGCTGCTTCGAGTGGTGGTTTCTACGGGCTCGGGAGCAAAACGTCGTTGCTTTTTGGGAGGTTCCTCGGTAGGATCGCTGGAGGGCGGGCTCGAGTGTTCTGACATGGTGCCGGTGGGATGAACGAAGGGGTAGCTTGACAACCTTCAGTCCGTGATGATGTCTGTTCCTGAAGCATGCCACTGCCACCAGATTGCAGATTGCAGATTGCAGGTTGCGGGAGAACGGCGTCGGCGGTTGTCAGTGAATTGTTGTGTGCAATGACGCATTGGCGGGCAACTGCGCAGGGTTTGACAACTGTGGTCGTGAGGGAACTTTAAATCTGGAGAACTAGGCACAGACAACCTCGAGGATGCGGGGCAGAAGATGAATTGAGGTGCTGCATCTACCGCATGCTGCGTGCTTTTGTACAACGAGGCTTTTTTTCTTATCACGCTCCAAAAGCCGGTGGGAGCAGGTGGGAGGAGGAAGTGGGAGCAGGTGCAATGCAATGCAATGCAATGCAGAAAGAAGAGGCGTGAAGATGGCGGCGCCTCGACAGCTCAAACTCTGTCGTCCGGTCTGCTTGCTACTTATCCAAACCCAAACCCAAAGCCAGCAAGCTCCCCTTCCCGTGCCCCGGTCTAGGCAATAAATCGAAAGCCAGCGCCGGAATACGGATCTCTTCCCTGCCATCGAAACTCGCTGAGTATTCACGTGTCGTGGGGCAACTTTTGCGTGGCGGTGAGATCGTGGGGCTCCAAGACACGGTAATGGTGCGCGTGCCGGTACCTGAGCCCTCCTCTGCGACGGTGTCTTGTGTCAATTTCGCTTTGAGATTGAAACCCAAGCCCGTATTGCGTCCCAGGCCTATGTTGACAGCCATCATCTCTTTCGTGATCCAGATTTGTCAAATTGTAAATAAACATTGGGAGGTTAAGCTGGCTCAGGGGTAATTTAGCCGAGGGGGTCAGGGGCTTGAAGCTCAATAGTTGCACAAGCCATGTTGAACTAATGCGCTCTAAGTCCTACCAATATCTAATTCACGTGGTAGTGCACAGATCATGTATTTCGTTCGTGTATTACTATTATTTGTTGGCCCAGTCTAATACAATCAGGTGTCAGAGGCTACCGGTGCTAACCGCTGCAGCATGGCAATCCTTCCTAACGCCGATTCCCCTATATACCATGATCACCTACGTTGATACAAGTCCTCGCCTTCCGCGCCCATTGCAAACACCACAATCTTCCCAGCGTCAATAGGCGGATGTTGAAGCAACGCGTGCGTACCCTGCCTATCCCTCATATAAGCCCATGTGCCAACGGTACCAGAATCACAGCCTTTCGAGCTTATTCAAGTCGTGAACCGTTTGCTCCCACCAAACCGTCGCCTCAAGTGAGCTTAGTCTTGCGAGGGAGCCCAGCGGCCCGTCTCATCTCAAGATCGCCCTCTGCCAACCACCGGCAAGCTTTTATCAATTGTACAACATTGATAAATTGCTTGAGCAGCATCACCGGAAGACTGATGCCGGCGATGGCCCATGGCACAGACGAATCCATCTTATTAGCTCTCGCTAGCTCCAACGCACCCGCGCTATGAGGGTTGAACATGAGGGATGCTGGGCTTCCTGCTGGGCTTCCTGGCTGTAATGTGGATGGCGAATCGCCGACAGCGGCAACTTGGAGCAGAGATGGGGACAACAGCGGCGAAGAGAAAGAGAGGAGGTACAAGGCAATAAAGAAGACTTCGTTGAGGCAGCAGCAGAGGAATAAGACAGTCTAGAGATGGTTAGCACAACGTCTAACGGCTGCTACTGGTGATTACATACCTTATTTGTATAGTATAGATTCAAAATCCAGCTCCTGGAAGCTGCAACATTCTTGTGGCTTTGCTCGGAACCCCCCATTATAAGAGTGGCATACATGTGAATATAGTGGCTGGCAAGATCCAAGGAGATCAGGCCCTGGAAGACAAGTGACCATCGAGGCCACGCCGAAGCAAGAAATACTAGAAGGCAAGCTGTGGTACACCGATCCGTCACCATATCCAGGACTGCACCAAATCTAGTTGACTGTTCGAAATAACGTGCGGCATATCCATCTAGCGCATCAAGGAGGCAGGATATGCTATAAAGTAGGGAGCAAGTTCGAGGATGCAGTGGCATGTAGTATAAGGATGCAAAGGCAAGGACAATTCGGAAATAACCTGAGGCATGTTAGAATAAACCATAGAGACATATGACTGTAGCCTACCGATTAAATTGGGATAGAACAGGAAGATGTTCTCCTTGGGAACCTGATCTTTTGCTCCGGGCCCCCGAGCTGCGCCGTTTCCATTCATGACAACCTGATTTCCTCTGGACACTGGTGTAGGAGTCGACGGCGACGCAATAGCTGCTGCCTGTCTTCGAGTTTTTACACTTGACATGATGTTTATCGCTCTTTGTTGAAAGTTGGCGTTGTCGCGTGCTAGTGAGAAGTTTGGAGGAATTTAATTTAATTTTGTCGGCACGGATAGCTTAGGAGCAGGTGTGTTTGGAGCGGCACTGATGAGATTCAAAACAGTAATCAGAAAGTTCGCAAAGAGCAGGACGATTGTTATGTAAATGAAACACAGGAGATGCAAAAGGAGAGTGATGAAGTTTGGTGTGTTGGATGTAAGATAGAATACACCTCAGCCTGCAGAAGCGATAAGGACAAGACATGAATGCCAAGCATGCTCGCCGGTGGAGCCGGGCTCGTACGTTGCATTCGCTACACCACTATTCTACGTGCTCCCCAAGGGAAAGGAGAAGATCTCCTTGCAATTGCAATTGCCTCCTATCTCCCGGATACCAGGTTACGATACTCTTGCAAGATGCTCATCAAAGAAACACACTACGATGTGGCGACCAAGGCGGATGGCAAGGAGGGGACAATGAGTAAGTCCAGAGCCGGAAGAAGAGATACAAATAGGAAATAGAACTGTTACATCATATGGGCTTACTACTCTATGATAGAACGTGGACGAAAGCTGATAATATTTTGCCAGGGATATTTTTGTTTCATCCTACAATTCCAGGCTATCCCAATGCGTAAGTGAACTGAGCGTACGCATAAGGTTACCAACCTAGGTCTAATACTATTCAGACGCTTTCCTGGCGTCGTACTCTTCAGTGAAATATATCAAGGTAGGTGATCATGGAAATTTGTTGGACCCTCTATCGGGCAATACTCGTACCAGTGTTTGAAATAAGACATTCTTGGTCATTTTCAATGTACCCACTCTTGGAGATATGGTGGTTCTTCATATAGACCTCACGAGTGTTTGTAACCTCAGGCTAAGCTAGATATCTAGTTACTGGACCTGTGGCCCGGTTTGCTAGACAGATTGCAGGCCAAGGCTACATAGTCGCTGCACCATCATCATATCATGAGTTTACTGGACCTGAGCCATTGGCCTATGAGTAAGTTTCTGGTCATCATGCTTTCTGCAAGTAGGATTATGGCTACGGACAATAGTTGACCCGATTTATAGCGTACCAGGAACCGATGCGGGCAATGAATATAAAATCAAGAAAGTGAGTGAGCTCTTGTGTCATGGTAGATGAGAAAGCATGAGTTTCTTTGCTCCTTGCTCGGGTGTGAATCCTATAGACTCCGCTTACCCAGCTCATAGACGTTGGCAGGCTATGATGAAGACTCGACCCTCTCGATCGATCATCTTCTATCCTTGAAAACTTGTAACGGTAGGATCGGAAGCACAGGAATGTGTCTCGGAGGACACCTCGCCTATCGATGTGCACTCGACCCTCGAGTCGCAGCAGCCGTAACATACTTTGCTACTGATCTTCACAGTGCAACCCTGGGCCTGGGACAGAAGGATGACAGTCTTGCTAGGGCAGGCGAGATCAAGGCGGAATTGGCAATGATCCACGGGACGCTGGACAATCATGTACCTCCTGAGGGAAGAGATCTTATTCGAAAGACTTTGCGTGAGAAGGGTGTGATATTCAGTTGGTATGAGGTTGCTGGTGCACAACGTAAGTAACTCGTCCGTTCAAAGACGACCGAGTTGACAAGTCTAGATGCTTTCATTCGTGATGAGCTGTCAAAGGGTAGATACGACCCAGCAATCACCAAGATCTGCTTTGAGATTCTACTTGAGCTATTTGGACGCACTTTGAAGCTTGACCTAGGCTCTCATGACGGGGTCGAGCAAAAGATAGAAGACATCTGCTAGGTAATAAATTATGCAGAATGGAGAAAGTTTGGGGAGATTTACTTAATTTATTACCAGAAGCCTATGCCTGATACCACCTCCCATAGTGGAAATGATCATTGTTCGTACAAAGGGGTCGACGTGCCTTGGAAGAACCTCTTGTCCCCGACTCATTACGGAATATGTAGCAATCTGGTCCTGGAGACAAGGTTTCAGACTAGATGACTGGATAGAATTGCAGCCTCGTGAATTAAATTCTGACAAGAAGCAATAATTTCACGGCCCAATATACAGTATTAAGGGCAAGACCGACTATCTGGCGATGATGGGGTGTGTAGTAGTGGACCTTGTAGGTTCTAGATTGTAAATTCTGACATGAAATGTTGATCTCACCACTCTCGCTTTTATTTTCGTTGACTTGGTGTATCTGCCGCTGGAAAGATACGTCTAATTTTACTCTAT
>Ga0247808_10001614_pt1 | contig 10877 bp, 11 predicted proteins | sample UWRJL089202R1_FD_179914 | JGI IMG/M metagenome (GOLD analysis project Ga0247808, IMG submission 179914) | Plant litter microbial communities from Arlington Agricultural Research Station in Wisconsin, United States - UWRJ-L089-202R-1 | ecosystem: Environmental > Terrestrial > Plant litter >... | reverse complement strand
TAAAGGATGCGGACCCAACTAGCTATATCGAGTGTTCGCCTCTAAATGACGGAACTTTGTGTAGTTCAAAATATTGAACTAATGCTCAAATCAACAAAATAAATCACCCGAATAATCTTTAAATAGAGGTGGAACAGAAACAGCAAACTCGGATTTAGCAAGTGTGTAACAAAAATAAAGTAAAGTGCGGATGGAGCTCTCTATATGTTGGTTACCAGTGCACACCTTTTAAGTACTGCGGTTATTCAATACATGAATTGATGGTGTATGGATATAGCACCCCTGTCTGATATGTAGAACACTACAACATACCTCGTCCTCCCCACTATACATGACTCTTCGAAGGCTGAATACCCCAAAGCACTTACAGAAATGATAGAAATACGCTGTGAAATCTAACGCTCTTGGTCACCGGTGGGTTGAAGATCCTTTCAAGGCAACGACACTAAGCCGTCATCAAATCATAGGCGCGTGAAAAAGGGACAGTGAAGGTCGATGGTGACCCATCACTTTGCGCATGTCGGATGCTCATGCAGTAGGGGTGGCAATGAGGCAAACACATTTGTAGCTAGCTGAGGCTTCCTCCTGCCACGCAATGGATACATGTCAGCCACACTTCCTTCCCGGTATCTACTAGCATCTGTATTGATGTCCTGAAATGTATGTGGCAGTGCTGCTATGTACAGACTCCACCCCTATCACTCTACCTTCTCAACCTGCTACGGATAGACCAGCTGAAGGAGTGAGGGAGGCCTTAGATGCATCCGGGACAAGGAATCCCTAGCCCTAGGAATAAAATAGTGTGGATGGCATTGCAGCTGGTATGGCGGGTATTCCATAGAAGTGTGTGCGCGTAGATATTAATGTACGGATGGATCGAATAGTAAAGAGGATGGCAATGCACGAACAACCGAACTGTTGGATAGATAGCTGTAGATGCATACAATGCTATTGAGACTAGCTTTAACTGGAACAACGCACGCCCTTCATGGCACAACATCAACCACATCCCAAGTCCTAGGAACTCTATAGCAAGCACAGCATAGAAATATCCGTGAGAATTACGTTCAGGATTCCGACCACCCGACCCTCTATCAGACGTCGGACGATAACTACCAGCCAGAGAACAGAGGCCAGGTTGGCGAGAAGAAGAGGCGCGAAGAAAACCATTTCCTATACTCTTCTTCCAGCCCCACAACCATGTGACAGCTCATGTTCACCATATGCATAGTAATAAGTGAATAAGAGTGAAATTTATACGGGAGGTCGACAACAGCATCTAAGAGGAGGAGACGGGGAGCAGGGCCAGGGACAGGCGGCGATAAGTGAGTTGACATCGGCAGAGAAGAACCAGTATCTGTGTGTGTGTGTGCATTGGTCAGTACAGTACGACCACATACAACCAGACACCACCCCCCCTTCCCTTACCACCTCCAGAACCAGCCCCAGGTAACACCCTACCCTGATGCATCGAGGTCAGACAGTACATGTTACTCATCGAAGATCAGAGTCACGGAGACCCATGACTAGGTAGAAAAACAAACAACGACACCGAGTATTACCAGCCTCGCCCCCATACAATCGCAGCACCAGTGCGAACTATCGGTCTGAGCGTCAGCCTTGTCCTCATTCGTCATCTCTCGAAGCAGAAGACTGAGAAGTAGCCATACCAATACGCAGCCTCGCAGGGAGTCTATTGCTAGCTGGGATAGTCTTTAGTAGCTTCTACATTCCTTGATCCCGAAACACGATTACAGGGAGATACATTCGTTGTCAATTCCTCAGCCTCGTCAACCCCAAGCCCACCTCAAGGCTCTATACCACACCATATCCAATACTCTTACAACAACCACCTACCTAGCTCAAACCGCAAAGATGATGGCCTCGACCACCGACACCGATCCCTTCCTTCAGGTCCAAGCAGACGTCCTCTCTCAGCTCGCTACCACCCGCCCCCTCTTCACATCCTATTTACGAATCCGCTCTCTTCAATCTACCTCCACCTCGCCGCATCCCCTTAAGTCGTCGCCTGAGCTCATATCTGCGAAACAAGAGCTGGAAGATGCGCTCGAAGTCCTCGCTGAGGATCTTGCAGATCTCCACGCCGCGGTTCAGGCTGTCCAGAGCGACCCGTACAAATATGGTCTAGAGATTGAGGAGGTGTCCCGGAGGAAGAGGCTGGTGGATGAAGTTGGAGGAGAGGTCGATGATATGCGGGAGGAGCTCTTAAAAGCTGCCGCGCAGACGCACACTCCAATTGTCGGCGGGTCAAGGGATAATAGAGATGGAGACGAAGGGGCAATGGATTATAATGCAGAATTCGAACAACAGCAACAGCAAACCATGATGGCAGAGCAAGACACGCAATTAGACGATGTTTATCGCACGGTGGGGAATCTGCGAATGCAGGCTAGTGAAATGGGCCGGGAGTTGGAGGAGCAAGCAGAGATGCTGGAGGTGGTGGATGGGCTTGCAGATCGCGTGGGAGGGAGATTACAGACAGGATTGAAGAGTATGGGAACGGTGATTCGGAGAAACGAGGACGGGCTTAGCAGTTGTTGTATTGCGGTACTCATATTTGTCTTGATATTATTACTGGTGTTGGTGTTGGTATTGTAGAAAATGGGTATATCTTTTGGGTAAAAAGGAGTTCTTGGGTTGAGAGATATCCTGGGCTGGATCAACACAACATGGCATAGATTTAAATACAGAGTTGAGAACATGTACCCCAGCGACATTCTAGAATTAATGAGCAGGGCACAACTAATACAAAATACTTTGGTAACACATCACAAAGCATGCACTGGTCCGAGACATTATGCTAGGGCAGCATAAATCCAGCGGGTCTTCTCTACATACATTACGCAATGTATTAGGCAGTTTTTCTAAGTATGCAGAATGCAAAAAACAAGAGGATAAACGAGCCTACGTATCACCAACAAAAGACTTTTAACACGTCTCTGATACTTTACATTTCTTTTGCAGAAACACGGGCGGGCGGCAAGAAGCCACAACGGTTCGTATAGCATCACCTTCTATCTGATATATGAATTCTGATAGAGTCGGGCTTCCACGTAGCCCTTCTACAAGCTACGCAAGCCGGGGTTACAATATCACATCACATCACATCACACGCGTCCCGCCTTGCTAGTATCAGCCCTGGATTGGATGGTCATGTCATTACTCCAGTCAATAAGATCATTTCAAAAGCCTTCCTCTTTTCCTTGCCCGCCCTGCTTTCCATGAACCAAAAAACACGCCCTAGTACTTTTCTCAACACGAAATGCTGTCCCAGCCGAAAAATGCATAGCGTACCGCAATGTTTCAAACAAATTTGTAGAGAGCCGCAATCCTAACCTAAAGGATAAGAACCCCCTGAAAAGAAGAGGAGCAGGGAAGAGGGGGATACGAACGATGGTGGAGCTTTGCATGCAAAATATAACAGTATAGGGCTCCTAGACATCAAATCCGAGTTGGAGAATGAGAAATCACCTTCCTTGGTAACTCTCTCCATCTGCGTTTGCAAACTTGGTACTTTCAAGAACATTCCTGTCTCTTCCCTCGATTTGGAGTAAAGAGAGAGGGCACCAAAACATTAGACTTGCACTGTATGAAAATGGAGATTCGAATACTGTGATTCCCGATTGTCCATATCATAGACTGAGAGATGGAACATGTTGCTGGCAGAGTTCAGGATAGATGACTGGCAGATTCGTCTGATACAGTCTTGATGAGTTGTCGATCCTCAACGTCCGAGGTTGCGACGTCGGAAGTCGTAGCTCGCTGGGGAGATTTGGGCTGTGAATTGGATCTGGACCTTGATTTGGTTTTGGATTTGGATTTGGAGGGTTTGGATTTGAGAGAAGATTTGGAGGAAGATTTGGACGAAGATTTCGAGGTTGCCTGCCAATCAAGTGGTTAATGTGACAATTTCCTTTGTGCTGAAAACATAACAAAGGCAGCGCACGCACGCACGCACGATAACACGCGAAGGAAGACATGATAAAGGCCAAAAAGTGTAAGGTCATGCGCGAGCCAGTAAATTATCTATTTGTAGAAGAGAAGAAAGACATTTTTTCCACACAATCATAAGGGCATCCTGAAAAAGATTCGCTTCAATACGCAGAAGTTACAAGCGCGGAACGTGCTGCTAATTCGACGAATCATCAACGCTGGCTTCTGGAGGACCCTACCGAATTTTGCCGATCGTGGGTTGGACGACGGTCTCGTCGGTCACCATCCTGTAGTTTCAATGAGTCCAAACGCTTCTGGTTGTCCTCGGTGATTGGATCTACCTCGTCGATTCTCAGGGGTGATGCTATTTTCGTTCTCGCTGGTGACGAGACGTTTCCTGACGATCGAACTCCATTGGCCTTTGATCGACTCGCCAGTTCCGTGAGCGCTTTCCACTTATTTTCTCGTGCCTGCTCTCGTACCTCCGCATTGTTTTGGTGCTCGGTATAATCGTGGGAACAGTCATCAAAGAGTTGTGGGTTGATCTCCATGAAGAGCTTCATAGCATTGTAGACCATGCCATGAATCGTTCTAGTCTCATGTTAGTGATGATGCAAGCCAGATAGACCGGTGATACGAACCTGTTCCAATGACCTTTGGAGTTTTCGTAAAGAGGAGCGAACATGATCGGTAATATTATCTCAACATTATCACTAACAAGATTGCAGAAGTACTCGTTATTCCAGAAGTAGAGCGCACGCTCAGCGACTTGGAAATGTGGGCTGGCCACAGATTTGGCAAGTTGATGGAAGAGAGGCTCCTGAACCTTAGCAAATTCTGCCGGATCCATTACCTCGAAAATGTCTTCCACTTCGTTCAAATACATAACCTCCTTTGTGCTATTAACCTTTGGCCAATATCGGAGAAGACCGAGAACAACCTAATTGCGTTAGCTCCAATCAGTGAATATGTGGTTTGACATACCTCTTCTGTCAACACTGCATCCTTTTCTAGAAATTGAACTATACAATACGCAAGCTGGGGATGATACATGCTCAAGCTCTTGGCTTTGTGCATGGGAATGAGCACTCGTGTCAAAAACAGCTTGTGCTCCTCTTTAAGAGGTAAGGCGAATCCATTGATGATCGAGCCAAGGATTTCTAAGAGCTCTGCAATTCCATTGAATCTTTCAGTTTCGTAGGTGAACTGGAAAAACACATTGTTTATCGATCTTCGAATATAGGATCGGAGGTTCAAAAATTTACCGTAAATCCTGTGTAGTGTGGTCTTCAGGAAATCACGTTCCCTTGGATCCTCCGAGTCAAAAAGCTCCAGTAACTGCAAGACAAAGCTATGATCTATATATGCCTTTGCGATATTGGTGTTAAAGTCCTGACTTTCGATGAATCTAAGGAAAAATTCGTATACGACTTGGATATGAGGCCAGGCAACCTCTAAAACCGGCTCATCTTCCTCGGGATCAAAGGCCTCTCCTTGTGGATTCATAGGAGGTGGGATAGGTCGAAAGAGATTCTTGCTAAACATGTCCACAACTCTTGGGTACATTGGCTCAGTGATCACCTGCCGATTATTTGCAACGTAGTCTAAAAGCTCGTGCAACGCCAATCTCTTTATCTCTTTAGATTTCATATCGCCACTAGCATCGTTGAAATCGAAAATGACATTGCATTGGTCGATTTTCTGCATGAATAAATCTTGTCTTCTATTTGGCGGAACTTCATGAAAGCCTGGCAGCTTCTCTAGCTCACGCTGTGGTGATATGTCAAACCTCGAAGAGTGCTGCCGCTTTGGAGTCCGAATTCCTTCTGGTACATCTTTTGGTGTGGTTGATAGATGGTTAAACATGAGTGACTTTTGGCCCGCCTTGGGAGGAGCTAAATCGTGAGGCATAGTTTCTGCTGCTCCAGGAGGCGGTATATGCTAATTGCCGTTGTCAGCAAAGTATCTGCATTTCTACAATATTTCAACTTACCGGAGCGCTAGGACTGATAATAACACTTGGAGGCAATTGCCCGAGACGACTTGGGGTCCCTGGCCCACCAGCACTTGGTGATGCCCCCATTGCATTGAATCGATCCGCTCCCCCGCTGTTTTGGCCTGGAATTGAAGAACCAATTGATCCAGACTGTGACTGCAATGAGGGAGCTGAGCTTTGATTTCCACTGTCGGTCTGGGGAAGTGGCTTGTTTCGGGAATCGTTAAGTGCAGTTGTGGAGGAAGATGGTGTTGTTATAGGTGACTGTGCGGCTTCTCGTGACCCACCCGACTGTGAAGGCGAGGCTGTACCATCTTTCGACTCCTTATTCTTCGATTTTGATGACTTACTCGTATCTTTTGCGCGCGAGAGCTGCTCATGCTGGAAATGTCAGCATTTGTTAGAGTGTTTAAAATAAGGTTCTCGCAGCATAGATTCACACCAGTACCAAGATCTGCCAGGGTGATACTCACAACTCTTTGCCTGAAGCCTTTCATCTTGGGTAAATCAGCTTTCCCTCTATCAGATGTCCTGGGGATGTTCTTGCTCTAACTCAAGTCACTCAATATTTTCGCGCTAATGTGGCTATTGTGATTCGAGGATAAATGATTATATGCCGCGAGTCGAGCTATAGTTGAGAAAGCAAGGAATAATTTCGAGAAAGTGTCTGTTACTTCAGCCAGCTTTGCTCAGACAAGACAGCGATGGTCGCTCTCGTCGCGTATAGATTTGTAGGAGAAGATTGGCAGTTTCCAGTATCAACCTAGCGTACTATCTTAACTCGAGCAGATTGGCGTCTTATTGGCACCAGGATATATTTATCGGTCTCCAACTCAAATACTATCGCGAGTTTGTAATCATATAACGAGCCGAGCCGTAGGCTGTTATCGAAAGGTATTCTGAAGATAAATTCGGTCTTTTTGTGAAAGAAGAGGGTCTAGAGGGTATTCACGTCAGCCAAGAGCTTTTGGACAGTCAACGTAGATAGATATGTGGCCACTGCTAGTGACTAGAATCTGGAGTTTCATCGAGAATTTAGAATCGCACCTAGATCATCAATCGCAAGCTTCAAGCTTCAAGCTGTAGTTCAACAGCTAAATAACACGCCAATGCCGCGATGCAATTGGTGGGCGGTGTATATGCGGCTGGTTCAGGGCTCGGTGGCATTCGCATAGACTCGACAAAAGAAAGGTAGCCCGATGATCGCTCTTCACAAAGCTGGCAATAGAAGAGCGCAGGATGAAGAGAGACGTGAGTGTTGATGTTGATCTGCATCCAACGTCGCAAAGCAACCAAGACGTCGAGTTGGGCGTCCCCGCCGCCAGTGCCAAGGCCGTCGCTTAGGTATCTCCATTTAGCGGCTCAACTTTTCTCCGAAGCTTTTTATAAACTACACAAACTACAAGCTAGTGTTCTCTATACAGACACCTACAATATAGCCAACAGTAGTATCAGGTGCAACGAAGTTACATCTTTTTTAATTTTTATCAAAGTACTTACTCAGTCAATTTTTCTGGAGTATACAATGATTTCGTTTGTCATTACCAAAGAACCACTAAGCCCTAACCTCACCACAACCTGACATCTTCACTCAGTCTTCAAAGACAAAAGCTTGACAAAGGATACGTCATACGACCATAGATTATCTCGGACCTTCAGGGATAGCTTCAGGACCTTGATCCTCAACCCTCCAGCAAACACGAGCAAGGTTATCGTATCTCTGTCATTTGCCAGCCTGCCTCTTGGATGTTTATGAGCGACATGGAGCCATCTGATTTTGACAATATTAGATGGGACGAAACTCTCCAGATTCATGGTCGTGATGTTGTCGCCGTCGAACATCCTCTCATAATTAGAAATCTCAACAAGGGCATCAAAACATTTGGGCTTGGCCAGCCATTTGACCGAGTAAGTTCCCACACAGTACACATACCCGTGATTCGCGCATCGTTTGTGCAACGTTAAGATATATGGGTTGTCGGATTACTGACCAGTATCAGATTCTTGATGAGAAGGACCCAAAGGGTTGCATTCCGCTCTACATACGCCCTGATGATCCATTGTGTCCGCCTTTGCTGTCACACAACTCTCAGACAAGAAATGTGCTTTTGAAAATCACGGTTCCAAGGCGCACTGGCAGAAAGCGCAAACGCGGGAGTGATGGGCCATATCTCGAAGAGAGCAAACTTGAAAATTTTGATGGGAATACAAAAAGCTACTCACGTGGTCTTGCCCTGGCAGCAACTGGAATGGAGGAGAGCCGCGATACGTTATATGCCAAGAGAATTCGATCACAGAGACGACTAGATCATCATCGAGAGATCTTGAGGTCGCTTCAAGATAACATTAATAGCTATACAGTACGTGACTTTGCGTTGTTAAGCAGCCCAATCGCAGCACTAATCATGAGATATGCAGATGGAGGCCGTCGCCGATATACCATACACTCATCGTTTCAGAGGTGAGTTAGCTTGAAATTTTCCTTTTGAGTTTGCTAATATCGTTCGTAGGACCTGCAAACTTCCAGCATTCGACAAGTAACACAGAATTCATGCCAAATTTTAAAGAATTGGTCTGTTCTGGGGAAGGTAAGTTGAAAACAACTACTACAATTCCTCACCCCTTAATATGTCTAACAAATTGAAGTCGAGAAAATTAGACAATTCAAGTTGAGTGAGAAGAGAGGATGGAAGGGCAATGGAGCATTTTTCCCGCCTCCTATGTACACTAGCGAGGCATTACCGTCCAACTGGACAGGTCTTGTAAATGAGCCAAAACATACCAGTGCCGGAAGCAGGCCATCATCGAAAAGTCACCAGATTAATTACGTTGTGTTCAATGTACCGGTTGTCCCATCTGGAACTGACCTGTAAGTATTTGCTCCATTCCTAAGATATTCTTTACAATACCAATTGACTCATAATCTCTAGCGATATTCCCGACGACCCAGATGTGTTGAGTTGCATCGCCAGAGTTCGCGAAGCCTTTGAAGAACGACCAATATGGACTCGGAGAGCCCTGCTCAGTTATCTACGTTCTCCTCTCCCCAAATACTACTTTGATATCGCTATCGGCTATGTTTGTTACCAATTTAAAAGCGGACCGTTCCGAGAGGCCATCGTGAAATACGGTTTAGATCCAAGGACTGATCACAAGTATTACATCTACCAAACAATATTTTTCGCCGACCGGCAGGCCAAAGGACGCTGGGCAGATCCCCGAGGCACTATGGAAGAGATGAAAGGCAAATATGCAAACAGCTACATATTTGACGGCAAAACTATTATTCCCGATGGATCAGTGTATATGATATGCGACATCACTGATCCACTCATAACAAATATGCTCCATAATGCACCATTACGAAAGAAATACGACGGCCAAGCTCAGGGTGATGGCTATATTAGTAATGGCGCCATGGCCAAAACTAAAACCATTATGAAAGCTAAAATAATCGCAATTCAAAACGGCCGCAAATTCACAGACCAGGACTTCGCTTCCACCCTTGAGTTCCCGGACGTGAAAGATGAAAATGCCAAGCCAAGTCGAGATATAGGATTTCTAGTACCAGATATTGCGCCTACGAGCGAGGAGGCCAGGATGCTGACAGGAGTGGAGAAGAGTATCCCGTTACTGGATCTCAGTAATGATGCCAGAAGACGGAGAATGAGAATTGCGGAGAGAGAGGAAGGAGTCAAACCAGTTGCACAGCCTAAGTTGAGGAGACAGAGACAGTCAAAGAGACAGGCGACGCCAAAGAAGAAGATTATAGAAGAGCAGCAAGTTGGATTTGGAACCCCTGTAGACGGAACGCCCATTGATGGACCGTCCGTTGGTCGGGCACCCAACGGCCCCCTTTTCCCCGCCTTTGGACAGTTTCTTGACGATCAGGAGCAATTAGAATTGGGTGAAATAGGGGAAGAATTTGATGGCTTCGATGATGATGAGGAAACATGGATGAACGAGCTGAACGAGGGCGGAATTCCTAGCTTTGCTGTAGAATTTCAAGACGCGGAGCCTCTAACCGACACATCTCGGATAGGTGAACCTCCCAATCAACATACTGAAAATACTCAGCAAATCCAAAATGAAGAGGTCATTGTGAGTGGACTGAGTACACCTGTAGTCGACAGCGACAAAAAGCCAAAGTCAGCCCAGAAACCATTGGAGGCACAAGTGCAACCAGAAGATGCAGGTGGGGCCAACAGTGACGATAGTGATGCTACGGATATAGTTGATTTCAAGAGAGTCCCACTAAAGAAGTTACCAGGACCGGCTGTATTCTGAGCAGGAAGTATGCTATATCGTGTTGATATATAGTATTGTGGAAAGGGCAGCAATCAGGCAGCAACTAGACAGCAACATTTCACATATAGCTCCAGCCTGAAGTATGATCTTTTCGTACCACCAATTGTGAAGTTCCCTTCTGGTTAACTAGTATTGTTATTTTGACATTATAATCACTCAGATGCAATATTGGGTGAAACTTTCTTTTCTTGCACATATCTAAATCTGTAGAGCAAGAGCAATGCTCAGTAGTCCTTCTCCCTTATATCGATTTAAACTATCTCGCCCAATTGACCATCCAGCCACCCTTCCAAGCCACCGCGACTTTGAGACAAGATTTGGATCTCAGCCTTAATATTCAATATCAACATGACCTGTAGTTCTCTTCTCCACGCCGCCTCTCTACCTTCTTCCCATAATATTTCTCTGCTCAGCATGCTTTTCGCAATACGGCGATCCCTCGGGGTCAGCCGTAACAACCCAACTTTGTCACTTCCAGCATTCCTCTCTCCGTGTCGACAATCTTCTTCGTAAGTACTGTTTACACCATATCCGAAAATTTCGCAACTCTTCACTCCCAACCAAATAATCTTCGGCACTGCGAGTCCCTCATTGCAATGCGCTAAAGCCACACTACCGT
>Ga0247808_10001613_pt1 | contig 10880 bp, 7 predicted proteins | sample UWRJL089202R1_FD_179914 | JGI IMG/M metagenome (GOLD analysis project Ga0247808, IMG submission 179914) | Plant litter microbial communities from Arlington Agricultural Research Station in Wisconsin, United States - UWRJ-L089-202R-1 | ecosystem: Environmental > Terrestrial > Plant litter >... | reverse complement strand
CTTATTTTTTAAAGGATATTCTTTTTCCCAGTAATTTCGGGTGTCGAGATAATCGATGACGAAGTTGTTCCAAATATTTTCCTTTGTCCCACTGAGCGGAGTCGAAGTGTCATAATATTTATTCACTTCATTATCAACATAAGAAACCAGTTTTGCCACCATTTCTTTTTGTTCAGAACTTTGATAAGGCGCCACATTTCCTTTCAGCCATTCATTGATTCGTCCAAGATTTTTTAGAATATAAAGTGAATTGTAATAGGAACTCGGATAACCTTGATACCAAGAAAAACCACCGTCTGGGTTTTGCAATTTCTGCAATTCGCTCCAATCATTTTGGATGGAATTTCGCATCGTATTTGCATCAAACAATCTCGCCAGTTTTTCCATTTGTTCAGTTTCGTTTTTCGATTCCAAAACCCAAGGCGTTTCTTCTAATAACAATTGTTTCAGTTCCTGATTTTTCTCAAGATTCGAAGTCAATAAACCTTTCGATTGATATTCATCAAAAACCGTCTTCAGTTTCGGATTCGCTTTGAATATTTCCGAAGCCAAAACATCAGCAAACCATTTATTGAAGATGACATCCGCAGAATTATTCGTATCATTTTTCAAGCTTGGAAGCGCAAACATAATTTCCCAAATCGGATTCGTCGTCAACTCCAAAGTGTTGGAAACATTGGTCAAAGTTTTAGAATTTGAATTTTTCAGATTTTCCAAAGTGAAAGTTTTCGTCTGACCTTCTTTTACAAAAATCGGAAGCGCATCCGTCACCAGCATTCTGTTCGGCAAAACTGCGATTGCTTTTTGTTCGCCATCTGAGAAGTTTCCGGCTTTTGCGACAATTTTAATGATAATTGATGAAACATCATTCGGAACTTTCATTTTCCAGTTCACAACAGAATTTCCGTTTTCCGATAATGTAAAAGATTGTTCTTTATTAAAACCTGCAACCGCCGTCAATGTGCTAATCCCAAATTTTTCCGAAATATCTTCGTTCGTAAATGCATCTAAAATCTGCAATTGCGCAACGCCATTCAATTTTTGATTGACTAAACTCGATAATTTCGATTGAAGATTCAATTCATCGCCTTCACGCAAAAATCTCGGATAATTTGGCGTGATAGAAAACTCTTTCTGCGTCACCACCGATTTTTCCAATGTCGCAGAACGCGCATCTTTTGTATGAGCCAAAAACATCAGTTTCCATTGCGTCAAAGCTTCCGGAGAAGTGAATTCAAAACTCACATTTCCATCTTTATCCGTCAAAAGATTTGGATAGAAAAATGCCGTTTCGTTGAGGTTTTGACGAACTGGGATTTTATTTAAATTATCTTTTTCAGGAAAACTCATTTCAGCATTTGAGTTGACATTTGGTAAACTTTTCAGTAAACTTTCAACATCTCCACCACGACTTCCATATATGGCATCAGCATCAATTTTTCCAGCTTTCTTAGCCATCGGTGCTGGTGGAGCATAGGCAGGCGATTTTACTCCTTCTTCCCTATATACTCTCATTGCTTGGATTTTAATTCCTGCAGCTCTTCCTTCAAATTCTATATCATCATCAAACCAATTGAATTGTGGACTATTAATGTTGTAATGAGTTAAATATTTAAAGTTTTTATTAAAACTCTTTTGATTTAAACCATTTCTCAAATCATAAGAACTCTGGTAAAACTGCGAATAAAATCCCTGCCAATTCCAACTATTCGAAGCAAATTGGTCAAGCGATTTGTCATACATACTTGCCAAAACTTCCGCATTGATTTTTTCATTCCCAGCGCCAGAAACTTTCACTGTCCATTTTTCCTTTTGTCCAGGTTGAAGTTTGTCCCGGAAAGTCACTGTTTCAATCTTCAAATCATCTTTGCTGTCAGCAATTTTCAAATCTACATTCTCCGTTTTCACATCATTAAATGCAACCAATTGAAATTGTAAATTAACCCTCGAAACAGTTTCATCTTTCGGAATCAAAGTTTCATATTCCAAAATTCCGTTTTTGAAAGAATGCGTTTCCGTCACCGTTTCGCCTTTTCCATTCTGAACAAAAACATTCACCAAAGCATCCGGAACGGCGGAGTAAACAAACACTTTCGCCTTCTCACCACGTTTGAAATCCTCTTTTGGTTTAATGACTTCCAAGAACGGTTTTTGATTTTGCCCAAGCGATTTCTTATCCCAAACTTTGAAGAATTGCTCCGTTTTTATCGTGTCTTTTCCTTCGATATTATAAAGTTGTAGTTTGTAGGTTCCGGCATTTAAAGAGCCAAGATTCAAGATTCGAGATTCAGGATTTGCATTCTTGCTTCCTGACTCTTGATTCTCGATTCTATCAAAAACAATTTTTTCAACTTTCCAGTTTTTCTCCTCATTATTCTTATCAAATCTATCGTGCGGAAACTTTTGCACAAATTCTTCCTTAGAAAGTTTCGGCAAATCCTGAATTGTATTTTCAAACTGACTTCTGAAAATCTGTTTCGGTTCTTCCAGCTTTTCCAGTTTTGCATTGTAAGATTTTGAAAGAATTTGGTCGTTGTAATTTTTCGTCGAAACAGTCAGTTTTACAGCTTTATCAGAGAAAATATTGTCAACATTGTCCGCCGAAATATAATGAGAAACCGACGCCACTTTCACGTTCGTGTCCGCAGATTGTGTTTCGCCATTGATGTCCGTCACAGAAGCATTGATGGCGTAATTGTCAATTTGAATTCCTTCTAAAGTTTCATCTTTTTTAAGTTCTACTTTGATGGTAAATTCGCCTTTTTCATTGGTTTTTGCCGTTCCCAGAATTGAGTTTTCATTATCATTTCCACGCGGATACCACCAGAAATAGCGCCAACGGATATTCTGTTTTTTGATTTCATAATTCACAGTCGAATTGCTCAAAGCAACGCCGGAAAACATCATTGCCTTTCCTTTCAGCTCAATCGTTTGGCCGTATTTGTACTCATCTTTTATCGGTTCAAAAGTCACTTCAAATTTTGGACGTTTGTATTCCTCAACCTGAAAATCTGCGTATCCACTAATGTTATAACTGGCATCATCGTCATCATTATCAACTTCGATATTGAAATTCCCGTTCAGTTTATTTTTTGGCAAAGTAAAACTTCCGTTCACGGAACCAAACTCATTGGTTGTCAATTTCAAAGTTTGTAATTCCTCGCCGTTTGTGTCGTTCAAAGTGATATTCAACTTCACTTTTTCGAGCGTTTTCACTTTCTGGGTTTCACCGTTGATTCCCGTTGCAATCACTTTGAAATAAACGATTTGTCCAGGTCTGTAGATTTTTCTATCAAGGAAAATCTGTGCACTTTCCTGATTTCTTGATTTGGCAATGTTTCCACGGTCATAACCGTAAATGTTTATCATTGAAAAATTATCTCCGTTTTTTACAAGGAAGTTTCTGTAATAATCTTTGTTCACAGAATCTGGAAACTGGAAATTACCGGATTTGTCAGTTTTTAAAGTGTATTTTGTAACTGCTTTTCCTCTTACATATTCGATTATATCAAGGTTTTCACTAATGAAAGCTTTTCCGTTTTCATTATTAACCAATTTGAGAATTGTGGCTTTCGGATCGTTATCATCTTTTTTGGAAAAGATAATTTTCGAATCAGAAACTATGAAATAGTAATTCCCCTGAACCGAATTTTCCACCACATATTCCGCCAAATAAATCCCTGCTGGAAGTGCTTTTAGTTCAAGTGATGTCTTATGTGATTTGAAATCCGAAGACGCTGGCAAACTGAATTCATCTTTTCTTGCCAAAGATTTTTTAACCTTAGAAAATGGATTTTTATAAGAATCGAAAACGTAATTCAGAAAACCTTGCGAATCATCTTTTACTTGATAAATGTTGAGTGAAAATTGCTTTACATTTTTGCCTTCCGCAACAATGTGGATTGGTTTGTCCGGTTGCGTTTCTTTCTCATAAAATAAGTTAAGTTGCGGATTTTTTATCGCATTTTCTTTGTTAAGAACATTATTGATGAACTTCGATTTTGGATAAAGGTCTTTCGCTTTATTGGCCCAAACCAAAGCCGTTTTGTTATCGTCTTTTTGCTGAAGAAGTTCAATCATTTCATCAATAATCAGAACTTTGTAATCGCCTTTTACAGATTCATCTTCAACCAGTTTTTCAAGTTGAGCGAGTTTGTCTTTGCAATGATTCAGTTCACAATTATAATTGATTTTCTGATGTTGGAAATACAATTTTGAATTTCCGGAATTCGCTGAAATCTCCGAATCAAAAATGTTATTAATTCTTGTGGAATTAATTTTCAGTTCGTTTGGTGTAAACAGATTTTGATTTCTTAAAAACTCGATGTAATTGAAATTTGACCAATCCGAAAGAGTAGGGAAGTAGTCCAAATTTTCCGTCGCCTCAAAAATGTCCTTGTACTTCTGAGTCTGAATTTTCTTCAAAACCGATTCTTCTTTCTCCAAATCTGAATAGTTTTTAGCAAGGAAATTCTTGAAATCCAGTTTGCTCCAGGTCTCGATTTGTGACAGATTTTGATTGTCGATATTCGTTTTCTGATTGATTTTCCACGAATTGTTATCGTAATAATCATTGATGAATTCCAAAGTCAGAAGATGGAATAATTTCTTTTCGTCGCCTTTTAATTTGGTTTCAGTGCTTTGAAGTTTCGAAAAGAATTTTGAGTTTTCATCATTCTGCGTGTCATCGTGCGTTTGCTTCAGGATGCTGAATTCCGCTTTCAGAGATTTGATGATTTGGATGGCGTTGTTGTCTTTCATCGCTTGGTTTTGAATGTCCAGAATTATCGGAAGATTACTTTTGTAAGTTCCTTTCTTGTAGTTTTCTTCCACTTTTTTCCATTGAGAATCGTAGTAATTCTGCGCCGAAAAGTTGATGAAGAAAAGCATCAGCAAGAAAACTGAGACTGATTTAATGATTTTCATATATGACTTTTATTTTTTTTTAGTGAATGATTCACTGTATAAAGATGCATTATTTTATCAAAGGTTGGAAAGATTAATATCTTTTTTAAAAATTAACACTTTCGAAATCTCATTGATTTAGAACAATTTTTCGGACATTTGTTAAAAGTAAAATGTCGATTTTAAATTTAATAAAAAAATATGTGATTGACAGTCAGGTTTATGTCTCATTGATGGGGACTTTTCTGGCTGTAATTTTTATGCTGGAACAAAAGATATTCCGATGGCCGACTTTGCTTTTGATTTTCATCACGTATTTCAGTGGTTATCTTTACACCAAATATCAAAACGATAAGAAAATTTTCTTTAAGATTTTGATTTTCAATTGTATTTGCGGAATTGTCAGCGTCATTCTCATTCTCAAAAATCACAATGAATACAGACTCTTGAAATGGGCAATTATTGTGATTTTGGGCTTGCTTTACAATTCTTTTTTTCTTGAGAAATTTATTAGAAAAATTCCTTTGCTAAAGGTTTTTTATGTTGGCTTGACCTGGGCTTTGATTAATTCCTGGCTTATTCTTCCGGAATTTAATTGGCCGATTTTCTGGATTTCGTGGTTTTTTGTTTCGGCTTTGGTTTTGCCTTTCGATATTCGCGATATGAAAAGTGATGATGTGGTGACTTTCCCCATTTTAATAGGCGTTCAGAAAACAAAATATCTGGCTTATCTCTTGGTTTTCATTTCTTGTTTGTTAAATTTGATATTTCTCGATTGGGAATTTGCCATAAGTTTTTTAATAACAACAGCTTTCACATTTATTCTGATTTATTTTTCTGAAAATGATAATGAAGAAAGTTATTTTTCTTTTTGGGTAGAATCTTGTAGTGGATTGCCTTTGTTTATGTTTTTGCTTTATTGGCTTGTAAATTGATAGATGGATTTTATTAATTAATTTTTGAAGTATTTGTAATCTGATGCATAAAAATATTTTTGCGTTAATTTTGTTTTTATGTAGCGTTTCTTTTGTGTCTGCACAGGAGAAAGAGAAGAAGGATTCTATCTATTACAAGATTGAAAAGTACTCCGACAAAAGGAGATTCACCAAATTCATTCATCGTTTCATCTTTCGTCGGGAAGCGGATTCTGTTTCTGTGAAAACCCGAACTGAAAAAGAAACCCAGGCATCTTACGATGGAAAACACATCCGAAATATCAAAATAGAAACGATAGATCCATTTGGATACAACACCAAAGAAAAAAAGGAGAAGTCCCGCTGGTACGACTGGTTTACAAATCATCTACATTCCAATACCAGAATTTCGACAGTCAACAATTATTTGCTTTTCAAAAAAGGCGAAGAATACAATGCACAAAAACTTTACGAATCTGAACGTCTTCTTCGTGAAATGCCCTTTGTAAACCGTGTGAAAATAAGTATTGCAGACAGCACTTCAACCAAAGATTCCATAGATGTTGTGGTACAAGTTCTTGACTCCTGGAGTCTGAAACCTCGCGCAAGTTTTTCCGGAAGCAAAATCGGAATGGGTGTGACAGAAGAAAACTTTCTTGGTTTGGGGCACAAAGCCGATTTCCTATATAGAAACGATTCCAAGCAGAATCAGGACTATCTTTTGGGAAGTTATACGGCTTACAACCTTTTCGGTTCCTACATCAACGCTCAGGTTTTGGGAGAACGAGATTTTTGGAGAAATGAAAGAATCAATTTGAATGCAAGAAGAGATTTTTTCTCTCCTCTAACAAAATGGGCAGGCGGTTTCTCCTTCGAATATTTTATGCGGAATGTCGCTTTGCCGATGGTTGACAGAAGTGCTTTGCCACAAGTCCAAATCAAAGTTTACAGCCAGGATTTGTGGGGTGGATATCAGATTCCTGTTTCTGCAAATCCTGAGGAAAGGGTTTCCAGCAACATCGCATTTATAGGACGTTTTCAGAATTATCAGTACAAAGACAGTCCGGGAATTGACCAGTTTGATTATTTCCAGTCCTACAATAGTTTCCTGGCTTCAGCGGGATTTATTCAGAGGAAATTCTCTGTAGAGAAAAATATTTTTCAATATGAATTGCCTGAGGATATTTCGTACGGAAATTCCTTCAGTTTAACTGGTGGACTTTTATCAAGAAGTAAAGAAGTGATGCCTTACGTTGGCGTTTCGGGCGCTTACGGAGATTTTACCAAGATTGGTTACTTCAGTGTGAAAGCGCAGTTTGGAAGATTCTTCAATGAGGACAGTCAAAATAGAGAATCTTTCCGGTTTGATGGAACTTATTTTACCAATCTGATGGACTGGAAATTTGCCAAAGTCCGACATTTTTTTTCTCCAACTCTCGCACTTGGAAATCCACAGCACAATTATTCTTATAAAGACAGAATCAATCTTTCTGCGTCAGATGAGTTTCCAGTTTACAATGCAGACTATATAGGAACTAAAAAGTTGGTTTTGAGATATCAGCTCCAGCTATTTGTAAATAAAACCTGGAAAAATTTTCATTTCAGTCCTTATCTTACAACAGCAGTTGGATGGTTGGGAATGCCGGAAGACAATTTGCTTAAAACAACAGCCAATACAAAAATCGGGATTGGTGTTTTGATTAACAATCCGTATCTGGTGTTTAACAGAATTCAGATTTCGTTTACTTATTATCCGAGAGTTCCTTTTGATAATAATTCAGTTTTTGACTTTAACAGCAATCGCAATAATGTTTTGCCACTGAATGGTTTCGGAGCAGACATTCCACATTTTGTGAATTTTGGAAACTAATCTTTATCTTTACATAAATTTTAGGTGATGGAAAATATCAACGACATTAAAATAAAACTGATTCAGAAAATCTGCGAATCACAGAATTATTATTTGTTGTCTTCACTTTTGAAAAATTTTGATAGTAAGTCCACAAACATTGTCGCAGAACCAGAATCCATCTACGAATCCGAAAGACCAATGACAGAGGGAAAAGTTGATGATTACTTCAAAGAAGAGGTTGTTGTTCTCCCAGATTATGTACTAAAGATGATAGAACAAGGAATGGACGACGTGAAAAACGGACGAGTTTATACCGAAGAAGAAATGGACAAAATGGATGAAGAATGGCTAAAATAAAAGTCGAATGGACCCATTTTGCAAAAAAACAAAGAGATGAGATTTTCGAATATTGGAACAATAGAAACAAAAGCAATTCTTATTCTAAAAAGTTAAGACTCATCATCAAAGAGAAAACCAATCAATTAAAGTTGCAACCATTTTCTGGAAAGAAAACTATTGATGAAACTATAAGAATGTTAGTTTTTAAAAATTATAGTTTGATTTATAATATCGAAAAAGAAACCATTTCAATCATTTCATTTTGGGAAAACCATCAAAATCCTGAAGCACTCGAAAATATTTTAGGATTATGATCATCAACAAACTTTCACTCATCAATTTCAAAAGCCATTCCGAAGTTTCATTTGACTTTTCGCCACAAATCAATTGTTTCGTAGGGAACAACGGCGTTGGGAAAACCAATATTTTGGATGCTCTTCATTATCTGTCCGTAGGAAAGAGTTTCTTAGGAAATTCAGACCTTAATAATATCAAATCCGAAGAAGATTTTTTTACCATTGAATCCGAAATTCAGAATGATGAGAAAGAAGATATTATCAAAATTCTGCATCCTAGAGAATCAAAAAAAATTATCAAGAAAAACGATAAAGCTTACGACAGATTGGCTGACCACATTGGATATTTACCGAGTGTGATGATTTCGCCGTATGATTCCAATTTGATTTCGGATTCGGGAGAAAGTCGCAGGAAGTTTCTGGATGCGATGATTTCTCAGACGGATTCCGTTTATCTTTTTGATTTGATTCAGTATCAAAAAACCATTCAGCAGAGAAATGCCTTGTTGAAGAATTTTGCTAAGAATCGATATTTTGATAAAGATTCTTTGGAAATCTATGATGACCCGATTTCAAACTTCGGAACAAGGATTTTTGAGAAAAGAAAGGAGTTTGTAGAGAAACTGAATCCAATTGTCCAGCATTATTACGATATTATTTCCGGCGGAAAAGAGAAGGTTTCCGTGGTTTACGAATCTCATCTTTCAGACCATACTTTTCAGGAACTTTTATCAAATTCCATTGAGAAAGACCGTGCTTTGACTTATACTTCCAAGGGAATTCACAAAGATGATTTGATTTTCGAAATGAATGGAAATTCGATTAAAAAGATTGGTTCTCAAGGTCAGCAGAAATCGTTTTTGGTTTCATTGAAACTCGCTCAAATTAATCGAATCAAAGAACTGACCGGAAAATCGCCAATTCTTTTACTTGATGATATTTTTGATAAGCTTGATGATACCAGAGTTTCTCAATTGATTGAGTTGGTGAACAAGGAAAACTTTGGGCAAATCTTCATTACAGATACGCACAAAGAACGTACAGAAAGTGTTGTGAAAAGGATTGATGAGGAAAGTAGAATTTTTGAGATTTGAAATAATGAGAAAATTTTCAATTTTACTATTTATATTTTGTTCAATTTTTATTTTTGGACAAAAAAAAAGAAGCAATTATAAAAAAAATCCAATTGCAGAATTGGATTATTATATCTCATCTGAAGGAAAATTGAATAAGGATTACAGACCTATATCATTAGGACTGAGAATTAAAAATTATCCTTTTAACAAAGCTTCAAAAATAAAAATTGTTTCTTATAATCTACAATTTGCAAAACAAACTTATTCACAACCAGCGCAGCCTCCTGCAAAAACAAAAGAAGATTCTTTAAAGCTGAATGAGTTCTACAATCGGCCAATGTCTATAGACTTTCGAGATATTATTGAAACACAGTCTGAAAAAGAAGTGGAGGAGTCAAAGACACTTAATCTGAATGAAATTTCGCAACTAACTCATATTCTTTTTAATACCTGCAATAAATATTATATTAATATGCGGTCTCAGTCAGGCTGTTTCTTTCCCAGAAATGCCGTGATATTTTATGACGAGAATGATAAAATATTTGAGATAATGGAGATTTGTTTTGAGTGTGGCGGTGTAGAAACTTCTCCAAATAAATTTTTTGATTGGCGAGAGTCTTGTGAATATATTTATCCTGAATTGGAAAAATTTTTTAATGATAATGGATTGAAAACCCAGTATCAAAAAAAGTGAAAAGAAGTACAAATCCTCAACATAGCCCTGATGGGAACGGCATCCTTTTTTTGTCTGGCTTAGGCGAGGCAAAAAAAGATATAGTGGACAGCAGGTGAGTTAGGTCCTACGATAGACCAATAGTCTTGCTCTTAAAAATTATAAGAAAGTCCCGTCAAACGAGAAAGGAAGCAAATCTCTTACAGATTTTGTCTTGATGATTTCTCCGTTTGGTGATGCGAAATATATTTCGATGACGTCTTTTTGTTTGGCTTCGTATTCCAGAATTGATTGTCTGCAACCGCCGCACGGTGGAATTGGTGTGGAACTAAGTCCTTCTTTTGGTCCGCCAATCACGAATATTTTTTTGATTTTAGTGTCCGGATAATTGGCAGATGTCCAGAAAATGGTTGTTCTCTCGGCGCACAATCCTGATGGATAAGCAGCGTTTTCCTGATTGGAGCCGGTGATTATTTCACCGTTTTCCAAGAGAAGCGCGCATCCGACAAGGAAGTTGGAGTAGGGCGCATAGGCGTTTTGGCGGATGTTTTTGGCTTTGTCGAAAAGTGTTTTTTCTATATCGTTGAGCTGATCGTAACTCGGGATTACTTCAAAATTGATTTTTATTTCTTTTTCCATCTTTTAAAAATGCAGGGAGGTAAAAATACAAGTTTTATGGTAACAAATTAACATTTGAAGAAAAAAATCATCTAATCGTTATGATAAAACAATTTTTGCTGCTTGGTTTCATCTTTTTCTTAGGATTTACTAAGGCTCAGGATAAGATTTTTTGGAATGAAAACCGAGGGTTGGTTTGGTCAGATT
>Ga0247808_10001612_pt1 | contig 10882 bp, 10 predicted proteins | sample UWRJL089202R1_FD_179914 | JGI IMG/M metagenome (GOLD analysis project Ga0247808, IMG submission 179914) | Plant litter microbial communities from Arlington Agricultural Research Station in Wisconsin, United States - UWRJ-L089-202R-1 | ecosystem: Environmental > Terrestrial > Plant litter >... | reverse complement strand
AAGATCCTTGGACTGCTTGGGTCTGAAGGTAAGCTTATAGCACCACTGAGAGTCAATAAATGCACTGTCTGCTAATTCATACTCATAAAAAACCTGCCAGCTGTCTGCAATAGGCGACAAGAAATCTTTTTGTACAACACTGACCGAATTTTTATAAAAATTATAATTTTGAAACGATGTTCCGATCAACTGAGAGACCACACTTCCATCCTCCACTCCTACACCAGTGACTCTAACACCTTGAATCAATTCCTTGGTCATGTCAGGATTTCTTCTGTGGTAGTAATTGGAAATCGATTCGGAAATAAACATGGGAATCACAGGCTTGCCGTCTTCACCTGCTACAGCCTTGGCGCTGTCGTAAACTTCTGCTATTTTTTTATAGATTTTGCGCTTTTTAAGACGGTCTGAAATATTATCTACACTTACCTCTAACCTGTTATAGGTTTCATATTCGTAAGCATCGAGTCGACGTATATCATTCTGGTCCTTGTTCTTGATGACGTTTCGCATGATGGCCCAGGCAGGATTCTCCGTTGGTCTTATCGTAACGGCAGTAATCGAAGCCGTTTCTGATTCCAGCTGAAAATTTAACACCGCTTCTTCTACTCCTTTGGGAATCGCTTTAGCTTTCATGGCATATCCCATGTTAAAAACAGTCAAGGAATCTGAACTGGCTGGAATAGTTAAGGTATAAAAACCTTCGAAATCACTGCTTGTTCCGATATCTGTATTTTTTACATAGATACTCGCAAAGGGCATCCCTTCACCTGTTTCTCCATCAATGATTTTACCCTTTAGCTTAATGGTTTGCGCAACACTAAGACATGGCGTAAGAATGATCAGGAAAAAAATCAACTTATTATTCAAATACCCCTTCATGCAATACCTACTTACGCTTTAGTGTTATTATTTTTATAATAATCGTCTATAATATAGTCTGATTTTTTCAAACTTTTCCTTAACCAGTCCAATCTTAATTCATTTTTATTGGCTTCACTCAATTGCCAGTATATTTTCTCTTCTGGACTTATAATGCGTTCGTAGAGAGTCTTCATGACCAGAGCTGCGGTTACCGATATATTGAGGCTTTCAGTAAAGCCATACATCGGTACATAAAGATAATCGTCTGCCTCTTCTAAAACATAATTTGAGAGCCCTTCTTTTTCGTTTCCAAAAAAAACTGCAAGCGGTTGATCCAAAGCAATCGTTTCCGGAGTAGCATGCTTCTGATGAGGAGAGGTAGCTACAATTTTGTAGCCTTTTTTGCGAAGCTCAGTTATACAAGTGGCAGTAGCGTTATCAGAGGGACCAGGCAAAAAGCGTTGAATAGACACCCATTTAGTAGAGCCCATGGTAATCTTGGGGTTGACCTGGTACTTGTTTCTGTTTTCTATGAAATATACTTGTTGAACACCAAAACAATCGCAGGAGCGAATGACTGCACTGGCATTATGAGGCTGATAAATGTCTTCCATGACTATCGAAAGATAATTGGTTCTAGCCGACAATACCTTTTCAATCAACGCTAACTTTGATGGAGTAAAAAAAGAAGATAAATAAGAGGAAAGTGCTTTATCCAAGCCAATTACGATTAATCCTGTGCATTTCAAAAATACAGGAAATATCAATTAAAAAATAGAGTGGTGAATAATTACTCTTCTGGTCTTATGGTCAACAAACGAATCAGTTCAATGAATTCTTTGCCCGTATCTATTTCACATCCCCTGATGACGAGTTCGTCATATTTAGTCTCTGTTTTTACTTTGATTTCCATCGAGGTCCAGGGAGATTCTTTACCTGTTATAAAAACGATGTCGTTGTAAGAGATATGTTCGTGTAAAATATTTTTATGCTTATTGACTCCGATGTAATAAATCCTTTTGTCGGTAGCGACGATCACACCTAAAGTGTTTTTGATGGATCCTTCCATCAGGTATAAAATCGTCTCGTCTGACTTAAGACTGCTAATGAAATTGTCGTACGCTATGGATGCATGAGCAGGAGAATATCCTAACTGGCTCAATCTATCTGTAAAGTCTACTCTCATACGGTCCCTTTTTAACGTTTACATTTATTAGCAGTTACATCTAACTGTTTATACGTATACATGAACCAATATGTTTACATTCTTCTACATTTTTAGTCAAAAAGTGTAGGCGCTGCCCCACTCGATTTAGCCCCATCTTTCTTATTGGAATCCAATGTGTTAACACCAATTACTTTGTTGCCAGAAAACTTGATGCCAATGGCTCTGTAACTCTTCACTTCAGCAAATTGTTCTATATCAACATTTAACGTTGGAGAGGTTACATATTTGCCTTTTGCAAATTCCACTTTTATTTTTGGTTTTGGATTAGCCGTGATATAAACCAGTTCGGATTTCTCATTTTCACCTACGAAATTGAATTTTTTACCCAATGAAGAAGTCTCTATAGCAAAGCGCTTGATGTAATACGCCTTGTTTTTGCCTTCAAAATACAATACGGAGTAAATTTTTTCAGGATCAAAGTTCTCAATCAACATCACCTGAGAGCCTTCATAACGATTGGTAAGCTCAGTACCGGTGATTTCATAATTGCCATCTTTATAAAACACAATCACCTGATCCTCCGAACCAAACTCCCCAAGTGCTAAACCTTTCCCTTGAGTATTCAGACGAGCTGTTTCAGCATCAAACCAGAACTGTACTCCACCCAAGGTAGACTCTCCTGCTTCCTTCAGACTGATTTTCTTTACGGGATATTCTGTTAAAATATTCCCTTGAGAAGTACGTGCTTTGATCTCCAGTTCTGAGAAATCATAATCAAATACTTTATTTCTGGCTTTTGCCGTGGGAGTTAAAGTAACTGTAATTTTCTCTGCTTCTGCATTGGGATTAGCGGTGAAATACAAGACTTTAGACCCCTTTTCACCTTTGCTTAAATCATACTCCTTATCACGGGTAACTCCTAATACCTGGAATCGTTTCACCATGGATCTTCCGGTTTTTCCATCCAGGTATACCATGTTGTACACCATACGCTCGTCTCCTTTGCGGAAAATAGCGATATGGATCACATCTTTTCCTACAAATACCTTCTCTCCGATCTTCTTGACGACGCAAACTCCGTCTTTTCTAAAGACGATAACATCATCAATATCTGAACAATCGGCTATGTATTCATCTTTTTTCAAACCATAACCCATGAAACCATCTGCACGGTTTACATACAACTTTTGGTTATTGGCTGCTACAACAGAAGCATTGATGGTATCAAAAGCTTTAATTTCAGTTCTGCGTTCTCTTCCTTTGCCATATTTTTTTAATAGCGAAGCGAAATAATTGATGGCGTAATCATTTAAATTCGCCAGGTGATTGATCGTTTCTTTCAGTTCTGCACCGATGGCTTTCATCAATTCATCTGCTTTGAAACCATCAAACTTAGAAATACGCTTGATCTTAATTTCCGTTAGACGAACGATATCGTCTTGCGTAATGGTGCGGTAAAACTGTTTCTTAAAGGGAGTTAAGCCTTTATCGATGATTTGTAAAACAGCTTCCCATGTTTCTGCATCTTCAATTTTACGGTAGATCTTATTTTCAATAAAGATCTTCTCCAAAGAAGAAAATAAAGCCTTTTCCTGTAGCTGAGCCTTTCTGATTTCCAGTTCCTGACGCAGTAACTCTTTGGTCTTGTCAGTCGAAATCTTAAGCATGTCGTTGACACTTAAGAACTCCGGTCTATTTTCAACAATGACACAGGCATTCGGAGAAATACTGACTTCACAATCGGTGAAGGCATATAAGGCATCAATGGTAATATCCGGATCAGTACCCGGTACCAATTGAACCTGGATCTCCAAATCCTTGGCCGTATTGTCTACTACTTTTTTGATTTTGATCTTTCCATTATCGTTGGCTTTGATGATGGAATCGATGATGCTATTGGTGGTTGTTCCAAAAGGTATTTCTTTGATCAATAACGTTTTATTATCCTGCTCTTCAATCTTAGCTCGAGCTCTTATTTTTCCTCCTTTTTGACCTTCGTTGTAAAGGGAAGCATCTATAGACCCTCCTGTAATGAAGTCCGGATACAATTGAAATTTCTTATTTTTCAAATGAGCGATCGACGCCTCGATCAACTCAATGAAGTTGTGTGGAAGAATTTTGGTTGACAAACCAACGGCAATACCTTCTACCCCTTGCACCAGAAGCAAAGGGAATTTAACAGGGAAAGTAACCGGTTCTTTTTTTCTACCATCGTAGGAAGCTTGCCATTCTGTAGTTTCTCCATTGAAAACGACATCCAAAGCAAACTTTGATAAACGTGCTTCAATGTAACGAGGTGCTGCTGCTCCGTCTCCGGTACGCACATCTCCCCAGTTACCCTGCATATCCAATAGCAATTCTTTTTGACCGATGGTCACAATAGCGTCACCAATAGAAGCGTCACCGTGAGGATGATACTGCATAGTAGAACCAATGACATTGGCCACTTTATTGAAACGGCCATCGTCCATTTCCTTCATCGCATGAAGGATACGTCTTTGTACCGGTTTTAATCCATCGTCTATATTGGGCACAGCCCTTTCCAGAATTACATAGGAAGCGTAATCCAGGAACCAGTTTTCATACAATCCCGATACAGGGACGATGTCGTGAATATTATCGTTGTTTTCTGTCGCGTCAGAAGAACTCATACCTCAAATTTTCTTTAGAAGCCCAAATGCTTTGCTTACCTTTGGGCAACCGAAATTAAGAAAATAAGCTTTTATAATGAGTGGTTGTGGAAAAATTAGAGGAATTAGCTCAAAGATGCTGATCTTGAACATTTTGCTTGGACTTGGATTGGCTTCTTGCTCGGCCCCGGTAAAAGTAGAAGGTTTTGATAACGAAAGTTGGAGAGCGGATACCAATGCCTGTCGCTTAAAAAGAACAGCTTTGGTGAATGTGCTGCTTCAACACAAAGAAGAGTTCATTAATAAAAAAGATGAACAGCTCATGAAATATATGGGCAAACCCGATAAAAGCCTGTTTTTTTCCAGAGGCAAGAAAACCTTTATTTACCAGGTAGATCCGGGAAATGATTGCGAAAATCGACTCTTAGTAAAAAATGTAAGGTCTCTCCGATTTGATGTCAATGCATTAGGCAGAATTGAGCTGGTTTATATGATTGCGCAATAGAATAGTTGTTAGTTGTTAGTTGTTAGTTGTTAGTTGTTAGTTGTTAGTTGTTAGTTGTTAGTTGTTAGTTGTTTATATTAAAATGTAATAAATAAAAAGAGCGCTGAAGAAGATTTCAGCGCTCTTTTTATTAAAATTTACTGATCGTTATTCGTCTTTGCCTCCGAATAGATAGATTACTGCCAAGTTGATAGAAGAGAATTTAGTAACAGATTTTGATCGGTCTTCTTCCGCTTGACTGTCTCTGTCTTCGTGGTGAGGATTGATATTTGAAAAACCTAAGTTGTATTCTGCCTGAAAAATCAGTCCTTTCCAATTGTAACCTACTCCCATATTCATAGAAACATTCAGGTAATTAAAATAAGCTTCCTTATCTACTCCAGGAGTATAGTTTGTGGGTTGATCTTCTCCTTTGATGGTTAATTCATTTGAATTTGGAATGTCAGACTTGATTTTACCACCAAATAAATACCCCACGGAAGGACCTGCGAATGCTTCTATTTTACCTGGACCGGCTTTAAAGGTTCCAACTACATTAAAAGGTATTTCCAGGTAATTAAATCTACCTTTCACAGTATATCCATTGGATGAAACTTTAACTCCTCGTTGAGAATACAAAATTTCTGGTCTCAAAGAAACATAATCACCTAATCTGGCATTGAATACAATTCCTAATTGAGGTGTTATAAGTGTTTTATAGTCAGTTGCTTCATCTCCATCTGCGACCTTGGTATCCCTAGCAGTAGAAAATGACATACCTACTTTTGGACCAATAATTCCTTGTCCATAAGAAGCAGTGCTTAATCCGGCCAGGACAAATAAACTGAGTAGTACTTTTTTCATAATAATAATTGAGCTATGGTTAATTAAAAATATTGCTAAAGGAAATGACAATATATGCATGCATAAGAAAAAAAGCAAGTTATGATTGTCGAAAGCTTAGCATCATATCCACTAGACTATTTTTCAGTAACTAATGCTTCCAGTATAGCTTGCTTAATCGCTTCCGGCTTTTTCCATGGGATGAAATGGTTCATGTCTTTTAACAGTACAATATGGACTTGACTATTTACCATGTTCTTTTTTACAAACGCAGCATTGGCAGGGTGAACAAGATCATCCTGATCACCTTGAATCACAACAGCGGGTTGACGGATAGTGGACCAAAGAGGAAGCATCAATTCTAGTTCTTTTTTTAAGGAAATAATCTCTCCGTTAGATGCCCTAATAGAACCTGGCAACAACCAACCCATCGTGTTCATGGGCTTGCGGTACCATTCTTTGGGTTCCAATGCAGGATCTACTGACGGGGCCACGAAGATGAGGTAATTTACCAGTTCAGGATAATCCATCGCGATACGAGCTATCAAGGGTCCACCCAGAGAATGTCCGACTAATATGATTTTCTTTCCTGCGCCGTATTTTTGAAGCAAAGGTTTTATACAAGCGGCCTGTATGGATAAAGAAGGTTCTGCTTTTCCGTAATTGGAATAACCGAAACCTGGTCTGTCTACCGAGATTAATTGAGCTTTAGAAAGTAATAAACTGTCTTTAAAAAATTCCTTAAAAGCTGTCCACGACCCTGGCGAACCGTGAATGAATAATACTAAGGGTAAAGAATCATTTCCTATTTCCGCATAGTTTATCGTACGTCCGCAAGTCTCATAGCTTTGTTGATGAGGTTTATATAAGGCTCCACTGAATTCTTTATTTAAAGCTCTAGTAGAAATGCGCATTTTCAAACAGGAAGATACCGACACTCCTACTGCTGACAGGAAGATGAAGACTATAGAAAGAGATATTACTTTTTTCTTGCGCACGGATGTAGCTCAGATAGCTAATATAATGAATAACAACAGTTAATAGATTAACTGTTGTTATCAAACGCTAACTCTTAAAATTCAAAAGGAGTTCATTTTCATGAACTCCTTTTGACTATCAATTCCTTATCACTATTTTTTTCCGCCAAATAAATACGCTACACCCAACGTAAACGCATTAGATTTTATAATCGTATTATTTCTTTCGTCTTCGGTATCAGAATCTGCAGAATGAGGATTAAGGTTTGACAATCCCAAATTGAATCCTAATTGAATCAATAAGCCGTTATCAAATTTATACCCTGCACCAAAATTAAGAGATACATTTAATGGATTAATATATGTGTCATCATCTGTACTTGCATCATAATCAGAAGGCTGTTTCTTTCCGATCACTTTACCGTCACGAGTATCGTTGATAAATCCAGTTACCTCTTCATGAGATTTTCCTCCTAGAACATAACCAAAAGAAGGGCCCGCAAAAAGTTCTACATTTCCAGGACCGGCATGTACACTTCCTACTAGATTGATTGGTAATTCTAGATATGAAATTCGCATTCTTCCTTCGTAATTAATAGAACTTCCAAAGATCGTAGCACTGGTTTTAGATATTGTACCTCTTTGAGTATAAAGCAACTCTGGTCTCACTGCGAAGTGATTTCCGAATTGTGCATTTAAAACAACGCCTATCTGAGGAACCACAAGGTATGAGTAATCATAGCTGGGTTGATCAGATGGTGTTTTAACATCTACAAATTTATTAATTCCAACACCTAGTTTAGGTCCAAAAGAGATTTGAGCAAATGAAACAGACGCTAATCCTAAAACACTTAATGCAGTAAGTAAAAATCTTTTCTTCATGATAATATAAATTGGTTTGGTTTATAATAATGAGAAGACTGCAAAATTCAATCCGATGTTTCCCTAAGAAGCATTCTAAATTTATAAATCTATCAACAAACCTTTACTGCCTGCCCGAATTCCTTTTTCAGTTTGTACAAGAGTACACACTTCATTCAGTGGATCGTGTTCAAAAAACAAAGTCCATTGCTGAGCTAAGCCTTCCTGTAAAAACAGTTCCTTCTCCGTCATAGCCACTAATGGCCTGACATCATAAGAAGCCACATACGCCAGAGGAAGGTGAGTAACGGAAGGAATCAGATCTGCTGCGTAAGCAATGGTCTGTGCTGGAGTTTTAATTAATGGAATCAATTGTTTTTCCGTATGCCCGTCCGCTACAAAGAAATCTATGAACGCAAACGGACTCTCCTTTCCTTGAATAAAATTCAATTGTCCTGATTCCAGTAAAGGGTGTATATTTTCTTGCAAAAAACTCGCTTTCTCTCGGGGATTAGGATGGATGGTAGCCCAATCCCACTGTCCTTGATGAACCCAATACTTCGCCTCTTTGAAAGTCGGTAATAAGTGATGAGAAGACCGGGAGACCGCACCTCCAACGTGGTCGAGATGAAGGTGAGTTAAGATGACATCTGTAATTTGATCTTCGTGAAAACCCGCTTGACGGATCGAAGTGATAAGGCTTGCCTCACCGTGTAAATGATAATGCTTAAAAAAAGCCGGGTCCTGTTTATTACCAATACCCGTATCGATGAGGATGAGTTTGTTTCCCTCTTCAATCAATAGACATCGCATGGCCCATTGGCAAAGGTTGTTTTCATCCGGAGGATTGGTTTTCCTCCAAATAGACTGGGGAACCACACCAAACATGGCTCCCCCGTCTAATTTAAAATATCCCGTATCTATGGAATGGCATTTCATTCACTGATTTCTTCAGTGGCAGCTTCTTCTACTACTACTCCCATAGCAGAGAACTTATCAATGCGCTCCATGATGCGTTGTTCTGGTTCTATCTTTTGCAATACAGCAGTAGTATCCAGAATTACTTTTTTCAATTTCTTATACATCGCTTCTCTATCGGCATGTGCACCACCCAATGGTTCTTTGACAATACCATCGATCAGCTTGAACTTTAACATGTCTTCAGCAGTCAGCTTCAATGCTTCAGCGGCTCTTTCTTTATGCTCCCATGTTCTCCATAAAATAGAAGAACAAGATTCAGGAGAAATAACAGAGTACCAGGTATTTTCCAGCATCAATACTTTGTCGCCAATGGCAATGCCCAATGCTCCGCCAGAAGCACCTTCGCCGATGATGATACAAATGACAGGGACTTTCAACATGAACATTTCTTTAATATTGCGTGCGATGGCTTCCCCCTGTCCTCTTTCTTCTGCTTCCAAACCGCAATAAGCGCCCGGCGTATCGATCAAGGTAATAATAGGCTTATTGAATTTTTCAGCGACGCGCATCAAACGCAAAGCTTTGCGGTAGCCGTCAGGATTGGCCATACCGAAGTTACGGACCTGACGCATTTTTGTATTCTTTCCTTTTTGATGTCCGATGATCATGAACGAATTGCCATCGATTTCGGCAAAGCCGCCAACAATCGCTTTGTCGTCCTTCACTACTCTATCCCCATGCAATTCGATAAACTGGTCGCAGATATTTTCGATATAATCCAATGTATAAGGACGATCCGGATGTCTGGACAGTTGTACTTTTTGCCAACGGGTAAGGTTAGAGTAAATATCTTTCTTTAGTGTTTCTATTTTCTTTTCCAGTGATTTCACTTCCTGACTCACATCTACATCTGAGTCATCTGCAATCTGTTTCATTTCGGCAAGCTTGCCTTCCAGGTCTTGAATCGGTTTTTCGAAGTCCAAATACATAGTTTACTTTCGGATGTTGTGAAGCTCCAAAGGTAACAATTATTAATGATTATTATAAAAAGTGGATAAATCTCAATTAAAATAGGTTTATGCATTTGCATTCTAAAAATAAACCTCTTACTTTTGCATACCAAATCGAAAGAAATGGTAAACGGAGTGGTAGTTCAGTTGGTTAGAATGCCTGCCTGTCACGCAGGAGGTCGCGGGTTCGAGTCCCGTCCATTCCGCAAAAAGCCTGATAATCGAAAGACTGTCAGGCTTTTTTGTTTTAGAGTTAGCCGTTCGCTATTATCTTTTCCTACCCCTACTTTTTAATGACCGATAAACGAACTGTCAGCTATAGTTGTTAGCTTTATAGTCTATCTAATCAGTCTAATTTATGAATTGGCTTTATGCACCCTGGCCCTGGTACATTGCAGGACCACTTATTGGTTTAACCGTACCGGCACTTTACTTAGCGGGCAATAAATCATTTGGTATCTCTTCTACGCTGAGGCATCTGTGCGCGGCATGCATCCCGACTAAAGTCCCCTTCTTTCAATACGACTGGAAAAAGGAAAGTTGGAATCTATTATTTGTATCCGGTATTGTTATCGGAGCCTTTATTGCGGCCACCTGGTTTCGCTTGCCCGATGTGGAAATTCAGTTAAATCCAGACTTGAAACAGCATCTATCTGCGAATTATGGAATCACAAATTTTACGGCTTTACTTCCTGTAGAAATCTTTAACATCCAGCATCTCGGCGAAGGAAGAACATGGATCTTTACTTTGTTTGGCGGATTTTTAGTGGGTTTTGGAACGCGCTATGCGGGAGGTTGTACTTCGGGTCATGCGATTACAGGACTCTCTACCTTGCAATGGCCATCGCTTGTAGCAACCGTAACCTTTATGATTGCAGGCATCTTCGCCTCCTGGTTTATTGTTCCATTTTTACTTTCCTTATAATTATGAATACTACTCCATCACCTGTAGAATGTAAAAATGAATCCGCAGTACCAGAGCGCGGCTTGGCACTGCTGAAGTATATTGTATTGGGAATTCTCTTTGGGATTGTCTTCGTGAAAGCAGAAATCATCAGCTGGTTCCGGATACAAGAGATGTTTCATTTTCAATCCTTTCACATGTATGGTGTGATAGGATCAGC
>Ga0247808_10001611_pt1 | contig 10885 bp, 7 predicted proteins | sample UWRJL089202R1_FD_179914 | JGI IMG/M metagenome (GOLD analysis project Ga0247808, IMG submission 179914) | Plant litter microbial communities from Arlington Agricultural Research Station in Wisconsin, United States - UWRJ-L089-202R-1 | ecosystem: Environmental > Terrestrial > Plant litter >... | reverse complement strand
TATAATTTCACCATTGGCTTTATTTGTCCAGCGGCGTCTTTTGATATGCAGATATACAAATTTACCTCTTAGTGGAAAATCCTGAATAGTAATTTCATCCAAAAAACCTTTTGAGACTAATTCAATAGTATTAAACTCTTGCGGAGGTTTTATTTTTTCTTCAAAATACAGATGTATCACTTCCTGTGTGTCAGTGGCTGAAATTACTTCAAAGTGATCTACTAAAAAATCAGGAAGCATAAATTTTAAAAGCTCTATAGGAGTCATATCAAATTCTTAGATTGCAAATTTCTGATTTTATTTTGACATTTATCCCCAGGTTTTGTTCTTGATCCTCTCAAAGGAAAGGCTTTAAGCTGGGGAGGCAGATGGAGATATGAACGGCAAATGAGAAATAATTACTTAATTATTGAGGCAAAAATAAATTTATCCGAAAGTTTTTCCGAAGAGGAAAGAAAGAAAATATTTCAAGATATTTATTTGGAACTTTATGATTTGCGAAAACGCGAAAGCGACAAACCGGGATAAAATATATTTAACAATCGCATTTTGACAGGTTACTTGATCCAGCTTTCTATTACATACCTGCCAAAACAATACTCTCCATCTGTATTGAAATTCTTCTGAACAGCATCCAGATAAATCTTACCGTAATTATACCTGAACAGGTATAACACTCTTTTTTTAGCAGTTCTATCCCCTTTCGGGTATACTTATGACAACGTTTCATAATAATAGTATTTATCCCGAGTGATTATTCCAAATATGCTTTTCTATTTCAAATCAAAAAAAACATATTACATTATTTAAAATCAGGTATTTATACTCAGCATCATTAAAAAATAATCTCATACTTTTAAAGTGTGTACAAGGTTATTTTATGTACATCTCTTAGGTCTATTTAATGAACAATACTTTTAATATGCAAATAAAATCTTTTATTTTTTTTTTGATCATAGTAGCAAACTGCGACAACAATTAAAAATCGATAAATTTAACCCTAAACAATCATAAAAATGAAAAACTTTGATCAACTGAATGCCTTAGAGGCTGTAAATATTTACAAATCACTTGGTTTGACTGAAGAAGCTGATAATATTGTTGAAAAAAATCCTGATGAAAATTTATCTGACGTATCCTGGCCTTGGAACAGAGAGCCTAGAGCATGGGAACATTCAAGATATGCTTTTGGTTTTATACCCGAAACCATTGTAGGAACTGAAAATATCGAAATTTCAGAAGCGAAAAATATAGTCGCTGATTTAAGTTTAAAAAATAGTCAAATCACTGTGTCTCTTGATTTTTTGCGCGCCTTTGAATATCCGGGTAAAGGAATTCATAGGGTGCTTTTTAAATTTAATGCCAATAATCATCAAGAAAATAACGTGCAAAATGTAAGCTTCAATCAAACTTTTTCCATCCAGGAAGGTGATAGTGCTCCAATTTCTGGCTATCCAATTTTTATTGGTCTAAATACAGGTCCTAACGTAGTGCAGTTTGATGTCGAAATTGTTAATGTTTCTAATGATAATGATGACAAGTTCTTGGAAACAATGGAAAGCGGTGTTGTAAAAAATGGCATGACATTACTTAATTCGGTTAATCCTATTATCCCGATAATTACAGAATATGCTACAGGGATCACCAAAATGATTGCCGGCAGGAATAAAAATCGTGAAATTATTGCGCCAAAAATGGGACTGTACTTTGGAACTAATGCTACAAAAATGAAGCTGGCCAAAGGATCTTATATCGCGATTCAAGTAACAAATGATTTTGATTGGACACAGTGGCATTATAGTAGAGCACAAGGCGTAATCCAATCAAAAGATGGAGCAGTCAAAGACCTCCCTTATAATTATTTTGTTTTTAGTGTTAGTGCAACGGAGATTTAGTTCCTTTTGATAATTCAGATATGATCTTTAGTACTTAAAAACTTATGCTGAATAAATATTTATTTTACAACTAACAATCGAAAACAATGAGCAACTTATCAAAAAACTACTACGTTAATGTAGGTCCATTAGGAACGTTCAATCCATCTGGGAATGCTGCATACAATACTACACCAGAAGATATTGATGTAATTTTTGAAACATTGGAAATCCAGAAAAAAACACATTTGCTGTTATATTTTCACGGCGGCCTTGTCAGTGCAGAAAATGGAATAAAAACAGCAGAATATGTAACTCCTACTATTCTCAGCGAAAATGACCCAGTTAACACTGTCGATAATTCAATTCATCCTGTTTCTTTTATCTGGGAAACTGACTTGCTATCCATAATTAAAGCTAATTTTTCTCAGGTTTCCGATACTGATTTTTTTAAAAAGCTACTGGAGAAAATTGTTAAAGTAGCAGGAGAAAAACTAGGCATTGACGTTGAATCCAATGGAGGTTCCCGCGGAATAAGCACATTCAGTTATGAAGAGATTAAGGAGGAACTTGAAAAAGAAGCTCCATTTGAAAAATATAAAATTGATGAAGGTAGCCGATCTTCTAATATAACTACTTATAATGATCGTTTCTTACAAGACGAAATTGAAGCATCAATTGAGATTGAATTTTCAATTGACCCAGATTTCAATGCCAATCTTTTTGAACAGCTGAGCAGTGCCGAGTACCAGCTCATAAAGGAAGAAAATACAGCAAACATCCTCTCACCTGGTTCTAGAGGTATCTTATCGCTGGCGAAATTAATAAAAGCCGCTGTAACGGTAATTTTTAAAATTATAAAAAGACATGTTAATAAAAGAGACCATGGATTCTACCCCACTATCATAGAAGAAATTCTCAGAGAAATTTATATAGCAGATGTAGGAACATGGGCATGGGGAGAAATGAAAAATAAAGCAGAGCAAATGTGGCTACCTGATAAGGATAACGTAACAGGCCTTGATTGTCATGCTGGTTTTTACTTCCTCGTCAAATTAAAAGAATTTGCTTCTAGGAATAATAATATCACTGTGGATCTTGTCGGCCATTCGGCTGGATCAATTGCAATTTGTTACTTTATGAGAGAATTTGTCAAAATGAACATTAATGTGCAGTTACGCCATCTATTTTTTCTCGCTCCAGCCTGCAGATCAGATCTTTTTAGAGATATGATAATCAAAAACAAAGATAAATTCAAACATTTTAGAATGTTTACCATGTCAGACGAAAATGAAATCAAAGATCGATGTATTCCAGGACTTTATACAAGATCGTTACTATATATGATTTCAGGTATATTAGAAAAAGATGAATTTGATGCTTATATCCTAGGTATGCAGCGTTTTCAATTAAATGCAACTCCCTTTGAAAATGATCACTTACTAAATGAAATTATCGATTTTATGAAACTGGAAAAAAACAGAATTATTTATGCCCCTACAGATGAAGCAACTCTTGAAGGTTTTCGCTGCAAATCTCTTCAACATGGGGGATTTGCTACTGACGCTGTAGAGACAATAAAAAGTATTGCATTTACCCTAAAAAACCTTTAATATGCAGAACGACAATGATTATGCCCTTATAATAGGAATTGAGGAGTATAAAGAAATGGCTAAACTTAACGGTCCTGTTAATGATGCTAAAGATTTTTTGGAATGGGCGTGTAATGAAACAGGTGGGAATATCCCAGAGGCAAACTGCTTTTTGATTCAGGCCTCCAAAGACCCTTATAAGCCGTTACAGGATGACATAGATACTGGTTTGGAAACGATTATTGGTGATGGCAGCAAAGGCTATCGCAGATTATATTTTTTCTTTGCTGGTCATGGCTATGGAGTTGCGTGGGATACTAACGGATTATGCCTGCCGGGCTGGACAAGCCTGCGACGACGTAATGCTCTTTCTTCAAAGGCGTATTTGGACTACGTGGTTGAATCAAAATTTTTCACAGAAGTTTATTTCTTTTTGGATTGTTGCAGGGATAGAATGATTAATGCTTCTGCTCTTACTCCATCTTTGGGAGCTATTTTGCCTGCGGGCCAGAATGTCACTAGTTTGGTATTATTTGCTGCCGATTTTTCAAGTAAGGCATATGAAGATCCGGAATTAGACCCAAATACAAAAGTACAAGGTTATTTTACAAAAGCGTTATTACAGGGCCTTAGGGGAGCAGCGGCTGATAAAAATGGAAATATTACAGCAGACGGTCTTACCGACTTCACCAAGAGAAGAACAAGTGAACTTGCAGCTTTACGCCAAAAAACACAAACGGTCAGGCCTTTATTTTCGGGCATGGGAACAATGTCGCAATTAATAATAAAAGAAGGTATAAATGTTGAGCCGACATCAGTTACCATTACTTTTATCAGCGAAGGTCTTGTAAATTTAATTGGGAGAGATTTGAATGTTATTTGGGAAAAACAAATTTCCAAAGATGAAATATCTCCAATATTTACCCTAGATAAAGGGCTCTACATTCTCGAGAATACCACTACCGGTAACAACATAACAATTAAAATAGATGGAACCTCAAAACACAAAGAATATGAGTTCTGAAACAAATTGGAAACTAAGAATTACAGTCACTGGACCAATGGCTGATTTTGCCTTTATTACCTTATATAATGGTTATCTTGAAACTGTATATACAGGCTACGGAAGCTTTGAAGCAAATTTCCCCACAGGTCTTTACAAAATGATACTTAACATCAACGATGCTAAGGTTGAGCAGATGATCAAACTCAGCAATAATCAGAATATAAGTGTTCAAACTCCACAAGGAATATCATCTTCACTGGCAGATGGCTTTCGGAATACCCATAAGTACTATAGTGAACCGGCCCGTAAATTTTCAAATAATCCTACAGCATCATTTGAAAAACAAAATGAGAATAAAACTACAAATTCTTCCCTATTTATATTTTTTAGATATGCTAGCTCAGAAAACTTTATTGCACGTAATCTTGATAAAGAATCTTTAGGGAAGAATTTTAAATTACTTGACAAAAACAGAAAATTGATCTGTGAGCTGGCTGGTAATTATATTGTGGAAGATAGTAATGAAACCGGATGGCTTGCATTTAATGCATTTCTTAAGCCTAATAACTACTATCTTTATTATTCTGGTTCAAAAATTAATAAAAGTGATCCCTCAAGAGAAATTCCTGTTCGAATATGCGAGCAGTGGCAGACGCAAGTTTACATGACCTTCAGCAACGAACCTTTATTTTACAGTCTGCTAATTACGTTAAAAAAACCTGATATAAATTTCGATAGCAATTATTCCGAATCATTATATGATATTGAGGGAATATTACAAAAATTTGTCAATGGAATCTATTTTCTTCCAAATAGTATTTTGAGAAAGCTGTCTTATGGGAAATGGGAAAATCCAATGCTTGGCATTTTAGCTGCCCACTCCTACTACAAATCAGGTCAAAAAGACAATGATAATTTATTTAATACTGTAGTTGAAAACCTTGGTGGAATACTTGGTCAGAATATTCCAGATATCCAAGTTTTAATTATGATGAGAGACAATCATTCCGGAATTGTTTCTTCTGAGATTTCAATCAGTGAACCCTGCATGTTGCTAACCGGAATGAAGACAGCCATCCTTAATAGTTCAAAGATTACATCCAGTACTCAAATAATAGCACCATTCAGTATAGCTGATAAAATTACCGAGAATTTGTATCCCGATATGGCTTGGACATCCTACAAGCCTATAACACAAATTAGAGCAAAAAGTAATACAATTGTGAATGAAACTAAATCCATAGATTTAAATCCTTTTAAAGAAAATAAAATTTCAGATTTGTTACCCGGCCAGACGTCCTTGTCAGAGTTTAACTATGGTCTTAGTAGTAATCCAAAAAAAATGCTGGATAATATATTTGGTTCTAAAAAACAAAAAGAAGGTTTTGACATAGCTAAAGAAATTTCAGGATTTCAAATACAGCCCGAATCTAAATTAAAAAACACAACTGCAGCGAGAAAACCATCAGTTCTAAATTCATGGGTAGCAAACTCAGTACTTAATATAATTAATGATCAAAATCAGGAGGAACTAAATATTACTGATCTTGCAAGTAGATTAGAAATAACTCCAACTGGGATTACAAAAACAATAAAAACTATAATTGATCAGGAAGACAAAATAAGTATGTATATAAATAATAAAGATAAATCAGCTGAAAACGTTGCTTTCAACAAGCAAAACATCAACAAGTTAAAAGATCTTTTATAATTATATAATTTAAGATTCGACTTCAAAAATAAAAATCTAGGAATCAAAAAATATGAAATCGCAGTGCATAAAATCTTAACACTCAAAAAGAAGATTGTTATTAAAGATAATATTTTTAAAGCAGAGACTAATAATATGATTTAAAACACCTTGGAGAAAAATCATACAAAAGTTAATAGATTTAGAACATTACTAGATATCATTAAAAAACAGAATGGAAAATTAAATAAAAAATGTTAATATATATATGGTAAAAAACAATAATTTTCCTTGGAAATTCATCATTTTGTTATGATATTTACTTTATTAAAGAACAAAGATTTTAAGAGTGCCCTGTTAGTGCCCTTCTTTTTTTGACATAACATGACATCCAGTGTTTGCGGGTGCTTTCGATATACGTTGCGGAGCCTCTTTCTCCGCAACACTTTGAAACCCTCAATTTTTATTGAGGGTTTTCTTTTTTTTGGCTTCTTCGAAATTATAACCTAATAGAACTCTCTCCTCTTTCACAGTTAGTTCTTATTATCTCTCTTGATCTTTTTTTGATTTAAGTAAAAAATCTAAGCAAATTGGTTTTAAAGTCAGGGACTTTATGATGTTTCTATTTTTCAATTATATTTGTCAAAAATGCAGAAAATTCGAAGACTTTTGTACAGCGTAAAAAAGAACACTTCGGAGAGCGGGGGTTCTGTAATATCAAGAGGCAAAACAGTCACCCTTTCTAAACCTATAAAACTTTTGACTTTTGCAACATTACGCATTGTAGCGATAACATTCCATCCTTTATTGTGAAATAAATGAACAGCAGCCTCTCCTAAACCACTTGACATACCCGTAATAAAAATTGTTTTCATAATTATTTTATTTATAAAAGGCAAAGTTCATTCTTAATTTAGAAAGCAACATTGTTGTTAAGATCAAGTTGCATTGCCATAAAGTTCAAGCGTAAAAAACTGGAACTTTCTATTCTAATATCAGTACAATAAACAATAAAGAAGTACGTTTACAAATAGATTCTAATTTTAAATTACGCCATGGAATATTCAAAAAATTACACAGTTGCAGACGGGCATATAGATGTACAAGGTATTATGGACGGCTTATATTATCCCTTCTATATGGAGGAATGCCGACATGATTTCATCAGAGAAATATTAGGTTTTGATTTTGTACAGCAAGCAGAAAATGGAGTATTTATGGTGCTCTCCGAGTATAGCATTAAATTTATACGCTCACTAAAAAAAGATGATAATTTTGATGTGACCTGTGCTGTTTTTACAGATCCAAAAGGTTTGCCAAGACTGCATTTCAAACAATCCATAATAAAAAATGGAAAAGTAATGGCTTCCGGAGTATTTACCGGAACTTGTATTCCGGCTACTGGAGGAAGACCCTACTTACCAGAAGAACTGAAAATAAATTTTGCTGATGCCCCTGTATTGGATATTTTAAACTGAAAAAGAAACAATTTTCAATCATAAAAAATATCTTAAGCTAAAAGTCATAGCAGATTTATAATTTGTGCTTGTGTCAGGAGTTAGAATTGCATTTTAACAAAGTACAGCCTCAGCAAAAATAAGGTGCTAACGAGCTTAGGTTAGAAACTTTACTGTTGCGCAAGACTACCCCGCTCCTCAAAGAGTTCATATCAGAAAGCTGTGCGAACGTCTCCCGACTTCGCACCCGCAATCTGAATTAAGTTTTAGTAAATCTAACTGTTAGTCAATTATTAATATTTTCTTGATTTTTTTCATTTAAGAAAAAAATCAAGAAAAAATGGTTTTAAAATCAGAAACATTTGCCAGCGTAGACAAGAACACTTCGTTGAGCGGGCACGAAATTATAAGCCAGGAAGAATCTGAACACCGACTGTAACTTTATTGCTTCTGACTTTTTCATCACTGCCAAAAGTCCACACAGCCGCTGAAATTCTGAAATTATTAAGTATCGTTACCCCAGCAAGCACTCTTCCGTTAAAAAAAGGCTTTGCATTCATTAGCCCAAGATTATTGTAAAAATCAGTAGTTCCAAAGGTGAAGTTAGCATTACCCTGAAGAAAAAAATTGAACTTTTTGCTGTCAGAGGAAATGCCAAAATACTCGCTTACTCCAATAGTTCCATTACCTGTAGAGGTGTCAATATTGCTGCTTATCGATTCTATATCCATTGCTCCTCTTGCAGTTGCATAGGTATAGGAAGTAATCTGATCACCATTATTCTGATTTGTGGTTGCAAGTGGAAGTATAAACTCAAGGTAAAAATTCCCTCCTCCGTTCAGCAGACGGTTCAAAGCCTCCTGTTCTGTTTCCTTTTTAGTTTTTGCGGCTGCTTCTTCTGCAGTCTGACCCGGCTCTGCTTTTCCAGAAGCCAGCGACAGCACGCTTCCAAATGTAACACGAAGAGCCCACATATTATCTGTGACAACCTCATTCTGCACTGAAGTGGCATCTCCGTTTCCGTTTAGAGCAAAAGAGTTCAAAAAGATCGGTTTACCTGTTTCATTATTATACATATCATGAAAAAACTGCTTTCGGTTGGCCTTTTCAAAGGTCGGCATAAACCAGTTGAAACTCCCCGCAAAAGCCAGTTTCTCATCTCTTTCAGTAATGAGCTTCTGAAGTTTGATCTTTTTTTTATAAATTGAATCGTAAACGGTTTTTAATTCCTTCAGATTTTCGTTCGTCTGATCTTCATAAGTCCATTTTTCAACTTTTTCATATAAAGTATTTATGCTGTCAACTTTCCTTTTAATCATTGCATTGTAGTAAGCTTCATAGCCAAAATAACTTCTATCACTCTCTAAACTATCTTTTTGTCTTTTAATATCAGCTTTGTCTTGTTCATATTTTTGTTTAATCCCAGCTTTTTCTGTTTCTTCGAGACCTGCAACTTTTAGATCTCTTTCTTTTTTTTTGTCCAGCGCGTTAAGATCTGCATTATAAGTTTTTGTAAACTCATTTTTAAACTTTCTGTTATTGAGAAAAGCTTCGCTTTTGGCCTCATTGATAGAGGGAGTTTGCGATTTTACTTCACAAGAAATAAATGCAAGAAATGCAATCAGGATAATTTTTAGTTTCATAGTCTTGGTTTTGGTTAATTTTTAAGTTTAATTTAAAAAACAAACCTATAAATAGGTATTTGTGTAGTGCAAATATGGAGCGATTTTAAAAAAAAACATCAAGTATAAATACCTGAATATCAATACACATACACGATTTTTAAATATAAAACTAATGAAGGATTAATATTCCAACTGGAGCTGGCTTACAACGAGTAATTATATAAATTGAAGAAACATATTGGTAGCGTCTGCAATGCGGATAATTTAAAAAAACAGGTATTTATACTTGATCTATCCTGAGCACGATAATTCCTTAAAAAGTTATTAATCGGGCTCAGGATTTTGGCAATAAGTCAAATTTCTATTAAAAAAAATAAGTCTTCGATTTAGTTTTATTAATATTGTTTTCTATATTCTAAAAAACATTTTCAAATAAGCTGGATAAGCAATACTGTGACTTTTAAATGAAAAATACTATCTCTATTTTTTTATGCTTTTTCAGCGTTATCAACTGCCTGTTTTCCCAAGGTAAATTTGACAGTTATCAGTTTAGAAGTATACAGGAATCTACTTCAAAAAGAGCTGTTTCTTCTATCATTCAGGATCACAATGATTTTATCTGGATCGGTACAAACGGAGGTGGTTTGTATCGTTATGATGGCGTAAATTATTTTGGATATAAATACGATAAAAATCCAGGTGCAATAAACAGTAATTTTATTTATGCCACTTTTATTGATTCTAAAAATAACCTTTGGGTTGGTACTAATGAAGGTTTGTGTTTGTACAATAGAGATTTGGATAACTTTACCAGAATTAATATTGAAGATGTAATACAAAAAGGATATAGCGAGCCCATTACCATAAAAACAATTATTGAAGACAATAACGGTGATATACTTTTAGGTGCTTATGGTTTTGGATTATTCAAATTAAATACAAAAACGTTAAAAGCTTCTTTAGTACAGTCAAAAGTTTTAGACAAACCCAACTTTCTTATTAAATCTTCCGTAAAAAACAAAAGAGGAATCATTTATTTAGGAACCAGCTACGGTCTTTTAGAAGTTGATTTAAACGGAAAAGTAAAACAGGTTTATAAAGACAAATTTAAAAGAGAACCTCTGCTTGATGACATAGAAAATCTGGTTATCGATAAATTTGGATATATCTGGCTGGGAACAACAGAAAACGGACTGCTAAAAATTAAACCCGAAGCCGATAATTACCAATTTGAAAATTATCCGATTACGAAAAATAAAATTTTATCTATTGTAGAAAGCAGCCTTGATTATATTGTTTGTGGTACTGAAAATGACGGATTACTGGTCGTAAATCAAAAAGGACAGGTACTTCGAAAATACATGCACAGCAAATCCAATAATTTTAGTTTAAAATCTAATTCTGTCTGGTCGTTGTATGAAGATAAGGAGAAACGGCTGTGGTTAGGCTATTTTAATAAAGGACTTGGCGTGTTTGACAAACCTAATAATAAATTCAACTCGCTTGAATCACTTGCCAACAATGATAACTCTTTACAAACAAGCTTTGTAACGTCTGTCATCAAAGATAAAAAAGGAAATTTATTAATCAGCAATGAAGGCGGCGGACTTGATATTTATAATCTTGTTGATAAACGTTATA
>Ga0247808_10001609_pt1 | contig 10899 bp, 3 predicted proteins | sample UWRJL089202R1_FD_179914 | JGI IMG/M metagenome (GOLD analysis project Ga0247808, IMG submission 179914) | Plant litter microbial communities from Arlington Agricultural Research Station in Wisconsin, United States - UWRJ-L089-202R-1 | ecosystem: Environmental > Terrestrial > Plant litter >... | reverse complement strand
AAGGCGTTCGTCACCGTGTCGGCATCGACAACCGTATCGATAGGCTGATCCGGAGATCTCAGGCGCGGGCCTTGTCGATCGCCGTTTTCAGCCGCATCTCGCTCATGGCACCGGAATAGGATTTCTGGCCGATGATATAGGACGGCGTTCCGGGAAACTTGAAGGCGGCAGCATGGGCGCTGTTGCGGTCCAGGGCGTCGTCGATCGTCAGCTGGTAGCGCGCATAGTCGGCCTTGAGCTTTGCGACGTCGACATCGACGCTGGCCAGCAGGGTGTCTATCCTGGCCGGGCTCAACGGCCCGGTGGCCCGGATCAGGGTATCCACCACCGTCTCGTACTGGCCGGTATGGGCGGCGGCGAGGCTGAGGCGGGCGGCATAGACCGAGGCTTCGCCGAAAATCGGCCAGTGCTTGAGGATCAGGCGGATATCGCCGTCGGCCTTGATCGTCTGCATCATCTGCGGATAATCATGCTTGCAGTAGCTGCACTGGAAATCGAAGAAACAGGCAATTGGCACATTGCCCTTGGGGTTGCCGAATGCCGGCGACGTCTCGTCGATGAAAATATCGTTCAGCGTCAGTTGTACCGGCGCCGCCGCACGCGACAGGGCAGCGCCTTGAAGCGTTGCTGTGACGGCAAGCGAAGCCATCAGGAAGTCGCGGCGGTGGATCATATCGGTGTCTTTCATCGGGCGGACGGCCAGATGTTCTATAGGCTGATCCCAGGCGCGGATGCGAGCCCTCCGACGCGGCATCCACCGGATCATTTTTATTTTAGCGTGTTCTATTATTAACGTGGAACCGCCTTTGGCCGATCACGTTAACAGCTTGGTAAAATTTTCCACTGGGTGCTGAAATCGCGCAAATCTATCTCTATCTAATTAGTAGAGTAAATGTTGCAATGAAGGATAGGGGTGCAGGATCAAACCTTCGCCTGGAAAATATCAAGAAGACGTTCGATCAAGAAGTGTTGGAGGAAGCATGCAACGCTATCATAATTTGACCGATACCAGGTCTTTCGCATCGAATGCCTCGGCAACAAAAGCCAGGTGGCACACAGTGCTCAACGCCGGACTCGTGACGGCAGCCTTCGTCTTCATCACCGCGGTGACCCTGGGCTTGTTCCCCTGATCCCGGATCGTCTGCGCAGACATTTCGAAATCCCGGTGCAGCTTCTGCCCGGGATTTTTCGTTGCCGCATGGCGGGCCTGCATTGGCGGAAATATTTCCCGGTGCGCTTGTTTTTTTCACTGTCAGGATAGATTGACGGATGGGGAGGAGCTAGCTTCAGCCAGCATATGGAGGAAACCATGGTCGCAACGAAAACGGGCCAGACGGGTATCGGCAAGGCGACGCTCAATCAGGATCCGCACGCGCTGCGTGATCCCAGGGAAAACAATCTCGAGATCGCCATCGGCCATGAGGTGCGGGCCTTCCGCAAGAAGCTCGGCATCACCGGATCGAACCTGGCTTCGGCAACCGGCATTTCGCTCGGCATGCTGTCAAAAATCGAAAACGGCAATACATCGCCGTCGCTGACGACGCTGCAGGCACTGGCCCGTGCGCTCGGCGTGCCGGTGACGGCCTTCTTCCGGCGGTTCGAGGACGCGCGCACCGCCGTGTTTGTCAAGGCCGGGGAGGGGCTGGAGATCGAGCGCCGCGGCACCCGTGCCGGACACCAGTACAATCTGCTCGGCCATATCGACAACAGCGCCAGCGGCGTGCAGGTTGAGCCCTATCTGATCACGCTGACGGCGGATTCCGACGTGTTTCCGGCTTTTCAGCATCAGGGCATGGAGCTGATCTACATACTCGAGGGCGAAGTACAGTATCGCCATGGCGACAAACTCTACTCCATGCTGCCGGGCGACAGCCTGTTTTTCGACGCCGACGCGCCGCACGGACCGGAAGTGCTGGTGAGGCTGCCGATCCGCTTCCTGTCGATCATTTCCTACCCGGATCTGCGCAACGGCGCCTGAGGCTTGTCAGCCGTCTCGCGCGTCCTATCTCCCGGCTGGTAATATGGCAGACGGACATTTTTTGATCGTGTTTGCGATTTACCAATTCGCCAGTCCGGCAGGCGCCCCTTGAAACAGGGCGCTATGCCTGAATTTCGTTTGTTGGGAACGGTGTGAGGGAGGAGTTCGATCTGTGTTCAAAGACCGCCATCTTTCCGCTTCCAATTTCGTCGTCGGTGACGTGCTCAAACGACTGATTTTCTTGACGTGCCCTGGATTGTAGCGCAAAAAGCCACGGTCTTTCACGAGCACGTGAAAAATCTCAGTTGAATTCCTGCGTTTTGTCGTTTTGCTCATCATTTGCCGCTCTCGGGCGTTGCCGGAGGCAGGGTGTGGAGAGCAGAGCGCAGACCGGAATGAGACGAGGCCGACAATAACTCTGTTTGGATCCAGAACCCGAACCCATGGCATTTAATAATATCCCCTCGACCCCATCGCCCGTCTCCGAAGCCAAGCCGATCGATCACAACGATTCGATCCGCTCGACCTACTTTACCATTGAGGAACTCAATGCCTGTGGGGCGGCGCTGGCGCGCGATCCGGATCCTTCGCTGCCGAGCTATATGCCGTTCGATTTCTTCGCGCGGCACAAGGAGAACGAGAAGGAGATTCTCCGGGTCTACCGCTCGACAGCGGCGGATGTCGAGGCCGGCGACACGATCACGCCGGCGGCGGAATGGCTGCTGGACAACCACTATGTGGTCGAAGAGGCGATCCAGGAAGTGCGGCGCGACTTTCCGCGCAAATTCTTCCGCCAGCTGCCGAAGGCGCGGGTCGGCGAAACCGAGATTCCGCGGACCATGGCGCTGGCCTGGCTCTATGTCGCCCATACGCATGGGACGATCTCGCCGGAAAGCCTGAAGGCGATGGTCGAGGGCTACCAGACGACCACCTCGCTCGACATCGGCGAATTGTGGGCGCTACCGTCGATCCTGCGCTTCGTGCTGATCGAGAACCTGCGCCGGATCTCGATCCGCGTCGAACGTTCGCGCCGCATGCGCCACCGCGCCAACGAGGTCGCCGACCAGATCATTCGCTTGAGCGATACCGATGCCGATGCCGTCGGCGAGTTGCTCAAAAATGTCGAGCCGGTCGCCACCGACTACACCTTTGCCACCCAGTTCCTCTATCGCCTGCGCAATGGTTCGCAGACCTCGGGTCATGCGATCGGCTGGCTCGAGCAGCGCCTGCAGGCCGCGGGCACCGACGCCGACGAAGTGATGATGAAGGAGCACAACCGGCTGTCGTCCGGCAATGTGACGATGGGCAACATCATCCGCAGCCTGCGCGAGATCGATGACACCGAATGGTCGGTGTGGTTCGAGGAAGTCAGCCATATCGACAAGGTTCTGCGCGAGCAGAGCGACTACCAGATTCTCGATTTCGGCTCGCGCAACACCTACCGCAATACCGTCGAGCGCCTGGCGCGGCGCTCCGGCAAGACCGAGCTGGAAGTGGCGCAGGCCGCCGTCGACCTGACGGCCGAGGCCCGCACGTCCGCCGAGCCGCAGCCGCACGAACCGAATGTCGGCGCCTATCTGGTCGGCATGTATCGCGAAAAGCTCGAACAGGTCATCGATTTCAGGCCGACGATCCTGCAGAAGGCCGTGCGCTTCGGCAGCCGCCTCAACTGGTTCTCGATCGCCGCGCCGGTAGTCCTACTCACCGCGCTCGCCATGGCCGTGGTCGGCTGGTTCCTGCTGGAATCCGGCATCCCGTGGCCGGCGACCATCCTGTTCCTGCTGATGTTCGCGCTACCGGCATCGGAAGGTGCCACCGGCCTGTTCAACACCATCATCACCTTCATCGTCAAACCGACCCGGCTGGTCGGCTATGAGTTCAAGGAAGGCATCCCGGAAGACGCGCGCACCCTGCTGGTGGTGCCGTGCCTGATCACCAACCGCGACACCGTCGACGAGCTGATCCGCAATATCGAGGTGCACTATCTCGCCAATCCGCGCGGCGAAATCTATTTCGCGCTGCTCAGCGACTGGCGCGACAGCCAGGTGGAGGAATCCGAGGCTGATCTGGAAGTGCTGGAATATGCCAAGCAGGAAATCGCCATCCTAGCAGCGCGTTATGCCTTTGACGGCAAGACCCGCTTCTATCTGCTGCACCGCCGCCGGCTCTACAACGAGGCCGAAGGCGCCTGGATGGGCTGGGAGCGCAAGCGCGGCAAGCTGCATGAACTGAACATGCTGCTGCGCGGCGACCGCGACACCACCTATCTGCCGGGTGCCAACATGGTGCCGGACGACGTCCAGTACGTGATGACGCTCGATGCCGACACCCGTCTGGTGCGCGATGCCGTGACGAAACTGGTCGGCAAGCTCTATCACCCGATCAACCGTCCGGTGCACGATCCGAAATCCGGCCGCGTCGTCAGCGGCTACGGTGTGCTGCAGCCGCGCGTGACCCCGTCGCTGACCACCGGCAAGGACGCTTCGGTGTTCCAGCGCGTGTTTTCGTTCAACCGCGGCATCGACCCCTATGTCTTCACCGTCTCCGACGTCTACATGGACCTCACCAACGAAGGCACGTTTACCGGCAAGGGTCTGTATCACGTCGATGCCTTCGAGACCTCGTTAAAAGGTCGTATCGACGAGAACTCGGTGCTCAGCCACGACCTTCTCGAAGGCTCGATGGCCCGCTGCGCGCTGGTCACCGACGTCGAACTTGTCGAGGATTTTCCGGTCCGCTACGAAGTCGAAGTCTCGCGTCAGCATCGCTGGGCACGCGGCGACTGGCAACTGCTGCCCTATATCCTTGAGTCGGCCCGCGGCATCACCGGGCTCGGCCGCTGGAAGATGATCGACAACCTGCGTCGTTCGCTCACCCCGATTGCCTGGTTCTTCGCCTCGGTGCTCGGCTGGTATTTCATGGATCCGTTCGGTGCCCTGATCTGGCAGATCATCCTGATCTTCTGCCTGTTCGTCGCCCCGACCCTGTCGCTGATCTCCAACATCCTGCCCGGCAGCACCGACGTCATTCCGCGCGCCCATTTCCAGTCCTTGTGGTCGGATGTGCGCGGCGCCAATGCCCAGGTCGCTCTGCGGATCGTCTTCATCGCCGACAGCGCCTGCCTGATGACCGACGCCATCGTGCGCTCGCTCTATCGCCTGCTGGTCAGCCACAAGCTGATGCTGGAATGGCGCACCGCCGCCAGCATCCAGTCGAGCGCCCAGGGCAATATCGCAAGCTATTACAAGGCCATGTGGCATGCGCCGGCGCTGGCGATTGCCGGTCTGGCTCTCGCCTTCATTCCGGGTGACAACGCCTTCCTGGTCGGCATTCCGTTCGCCATCCTCTGGGTGCTGTCGCCGCTGATCGCCTGGTCGGTCAGCCAGTCGGCCGAGACCGAGGACCGCCTGTTCGTGTCCGAGCATGTCTCGACCGAGCTGCGCAAGGTGGCCCGCCGCACCTGGCGCTATTTCGAAACCTTCGTCACCGAAGACCAGAACTTTCTGCCGCCGGACAATTTTCAGGAAACCCCGGAAGCGATCGTTGCCAAGCGCACCTCGCCGACCAATATCGGCGTCTATCTGCTGTCCGTGGTCTCCGGCCGCCATTTCGGCTGGCTGAGTTTTCAGCAGACCATCGACCGGATCGAGCAGACCGTTTCGACCATGGAGCGGATGGAGAAATACCGCGGCCATCTGCTCAACTGGTATCATACCGATACGCTCGCCGTGCTCGGCTCGCCCTACGTCTCGGCGGTGGACAGCGGCAACCTTGCCGGCCATCTGATCGCCGTCTCGTCGGCCTGCCGTGAATGGGCGGAAGCGCCATCGGCGCACATGCAGGGCAATCTCGACGGCGTCGGCGATGTCGCCGGCATCCTCGGCGAAGTGCTGGCCGGCCTGCCGGACGACCGCAAGACCGTGCGGCCGCTGCGCCGTCGCCTGGAAGAGCGGATCATCGGTTTCGGCAACGCGCTGGCAGCCGTCAAGCGCGAGCATGAATTCGCCTCGATCCGCATCATCAACCTGACGGTGCTTGCCCGCGACATCCAGAAGCTGGCCGCCAATCTCGACCACGAAGTCAAATCTTCCCAGACCCGGGAAGTGACGATCTGGGCGAAATCGCTGGTCGATGTCTGCGAAGCGCATATTTCCGACAGCGTCTTCGACCTGTCGAATATCGAGCCGCTGCGCGAGCGTCTCGATGCGCTGCGCGAACGCACCCGCAGCCTCGCCTTCGGAATGGATTTCGCCTTCCTGTTCCGGCCGGAACGCCGCCTGCTGTCGATCGGTTTCCGGGTCGAGAGCAAGGAACTCGACCAGGCCTGCTACGATCTGCTCGCCTCCGAGGCCCGTCTCACCAGCCTGTTTGCGATCGCCAAGGGCGACCTGCCGACCGAACACTGGTACAAGCTCGGCCGTCAGGTCGTGCCGATCGGCTCGCGTGGCGCGCTGATTTCCTGGTCCGGCTCGATGTTCGAATACCTGATGCCGCCGCTCGTCATGCAGGAGCGTCAGGGCAGTATCTTGAACCAGACCAACAATCTGATCGTCAAGGAGCAGATGAACCACGGTCGCCGCCTGAACATCCCCTGGGGGATTTCGGAAGCTGCCTTCAATGCCCGCGACCACCAGCTGTTCTACCAGTACACCAACTTCGGTGTGCCCTCGCTCGGCCTGAAGCGCGGACTCGGCCAGAACGCCGTCATTGCGCCTTACGCCTCGATTCTGGCCAGCATGTACCAGCCGGAAGCCGCACTGGAAAATCTCGGTCGCCTGCGCAAGCTCGGCGCACTGGGGATCTATGGCTTCCATGACGCGGTCGATTTTACCCCGACCCGCGTTCCTGAAGGCAAGAACTGCGCGGTGGTCTACAACTACTATGCCCACCACCATGGCATGTCGATCGCAGCCGTTGCCAACGTCGTGTTCGACGGCCGCCTGCGCGAACTGTTCCACGCCGATCCGGTGATCGAGGCGGCCGAACTGCTGCTCCAGGAAAAAGCCCCGCGCGAAATCCCGGTGATCAGCGCCAAGCACGAGGAAGAGACCCCCGGCAAGGGCCAGGCGGAGCTGCTGCGGTCGGAAGTCCGCACCATTCTCGATCCGGCCGTGCGCGACCGCGAAGCCGTGTTCCTCTCCAACGGCCATTACTCGGTGATGATGACGGCCACCGGTTCCGGCTATTCGCGCTGGAACGGCCAGTCGGTCGCCCGCTGGAAGCCGGATCCGACCGAGGACCGCTGGGGCACGTTCATCTTCCTGCGCGATACCGTCAGCGACCAGTGGTGGTCGGCAACAGCCGAACCGCGTCGGATCGAAGGCGAAAAGACAAAAGTGCTGTTCGGAGATGAAAAGGCCGAATTCCACAAGACCGTCGGCGACCTGTCGAGCACGGTCGAATGCATCGTCGCCACCGAGCACGATGCCGAAGGCCGCCGCGTCACCCTGCTCAACGTCGGTCCGGAAGATCGCTTCATCGAAGTAACCTCCTATCTCGAGCCGGTGCTGTCGTCCGATGACGACGACAATGCCCATCCGATGTTCTCGCGGATGTTCATCAAGACCGAGATCGGCAAGCGCGGCGACGTCATCCGCGCCTATCGCAACAAGCGCAATGTCACCGAGCCGGATATGTGCATCGCACATCTGGCCGCCGACAATGCCGGCTCGTCGCGTCCGACCGAGTTCGAGACCGATCGTCGCCGCTTCATCGGCCGCGGCCGCAGCCTGTCGGAGGCCGCTGCCTTCGATCCGGGTGCGATGCTGTCGGGCACCGATGGCTTCACGCTCGATCCGATCCTGTCGCTGCGTCGCGTCGTGCGCGTTCCGGCCGGCAAGAAGGTCAGCGTCATTTTCTGGACCATCGCTGCGCCGAACCGCCTGGATGTCGACCGGGCCATCGAACGCTATCGCCATCCCGACGCCTTCAGCCACGAACTGATCCACGCCTGGACCCGTGCCCAGGTGCAGATGCGCCATGTCGGCATCACCTCGCAGCAGGCGGCCGCCTTCCAGCATCTCGGCCGCTACCTGATCTATCCCGACATGCATCTGCGTGCCGATGCCGCCACCGTCGAGGCTGGCCTGGCGCCGCAATCGGCGCTCTGGCCGCTGGCAATTTCGGGCGATTTCCCGATCTTCGCCCTGCGCATCAACGACGACATGGACATGGACGTCGCCCGCGAGGCGCTGAGCGCGCAGGAATATCTGCGGTCGCGCGGCGTCAAGGCCGACCTCGTCATCATCAACGAGCGGGCCGAATCCTACGCCCAGGACCTGCAGCACGGCATCGACGCGATCTGCGAAAACCTGCGCCGCCGCGGCCAGGCCGAGGGCTCGCGCCAGGACGTGTTCTCAGTTCGCCGCGATCTGATCGACGACGTTGCCTTCGAGGCGCTGCTGGCCACCGCCCGCGTGGTGTTCCACGCCCGCAACGGCCAGATCGTCGATCAGGTCAACCGCGCCGTGTCGCTGTTTGCGCCGCCCAAGGGTTCGGAAGGTGATGCCAACAAGAAGATCGCAGCCCTGCCGGTTGTCGACTTCCCGGTCGACCTGCCCGTGGCCGATGCCGGGGATCTCGATTTCTGGAACGGTTACGGCGGCTTTGCCAAGGATGGCGACGAATATGTCGTGCGTCTGCATGGCGGCCAGTCGACGCCGCAGCCGTGGATCAACGTCATTTCCAACGAGCATTTCGGCTTCCACATCTCAGCCGAAGGCGCAGGCTTTACCTGGAGCCGCAACTCGCGCGACTACCAACTGACGCCATGGACCAACGATCCGGTCATCAACCGGCCCGGTGAAGCCTTCTATGTCGCCGACGTCAAGAACGGCACGGTCTATACGCCGCTGGCAGCACTGTCGCGCCGCTCGACGGCGGTGTTCGAGACCCGTCACGGACTTGGTTACTCGGTCTTTTCGACCGAGGAAGATGGTCTGGCGCTCGAACTGACCCAGACCGTCGACAAGAAGCGGCCCGTCAAGACGTCGCGTCTGCTGATCCGCAACACCGGTTCCGAAGCCCGAAAGCTTCGGGTCTACGGCTATGCGGAATGGGTGCTGGGCAACAATGCGCAAAAGAGCGCGCCGTTCATCCTGACGTCACAGGACGCCACGACCGGGGCGATGTTTGCCACCAACCCTTATAGCGTCGATTACAATGGTCGCATCGCCTTCCTCGCCGCCAGCGAAACACCGTCCAGCGTGACGGGAAGCCGTCGCGAGTTCATCGGACGGCACGGCTCGGTGCAGTTGCCGCAGGCCGTCGGCTTGGCGGCCGTGCTGTCGGGCTCGACCGAGCTTGACGGCGATCCGTGCGCGGCGCTGGCGATCGACCTGACGCTGACACCCGGTGAAGAGCGCGAAGTGCTGTTCTTCATGGGCGACAGTGATACGCCGGACGCGGCCCGCGATCTGATCGGCACCGTGCGCGCCGAAGCCTTTGGCGATACGCTGAAAGCCAGCCGCGATTTCTGGCAGGGCGTTACCGGCCACCTGAAAATCTCCACGCCGGACAAGGCGCTGGACAACATGGTCAACCACTGGCTGCCCTACCAGGCACTCGGCTGCCGGATTCTCGCCCGTTCGGCCTTCTATCAGGCGAGCGGCGCGTTCGGCTTCCGCGACCAGCTGCAGGATACTTTGGCCTTCCTGCTCTACCAGCCGGCACTGGCGCGCAAGCAGATCCTCAATGCCGCCGGTCGCCAGTTCCGTGAAGGCGACGTGCAGCATTGGTGGCTGCCGGAAACCGGTGCCGGCGTGCGCACGCTGATTTCCGACGACGTGGTCTGGATGGGCCATGCGGCGCATCAGTATGTCACGGTCACCGGTGATCTTGCGGTGCTCGACGAGCAGATCCCCTTCCTCGAAGGCGCAATGCTTGCCGATGGCCAGCATGATTCGTTCTTCCGGCCGGAGACCAGCAGCGATACCGCGAGCCTCTACGAGCACGCGGCGCTGGCGCTCGATCTCGCGATCACCCGCACCGGCCCGCACGGCCTGCCGCTGATTCTCGGCGGCGACTGGAACGACGGCATGAACCGGGTGGGCATCAAGGGTCAGGGCGAAAGCGTCTGGCTCGGCTGGTTCCTCGCCGGCACGCTGCGTGACTTTCTCGTCTACGCGCAGGCGCGCAAGGACAAGGCCCGTGTCGAACGCTGGACCAAGCATCTCGAAGCGCTGAAGGCGGCTCTGGCCACCTCCGGCTGGGATGGCAGCTACTATCGCCGCGGCTATTTCGACAATGGCACACCGCTCGGCTCACACGAGAGTGACGAATGCCAAATCGATTCGCTCGGCCAGTCCTGGAGCGTGCTGTCGGGCGAAGGTGATCCCGAGCGCTCGACGCAGGCCATGAACGCGGTGATGGAGCAACTGGTGGATGCCGATGGCGGTATCATCCGCCTGTTCACCCCGGCCTTTGCCGAGACCGAGCAGGATCCGGGCTACATCAAGGCCTATCCTCCGGGCGTACGTGAAAACGGCGGCCAGTATACCCATGCGGCCACTTGGGTGGTACTGGCGCTGGCCGAAATGGGCCGGGGTGACGATGCTTATCGCTGCCTGTCGCTGCTCAACCCGGTCAACCACGCGCTCGACCGTGCGGCCTCCGACAAATACCGCGTCGAGCCCTACGTGGTCGCTGCCGATGTCTATGGCAATGCCCATGATCTCGGTCGTGGCGGCTGGACCTGGTACACCGGGTCGGCCGGCTGGCTCTATCGCGCCGCCATCGAGGGTATTTTGGGCATACGCCGGGTCGGCGACCGCCTGCATGTCCGCCCGGCTCTGCCGAGCGGCTGGGAGGGGTTTGAGGCACAGGTGTCGATCGACGGTACTGCCTACAAGATCGCCGTGACCAAGCCTGCCGGCGGTACTGCGCACAGTGTCAGCGTCAACGGGACCGTGCTGGCTGGCGAC
>Ga0247808_10001607_pt1 | contig 10903 bp, 10 predicted proteins | sample UWRJL089202R1_FD_179914 | JGI IMG/M metagenome (GOLD analysis project Ga0247808, IMG submission 179914) | Plant litter microbial communities from Arlington Agricultural Research Station in Wisconsin, United States - UWRJ-L089-202R-1 | ecosystem: Environmental > Terrestrial > Plant litter >... | reverse complement strand
CGTCGCCGCTGTCGCGGCCCCCGTCGCACCGGTGCTGGCCCCGGTCACCACCGCGGCAGCCCCGGTCGTCGCCGCCGTCACCTCGCCGGTTCTCGGTGCGGTGGCCCCGGTGCTCGCCCCGGTCACCGACCCGCTCGCTCCCGTCGTCGGCGCGGTCGTCGCGCCGCTCGCTCCCGTGCTCTCGGCCGTGACCGACCCGCTGGCCCCGGCCCTTGCGCCGCTCGCCCCGGTTCTCACCCCGGTGGTCGACATCGTCCTCCCCGACGGCACCGTCGTCCCCGGTCTCCCCGGCACTCCCGCCTTGTCGACGGTCGTCGCGGGCATCCCCGCCGACGGCGTCGCCGGCGCAGCGGATGCGACGGTGCCGGCAGCCGAGGCGAGCAGCGTCTTCCGCTCTGTCTCGTCGACCCGCGCCGCGGCATCCGCTGACGGGGTGTTCGACGCGGCCGCTGACACGGCGGGAGCCCCCGCCGGATCCCCGGCCTTGCCGGTCCAGGCCCCGGAACTGCCGACCCCCGCACTTCCGGCGGGCAACGGCTCGAGCAGCGCCGCCGGCGCCTCGGGCACCGCGCCGGCCAGCGGCGACGTCGTCGCCGGCGCCCTCTTCTTCAACGGTCCGGTCGTGGCATCCGCCACCGCCGCAGACGACGACCTCCCGTCGTCGCCGACCTTCCCCTCCGACGCCACTCCTGACTGAGTGAGCCGTTCCTGCCCCTTGTCGGCAGGCACGGTTTCATCGGCATCCCGCCTGGGATTTCCGTCACTCGTAGTTCATGAATCAGGAGTAACACCATGTCGAAGGCAATTTCACGGGGTCTCTGCCTCGTGCTCTTCACCGGGGGCCTCACGCTTCTCGGTACGACGGTGGCCAACGCCGCCGACACCAGCGGGGACGACGGGGTGCTCTCGGGTACCCAGGTTCTCGCCCCGATCGCCGCACCGGTGGACGTGACCGGCAACGCGATCAGCCTCCTCGGCGACGCGGTCGCCGCACCGGCGGCTCCCGCCGCGGCTCCCGCACCGGCACCGGCACCGGCGCCGGTCACGACGAGCGGCGTCGACTCGCTGCTCGGCGGAACCCAGGCCGTGGTGGAGGCCGCCATCCCGGTGACCATCGGCGGCAACGCCGTCAGCCTCACCGGCGACGCGGCCAGCATCGGCACCGCCGCCGCCCCGGCACCGGTCGCACCGGTCGCTGCGGCTCCCGCAGCCCCGACCACCTCGGGCACCGACTCGATCGGATCGGGATCGCAGATCCTGCCGACCGTGAGCGTCCCGGTGACCGTCGGCGGCAACGCGATCAGCCTCCTCGGCGACGCCGTGAGCGAGGGTGCCACCTCGGCGACTCCGACCACCGCACCGGCCGCGGGCGCCGCGGCCACGACCAGTGGTGGCGACTCGGTGCTCGGCGGCACGCAGGTTCTGCCGAACATCACCGTCCCGGTGAACCTCGGCGGCAACGCGATCAGCCTGCTGGGCGACTCGGTCTCCAGCGGCGCATCGACCGCGACCGGCACCACGCCGGGCGCGGCGACCACCGCACCGACCACTGCACCGAGCACCTCGGGTGACGACGGCATCGCCGGCGGAACCCAGGTCGTCTCCGACATCACCGTCCCGGTGAACCTCGGCGGCAACGCGATCAGCGTTCTGGGCGATTCGGTCTCGACCGGTTCGGCCACGGGCGACACCGGCACGACCGAAGGTACTGGCACCGGCGCCACGACCAGTGGAGACGACGGCATCGCCGGCGGCACCCAGGTCGCTCCCGTTGTGACCGCTCCGGTCACCGTCGGAGGCAACGCCATCAGCATCCTCGGGGACTCCGTCTCCGAGGGAGCAGTCACGTCGAACGCACCAGAGGGTACGAGCGGCGACGCGACCACGTCGGGGGACGACGGCATTCTCGGAGGCACGCAGATTGTGCCCGCGCTGAACCTGCCGATCCTGATCGAGGGAAACGCCGTCAGCATCACGGGTGACGGAGTCGTCTCCACCGAGGGCTTCGTCGACGGCTTCCCCGAGGAACCCACCGAGCCGGTCACTCCGGTGATCCCGGTCACTCCGGTGACCCCGGTCGCCCCGGTCGCACCGGTGGTCCCGACCACTCCGGCCGGAACCGACAACGGCACCACGGTCGCCTCGGCCGGCAGCACCAGCCGCCCGGCCGCACTCACCACGAGTGCGATCACGCCGAGCGCACTGGCCAGCACCGGCGTGGAGATCGCGCCGCTGCTCGGACTGGTCGCACTGCTGCTGATCGCCGGTCTCGCACTGGCGCTCGCCGGACGCCGCAGGGCGGCCCAGCAGTAGCGGCACCGTTCGAATAGAACGACGGCCGGGCGCCCCGAGTGGGACGCCCGGCATCGTCGCGCCCGCTCGGCACGGGCCTGTCGTGTCAGTCGAGCACTGCGTAGGCCTCGAGCTCGATCCGCACATCGGGCTCGAACAGGATCTCGACCCCGATGAGCGACGCGGGCGGCATCGGCTGCGGCAGTCCGAGCTCCTCCGTGACGAGCTCGACACCCGCGAGGAACTCGCCCATCTGGTCGGGCGTCCATTTCGTGACGAAGAACCGCAGGCGCACCACGTCGCTGAAGGAGGCGCCGGCACCGGCGAGGCCGAGCGCGGTGTTGCGCAGCACCTGCGCCACCTGCCCGGCGAGCCCCTCGCCGCCGACGGGAGCGCCCTCGGCGTCACGGGCGATCTGCCCGGCGACGTGCACATGCCGGGTTCCGGTACTGATCGCGACATGGGCGTAGGGGGCGGGCTGCATCATGCCCTCGGGCGAGAAAAGCTGAACGGTCATGGGGACTCCTTCGTGAGGTGGAACGTGGTGTCATATGTCTACGTGGTGCACGAAGGGAACTTCAACGAGACTAGGTGCCATGAACGACACCCGTCACCCCGACTCCGACCAGCTGATGGTCGACGCCCCGCACCGCGAACTGCTCGACCAGGTGCTCGACAAGTGGTCGCTGCAGGTGCTCGACGAGCTCTGCGGGAGCCCGCTGCGCTTCAACGAGCTGCGCCGGGCGATCCCCGTGGTCGGCCAGAAGTCGCTCACCACCACTCTGCGCCGACTCGAGCGCAACGGCATGGTCGAGCGGGTGGTCGTGAGCACCCGGCCCCTCGCCGTGGAGTACCGCGTCGCCCCGATCGGGAACGCCCTGAACGAGCTCATCGACTCGCTGCTGCGCTGGACCACCGTGAACCTGCCCGAGGTGGAGCGCGCCCGTGAGCGCTTCGACGCGGAGGAGTAGGCCGAGAACGAGGCCCAGTGGAGTAGTCCTGCGCGGACGATCGCCGGGATTCGCAGACGCCTCCGACCGCGGCACGGTAGAACGGAGTGCATGACGATGACGACACAGACCGAGATCGAGCGAAAGTACGACGTCGACGAGAAGGCGGAGCTGCCCGACCTCTCGGGGGTGCCCGGGGTCGTGCGGGTCGAACCGGCGGGCGAGGTCGACCTCGAGGCCGAGTACTTCGACACCGAGCGCGGCGATCTCGCCGCCCACCGGATCGTGCTGCGACGTCGCCGCGGCGGCGCTGACGAGGGCTGGCACATCAAACTCCCCGCCGGCGAGGGCCGCACCGAGCTGCACTGGCCGCTGGGAGCGCCCGACGCCGAGTCCGAGACACCGCCCCGCGAGGTCGTCGACCAGATCCGCTCGCGCGTGCGCAGCCGCGAACTGGTCGTCGTCGCCCGGCTGCGAACCCACCGCGTGCTCAGTCATCTGGTCGCCGGCGACCCGGACGGCGACGACACCGGGGAGAACCTGGCCGAGATCGCCGACGACACCGTCAGCGCCACCGACGCCACGACCGGTGTGCTCCGCCTGTGGCGCGAGTGGGAGGTCGAGCTGCAGGACGGCGCCCCCGGCTCCGAACCGGAACGAAGCGCACTGCTCGACGACGTGGAGGCGGTGCTCCTCGCGGCGGGAGCGACGCCGTCCGCGAGCCGGTCCAAGCTCGCTACCGCCCTCGGGCGCACCGATCTCGCAGCCGATATCGGCGACGCAGAAACGGAGGCGCCGGCCCTCGACCGCTCGAGCCCCGCGGCGGCGGTGCTGCTCGTGCCGCTCTCCGCGCTGGTCGACGACCTCGCGCGCATCGACCCCCAGGTGAGAGCGGATGCGCCAGACGCCGTGCACCAGCTGCGCACGCGCATCCGCCGCATCCGCAGCCTGTTCTCCACCTACGACACCGTCTTCGACCGCGAGGTGACCGATCCGCTCCGCGCGCGGCTGCAGGCGGTGGGGACCGCACTCGGCGAGGCCCGCGACGCGGAGGTGATGCGCGACCGGGCGCACACCCTGCTGGAGGAGTACGAGCCGCGGTTCGCGAGGGTTGAGGAGCGCCTGCGCGGCGGCTGGTCGGAGACCTACACCTCCGCGCACGGACGTGCGGTCGCCGAGCTGTCGGGAGACGGGTGGTTGACACTGCTCGACGACCTCGACGCCTTCGTCGCCCGACCTGCTCTCGCATCCGCTGCCCTGGAGCGGGCGGACACGGTGGTGCCCGCCGCCCTCGCGAACGACCTGCGCCGCGTGTTGAAGCGGGCGAAGGTCGCGCGCCGGTCGGAGGACGACGCGGAGAAGGTGGCGCTGCTGCACGAGGTGCGCAAGGCGGCCAAGCGCCTGCGCTATGCGGCCGAGGCCGTGGCCCAGGGGGAGTCCGCGGTGTACGGCAAGCGCACACGCAAACTGGCAGGCGCCGCCGAGTCGGTGCACGACCTGCTCGGCGAGCACCGCGACAGCATCCTGATGCAGCAGCACCTGCGGGCGGCGGCCGGGTCGGGCGCGCACGCCTTCGACTACGGGGTGCTGCACGAGGTGGAGCGGCACGGTGCCGCCCTCTGCCTCGCGGACTACCCGGCGGCCCTCGACGAGCTGCGGTCGTTGCGGTAGCGGCGGCCCTTGTCAGCGGTCGGTGCCCGGCACGATCTCGGCGTAGTCGCGGGTGCCCGCGATATCCGCGTCGGGCAGGGCCTCGGCGATGCGCTCCACGTCGCCCGGGGAGAGCGCGATCGCCGCGGCGGCCGCGTTCTCATCGAGCCGGGTGCGTCGCCGGGTGCCGGGGATGGGCACCGCGCCTTGGGCCATCACCCACGCCAGAGCGAGCTGCGCCACGGTGACGCCCAGCTCGGCGGCGATCGTCTCCACCCGCTCGACCAGCCTGCGGTTGGCGGCGAAGGCCTCGGGCTGGAAGCGCGGCAGGGTGCGCCGCGCGTCGACCGGGTCGAGGTCGTCGAGGCTGCGGACGCCCTCGCTGAGCACCCCGCGGCCGAGCGGCGAGAACGCCACCAGGCCGATGCCGAGCTCGTCGAGCACCGCCTTCTCGCCGTTGTGCAGGATGTCGCGGGCGAACAGGGAGAACTCCGACTGCACCGCGGCGAGCGGATGCACGGCGTGCGCTCGCCGGATCGTCGCGGACGACGCCTCCGAGAGCCCGATGTGGCGCACCTTGCCCGCCGCGACCAGCTCCGACATGGCCCCGACGCTCTCCTCGATCGGCACCTGCGGGTCCACCCGGTGCAGGTAGTAGAGGTCGATGTAGTCCGTGCCGAGGTGGCGCAGCGATCTGTCGGCCGCGCGCCGGATGTACTCGGGGGTGCCGTTGCGGCCGTGGACGGTTCCGTCGTCGTCGGTCTCCGCGGAGGCCTTCGTCGCGATCACGACCTCGTCGCGGCGGTCGCCCAGCGCCCGGCCGATGAGCCGCTCGTTCTCGAAGGGGCCGTAGGCCTCCGCGGTGTCGATGAGGTCCACGCCGATGTCGACCGCGTGCCGCAGCGTGGCGATCGACTCCCTCTCGTCGCTGCTGCCGTAGAAGGCGCTCATGCCCATGGCTCCGAGCCCGAGCGCGGACACCCGCAGGCCGTCGCCGATCGTCGTGGTTCTCATACGGCCGCTCCCGTGTTCGTCGTCGTCTCCGCGGCCTCGTAGGCCGCGATCTTCCTCTCGATCGCGGCGAGGTGCCGCCGCGTCTGAGCCATCCGGTCGACCACCTTCTGCCGGTGGGCGCGCAGAAACTGCAGCCGCTGCGCCTCGGTGCCCTCGCGCCGGCTGAGCTCGGCCAGGACGCGGATGTCGGCGATCGTCATGCCGGTGTCGCGCAGCATCACCAGCCCGGCGAGCCAGGCGAGGTCGTGTGTGCCGTAGCGGCGGCGGCCGGCGCCGTTGCGCGGGGCGGGGTCGAGCAGCAGCCCCTCCCGCTCGTAGTAGCGCAGGGTGTCGATCGAGGTGCCCGTGGCCCGGGCCGCCTCGCCGATGGAGAGGCCGTCGGCGGGCACGTCGAGCTCGAGGTCGGGGAGGAGCAGAGTGGTCATGCGCCCAGTCTGCGACCTGGAGTGCGCTCTAGGTCAAGAGCGCGGAAAAGAAAGTCAGACCCGGGCCTCGATGAGGCGGGTGATGTCCCATTCCTCCATCGGGCGCCCGAAGTAGTAGCCCTGGGCGCGGTCGCAGCCGAGCTCGCGCACGAAGGAGAAATGCTCCTCGGTTTCCACGCCCTCGGCCACCACACGCATGTGGCGCTCGTGCGCGACCAGGATCACCTCTTCGATGAGCTCGCGCGAGTTGTCGATGCCGCGCACCAGCGACTGGTCGATCTTCACCTCGGTGAGCGGCAGCACGCGCAGCTGCTCGATGGAGGTGTGGCCGGTGCCGAAGTCGTCGACGGAGACGCCCAGCCCCCTCTCGCTCAACTCGAGCAGCCGGGTGCTCACCTCCGGCACGTCGCTCACCGGGAGCGACTCGGTGATCTCGATGATGAGGCTCTCGGGGGCGAGCCCGTGCGCGTAGAGGTTGGCCTCGAGGTGGTCGAGGAAGTCGAGGGTGACCAGCTGCCGGGGGGACACGTTGACCGCCACGTCGATGCGCTGGTCCGCGGAGTTCCACTCGGCGGCGCAGCGCGATCCCTCGTCGATCATGAAGTCGCCGATCTCGCCGATCAGGTCGTGCGCCTCGGCCAGCGGGATGAAGACGTCGGGGGAGACGAGACCGAACTCGGGATGCTGCCAGCGGGCGAGGGCCTCGACGGCCACGATCCTGCCGGTGTGCACATCGATCTGCGGCTGGAACTGGGCACGAATCTCACCGCGTGCGGCCGCCCCCTCGAGGTCGGTCGCTAGATTCACGGCGGATGCTCCAGTCGTCTCTTCGGTCACGGGCATAGCATCCACCCTCTCCGATTGGAAGAGCGAAGGCAATGCCACATTAGTGAATGACTTCCAACATATAATCCACGCGCGACGAGTTCGGAGATCGCTCGACAGCGGATGCCGCGGCGGCGCTACACGCGGATGGCGACGGATTCCGCCCGATCCGGCCCGGCGGACCTGGCAGCAGCGGCCGGCCACGCCAGCTCGATCTCCCGGAATGCGAGCGCCGCGACATCGGCGAGGTTCTGGTCGTCGTAGGCGGACGCGACGAGGCTCTGCTGGTCGAGCACCCAGACGGCGCTGACCACGCGGCCGTCGTCGGCGCGCACCACCGCTCCGGTGACGCGCTCGAGCGCCTCCGCGCCCTCGACGAGAGGTGCGACGCCGTCGCCCGGGTCGGCGAGAACAGCCGCGGGGTCGATCCACGTGGCGTCGATGCCGTGCACGGTGAGCAGGAGCGGCGTGCCGTCGGTGTTCTCGGTGGCGACGATGACGATCGCGGCGTTCACCAGGCGCGAGGCGACCCGGGCCAGGCGGCCGAAAGTCTCGGGCGTCGCCGGCGTGTACGTGGGCTGCGCGGCTGGCGCGGCATCCGCTTCGGCGTCGTCCGACGCGCGGGATTCGAGGGAGCGCTCGAAGCCGATGAGCTCGCCGAGGGCCGCGGCCGCCTCGCCGCTGCTCGGCCGGTCGCCCGGCTCGCGCGCGGTCATCGCGGTGAGGAGATCGACCCAGAGCGGGGGCAGGGATTCGGGGATCGCGGGGTCGCGGATGAGGCGCGCGGTGGCGCTCTCGAGCGGGGTGCCCGGGAAGGCGACCTCGCGGGTGAAGGCCTGCAGCAGGCAGAGCCCGAGCGAGTAGACGTCGGTGGCCGGCTCGATGGTGTCGCGCATGGCCTGCTCGGGACTGAGGTAGGCCGCGGTGCCGATGGTCTCCCCGGTGTCGCTCGCGCCGCCGGTGAGCAGTGCGATGCCGAAGTCGGCCAGCTTGGCGCGCGGGCGGTCGTCGCTCTCGCCGTAGGCGACCATCAGCACGTTGGCGGGCTTCACGTCGCGGTGGATCACGCCGTTGGCGTGGATGTACTGCAGGCTCTCGGCCAGGTCGAAGCCGATCTGCGCGATCTCGCGGCCGGAGAGCACGCGGTCGGCGGTGAGCTTCTTGAGCGTCGGGCCGGTGATGAGCTCCATCACCAGGTACATGCGCGAGAGGTGGCGGGTCTTGTTCTCCACGATGCCGGCGTCGATGAGCGTGACCAGGCCGTGGTGGTTGAGGCGCGCGAGCATCTGCAGCTCGTGCTCCTGGTTGGAGACCTCGGCGATCTCGCCCAGCGGCGCGTCGAAGAGCTTGACCGCCACGTTGCGGTCGAGAAACTCGTCGTGCGCCTTGTAGACCGACGCCATGCCGCCCTTCCCGATGAGGGAGAGGATCTGGTAGCGGTCGTTGAGTCTCGAGTAGGGCTGACTGTCGGGGCTCATCGTTGTGGTTATTCCTCGTCGGCGGGGGGTTGTTCGGCGGGCTCCTCGGTGACCTGCATGCCCATCGGCGTGGCCGAGGTGAGCATCAGCTGGTCGAGCCAGGTTCGATTGATGGTGGCCGTGCGCGACCCGGAGAAGAAGAAGTGCAGGGGCACGCCGTTGTCGATCCAGATGGAGTGGCGTCCGCTGCCCTGCTTGTGGCTGATCTGCCAGGTGAGGAAGAAGTGCTCGGCGCGGCGCAGCTTCGCGCTGATCGCGATCTGGAGGTGGGTGGCGGTGCGGTCGTCGAATTCGAACTCTTCACCGTTGTACTTGAGGTAGCCCACGTGAACGTCTCGTTTCCTATAGAAGACTGAGGCACTGTTTGGCAAGGCCCAGCAGGCAGCGTCGCTCCCCCGAATACAAGGGTAACGTGTCAGTGTGGACCGTATTTTCGGCCACCGACTTGGGGGTACAATTCCGTGTTCATCAATAGACTCACCGTGGACGGCCGGGACTTCTTCCTTCCCGAGCCCGTCGCCGAGCTGAAGAACGAAATCCTGCAGGCGATCCGCGCTGGCGGCGGATACGTGAACATCCCGCCGATCAACGGCGGTCCCGGCCTCGACATCCTCTTCTCGCCCGGCATGCCCGTCTCCTGGGCGCAGATCCCGGTCGGCAACGATCCCTCCGCCGCAGAGACTCCAGCCCCCGCCGGTCCGAGCACCGCGGACGGCGCGTTCGACAACCTGTAACTGGCAATCGGCTGCGGGTCAGCCGTGCGCGGGCGCGATCTCGAGCACGGCGCGGCCGTAGTCGAGCACCGTGTAGCGGCCGCAGTCGATCCGCTCCGGTTCGGGCAGTCCGGCCGGTACCGCGATCGCGCCACCCTCGTCCGACTCCACGACGAAGCTGGCCCGATCGGCGGAGAAGTCCTCCCGGTTCACCAGCCAGGCGTATCCGCTCAGCTCTGCGTCGACCTGCACCAGTCGCCGCGGGTCTGTCAGATACGCCTTCGGCGCGCGCACGCTCCAGAAGGTGCCCACCCCGGTGCGAGCGGATGCCTCGACCCAGTCGACGACGCAGCCCACCGAGGCGTCCACCGAAGCGAGCCTCCGTGCCGTCGCCGCCGCGGAGAACAGCCCGGTCGCGACGAGCGCGGCTGCGGCCGCGATGGCGAGCGGGGCGCCGAGGCGGCCGGCGGGCATCCGTTCGATGCGTGCCGGGGCGAGACTCCGGCGACGGCGCACGGCCCGCGCGAGCACGGGCAGAGCCAGCACCGCGAGCACCGGCGCGACGAGCGCGGGCTGCAGGTAGCGCGGCGACTGGGTGCCGACCACGATCGCGCCGAGCACCGACGCCAGCGGGATCAGCCAGCTCGCCGTGGCCACCAGCGCGGTCTCGAGCCGGCGGGCGCGCAGGGCGACGACCGTGCCGGCCACGCCGAGCGCGAGCAGCAGCACCACGGCGACGATCACCGGCCAGCCGCCGTCCGTCCAGCGCTGGGCGAGCAGGTCGGCGTAGTAGCGAGCGGATGCGGCGGAGCCGGCGACGGGACGCAGCTTGTCGCCCGGGGCCTCGGTGAGAACCCCGGCGAGCGGGAGCCGCAGCACTGCGCCGATGGCGGTGCCGGCGAGGAGCGCGAGCGCGGCGGCGGCGACCCGCACGCGGGGTGTGAGGCCGGTGGCCAGCGCGAGGGCGGCCAGAGCGAGCAGCGGCGCCACGAACCAGAGCACCACGATCGGGTTGCTCGTCACCGAGAGGGCGGTGAGGGCCGTGAGCAGCACCGCGTCGCGCGCGGATGGCCCCGGCCGCCCCGGGCCATCCGCGCGCGACGGCGCCACGACGCGCACGAGCAGCGCGAGGCTCAGCACCGTGGCGATCACGGCGGCGCTGTAGTAGGTGGTGGTGGCGAGCAGCGTCGCGAGCTCGAGGGTCTCCCGGCTCGCGGAGCTCTCGAGCAGGCCGAATCCGACGAAGACAGCGAAGGCCGCCAGTGCCAGCGCCGGCCGGGCCCTGCGTCCGCGCATCGACGCTCCCGCCACCAGGCGCAGCGCGGCGTAGAGCGCGAGCAGGTTCACGACCGCGTTCAGCGCCAGCGTGGCCTGCGTCGACAGCCCGAGCGCTGCGAGCGCGAGGTAGACGGCGGACTCGGGGATGAAGGCGATGGCGGACAGCGCCCAGTCCTGGCCCTGCTCGACGCGCAGCGATCCGGCGATCAGCGCGGGCAGCACCGAGTCGCCGTCGTAGAGAAGCAGCCAGACGCGCGGCGATCCCGTCAGGTGCGCCA
>Ga0247808_10001605_pt1 | contig 10908 bp, 9 predicted proteins | sample UWRJL089202R1_FD_179914 | JGI IMG/M metagenome (GOLD analysis project Ga0247808, IMG submission 179914) | Plant litter microbial communities from Arlington Agricultural Research Station in Wisconsin, United States - UWRJ-L089-202R-1 | ecosystem: Environmental > Terrestrial > Plant litter >... | reverse complement strand
CGCAGAGCCACTTCCGGTCGTAATTATCTGACCAAACGTGGTTGTACATGAAGAGCCGGCGGTGTAAAAAGCCCTTGCCTCCTTGGTGCCGTCACCACGATCAATAATAGCAGTTATCGGTACACCGATATTCGCCCCGCTGATATAAAATCCAGGGGTCATGCCAGCCCATGATGCCGCATAACGCATCGACAAAAAGTAAGTTTGGCCAACTACACAAGGTACCGCCGCGTTACCAGCAATATATAAATTAGAACTACTAGTTGGTGAAGTGGTCCATGTAGATTCGTAAGCGACATTACCTGGAAAACGACCGTCAGCTACAACCGCAGCTGTACCGGCGCCACTAGTACCGTAGCTTCGAGTCCAGGTTGCCATATCAGCAATCGGACGGAGTGCCAGATTAGTTATCGCACTCACACCACTCTGCCCGTGGCCAGGGCATCCACCTGGTTTTGGATTACTGGCTGTATTTGAAACGAAATAGGATACAGCGTTGTCAGTAACCGTTACACACCAGGCTTCTCCGGTACTAGGCGTGTATTGGTAATTGGTTGAAGATCCCGAGGTGTTAACTCCCGCAATGGCTAGGCTTGATGGCGCTTGTGAAGGGTTGTCTACTTGCCATAGTGCGATCTTTTTCGATACCTGGCTAGCTGTAGATTGAACTGCCGAGTTCTTTGCTCGGTTTTGGATGCCGTTATAGGCAACGATAGTAATTGCAGCTAATATCGCTATGACAACGACGACAATGAGTAGCTCGACAATCGTAAAACCACGAGAGTACGTCGCACTATGATAGTGTTTTACTCCCCTGTGATTATTCATAAGCATAAGTATAATACATGGGCTAAACAGTGGTCAAGCTCACAAAATAAAAACCGCCCCTTGCGAGACGGCTTTTATCAACAGAGAAAAATTTATTCTTCGTTGTTTCCTTCAACAGCATCTAAAAGACTATCTTCGATGTTCTTCTTAGAACGCTCGACAGGCTTGGCAGCAACTGCTTGTTCAATATCAAGTTCGTACCCAGTAAGGCGACTTGCAAGACGAACGTTTTGACCACCACGACCAATCGCAATTGATTGTTGGTCTTCATTTACAAATACACGAGCACGCTTGTCAGCTTCGTTGATTTCAACTTTACTTACTTCAGCTGGGCTCAATGCGTTCTTAATGAATTGTTCAGGTACTGCATCGAAAGTAACGATGTCGATTTTTTCCTGGTCACCAATTTCGTTCATAACAGCTTGGACACGAGTACCGTGACCACCAACGAAGGTACCAACTGGGTCAACGCCAGGGACAGTGCTTGCAACCGCTAGCTTAGTACGACGACCAGCTTCACGGGCAATAGCTTTAATTTCAACTGCACCAGTTTCAAGTTCAGGAACTTCTTGGCGGAAAAGGTATTCAACGAATTGTTCGTTACCACGGCTAAGAATAAGCTGTGGACCACGGTTTTCGCGTTCGATATCTTTAATGAATACTTTAATACGGCTACCAACGCTGTAAAATTCGCCTTGAATTTGTTCGCTTTGTGGAATAATACCGCTCGCTTTACCAACTTCTACCCGAACCACACGCGGTTCGACACGTTGCACTGTACCGTTTACAACCGTACCGATTTTGTCTTCGTATTCAGCTAGAACAACTTCGCGCTCAGCTTCACGGAGACGTTGCAATACAACTTGCTTCGCAGTTTGGGCAGCAACACGACCGAAAGTAGTCACTTCGTGTGAGTTTTCGATAATATCACCGAGTTCTGCATCTGGTTTTTCTTTTTTAGCTTCTTCGAGGCTGATTTCGTGAGCATCGCTCCCCACTACTTCAACAACTTCGCGGCCAACAAATACAACAGCAGTACCGTCGTTTGAGTTGAGTACAGCGCGTACTTCTTGGTCGCGCTCGCCGTTGTCACGGCGCCATGCAGCTGCAATGGCTTGTTCGATTACTTCTAGAACCACCTCTTCAGGTAGGTTCTTCTCGTCAGCGATAGTTCGCACAGCGAGAGTAACTTGTTTAATGTTAAATTCATCCATAATAATTTCCTTTCTTTATGAAAAAAACCGACCTGTTGGCCGGAATAATGTACTCCTTATATACTAACATACTTTAAGGATCTCTACAATATTGGCAAAGCTTCCACCGGTAACTTAAGCACGGCGGCGAGTCGTTCAATTTGCTGAAACTTGCAGTATTTAATTGGCTGATCAGCTGCATCGTAAATTCGGTAGTAGTGATCGAATTCCCTTACCTCACCTTTAAAACTAAGTGACTTGGTTGGTTCATCGATTCGTTTAATAATCCATCCCGGAGGTTGGTCGTCGAGGATTCGCTTTAGTTTTGCGTAGTGGTTAAAGGCCATAGTTACATTATACCTGTGGCATCAGCTGCGCCGGGCAGGTATTTAAGACATTTTTCATTGCTTCAAGCTCGGCGGGCTTCACCCATAGGGTATACTTTTGCTTCACTGCGACTTGGCGGGCCACATACTCACACCTATATGCCTTATTGGGTGGTAACCAACTGGCAGCATCGGCATCGCTTTTGGTTTGATTCTCTTTTCCAGAAACAGCAATTAATTCTAACGGGTCATTGGCGAGCTGTTTCCTTGTTTCAGCCGATAATTGCTGTGCGCCAGTTTGCCAAGCATCAGATAGCGCAATCACATGGTCAATTTGAATTTCGCTCGAGTTTTCTTTTGTATATTCAATCGGTTGACCAGTATAGACGTCGTTCAACAGCCCGGAGGCAACCGTACATTCATCGACTAAGACAACGTCAATTAAGTCGCGGTACATAATAATATCCCTCGTACTACAGCCGTTGACCGTAGCCCAGCCAGAACCAAACTCCGAACGGGCGTAGCCTGTTTTTGGCGCACGACCCTTTACCTCAAGGGCGTTCAAGGCTTCAAGGGCCGACCCCGCCGGTGCCGGTTGTTCCTCTACAGCTGGCTGCTGCCACGGAAATGTAATGTCTAAAGGTGGGCTTTCTTCAATAAGCTTGGGCATCGAACCCGCAAGAAGCGCCAATAAAATGGTTCCTCCAATAAAAATCAGCGATGCTCGTCGACGTCTCATCCTATTACTATGACATGCTCATTCTTAATTTTGCTACAATATAGTAATGCAACTTGTAACAAAACTTATCGACCTATTCAACCCAGAGCACTACGACCTGTCTATCACCCTTAACCGAACTGCCCGAACTTTTAGTGGCGTCGTCACCATTAATGGTACTGTTTTACCTAATGCCAGTGATGTTCGCTTCCACGCCAAAGACCTAGAAATTACTTCAGCCCTATTTGATGGCAAGCAGGCTAGCTTTAGCCTCGAGGCCGATGACGAATTAGCTATTACCCACAGCGACATTACCGAAGGCAAGCATATATTCGTAATCGAATTTAACGGCACTATTACCGACAACATGAACGGTATTTACCCTGGGTACTACGAAGTAGCTGGTGAAAAGAAAGAACTTCTTGCTACTCAATTTGAAAGCCATTACGCACGCCAAGCCTTCCCTGTTATTGACGAACCTTCCGCTAAAGCTACCTTCGACTTAATACTTACGACCGAAGAAAATGTTACCGTTTTAGGAAATATGCCCGTTAAATGGCAACGAACTGAAGATGGTAAGCTTGTAACCGCGTTTGATCGAACCCCACGCATGAGCTCTTACTTACTCGCCTGGGTTGTTGGTGACCTGCAAAAGAAAACTGCCACCACAAAAAGCGGTGTCGAAATTAACATCTGGTCAACCTTGGAACACAAAAGCAACAACCTTGATTTCGCGCTTGATATCGCCACTCGCACCATCGATTTCTTTGATGACTTCTTTGGCGTCCCCTATCCGCTTCCAAAATCAGACCATGTCGCCTTACCGGATTTTTCATCTGGTGCTATGGAAAACTGGGGTCTCATTACCTACCGCGAAATTGCACTACTCGTTGACCCTGAAACTACCTCTATTGCTACGAAAGAATACGTTGCCTTGGTTATCGCTCACGAGCTTAGTCACCAATGGTTTGGTAACCTCGTCACCATGGAATGGTGGAACGACCTATGGCTGAATGAAAGCTTTGCCGAAATGATGGAATTCGTTGCCATTGATGCCCTCGAACCAGACTGGAATGTCTGGCTAGAGCACGCTAGCAGCTCGGTGCTTAGCGCCCTCCGTCGTGACGCCCTCGATGGCGTGCAAGCAATTCAAACCGCCGTTAATCACCCCGATGAAATTAACAGTATTTTTGATCCTTCAATTGTCTACGCCAAGGGCGGTCGCTTGCTTCGTATGCTGCAAGCCCACCTCGGCAACGACAATTTACGGGCTGGCTTGAAGCTATACTTTGAGAAACACCAATACGGCAACACTAGCGCGCAAGACCTGTGGGATTCACTTGGTGAAGCTTCAGGCATCGATGTTAGTAACTTCATGAACGCTTGGATGACACAATCCGGTTACCCAGTTGTACACGCCGCTCTGAACGATACAACGGTCACGTTAACCCAAGAACAGTTCTTTATCGGGCCACACCAACCATCTGATAAGTTATGGCCGATTCCCCTTCACAGTTCCTGCGACCACGCACCGGCAATCATGGAAACTGCTACAGCCGAGTTTCAACACGCCACAGATAAGCCACTTACATTCAATAAAAGTGGTACTGCACACTTTGTTACTCATTACGACGATGCGTTAATGGCTCGCGTCTTGAGTTCAATCGACACAATGCCGACAATCGACCGCCTCAACCTGCTGCATGAACAGACCCTGCTTGCTCAGGCTGGCATCATTCCGACTGCAGCGCTTATTCCTTTGATTCAACGCTACGCAAACGAAACCGAAGAATCGGTTTGGGGAATTATTGCTTTAGCTATTAATGAAATGAAGCGACTGGTCGAGACCAGCAAAGAAGCCGAACTGAAGCTTCGCCAGTTAGCCGCTGAAGTTGCCACTGCCCAGTACGAACGACTTGGCTGGGAATCAAAAGAAGGTGAACCCGAAAATGACACTAAATTACGACCACTTGCCATTAGCTTGATGCTGTACGGCAAGGACGCCGGCGCAATTGAACGCGCTAATCAGCTCTTTGCAAACCGAGCTACCGTCATACTCGACACAGAACTACGCACCAGTATTCTGTCTAATGCGGTCCGAGAAGCCAACGACACTTCCGTCGTTGATGAATTACTCGATGAGTACGTAAAAACTTCTCAAAGTGAGCTTCGTGATGACATCGCCTCAGCCCTAACATCGACTGATAAGATTGAGGATATTGAACGGTTCTCTGCAATCATCAAAGATTCGAAGATTGTTCGACCACAAGATTTCACACACTGGCTTGCCTGGTTGATTCGAAACCGTTACGGTCGCGACTTCATGTGGCAATGGGTGCAAAACGAATGGAGCTGGATTGAGGCGAAGTTTTCAGGCGATTCAAACTACGATATGTTCCCCCGCTACGCCGCCGGTGGCCTTGTAACTGAACTTCAGCTACAGCAGTATCATGACTTCTTTAGCCCGATGCTAACTAACGTCAGCCTGAAGCGAAATATCCAGCTTGGTATTACCGAGATTGAAGGCCGAGTTGAACTGATTAACCGTGATTCAGACGCCGTCCAAAAAGCCCTACTCGAGTTGTAGGTATTCCAGCTTACTGGCCGTAATAGAAATGACCGCTAACTTCTGATATACGGCCAGGTTTGGATGTGTTGCTTGATAATACTCAGCGGCAAACGTCATTTGTTTTAGCTTTGTTTTAGTAATTGCCTCAAAGCCATTACCGGCATGAGCGTTTTTGCGAGTTTTAACCTCTACAAAAAATACTGTATCGTCAAAAAACGAGATGATATCTATTTCGCACCATTTTGTTTTCCAGTTCCGATTAAGAATCGTGTGGCCTTGTGCCGTTAGGAACTGGGAAGCCCTGTCTTCACCACTATCGCCAACTTGTTTTGTCGTCAGCTGGTTTGAAATATTTTGAAACTGTTCTAATTCGGCTTTCACGATTTTAGCAATCGGCGCAAATGAAGTACGATGCAGCGGAGTTATGCCGAGGCTATCGATCGCCGACCGATGCAACGCTGTGCCATAGCCAACATGCTTCTCAAAGCCATATCCAGGGTGCACAGCCGCTTGTTCGGCCATAAATGCATCTCGGGCTACCTTAGCAATAATTGAAGCAGCAGAGACACTAGGAATCAATAAGTCGGCTTTAGCTAATGTTGTGACATATTTACCCTTAGATGTTTCTTTTAAAAAATTAATCGTGCCGTCAATAATAATTTCACTGTATGGCGTATGAATCGCCTCGACCGCCCGTATAGTTGCGACCCGAAGCGACTCTGCCAACCCAAGTGTGTCAAGTTCGTCGGCATGCACCCAACCAAGGCCCCAGCCCGCAGCTTGCTCACGAATAAGCACGTCTAGCGCATCACGCCGCTTCGCCGACAGTTTTTTACTGTCGGTTAGACCCTCAATAGCAGCCTCGCCTAGAACGACAGCACCTACTACTAACGGCCCAGCCCATGGCCCGCGGCCAACTTCATCAATTCCAAGTATCATGCCTCTTAGTATACCTAGCGAATATTAAGTCGGCATAAAATAAACGCCCCAATTTCTTGGAGCGTTTATTTACGAGCTAAGCGAGTTGCTTATTTCTCTTCGTGACGAGCTTCAACTTCAGCTTGCTTTGCAGCAAGTTCAGCATTCGCACCAGCTTCTTCAGCGGCTTTTGCTTCAGCAGCAACGTGTGCTTCTTCTTTCAAACGAGCAATTTCTTGTTCGGCGTGAACGTCAACAACACTGTTAACAGCTTCGCGGTCAAAGTTGACACTTTTAAGACGAGCACTTTTACCACTTCGTTCACGGAGGAATGAAAGGTAGTTACGGCGAACTTTAGAACGACGAGTAACTTCGATTTTCTCAACCAATGGGCTGTGAATAAGGAAGCTTTTTTCAACACCAATACCGCTAGCGATTTTGCGCACAGTGATACGCGCAGTGTGTGAAGCACGACGGTCAACACGAAGAACTACGCCTTCGAAAATCTGAATACGTTCTTTAGCACCTTCTTTAATTTTTTGGTGTACACGAACTGTGTCACCACTCTTAACATCAACAACTGCAGGCTTGCGTTGTTCGGCATTCACTTTTTGAATTAGTTCAAAACTCATTTTCGTCTCGTCTCTCTTATTCGTTGTTTAAACTTAATAGTACAATCAGTGGTTTATTATAACAGTTCTTCTCTGTTTTTGGAAGACCCCAAGGGTACTTTAGATTAATATTCTAAATTACGCGATTAATCTCTTCTAAAGTCGTCTCTCCGCGCAAAGCGGCCAACACGCCGTGCTCGAGCAATGTGACCATCCCACTCTTGCGCGCTGCGCGTTCAATGAGGTCGGCATTTACGTCAATAATGTCGCCACGAAGGAACTTTTGTACCTCTTCACCTACTACTAATTGCTCCATAATCACAATTCGGCCACTGTACCCAAATGGAGAGCTTTCACTAATAACTGGTCGCCATAGCTGGAAACTATCGAGGTTAGGTTTCTCGACATGATCAGGTAAATCTTTTAATGTTTCACGAACCCATTGCTTGGTAGCTTCATCAGGTTCGTAGGCTTCTTTTGTTGCGTCGTCAAGTCGACGTACCAAGCGTTGGGCAATAACTAAGCGAATAGCAGTACTAAAGATTGGGTTTACACCAATTAAATCAACCATGCGACTAAATGCCGCTGAAGTATTATTAGCGTGAAAAGTAGATAACACCAAATGACCGGTAATTGACGCCTGGATAGCCGTTTTGGCAGTATCGGCATCGCGAATCTCACCAACCATGACTACGTCGGGGTCTAACCGAAGCACCGAACGCAGGTGGTCAGCAAAGCTTTGGCCATTAGTGGTGTCGACTGGGATTTGCGAAATACCAGTAATTCCGTACTCGATTGGGTCTTCCAAGGTAATAATTTTTCTGTCAGTTGAGTTCAAGGCACTAATCATGCTGTAAAGAGTGGTCGATTTACCGCTACCAGTTGGACCAACCATCAGCACCATGCCGCGGGGGTGACTAATGATAGAATCGATTTCATTTCGCTCTTCGCCACCAATACCCAGGCGGTCAAGGTTTAGCATTGATTCGTCGTAATTAAATAAACGAATTACTGCATCCTGGCCGTACATCGTTGGTACAACTTCAATACGCATATTCAAAAGGTGCGTTTCGCCGTTCATCGATACTTCTTTTTGCATATGACCAGATTGTGGTTCATTCGAAGCCGTTGAAATATTTGCCCTTGAAGCCAAGGTTCCTAAAATAACTCGATAACGGTCAGAGTCTAAGGTAGCAACCGGGTGGAGAGTACCATCAATACGCATACGAATTCGGATACCATTACGTTGGTTCTCAATATGGATATCGCTGGCACCTAATTTATCGGCCTGAATAATTAAGAAGTCGAAAACCTCATCGCTACCAACGCTATTGAGCGTTTTACTGACTTCATCGATAGTATCGCTATCACCTTCACCAGCAATGGTAATATCATCGTAAATTGCCCGAACTGGCGGGTCGTAACGATTCATTAAATACGTAAACCCACCCTGGCTAATAAGGTAGAAAATAACATTCTGTGCATGAGCTGCGTATTGCTGTTGCAGTTGGCGAATTAGCGATTGTGGGGTCTGGGAAGTAATACCAAACTCCCAAGGTGCTGAATCATTACCGGCTACAAGTGGAATAATGCGATTTTTATGCATGTCTTCGACGTTAATGACATCTTCAATAAGCTCGACAGCATCTTGTACCTCGCGGGTATCAAGGTAGCGCAACCCAAGAATAGCGGCCCGTTGCTGAGTACTCTTCTCGTCATCATTGCGAGCTCTTTGCTGAATTTTATCTTCGTCCATTGCTCCTATGGTAACAAAAAGCGTGAGCATTTTATATAGCCTTATGGGTGCTATACTATCTTAATGCCAGAAATTATCGTCATCGCCCATAATATTCGCTCGACTCATAACGTTGGAGCTATCTTTCGTACCGCCGAAGGCTTTGGCATTTCTAAAATTATCCTCACCGGATACACGCCCTACCCCCGCGTTGCAAAAGATATGCGTTTGCCTCATATCGCCGAAAAGTTGACGAAACAAATTAGCAAAACCGCCCTCGGCGCTGAAGCCATTGTTCCTTTCGAACATCTCGAACTACCCCCGCTGCAACAACTAAAATCAGAAGGGTATCGAATTGTCGCCCTCGAACAAGCTTCAAACAGCATACCAATAGCAAGCTACAAGCCGCCAGAAAAAATAGTTTTATTGCTTGGCGAAGAAGTTGAAGGCATTACCAATGACCTCCTTATGGTATGTGAAGATATTATCGAAATCCCAATGGTGGGTAAAAAAGAATCGTTTAACGTCAGCGTCGCAACGGGAATCGCCTTGTACTGCCTAAGCCAGCAGCAATAAAATACTCTTAGACTGGTTTGCCAGTAGAGGTTGAATTGTATCGAGTACCATCCCAGATCCATCCGGCGGTATCACCGTCGGCATAGTTTGGAACACTCGAACCAGACGTTAGCATTGCGCCATCAACATAGAAAGTGTGCACGGCTGCTGCTCCACCTTGTCGGAGTGCGTAAAATGACACCCCTCCGCTGACCGAAGGGGTCCAAGTAAACGTAAATCTAGCCGTTGTATTTGCAGCCATTACTTTCATCTCTCGTCCAGAACCGCCTGCAGTACCTTGGGTCGACAAAGAGTAACTACCGGCGGTTATCGCACGAAGTGTAAATGAGGCCGTGTAGGGAGTCCCAGCAGTAAGGGTGCCTGATACCGGAATTTGGACACCCGAATCGCTGCCGTTGGCTGGTGCTGTCGCTGTGATTCCGTAAGTGCCAACCAAGGCCGCTGTAGTGTTACGTGAGGCAGCAGTACCATTAATTGTAAGGCTCCAACCGGCGGTGTCGTTTTCAACACTTGGATTGGTGACCAAATTCGTAATAGCACTTACACCGTTTGCACTATGTCCATCACAACCACCTTCGAGTGGAGATGAATTGGCATTGGAAACATTATAACTAATACCGTTAGTAGTTGCTGTCACGCAAAAAGCTCCATTAGCACCAGGCGTGTACTGATACTGGCTAATATTTCCGCTACCGACAAGACCCGTAAAGGTTGCCAAATCAGGCGATTGATCGGCGTTATCTACCTTCCAAAGAGCTATTTTTTTGGCTGCTTGACTGGCAGCTGACTGAACCGCAGACGCTTTGGCGCGGTTTTGGATGCCGTTATAAGAAACGATTGTAATAGCGGCAAGAATAGCAATCACCACCACGACGATAAGAAGTTCGACGATAGTGAATCCGGTTTTTGTAGATTGTTTTTTTCGAGGCGCCCACTCTTTATGCATACACAAGCTTAGCATATGCAGTATAACTACCTCAAGAGTTTTCATTTTAAGGTAAAAGGACCGTTGGACCTAGAGAGGTAGTATTGTTTGCCGCACCAGACCAAGACCAACCAGCTGAGTTGCCATCGCCATAAGCAAGCTGCGCAGACCCTTCGCTAAGCATCACGCCGTCAATATAGAAAGTGTGCGCCGGCGAGGTCATACTTCGGATGACAATATCAGCCGTGGCGGCAGTGGCACCCGTCGTATGTTCAACCGTATGACGTTGCCATGTCCCATCTCCAGTAATGGTCGCACCTGGTTTCCTCGAACTGCCATTCAGCAATTGCGGAGCACTATCCCACTCTCCTAATTCTATGCGTACAGTCCGACCTACGGCGGCCTTGATCCATACCGATGCAGTATAGGTAGTGTTGGGTTGTGCTGGCCCCCTTGAAGAGTTAAACGCGCCTTGTTGAACTGCGGCACCGTTTGTTGCCACTTGTAAC
>Ga0247808_10001604_pt1 | contig 10910 bp, 4 predicted proteins | sample UWRJL089202R1_FD_179914 | JGI IMG/M metagenome (GOLD analysis project Ga0247808, IMG submission 179914) | Plant litter microbial communities from Arlington Agricultural Research Station in Wisconsin, United States - UWRJ-L089-202R-1 | ecosystem: Environmental > Terrestrial > Plant litter >... | reverse complement strand
CATTCATTATACCAGCGATTATGCCTGGGCTAATTCAGTGAACAAATCAAATTATTTAATCAGTTACGATTGGGGTGCCTTGCCTAATGGTACCATTGATTTATCTACTCAGACCAGCGGTGTGCATTTGTTTGAAGCAGCAGCCAGCTTGAATAAAGTACACGTATATCAAAACATCAATTATGCTGGATTTTATTCGCAGCTTCCTTTAGGCAACTACACGTTGGCACAACTTCAAGCCAAAGGCGTTACAGACAATGACATTACTTCTTTGACTATTCCTGCTGGTTATTCTGTTACGGTTTATGAAAATGACAATTTCACCGGTGCTTCTAAAATTTTCACTTCCAACAGCGGTTGGCTCGCGGATTGGAACGACAGAATTACATCCATTAAAATTGCAGATACCAGAACTTCTATCGTGACGGCCTACCAGGACATTAATTACGGCGGTTATTCAGGTGGTCTTGATTTGGGCAATTACACCTTGGCCCAGTTGCAAGGCAGAGGCATACAAGAGAATGACATCACGTCTTTTAAAATCACACCGGGATTTAAAGTAGTGGTTTATGAAAATGATAATTTCACCGGAACTTCAAAGGAGTATACAGCAGATATCAATTGGTTAGCAGATTGGAACGATAAAATATCTTCTCTGAAAATCATTGACATCAGACCGTATGTAGGCACTGTTTATCAGGACGTCAACTTTGGCGGTTACGCTGTAGGACTTGATGCGGGTGATTATACATTGGTTCAATTGAAAGAAAAAGGGGTGTCAGATAATGACATTACATCTCTTAAAGTCGCGCAAGGATTTAAGATCACCGCATACGAAAACGATAATTTCACTGGCGCTTCTGTAGACTTCACGTCCGACAACGGCTGGTTGGCAGGCTGGAACGATAAAATATCATCCCTGCGTATTCGTGCCAACGGTGATCCTACTATCAGTGGTACATTCCACCTCCAAAATCGCAACAGTGGTTTATATTCCGATGTATTTGGAATCAGTACAGCCGATGGTGCAAACATTTCACAAGGTGCTTTCAATGGTGGCGCGAATCAGCAATTTAAATTCGAACATGTTGCAGACGGTGCTTATAAAGTGATTGCTGTTCATAGCGGAAAAGTGATGGAAGTAGACGGTCTTAAGAAAGACAACGCTGCCAATGTTCAGCAATGGACGTATGGAGGAACGTTTAATCAACAATTCATTGTGGTAGCGACGGGTGATGGCTTTTATAAACTGATTGCCAAGCATAGTGGTAAAGTAGTAGAAGTAGCGAATGCGAGTTTGGAAAACAATGCCAACATTCAGCAAGGAGAGAACAACAACCAGACAAGTGGTCAATGGAAATTTGTACCGGTGACTACAACAAACGGAAATGGCGACGGCTTGACAGGAAATTATTTCAACGGAATGAATTTCGAAACGTCAGTCTACAACAGGAAAGATGCAACACTGAGCATGGATTGGGGTTCAGGATCTCCGAATGCAGCCGTGAATGCCGATGGTTTTTCGGCGAGGTGGACCGGACAAATTCAACCGAAATATACTGGAGAATATACCTTCTACATCAATTCAGATAACGGAAGAAGAGTTTGGGTAAACAATGTATTGATCATCGATCAGTGGGCAGACAATTGGGGAACTGATTATACAGGAAAAATTAATTTGATTGCTCAACAAAAATACGACATCAAAGTAGAATATTTTGAAAACTATGGCGGAGCCAACATCAAGTTTGAATGGTCAAGTGCGCAGCAAACAAGAGAAGTAATTCCTACTTCACAGTTGTATGCCAATCCATTGCCGACAGTTAGTGTTAATTCCAGTACAACGAATGTAACGGGTCCTGCCAGCATCACCTTGAGTGCCGCAGCGGCAGATGCAGACGGAATCAGTAAAGTTGATTTCTACAATGGAACGACGTTATTGGGAACAGATAATTCATCTCCTTACAGTTATGCCTGGAACAATGTAGCGGTGGGCACTTACACCGTGAAAGCTTTAGCAACCGATACAAAAGGCGGTGTGACGTTGTCAGCAAGTCTTACCATTAAAGTCAATGCCATAGTGACTACTCCAAATGTAGCGCCGACAGTCAGTTTGACTTCACCGGCCAACAATGCCAGTGTCAATGCACCGGCGAGTATCGCGATAGCAGCGAACGCAGCCGATTCCGATGGCTCTATTGCCAGGGTAGAATTCTATAACGGTTCGCAGAAATTGGGTGAAGATGTTTCATCGCCTTATGCTTACACCTGGGCAAATGTAGCTGGAGGTAATTATACCCTGACAGCAAAGGCATACGACAATACGGGAGCTGTAACAACATCAGCCGCCGTTGCAGTGAAAGTAGTTGCGGTAGCGACCGATCAATGTGCAGGGATAGCAGCCTATGTAGAAAATGGCGGATACGTTGCAGCGAGCAAAGTGAAGAATGCGGGCAAACGTTACGAGTGTAAAGAGTTTCCTTACTCAGGTTGGTGCAACGGAGCGGCTTGGGCCTATGCTCCGGGAACGGGCGCTTACTGGGCGGATGCATGGTACGAAAGAGGATCTTGTTCAGCCAGATCAGAAAGCGAGTCAGTAATTATGAATCAAGAAGAATTCTTGTTGGTTCCTAATCCAGTGCTGGATCATGTGAGCTTACAATCCAATACAAATCTTACAGGCGGCAAAGTGCGCATCTTAAATGCATTGGGTATAGAAGTATTCACTGTGGATTCTTACAGCAACAATGCATTAGATATTTCATTCTTATCATCAGGTGCTTATACGATGATTTGGTCTTTGAATGAAAAGACCTTCACAAGACATTTTGTAAAATAGATATAGAATGGGCAAGATCGGCTTAACGGTCTTGCCCATTGATTTTCAATAACAAGAAGCATAATAAAAAAGCAGCCGCTATGAATAAACTAATCCGCACCAATATCTTTTATAAGACAAGGTTTTTCTTTGCCTGTGCATTTTTTTTAAATGCATCGGTGTTCGCTCAATCCGTTATGTATAGCAATGCCAGTACTCCCGGAGACTTAGCAGCTATGCGAACCATTGGCTTTACCGATATGATAGTTGCTTTATGGTCTGTACAGCCTAATGGTGATATTACCTGGGGGCCAAATACAATTTGCAGCAACGGGAATTATACCATGGGTAACACCTTGCCTTCTTATGCGGCAGACATGGCTGCACTTAAATCTCCTGGTTCTTCGATCAAACGTTTAGAAGTTGGACTGGGCGGCTGGGGCAACGGTACATACACCAACATCAGAAATCTGATCAATGCACAGGGTACAGGAACAGGAAGTATTTTGTACCGTAATTTTAGGGCGTTAAAGAATGCTATACCGGCTATTGATGCAGTGAATGATGACGATGAGGCAACCTATGATGCAAATGCTACGATAAGATTTGCAGTCATGCTTTCTGACATCGGATTCAAGTACACACTTTCACCTTACATGAATAACAGCCATTGGCGAGGTGTTGTGAGTAATATCAATTCACAACGTCCAGGTGCTTTAGACAGAATCTATGTACAGTGTTACGATGGCGGAGCTGGGAACAATCCATGCGATTGGAATTTTGGTGTGCCGCTTTATGCCGGTATGTGGGATTATGATTCAGGAGCTACGATTGAATCTAAATTAACGAATTGGAAAAATTCTTGTGGCGTTGTCGGAGGAATGATGTGGTTTGAAAGAACAGCGTACCCGGATAGAATTAATTATTCAGATATTATCAATAGAGTTTTTGGTGTCTATAAATCTTCAACAGGTTTGGTCACCACTTATCAAGACGTTAATTTTACAGGATTTTCCGGGGGCTTTGCTGTAGGTGATTATAACCTCAATGCGATAAGGGCTATGGGAGTAGCAGATAACAGCATCACCTCTGTTAAAGTAAGTGAAGGCTATAAAATCATTCTTTATTTTGACGATAATTTTACCGGACAATCTGTAGAGATTACAAGTAATAATGGTTTTGTTGGCAATTTCAATGATCAGGTCACCTCTCTTCGTGTTAGACCAAATGGAACTCCAAATAAGAATGGTACTTACTACATACAAAACAGAGCCAGTAATTTATACATGGATGTAGACGGTATCAGCACGGCTGATGGTGCGGCTATTCGGCAACAAGGAATAAATTATGGAACCAATCAACAGTTTGTATTGACAGATAGAGGAGATGGTTCTTATAGTATCATCGCAAAGCATAGTGGAAAGGGCTTAGATGTTTTGGGAATTTCCACTGCATCGGGAGCAGTGATCAATCAATGGTCTTATGTAGGCGGCGGAAACCAACAGTTTATTTTGTATCCAACAGACAACGGATATTATAAATTGTTTGCTAAGCACGATGGCATGGTGGTGGAAGTTTCTACCAATACAGCAGGCGAACAACTTCATCAATGGTGGAACCATGGAGGCGCTAATGCACAATGGAGATTAGTTCCGCTTCCTTCTTCTACAACGGGATTGGTAACGGCTTTTCAAGATGTAAGTTTTGGTGGTTATTCTGCAGGCTTTGATGCGGGAGATTATAACCTGACTCAATTAAGGGCGCTCGGTGTCTTGGATAATGACATCACTTCTTTTAAAATCGCAGAGGGGTATAAAGTCACCGTATACGATGGAGATAATTTCACAGGAGCAACAGCAGATTTTACAGCAACTACTGGCTGGCTGGCCGATTGGAACGATAAGATTACTTCCTTGCGAGTTCGCGCCAACGGTGATCCAAACATTGCGGGCGTTTATTATTTGCAAAACCGCAACAGCGGCTTAGATGCCGATGTGTTTGGACTTAGCACAGCCGATGGAGCCAACATGGCACAAGGAACCTACAACGGTGGAGCGAATCAGCAATTCAGGCTTGAACACTTAGTGGATGGTGCTTATAAAGTGATTGCCTTACACAGCTTAAAAGTAATGGAAGTCAGTGCCATCAGCAAAGACAACGGTGCGAATGTACACCAATGGACTTACAATGGAACGCCTAATCAACAATTCATTGCGGTGTCAACAGGCGATGGGTTTTATAAGTTGATTGCCAAACACAGCGGTAAAGTAGTAGAAGTGGCTGGTGCAAGTTTAGAGAATAACGCCAACATTCAGCAATGGGACAATAACAACCAAACGTGTGGGCAGTGGAAGTTTGTTCCTGTGGTCGCTGTGAATGGCAATGGAGATGGTCTTACAGGAAATTATTTTCAGGGGATGAATTTCGAAACCCCTAAGTTAGCTAGAAAAGACGCGACATTAAATTTTGATTGGGGAAACGGTTCTCCGGATGCAAGTCTAACAATCGATAGTTATTCCGCAAGATGGACAGGGCAAGTTCAGCCGAGATACAGTGGAGAATACACCTTCTACATAAATAGTGATAATGGAAGAAGACTATGGGTGAATGGTCAATTGCTAATCGACAAATGGTTGGATGATGTAGCAGAGAATGCAGGTAAGATTACTTTGACAGCAGGTACAAAGTATGACATCAAAGTAGAATACTTTGAAAACTACGGCGGCGCAAATATTAAGTTAGAATGGTCAAGTGCTCTACAAGCAAGGGAAGTAGTGCCTACTGCTCAGTTGTATCCAAATCCAGTTCCTGTTGTGTCGATCACAAGTCCTGTAACGAACGCTAGCTTTATCGCACCGGCAACGATAGCAATCAATGTCAATGCAACGGATAATGTGTCTGTAACAAAAGTGGATTTCTATAATGGAACAATTTTATTAGGTTCTGACAATACTTCACCTTATAGTTTTTCATGGACTAATGTTGCTCTAGGCAACTACTCGATCAAGGCTATTGCAACAGACAATACAGGCGCTTTTGCAATCAGCAGTTCTATTGTAATTTCTGTTAAAGCAGATCAATTGACAGGAACAGGCGACGGATTATCAGGAAACTACTTCAACGGAATGGATTTTGAAACAGCGGTATACAGTAAAAAAGATGCGACATTGAATATGGATTGGAGTAATGGTTCTCCTAACCCCACGGTTAACGCGGATCAATTTTCTGCCAGGTGGACGGGACAAATTCAACCGAAATATTCTGGAGAATATACGTTCTATATCAACAGCGATAACGGAAGAAGAGTATGGGTGAATGGAGAATTATTAGTAGACAACTGGGCAGACAATTGGGGCACAGAATATTCCGGAAAGATTACGTTGATTGCTCAGCAGAAGTATGACATCAAAGTAGAATACTTTGAGAATGTTGGTGGTGCAAATATCTTGTTGTCATGGTCAAGTGCTTTACAAACAAAAGAAGTCATACCGACGTCACAATTGTATGCTAATCCATTGCCGACAGTTGCCGTAAGTTCCAGTACAACCAATGTAACAGGCCCTGCGAACATCACCTTGAGCGCCGCAGCAGCAGATGCAGACGGAATCAGTAAAGTTGATTTCTACAATGGCACAACGTTATTGGGAACGGATAATTCATCTCCTTACAGTTATGCCTGGAACAATGTAGCGGTGGGCACTTATACCGTGAAAGCTTTAGCAACGGATGCAAAAGGCGGCGTGACGTTATCTTCAGAAGTAATCATTAAAGTGAATTCGATTCTTCCTCCGAATGTAGGCCCTGCTGTCAATCTAACTTCACCGGCGAACAGTGCAAGCTATAATGCACCGGCCAGCATCACAATAGCAGCGAATGCTTCTGATTCCGACGGTTCGATTGCCAAAGTAGAATTCTATAATGGTACACAGAAATTAGGCGAAGATGCTTCTTCACCTTATGCTTATACCTGGACAAATGTTGTTGCCGGCAATTATACCTTGACTGCAAAAGCGTATGACAATACGGGAGCTGTAAGCATATCAGCGGTCGTTGCTGTAAAAGTAGTTACTGTAGTAACGGATCAATGTGCAGGCATTGGCACTTATGTAGAAAATGGTGGATACGTTGCAGCGAGCAAAGTGAAAAATGCAGGCAAACGTTACGAGTGTAAAGAATTTCCTTACTCAGGCTGGTGTAATGGAGCGGCCTGGGCTTATGCTCCGGGCACAGGTGCTTACTGGACAGATGCCTGGTACGAAAGAGGAAGCTGCAGCGCACGTACAGGTGAGGCAGATGAAAATTCAGAGACTTTGTTGATTGCTCCTAATCCTGCTTCGGATGTCATTACGATTAACCTGAACGAAACTTCATCTGTAAGTTTATACAATAGTCAGGGGATGGAAGTCATGAGCAGCACAAAAGTAGCAGCGCATGGTCAAGTGGTATTGACTCAATTATCATCTGGAATTTATTTAATTAAGATTGATACCGGTTCGAGAGTAATTACTCAGACCTTAATAAAAAATTAAAAGTATTGAATTTATTAAAAAACTCCGGGTGTTATATCCGGAGTTTTTTGTTTTATATGCGTTAGGGATTGAGCCCTTGTCTGAGCTCTTTTTCTTTGATTTTTTGGATGGTTGAAATTTGGTAATCGATTCAAAGAAAAAAGCGAGTGGCGAAAGCCCGGCCCGCAGGGAAACGCCCATCTTCTTTTAAAGATTCTTATTGCGATGCATTAAATTTAGGTCAAACAACTATTTCAGTTTATTCCCCTCTGCATCAAAGTATTAAATACCCTAAAAAAAACAGGAGTACGACACGTCATATCGTACTCCTGAAGGTTATGAATAAGTAGTTGCTTTGTTACTGGTTTATACCGGAAGGGTAATCCAAGGTAACCGCCGGGTGGATAAAATTGATTATTTTTTTAACTCAGCAATTCTGACATCAACAAATAGGTCGAAGAGGCCGGAGAATCCTTCGATTTTTCAAAATCAAGCGGTTTTAAGATGTATCCGGTAATCCCTAAATTTTCGGCCGCGGCACGATCGTATTCTTCCGAAGAGGTGGTCATGACAAAAACTTTGATGTTTTTCAGGCTGTAGTAGTTTTTGATAATGCCTAAAAACTCAATTCCGTTCATTTTTGGCATGTTCAGGTCCAGGATAATAATATCCGGTTTAATTTTCGTGCCATCAGGAGAATTCCCATTTAATAAAGCCAGCGCATCCACCCCGTTGTGCGCAATATGTAATTCGTGATCGACATTTAGTTTGCTCAAAGAACGTTTCACGCTCGTTACATCGAGGTAATCGTCTTCTACAAGTAAGATGGTTTTGTGATTCATAGCTGGATTTTTATTGGCATTATGAATTTATTCTGTCACCGGATTTTTGGGCCAGGTGAATATAAAGGTTGTGCCTTTGCCTAATTTTGATTCTACTTTAATGGTTCCTTTATGATCTTCCAGTATTTTTTTAACAATAGCCAGGCCAACTCCTGTGCTTTCAAAAGCATCACGTTCCTGCAATGTTTGGAAGATGGTAAATATTTTTTCATGGTATTCGGATTGTATACCGATGCCGTCATCTTGTACTGTAAATTCGTAGAAATCTCCCCAGTCTGAAGAACTGATATCAATCCTTCCTACTACATTATTATTATACTTTACAGCATTGCTGATCAAGTTGGAAAAAACTTGTTCGATATGCAGTTTGTCTGTTGTCAGTACCGGCATTTTATTCAGGATGTTGACCGTGAAATTGGGCGGTACAAGCAATTCCACCAACTCATGGAGTATTTCATCCACAGTTACTTTTTCAACACCTCTTTTTACTTTACCTATTCTTGCATAGTCGAGCAAACCATTGATCATATTCTCCAATCGCTTGGTGCGCCCCTTGATCAGGTCGATACTTTTTTTTACTTCAGGCGTTAGTTCTTTTCCATGATCTTCTTCAAGCCAACTGGTAATGTTATCTATCCCACGCAGCGGTGCTTTCAAGTCATGCGACACGACATAGGCAAACTCATCCAGCTCTCTGTTTTTCTTTTTTAATTCTTTAAAGTTTTTCTCCAAAATGACAGACATGGTATTGAGGGATTCGGAAAGCCTTCGGAGTTCATCTTGTTTATTGTCTTTGATGGTTTGAAAATTGCCTTTGGAAATTTCTTCTGCTAACCCCACCATCTCTGCTATTCTGCTCGTGATTAACCGAATGATGTACAAGCCTGAAATCAGTGCTACGGTAATAGAGCAGAAGGTGAGTATGATAGAAATCTGACGGGTGTCTTCTATAGATTTCTGAAGAACGACTCTTCGTTCTTGTCTTCTTCTGTATTCGTAACTGTCAAAATCCTGAAACAGATCACGAATGGCATCATTTAGTCTTTTGCCAAAACGGGCTTTTACTTTTTTCTCAAACAACTCTTTATACCGCCCATTGGCTTCAGGAAGTGTATCTTTCTTTGTTGTGATAAGGGAATTAGAATAATCGATCCATTCTGCATGCAAGAGTTCAATGGAATCTAAGCGCTCTCTTTGTTTGAGAGAATTGACGAGTACATGTTGTTCTTTAAGTAACGGAGGAATACTTTTTAGTCCTTGATAGTAAGTGACTAAAAAATCTTCCTGATCGGTCAGCAAATAACCTCGCAAGCCACTCTGCATATCAATCATGATTCTGCTGATGATATTGGAGTTGCGGATGATGGCTTCAGAATTGTTAAGGTAAGATGTGTTTTTAATCACGTCTTTTGACAAACGCTGGTTAACAAAAAAATCCACAGCAAAGATGCTGATCAAAATGATAATACCTGTAAATAGCTTGAATCTTATCGTCATGCTCTAGCTGGTTGATGGCGAAACGGATTTGAGAATAGCATCCTCAATGTATAGACAAAGAAATGGCGCAGTACACCTAAACTAAGACTGCTTTATTAGAGAATAGATTTTAGTTGAAAGATGAATTGTTCTTTGGTTTGATTCGCAAATTGTTTTTTTAGATCGATGCTGAGAACATGAGAGAGCATACGCTTTAACTCTGTGAAAGAATTTGGCTTTTTAATGAACAAGTTTGCTTTTTGCTGAAATACATCATCAATTTCCTTTTGACTTTCTGTAGTAGAATAAATGATGACGAAGATCTCTTTTAGCGTAGGATGATTTTTTATTTCATCCAAACATTCAAATCCATTTTTACGTGGCATGTTCAAATCAAGAAACAAAACTTCCGGCATAATGATGGCAGAGGTCAGGAGATAGTCCATGAGCTCGGCTCCGTCTTTCACCAATTGTAAGTCGATAGGTAATTTTAAATCTGAAATGGCATCAGAGAAAAGCATTCTATCGTCCATGTCGTCGTCTGCAAGCAGCACTGGCAGAAATTGAGGGGAAGCTGTTTTCATTCAGGGCGTATGATTTTTCCTCGTAAGTAGTGATAAAATTATTGTACAGAATGCAGTGAGCGTTATGATTTCATTTTAACTGGAGCTGTTTTTTCAACTTCCGGTACTGGTAAAGAAATAACAAACGTAGATCCTTCTCCTACGGCGCTTTTAGCTGAAATGAATCCATTGTGTTCCTCTACTATTTTTTTGCATAGGGCCAATCCAATTCCGGTTCCTTCGTATTCGTTTTGATTGTGCAATCTCTTAAACATGTCAAAAATTTGTTCAGAGAAGATTTGTTCAAAACCAATTCCATTATCGCTGATGAAAATTCTTGCGTATTTGTTTTTTGTGGCAGAAACATTCATTTTATCAGAAGAGGATTCGGTTTCTGAATAAATGCGTATGACAGGTCTGACATCTTTTTTACTATACTTTAAACTATTGTGAATAAGATTGAAGAACAAGGGACGCATCAGGTTAGGATTGATCGCGAGGCTTGGAAGTTGATCGATTTGAACTTCCGCTTGTTTTTCTTTGATGACTTCATCCAATTCCGATATGACATCTTTTACTAATGGCGTAAGGTCACTGTTCACAAACACACTCTTGTCAATAGAAATTTTAGAAAACGTAAGGATATCTTTGATCAGGTTCTGTAATCTTGAGGTAGCGGTTTGAATGCGGTTGATGTATTTTT
>Ga0247808_10001603_pt1 | contig 10914 bp, 6 predicted proteins | sample UWRJL089202R1_FD_179914 | JGI IMG/M metagenome (GOLD analysis project Ga0247808, IMG submission 179914) | Plant litter microbial communities from Arlington Agricultural Research Station in Wisconsin, United States - UWRJ-L089-202R-1 | ecosystem: Environmental > Terrestrial > Plant litter >... | reverse complement strand
CATATATCGCAAGATTTGAATTCAGTTGCCCCCAATCAACTGACAAAAGCCTTGTCATTTCTCTACAAGCTGCAAATTCATGCTATGTTTCGTATTGATGTTGTGGTAAGTTGTGATTTGTGCCCAGGCCAAGAAGACTTAAGTATCCATCATAGACCACTTACTAACCAGGAAGTGAAAAGGCAGAGCCACATAATTACTATTCCAAGATACCTTTTTTCAGTACAGCACTACATGATGACTGGCCATCAATATCGCATTATCAAAACGAAAGCTTTGTGAATCGCTATGCAAGCGTAATAGCAGCTGTGATTGACCAGATACCCTTTCGGCTTGTTGAACTCGGTTCAGAAATATCACACTCGCATACTAACTTGGAGTTGGCCCATTCTATTGTTAGCTTTGAAGCAGCACTTGCCAAAAGAATATCGAATCTCGATCATGTTGTAAATCACTCAACCGCCTCGTTGAGCGAGGTACAAGCTATGCTACCGAAAATCAATGTGAGAGACTTGATCTCTGACATGAATTTTTCCAATATACCAGATAGCATAATGGTTGTCTCAGAGAGCTATCTGTCATTTGTTTCGGAGCTCATTAGCAAGACGGAGGGATGGATAGTTCAAAGCTACTTGGCATGGAAGCTCGTCCAGAAATATTATTCTTTCATCCAGTCAGAATCTGTAAAACCTTTACATGACTTCTCAAGGCGACTGGCGGGACAAGATCCCAACTACGAACAAGAACGGTGGAGAATATGTGTTCATCATGTTATTGATAGTCTAGGTCAGTCGAGACTAAGCCTGAACTCTAATTCAATACATATTCTAACATTTACCAGATGGAATTCTTAGTAGTTTCTATATTGAGAAAGCCTTCCCTGATTCCAAGAAGAAATATGCAGATAAAATAGTTATTAGCATAAAGAATGCCTTCAGGCATAATCTTAGGAACGCTGAATGGATGTCAGAGCAAACCAGAAATCGAAGTCTTAAGAAACTCGACCTGCTGGTCGCCAAAATTGGCTATCCGTCTCATAATCCTGATCTTCGAAACCCTTCATCGGTCTACGATTACTATAAGACTCTCTCTATTTCCCTCAACTCCTACTTCGCTAATGTTGTTTCTACCTCCCATTTTAAAGTCAAACAAGCCTGGCTAACTGTCGGCACGAGCCAAAGGATCAGTGATCGCTGGGACCGAACTGCTACCTCTTTCAACGCCTACTATAGCCGTGACCACAACGAGATAGTCATTCCCGCAGGCTTTATGCAAGAACCCGCATTCTACAGTCACGAAGTACCTAGCTACCTTACCTACGGCGCCTTTGGAGCGATCGTAGGTCATGAAATTAGCCATGCGTTCGACTCCACAGGCCGCCTCTATGATTCTTCTGGCGCCCGCACTAATTGGTGGGACATGGAGAGCGCAGCAGAATTTGATAACCGCACACTATGTTTCATAAAGCAGTATGATGAGTTTTTAATCCCAGGGGAAAATGCTAATTCCTTCACCCCTTTCTCTGTTGATGGCCGTATGACACTCGATGAGAACTTAGCTGACTACTCGGGCCTCCACGCTGCATTCACTGCCTACAAAGAACATGAATCCCTTCACCCATCAAAACTTCTACCTGGTCTCACAGACTACTCGCGTGAACAGTTATTCTTCTTAGCGTATGGGAGATATTGGTGTGAAAAGAATCGGAGAGAAATATTGCTCTGGAGATTGCAAAATGATGCGCACGCGCCGAATTTCGCTAGGGTGTTAGGGGCAGTTGCGAACGAGCCGGAATTTGGGGAAGTATGGAAATGTGGCTCAGAAAGGCAATCTGATAATACAGAAAGTCAGTGGTTGCCGCGGTGCTTCTTGTGGTGAATCACACAGTGCCAAAAACAGAAAGAAGGAACAAGAACTCGCTGTATTCCACTTCCTCAAAAGAATGGTCACCCGACTAAGAAGTGTTACTCGGACTGATCATCTGAGTCGTACTCCGCGAAAAAGCGGCAGGCTAAGGCGATAAGGGCTTCTAATATGAGAATTGAATGCTAGTGGTGATGGCCGTGCTAAAGTGCGGGAGAGAATATTATTTGCTAGAGGTACTAAACTGTTGGTGTATTCTCACTACATGTATATACTGCTGGTCATGTGACGTAGTCACCTGACCATTGGGGATCCCTAGTTGGGGATATCATCAACACTTGTATGTAGTCAATAATACAACACCGATTACTCTACAATACAACTGGCACATACGTGATATCACGTAGTGGTGCTACGTATTAAGAGTCAATCGACATAAATATATACCATGTGTTTCTTCGTCGTCCAGCAAGTAGCAGCCAAACGGAATCAATATTTGTGTATGAAATGCCTGACCTATTCCATGAACTGGTTTGGCTTGTGAAATCCCAAGAGTCAAATTACTGGTCATCCGTTGGACGCAAAATTGCAAGCTCCAGCAGTTATAACACCAATAGCCTCGAAACTCCTATTTTATACAGAAGGGAAACCCCTAAGCCCGCAAGTATTAGTATAGATACTCAGAAGAAAAGCAAGAAGGATAGTTTAAATTGAAGCCACATGCCCCTTGAGTCAATATGACACAGCTTTAATGTGATAGCCGCCGCGCAAACTCGACAAGGTCTTCTTTGATTGCTTTAGTGTAGTCGTGCGAGCATGGCGGAGGCTTTCGAGGTCGTCTCGCAGATCCTTGAACGAGGTGAATCCCGAGAGAGAGTCTCCTGATAGCGAGCGAAGAGTTAAGCTAAAGCTTATCGTCAGAGCCAGGTATTCGCTGTTGATTAAAAAAGATAGCTTAAATTAGGAGTTCGCTTAGTTAGGGGTTTCCACCCCGATGGGGTAGATCGAAATATATTATCTCAAGTACTGTTAGATAAAACAGTTTTTTTTTATATTTGGAAAAGACTTCATCGGTAACTGGTATACTTTGTATAGTTTGGTCTCTTAATAGACAATTCATTAGTGTAAAACTTCATATAAACTCGCTCACACGACTATTTAAATGTGCCTAGTTGTACACCAAGGCATAAAAACACTACTCAACCATGTATTTTGTCTTCCCATAAATCATTACATGTATAGTAGATAGTGGAACATGTCTGTTTCTTAACGGCAGTGGAAACGGCAAAAAACGAAAAGGTTTTAATTCTAGAACTACAGGATCATTCGAGCATTCATCGTGTTTGATATACTGATAGAGACGTTTTGAAAGAGGAAGAATTGTTGCTCATATGAATATATGTTCATTTAAAATAACGCATTCTACATCCAATTATATCAGGAACATTGAGATCATAAACTTGTGCCAAAATTTGAAGAACTCGGCACTGCACTCAAGGCTGGTTTTTTTTTTATCTGTCTTTATGAAGCCAAAATACTATAATAATGCGTAAATCACCTTCAAAAACCAGAGAGCTTTGTTTTCTGACTGATATGAAGCTCAAAATTTGCTCGTATTCTTTGAGGTGGTGTCACCTAGACTATAGCTGGGCTTCATTAGAGATAGCTATCGAGGGTAAGCGGAAAGACTATGTGACACTCTAATTGAAAAAGAAAGTAGAACTCACTTTTGATTGTCTACATGTTCACTAGACTCAAACCATCTGCCAAATCATAAAGGTAATACAAGACTTCAAGCCAATGATGTATAATCTTCTCCGTGGTTATCAAATCCTCTGCTGACAGTCCCATCTTTTGCAGAATACCAGGACTATGCTGCAATTTATACAAAACATCCTCATATCCTTCAATCATTAGCTGAATTTGCAACTTTGAAGCACGGTCCTGATGCTCTTTTGGATGTTGTTGAAAAAAGATGCCAGCTAGCTCGCATGTCAAAAGACCCAAACAAAGGTCTATACCAGGGTTCTTTGCTGAGGATGACAACTCCGAGAATCTCTCGTCCACATTCGCTACAGAATTTTCGCTGCAGAGGGTCTCAGTCTCAGTCCAAGTTGGGCTTTCTACCGGCACATTGATGTAAGCACGTAGGCTGTGTTGACTTTTCATTCGTCTAATTCTTTCTGGTTTAAGGCTTGACTTCATAAAGTCAGGAAGTGGTGTCACAGGTGGTGATGGTAGTAAACTTTGGTAGATCCTAGCCAGATCTTCTGTAGTGGCTTCAGTATGGTAACGAAGATCCTTCATCTCCAACTGACCGATGCCAAAGACAGGAGTCTTGGCATTCCTCCACCTCTGCACATCTAGCTCTTCTATTAAATGAGGAGCATAAACAGTACCCGGATCTTTTACGTTATATCTGGCCGAGTCATGGAAAAGCCTTTTCTGCCCCCGCAGTTGCATGGTTTCTGTAGATGGATACCTGACATTTCTCTTCCCCTCATTACAGTTGGATAATAAATTAAGACATGTTTGGAATCTTTCAAGATCCTTGATTTCCTTGCAAGAATATAGGCTTGCCTTAGGTTGTCGAATTGGTGGTGATTTCTGCAGTCGATTTCTGTGCTTGCTTCGAGGACTCACATGCGAAGAAGGCTGAGTCCTGGCGTGCGTTCCCGGCTTTAGCACTGAGAAGAACATCGAAGCTTAAGAATTTTTGGCGGCGAGATGTCCTACTAACTATGAACCAGAGGTTTATTTTCCGGAAGGGAGATCTGAATATTCTTGAGGAAAATTTGAATCCCGACTTAGAACTACACCCTCTTATTAAGAGTAAGCAACGACGGTCAAGAACTAATGATACATACTGTGTGGTACAATCCCTCCCAAGAAATAAAAAATTGCGGGCGAACTTCAAGCAAGGTAGCTGATAATCATCAGACTACAGACATGGATGCTTTGATAAATTTGATAACACTCTCCGTGTGCACTCGTGAGCTGACAAAACACTCGTCTGCAGACCATACCTAACTGCGCCCGTATGCATATTGCTTGCCCGTGGCTTTATGTCGGTGCCACCTTGCACCTCATACATGAACACACGGTGAGCATGATTTCAGCTATGTCTTGGCAAAATATACATACGTTCCTAGTCAGATGTTGGTTTTGTTTAAAAGATACATATAAAAGACATGCAATAGGAAAGCTGAGTAATCCTTTGCCCGTCCTGCATGAATAAAACAAGAACTATATGCGGGGTTCTGAGACACATGCGGACGTCTGAATTGATAACTCCCGAAAAAGTGTCGTGGTTTCTCATATCTTACTGACGTAAAAGCCCCACTCCTAATGAAGGAGGTGGAAAACTGTGCTTTTCATACACAGGCTAACAAAGGCTTGCGCTCTGCTCTATGGTACACTGGCATCCCACGCGCTATTGCCTAATTTCAAATCGGAATTACTTCAAGTAGACCTTATGAAGTTAATGATAGACTGTCAAATACAATTTTAAGAGCCACTCCTAATGTCAAGAAATCATGGAGGAGAAAATAATAGCTAAAATTCCCCTCGTATTGTAGAATTGCTCTTTATATCAACCGTCCTGATACTTGACAAGGATATCAAATCACGTGATCATTAAACATATCGTCTCAATACAATTATTGATGTTTGCATTGGCTTTGTTGAAATTTTCTCAGTAAAGTCAAATCATTAAGAAATGCTCTTTCTAAAGTCTTAATCTTTTTTTGATTGGTTTTTACTGTAGGAACGTGGAGAAGTATAGACCATAATGGATCACAATAACTACAAAAGTGTGCTTAACTTACTTTTACGACACACCGATAACCGATAATTTGTCCAACTCAGATTAGTCTTCTGTGATTATTTTGAAGACTTAAAGAAGACTTTCGCCAGTAAACAAATCATCTGCAATGGTTTCAATTTCAGTGGTTCAAAACTCGGTAGATCTCATGTTTCAACCAAACATGCTGTGTAATGTCAGTGCTCTAGTAATATTTAAATCCCCGATGGTTAGATTAATAAAAATCTATTGCTTTGAAAATACATCACACAATTCTTTCTTTACATTGATAAACAGAGGCTTTTATATGGCTGCACTTTAGAGATTGGAATATCCGTTTCAATGGGCATTGTCTTGTGCCATTTCTCTTTTGTTCAAACTTGCACGAGAATATTGCCTCAAGAGTACGAAAGATTCATGTGGAAAGCCAATGTTTGAAATGCAAAGATTCTATTCAATTAGCTAGAAATTAAATGTGGCTGCGAAAACATGAAAACGTGATAAAAAGCGTGCACAGGAAATCAGACGTCGTTAAAGTCATCAATTGCCACCCACCAAGCCACAAAAGCCGTAAACAAACTTTTAAGCATTGCACGAAACACTTCTGATAGTCTGCGGTGGTCCCACTGCCCAGGTGTTTGCCCTAATCAATACCAAAGCAGCCTGATAGTCCACATATTCAAAGTGACACTTCGTGGGCAGTGCTGCATAGGTAGACACCAAAGTGGAGATTGAAAGAGCGTTATCTATATAATATTAGAGAAGTACTGGAACATTAGCGTTTCGCACTAGGAGAAGACGAATTACTGGTTTTAATAGTCGCGCCACTCAAAGGCACGGAGAGCGTGTATTTAGCGCCTTTGTCTGGGTCTGCGCCATCAAACTCGATGGTGATATAAGCTGGGGGAGGAGGTGGTGGTGGAATATAGTATGGTCTACACGCGATACTCTTGACAGTTTGTGGTGGGCCCACTGCCCAGGTATGCGCAGGGCCTTCTACAAGAGCTGGAGTGTAGTCGACAGTCGTGAGGGTACATTGCGTCGCGACATTGATGGTATCAGATGATATAGTAGAAATTGAAAGTGGATTTTCTTGAGCCAGTCAGCAATTACATAGCGAACAAGAGATATATACAAACTGGTGTCAATGGGTTTGTTATCAAGGAAAACAGTTAGAGAATATTGAGCGCCAGCGGCGCCATGAAAAGTAATAACTCCAGGTGCTGGAATGCCTGGCAGCGGAGTGGGTTGAGTTGGAGTTGGAGCTGTGCTAACCAATGCAAGGTATGCAAACAGACAGAAGGCACTTGAGAACAACATCTTGGAAAGTTCGTCACACTGTTGATTTGAAGTTCTTTAGAAGAAGAGAGTTATTATTTAATGTCGCCAACGACTGACAGACTCCTGACGTCTACATATATATACCCAGGCACGGAATACGTCTCCATATGTTGACCATTAATATGATGATGTTATATTAGAGCCTCTCATTCAATACACTGCTCAGCCTACATAACTAGAAATCAGATGGAACTCTGAAAGCCTTACTGAGCTGGCAGGTATATTCGATCTGCCCTATACACAGGCATTGAACTCACCTCATTCAGCAGCTGTATTGCCATATCAGCATCAGAACTTGACGCCTGACGAAGCAGCTGATGGCCACCTCATCTTCGATTAAATCACCAGAGCAAGTTGCCCGACGAACAACCCGCAGCTTCGTATTCAGCATGCTATTAAAATTGTTGATTAAAGAAGGCTGGCTGAGGTTTCCACCCATTCGGGTCATTAGTCAGATGCTGAAGAGAACTATTCCAGAACATTTTTAAACTTAAGCTTATAGTAAACAGTCTCTATATGTAGTATTGGCAGGGTTGTTGCTGGTGCCAAGGATTCCGCATAGCAGGTCGTACCACTATCTACACAATATCACAAACCGTCAAGTCGCTAACGGCTGCTGCTTACATGATCGATATGCCTTGTGTGGCATAACATTCTCGCGTGTTATCCAATTAGGTTTTCAGAAGTGAAACATGCGGAGACAAGCCACAAGTGTCAATGTTAGTCAGATTGCATGAACAGAGATGCCTTGCGGCTGAACTACCGGTTTGTGTATGATTCAACACCGCATTCATATCTCAACGGCTCATTTTCGGTAGTTCTTCTACAGCCACTATCGTCTGAGCACGGCCAACTCTTGCGCGCTCTCCCAAGAAGTTGAAAAACCAGGCATTGTCGGCGCCGAACATCTGATAGTGAAATTTTTCTCCATACTGCAATTATCTGTAACCTTCTCACCGACTGTTGCCACAAAGATGCACGCCAGAGTCAAATGCCAGCTCAGAAGTGAACTTATTGCCCGGATGTGGAAAGGTGTGCCTTAAAGTCTAGTTGAAATGGATAGTCATGTGTGGTCAGGCCACCCTATGTGTTCGAAAAGACTTATAAATAACTGAAAAAGACTTTACTTGTCTTTTAAACTATCTCTGATCTCAATAAGCTTCTTTTGTATGTCATTTCATCTCAGATCAACTCTGGTTTGAAGCACTTTCTACATTCTGACATTAAAGTATCTTATCAACTCAAAGAAAAACTCAAAGAGCCCCCATCATGAAGTCTGCTGCACTAAATATGCTTGCCTTCTTCGCCTTTCTGGTGCCGACTATTGCCATACCGCTCGAATCTAATACAGAGCTCTCTTCCAGCCTCGTTACTCGCAACGATGGCTCCTGTGTTCCAGGCACCCCCGGTGCTTGCCCAGCTGGTCTTTGCTGTTCCAAATGGGGATGGTGTGGCTCTGGTCCAGAATACTGTCCGCCAAAACCAGGTAGCTGCCCCAACTTTGGTGCCCCATGCCCTGCGGGGACTTGCTGCTCGAAATGGGGATGGTGCGGCTCTGGTCCAGAATACTGTCCGCCAAAACCAGGTAGCTGCCCCAATTTCGGTGCCCCATGTCCCGCTGGAACTTGTTGCTCTAAATGGGGATGGTGTGGTACCGGACCTGCATTCTGTGGGTGACATGTTGTGTAGGTGGCTGAGGCGTTCAAGTGAGAAGAAATGCCAGGACGTATTAGGACGAATCATCTCACGCCTTTCTAAGAGGCCCACAAAAAATCTTTTAGAACCAATTTGATTATGGGTTGTTATTGAAAATGTTTATCATGGTCATCATCGGTTTGGATGAGATGTGTCGCAAGTTACTCTTATGAAGAAGGGGATTAGGAATTGAATTAGCAAGAGTTGAGTTTTCATTTAGTCATCTCGAGCTGTAGCTGTATCGGATAAGTTGTGGAGAAATTAATCAATGAGCAGCTAGCTATCTATCTACACCTTTCTGTAGTTGCACCATAGTAGCTTCAAATAAAATCCTTCTCTTTAACATATGTTTTGGTCGTTCTATCCGATTATGGGCAGGAACACAACTTGCTCTATGACCATGGTTAGACTAAACACCCCCACAATGGGCTGAAACTAAATGTATACTGAATATACTGGAGTCTCTACTACGAATGAGATTCAATTGAGCTCGTTGTGATGGTTACGCGGTTAACCCAATTACGTGAGCTCACAGTCACGGGCTAACATATCGTCGGCGCTCTCCGAAATCCCGTTGCCAAGTCTCTTCCTCGCTTCCCCTGAAATCCAAACATCACCCCACTACGACTATTTCGCGTTTCTTTCCGACGAGCTCCCGCATACATACGATTCCTACTCCGTGATATTCTCGCTTACCTTACAGCCCGTAGGGTGCGATGAAATACATTTGCTGGCTGCGTGAATGGAGGATTTTTAAAAGTGGGTCTCACGTGCCGAGTGGTACGATGTATCAGTACATGGCCTGAGATATCATCTCAACTACTACGTATTTTCCGTAGGAAGCATAAATGTCACACCACATAGCATTTCAGGTGATATTCTACGGTGAGTCAAGGCGTAAGTTCATATATAGTTCCTCGCGCTTCTTCCTTCATATTCTTCATCATCAGCAAACACAACTAAAACACACTTCACTCAACTCTACTCAAGCCAACTCTCCACTCTCATCTCTCCCCTCTGTCTCCTCTTATAAACAAATACACAAAGCATAAAATCATGAACTCTATCATCCGCCAAACCGCCCGTCTAGGCGCTCAATCTTTGCGGTCCTCCGCTTGTCGTCCAGCAACACGCAAATTCTCTCTTGCCTCGCAAGTCTTCGAGAGCAACACCATGATAAAAAACGGAGCAAAGCCAGACTACAAGCGTCTTGCAAAACACGTTGTCGACCCTCTTCTATTGTATGTTACCCTTCCATCAACCGTCGCCCAATTTCGCCATATTAGACTCACTCGCTGACTTCTGTTTGATAGCTACTTCCCATTCATGACATTGGTGATCGGCTGGCCCTTGCTGGCTGAGAAAGTAGTTGATGGGAATTTGTGACTACAAGGCCACTCCCCTAAATCTACAGAAGGTTGGGAAGAGGACTGGAGACGGGTGGTCATGGACGTCGGATTTGGAGGCTTTGATTAGTCTCCGCCGCTCATAAAGATTCGCATACATACTTAGGCGACACTGCATCACATACATGGCGTTTGGAGTTCAGGTTGGATTTAGGCAGGGCTGGGCATCTTGCTTGGTAATTGAGTGTCTAGTACACCCGAGACCTTAGAGTAAAAAACATAATATCAAGACTTAAATCTACTTTTGTTCGCTTTCCCGTGATGGTTGAATGTTTTCGACGGGTAACTCAGGATTGCATAATTGAATGCTAGATCGTAGTTTCAATAACCCTTCATCCTAGGCCAGTCCAAACGTCATGATAGAGCGACAACCAAATTGAACAATCTGAAGATATATTTCTGCTCTTTCCTTGTGATAAATTCGCAGAACTTTAGATTCCTTTCACTCATACTAGTGTTAGTACCAACAGTTTTGCAGATTCATCTTCTTTCTCAGACAGAAGACTACAGAAGAACATCTTGAAAGTGCCCCTAAATTTGAAATCCCATACAAAATACATTCATTCCCACATAAATTATGGCTAGCTATCTATTGTGGCGAAAGAGCGGGCTAGACCCTAAGAAGTGGATCTGAACTAAGTCTGTGTCACTCGGGCTCATTACCAAGATGATGGGAACCAAATGATATGAAATTCGATTTCATGTCATAATCGGTAGCACCATTTCGGAAAAATGGAGGACTGACCACTAATTCTCTTATCAAGTTGTTGAATGAGCTCATTGAAATTTGCAGAATTATATGTAAAA
>Ga0247808_10001602_pt1 | contig 10915 bp, 9 predicted proteins | sample UWRJL089202R1_FD_179914 | JGI IMG/M metagenome (GOLD analysis project Ga0247808, IMG submission 179914) | Plant litter microbial communities from Arlington Agricultural Research Station in Wisconsin, United States - UWRJ-L089-202R-1 | ecosystem: Environmental > Terrestrial > Plant litter >... | reverse complement strand
ACGGCACATAGTCGCCGCCCTGCCATGTAGCCCACACACTGACGGCGTCGTACGGTTCGTTCCAACACCGCGCGAACGCGGACGGGATTGGGGCAGGTTCCGTTTTCGGAAGGGCAGAGCTGCTTGCCCCGCCGGCATGGCCCGCGGCGAGCGACGTGGTGGGGGTCACCACCGCGCACCCACCAAGAAACACTGCGGCCAAAACGATGGCGAGAAGTGCCCCCACTCTCCACAACCACTCTTCTACCTGCGCGCGTCGCTTTGCGCGCTCGAAAAACGGGTCCATCTCCCGATCGTGCACCGGCCGGAGCCCTCAAATCGGGGGCATCCCCAATCTGGGGATAACTTCCGCCGCCTGTTAGGAGACGTCGCCCCAGCCGAGATTGCGGGCGACCCGTTCGAGCGTTGACACCATGGTGTTGTAGTCGTCGGTACTGATGCCGTCGGTCGCAATTTCGCGGTTGGCGGCGACTACTTCAGCCAGCCGGGTGTACGCGGTCAGGCCTCGCTCGGTGATCTCAAAACCGGTGGCGGTGGAAGTCACCCACCCGCTCTCAATGAGTTCGCCCAGATGTTCGGCCGACGATTCGTCATCCGCGCTCGATAAAAACGGGGCAACCGCGGTGTCCAGCTGCTCCACACTCGCGTCACCGCGCGAAAGCACCGTAAGCAACTGCCACTGACGGCGGGTGACGCCGTGCTCCTCGAGAGTCGACGCGAATCGCTCATCGATCATTCGGTCGACGAGCTTGAGCCAGTATCCGATCGGACGTTGATCAGTCATACCCTTCAGGGTAGACATCCCGGGGCAGAAAACGAAGGTATTTCGTGAGCATTCCTGCCCCGGGGCCACTTAGCGACTCACACGCGACGAGATCGCGCCGGGAACGCGGTTAGAAAGAGAAGGACAGCTCCTCGGGGTAGTCACCCAGCGCGGTCAGCTGCTTCGCCGTCGCGCTGAGGTGGGCAAGCGTGACGCCCATAATTCCGGGACCGAAACTCACGCGTGAGACGCCGAGTTCGGCGAGCTTCGCGAGCGGAACACCGTCCGGGGTTCCAATAACGGAAATTTTGCCGTGCACCTCGGAGAGCGCCTTCGAGACAAGTTCCTCGGTGTTCAGCCCGAGGAAGAAGATCACGTCGGCTCCCGCATCCAGGTACGCGTTGGCGCGTGCGACGGCATCGTCCCACTCGCCCCCGCCGGCCAGGGTGTCCACGCGAGCGTTGATGACGAGGTGAACGCCCGCCTTGTCCGCGGCGGCGCGCGCGGCAGCTACACGTGCGGCAGCAACCTCAATGGGGAACGTCGGGGCCTTCGGTGCGCCCACACTGTCTTCGATGTTGATGCCGGCTGCTCCGGCCTCGATGAGTCGGGCTACGTTGGCTTCGACGCCCGCGGGATCCTTCGCATAGCCCTTTTCGAAGTCGACCGAGACGGGCAGGTCAACGGCGTCGATGATCACCTTGGCTGCGGCGATCGCTTCATCCACCGAAAGTCCCTCGCCGTCTTCAACACCGTGAGCGAACGACACCGCGTGGCTGGCGGATGCGAGAGCTTTGACGCCGGGCGCCTCAGAAACTACGCGGGCCGTGATGGCGTCCCACACGTTGGTGACGATGAGCGGGGTGCCGGGAACGTGAAGCGAGAGAAGAAGTTCTGCCTTGTCAGCTGTAGTTGTCATCTCTCCAGCATGGCCATCGCGCCTCCGTGAACCCTGCGAATCGCTCTAATCGATCTGAGCGGGCCGCGCCTTCACCGGAAGCATCAGCAGCAGACCGGCGAGCAGCACAATCACGATGCCCACCAGTCCATAGCGAGTGTCCTGCGTGATGGTGACAAAGAGGGTGAAGAGGCCGGGCGCGAGGAAGCTGACCGCGCGACCGGTTGTGGTGTACAGACCGAAAATCTCGCCCTCACGTCCGGGCGGGGTGATGCGGGCGAGAAAGCTGCGGCTGGACGACTGAACGGGGCCGACAAAGAGGCAGAGCAGAAGACCCGAGACCCAGAAGGAGCTCTGCGCGTCGCCGATGAACAACACCGAGGTTCCCGCGAGAACGAGGCCAATGAGCGACCCGATGATGATGTTCTTCGCGCCGATGCGGTCGTCGAGCCATCCGCCGATGAAGGTTCCGACGCCCGCCACGAGGTTGGCGGCGACGGCGAAGTAGATGACCTCGGTCGGGCTGAAGCCAAACACCTGCGAGGCGATGATCGCCCCGAAGGTGAAGACCGCGGCGAGGCCGTCTCGGAAGACGGCGCTCGCAACAAGGAACATCAGAACGTGGGGGCTCTTTCTGGCGAGCTGTCCGATGGTGGCGAAGAGCTGGCGGTAGCTGCCGAGAACGCTGACCTTGTTGGCGCGGGCGCGTGCGGGGATCTCGGGCACCCGGAAAAGAACGGGCAGTGCGAAGAGTCCGAACCAGAGAGCAGAGACAAGCACGGCGAAGCGGATGTCGAGAGAGCCGCCGTCCGACCCGAACGGAACGCTGAGTAGTCCGTTTCCGGTGTCACTCCCGAAGTTCTGGATGAACAGCACCAGGAGAAGGAGCAGCAACACAATGCCGCCGACGTACCCCATTCCCCAGCCAAAGCCAGAGACCCGGCCAACGGTTTTGGGCGTAGAGACCTGCACGAGCATGGCGTTGTAGTTGACGCCAGCAAACTCAAAGAAGATGTTGCCCGCCGCGAGCAGTGCAGCACCGAGGTAGATATAGGAGGGGACCGGCAGCACAAAAAACATCGCGGCCATTGCGGCGACGGTGAGACCGGTGTTGATCGCGAGCCAGAGTTTGCGGCGACCCGAACCGTCCGATCGCTGTCCCAACACTGGTGCCAGCACGGCGATGAGTACACCGGCGATGGTCAGTGCCCACGAGATAACGGTCGCGTTGGTCGCCAGCGCCGCGGAGAGAGCGGCGTCGCCCGCCTCGCTGCCTGCACCAGCCGCTACTTCCGGGTCCACAAAAAGAGTGCTGGCGAGATACGTGCTGAAAACAAACGTGGTGACAACCGCGTTGAACGCGGCCGAGCCCCAGTCCCAGAGCGCCCACGCGCGAACCTGTGCCTTCGGAACAACTTTGTCATCGAGGAGCGTGGCGCCGCTGGACGCGGGGGAGCTGACGGTCATGGTGACAGGTTAGTGTTCGGGCGCCCAAAGTGAAGGTAAACAGCAGGTGTCGCGATCAGCCCGGCTGGGTAGGATCCAACAATGACGCCGCCCTCCCGTGCGCTCCGCATGCTCGTCCTTGTGGTGGCGGTGGTTTGTGTCGGGGCATTTGTGGTCACCCTGGTCGTCCGCGATTACGAGGTCGCCACCGTCCTTTTTACTGGTGTGAGCGCTGTGATGTTCCTGGCATCGATCGTGACTGTTTTTGTGAGGCGGAAGGATGACGCGGGCCTGCGCAACGCGTCGCTCTCGTACTACCTCAACCCGCCGATAGGGAATATCGCCCTCGCCGTTTTCTACTCGGTGATGGTGATGGGAGCCCTCACATTAGGCATTGGATTCCTCAGCATCGGCAACGTCATCGGATGGGGACTGGTGCTCTGCGGCGGGGCCGGACTGGTGTCCCTGATCTTCGAGATCTGGGTCGCGCGCCAGCCCGTCGATGGCTTCGCAGAGGAATAAACGACTGTCGAGGTCCGTTCTTCTCTTCAATGGATTAACTTGAGTCACTCACACTCAACTTTCAGCTGGGTAACTTGACACAGAAGTTCGCCGCGTGGAAACTTGATACAGCGAGACTCAAGTCCGCAAACCCGTATTTGTAAGGAGCACAGAGCATATGGCTCGAGCAGTAGGAATTGACCTGGGAACCACCAACTCGGTTGTCGCCGTTCTCGAAGGTGGAGAACCCACCGTCATCGCGAACGCCGAGGGTCTTCGTACGACACCCTCCGTTGTTGCCTTCACCAAGGATGGCGAGGTGCTCGTCGGTGAGACCGCCAAGCGCCAGAACGTCACCAACGTTGACCGCACCATTTCGTCCGTCAAGCGTCACGTGGGTACCGACTGGACCACCGACATCGACGGCAAGAAGTACACGCCGCAGGAGATTTCCGCACGTATCCTCGCCAAGCTCAAGCGCGACGCCGAGCAGTACCTCGGAGAGCCCGTGACCGACGCTGTCGTCACCGTTCCCGCGTACTTCAACGACGCTGAGCGCCAGGCGACCAAGGACGCCGGCGAGATCGCCGGCCTCAACGTGCTCCGTATCATCAACGAGCCCACCGCCGCCGCACTCGCATACGGCCTCGACAAGGGTAAAGAGGACGAGCTCATCCTAGTTTTCGACCTCGGTGGCGGAACCTTCGACGTCTCCCTGCTCGAGGTGGGCAAGGATGACGACTTCTCGACCATTCAGGTTCGCTCGACCGCTGGTGACAACCGCCTCGGTGGAGACGACTGGGACCAGCGCGTTGTTGACTACCTGATCACCCGCTTCAAGGAGACCACCGGAGTCGACGTTTCCGGCGACAAGATCGCCAAGCAGCGCCTCAAGGAAGCCGCCGAGCAGGCCAAGAAGGAACTCTCTTCTCAGACCAGCACGACCATCCAGCTCCCGTACCTCTCCCTCACCGAGAACGGCCCCGCCAACCTCGACGAGACCCTCACCCGCGCGAAGTTCGAGGACCTCACCAAGGACCTCCTCGAGCGCACCCGCAAGCCGTTCGAAGACGTCATCAAGGAGGCCGGAGTCAAGGTTTCCGAGGTTTCCCACGTAGTCCTCGTTGGTGGATCGACCCGTATGCCCGCCGTGCAGGAGCTCGTCAAGCAGATGACCGGCGGCAAGGAGCCCAACAAGGGCGTCAACCCGGATGAGGTCGTCGCAGTCGGCGCCGCACTCCAGGCTGGTGTTCTCAAGGGTGAGCGCAAGGACGTTCTCCTCATCGACGTCACCCCCCTGAGCCTCGGTATCGAGACCAAGGGTGGCATCATGACGAAGCTCATCGAGCGCAACACCGCGATCCCCACCAAGCGCAGCGAGACCTTCACCACAGCCGACGACAATCAGCCGTCCGTAGCAATCCAGGTCTTCCAGGGCGAGCGTGAGTTCACCCGCGACAACAAGGCGCTCGGAACCTTCGAGCTCCAGGGCATCGCACCGGCGCCCCGTGGCGTTCCGCAGGTTGAGGTCACCTTCGACATCGACGCCAACGGCATCGTTCAGGTTCACGCCCGCGACAAGGGCACCGGCAAGGAGCAGTCGATCACCATTACCGGTGGATCGTCGCTCTCCAAGGACGACATCGAGCGCATGGTTCGCGAGGGCGAAGAGCACGCCGCCGAGGACAAGGCTCGTCGCGAGTCCGCCGAGATTCGCAACAACGCCGAGCAGCTCGCCTACTCGATCGACAAGATGATCAAGGACAACGCTGAGAAGCTGCCCGAAGACGTCAAGACCGAGGTCCAGGCCGACGTTGACGCTCTGAAGACCGCTCTCGCCGGTGACGACGAGGCCGCAGTCAAGACCGCGTTCGACAAGCTCACCGAGTCGCAGCAGAAGATCGGCGCCGCAATCTACGCGAGCGACCAGGCCGCGTCATCCGACGAGCAGCCCACCGACGAAGCTCCCGCCGAGCAGCCCACCAACAACGATGAAGACATCGTTGATGCTGAGGTTGTCGACGACGAGCCCGACACCAAGAAGTAACCCCATGGCCAAGGACAAAAAGAACAAAAACGAGTCCGACGAGCCTGTAGTTCCGACCGGGTCGGCTTCGGAGGCACCTGCCTCCGAGCCGGCCGCGGCCGAGCCGCACTCCGAAGATGGCGACACCGCCAACGTCGAGTCGGCGGAAGACCTGATCGCAGCCGAAGGGCCCGACATTGAGGTGTCCGATTCGGACATCCCCGAGGTCATCACCCTGACGGACGAAGAGGTCAAATTCTTCGAAGAGGGCGAAAAAGACCTCGTCGCCGAGATGCGCAACGACATGCTGCGCGCCCAGGCTGAGCTGGTCAACTTCCGTACCCGCGTCGAGCGTGACCGCGTCGCCAACCGCGAAGCAGTTATCGCCGAAGTCATCCGGTCGCTTCTGCCCGCTATCGACGACCTTGCTCGTGCCGAAACGCACGGCGACCTCACCGGAAGCCCGCTCGAACTCGTCGCACAAAAGATCCGTGGCGGATTCGAAAAGTACGGACTGCGCAGCGTTGGAGTGAAGGGCGAGCCTTTCGACCCGCACTTCCACGAGGCACTCGTGCAGGTCCCGTCCGCTGACGTCAAGGTGAACACCATCGCCGACGTCATCGAAACGGGATACGCACTGGGAGACCGTCTGATTCGCGCCGCCAAGGTCGCAGTTCTCGTTCCCAGCGAATAGAGGGCGGCGACATGGCTAGCCAGGATTGGTTTGACAAGGACTTCTACGCGATTCTCGGCGTCTCCAAAGACGTCTCGGATGCAGAGCTGAAGAAGACCTATCGCAAGCTGGCTCGGAAGTATCACCCGGATTCCAACCCGGGCGATGCAAAGGCCGAGTCAAAGTTCAAGGAAATCAGCGAGGCGAATTCTGTCCTCTCTGATCCCGAGACACGCAAAGAGTATGACCAGGTCCGGGCAATGGGCTCCGGCGCTCGCTTCACAGCGGGCGGCGGAGGCCAGCCGGGTGGCTTCGAGGACGTATTCGGTGGGATGTTCGGCGGCGGTGGCCGTCCGACGGCGCAGCAACGCGCGGGCTTCCAGCCGAACGGCTTCGAGGACATTCTGGGCGGGATGTTCGGCAACGGCGGCTTCGGCCAGCCCAGCGGCGGATTCCGTGGTGCTGGCGGGCCGATCAAGGGACGCGACCTCGTCGCGAACACCGTGCTCGACTTCATCACCGCGATCCACGGCGACACCATCAGCCTGCAGCCCGCGGGTGGCAAGCCCATCAAGGTGAAGATTCCGGCCGGCGTCAGCGACGGCCAGAAAATTCGCCTCAAGGGCAAGGGTGAAGCCAGCATCGACGGTGGAGACGCCGGCGACCTGGTGATCACGGTTACCGTGCGCAAGCACCCCGTCTTCGAGCGTGACGGACTCAACCTGCGTGTTGATATCCCCGTGACGTTTGTCGAGGCGACCCTCGGGGCAACGATCGAGGTGCCTACGCTCGGCGGCGATCCTGTCCGTCTGCGCGTTGCACCCGGTACCCCGAGTGGCCGAGTGCTGCGCGTGAAGGGCCGGGGGGTGTCCACGCCGAAGGGTGAGGGCGACCTGCTCGCCACCGTGCAGGTTGCGGTACCCAGCCACCTTCCGGCTGGCGCACGGGAGGCACTCGAAGAGTTCGCTGCGGCGATGCCCGACGAGAACCCCCGCGCCGACCTGATTGCGAAGGCGCGAGTCTGATGAACGAGTACGCGCCGGTGTTCGCCATTGCCATGGCGGCCGAACTGGCAGGGATGCATCCGCAAACCCTGCGCCAGTACGACCGCCTTGGCCTGGTGAGCCCGACGCGTACCGCAGGCAAATCCCGTCGGTATTCCATGCGGGATGTCGCGCAGCTGCGCGAGGTCGCCCGTTTGAGCGCCGAGGGACTCAACCTCGAGGGCATCCGCCGGATCCTCGAACTCGAGAACCAGGTGACCTACCTCGCCACCCGGGTTCGCGAACTGGAGTCCGCCCTTGCGGACGAACTTCTCAACCGCCCCGGACGGCGTGTTTTCGCCGCCGGTTCCGAGGGCGACGTTATCTCCCTCCGCGCCGGGACGCGCGCCCGCCGCAACACCTCCGTGGTGGTGTGGCGACCGCTCACCCGCGGCAGCGACTCGGACGAGTAACCGCCTACATCGGCAGGTTCGAATTCACCGCCGGGACAACCTCTCGCTGCACGTTCGCGAACATCTTGTCGAACACCACGCGGCGGTCGAACTGCAACGCGTACTCGCGTGCGCGGAACGCCCACTCCTCGCGCTGCTCGCGCGACGTGTCAACGAGCGCCCGGATGAGCGCCGCCGCGATCGCGTCGGGATCCTCCACCGGCACAATGATGGCGTGATCGCCGATGGCTTCACCGATACCGCCGGTGAGCGTCGTGATGACGGGCCCACCGCCGGCGAGCATCTTCTCCGCCAGGGCGATCCCAAACGTCTCGACAAATTCCGGACGCGGTTTGCTCGGCAGCACAAACGCCGCGCATCCCGCCATCAGGTACGGCTTCTCCGCGTCTCCGACATCGTCGAGGAACCGGATCCGGTGGGCCACGTTTGAGGTGGCCGCATACGCACGCAGTGACTCCGCCTGCGGTCCGCGCCCGGCGATGATCAGCGTTTTGTCGGTATGAACTCCACTGCGCTCAAAGCCGTCGATGAGTTCCTCGACCCCCTTCGCGTGGGTCAGGCGAGAGAGGAACAGAACGTATTCGTCCTGTTCCAGGCCCCGGGCCGCGAGAACCTCGGTGATAACACCGGGATCGAGATCGAGGTAGGCATCGGCGTCAATGGCCGGGTAGGAGACACGGATGCGCTCGCGGCACTGGTCAGCGAAGCGGGTGCCGTGCTGCTCGTCGACCCGTGCTGCTTCGCTGATGATGAGCTGGCGGGTGTACTCCGAGACGGCGACGCAGTGGTCCTGGCTGAGGTAGCTCGACAGGATGTGCGCTGCAGCGCCCAGTCGTCCCTCCTCGACGGCAGTGCGCACAACGTTGGTGACGTCGGACCCCACAGCCTCGGCGATGGTGGTGACGTTGACCGGCAGGCCGGTGCTCCATGCCGCACGCACGGCGTCAGCCACCGCGATGGTGTGGGGGCTGAGGTAGAGCGACAGCGCAACCGTGGGAACCCCGTCGGTGAATAGCTCGATGAGTCGACCGGTGATGCCCGCGAGGAATCGCCCGTCCGGCACCTTGTAGTCACCGACGGGTTCTGGGCGCTCAACGATGATGCCGGCGCTGTAGGGAAGAACGGAATCGAGCGGCTTGAGGGGAAGCCCCGCGCGCTCCAGGGTCTCGATTGGCCAGGTGACGATACGAACCTCGTCGAAGCCCCGCTCCAGTGCGGTTTCGGCGAGATTGCGAGCTTCAACAGAATGCCCACAGATAACCGGGTCGGCTCGCACGATGATCACAAGTCGATTGTTGATGCTGGTCATAGCTTTACTCCCGGGTTCGATAGTTCAGTGAGGGATGTGAGTTGGGTGGATTCCGACGGGGGTAGGTGAGACCTGCCCCAGTCGCTGGGATGGGGGCCGAGATCGACCGAGAGCTCGCCACCGGCGTGCACCTCGGCTCCGGTCAGCCAGGTGCGTTCGAGCGGTGCGCCGTTCAGGTGCATTGACTGCACGTATTGCACCGGACCGCCCCGCACCGGGGTGGTGAAGTTCGTGGTCGAGATGGTGAACTGTCCGCCCGCGACGGCAATGGACGCCTCGGCGAACAGCGGTGCGTTGAGAAGGAACATGTTTTGGCCCGCGACCGGGAAGAGCCCGAGCGAGGCCCACACGTTCCACGAGCTGAGCCCGCCGGAGTCGTCGTTACCCGGCAATCCGCCCCGACCGATGCCGAACTGCTGGAGCAGTACGTTGTGCACAATCTCTGTGGTGCGGTCGGGTCGACCGGCGTAGTGATACGCCCAGGGCGCTTCCATGTCGGGCTCGTTGTTGAGCCCCTCGAACCGACCCAGCTGGTAGCCGGCGACCATTTCTGCGAGTGGGGGATTGGTGCCGGGCTGGGCGACAGCGTCGGCGCCGTAACCGAAAAACGCATCGAGCTGCTCGACGAAGAGCTCCGGCCCTCCACTGAGCGCAATGCGCGCATTCATGTCGTGCAGCAGGCGGAACGAGTAGTTGTAGCGCGTTCCCTCGTAGTAGGTGGACTCCTTGAGTAGGCCGGTTGGCGCATCGAAGGCGTTGATCCACTTTTCGGCGAGTTCCGCACACTGCTGGGCGAGGGCGAAGTCCCCGACCTTGATCGCAACCTTGGCGGTGCACCAATAGCCGAACGCGATGTCGAGGGTGTGGCTGATGGGGTGGGCTTCCCCGTGGAGCAGAAAGTCTTCGCCGTAGGTTCGACGCAAGTCATCCATCATATGAACGAGTGCCCAATCCCAGTCGATCCCAGGCAACCCCAACTGGCAGAGGTCAGCAAGGAACGTGTGGACGAGCGCGCTGCCCTGCCGCGAGAACCGGTCGCTACCGCGCGCCATGCGGTATCCGATGGGGAAGTTGCCCTCTTCCTCGCAGATGGTGAGGAGCGCGTTGGCGAGTTCGACCGCTTTGTCAGGCATCAGGGCGGTGAGAAGGGGAAGTTGGGTGCGGTAGATGTCCCACATGGTGCTGAAGTCGAACGCGAACGGGCCGTCGGCGGGCCAGAACGGGCTTTCGGAGGGCGCGAGGCACGGTTTGATGAGCGAATGGTAGAGCGCGGTGGAGAAGACCGTGCGGCGTTCCATTGACGGGGTCTCGACGGTGATGGTCTCGAGCTGTTTGCGCCATACCTTGCGGGTTTTGTTGCGGCGGGCCGTGAAGCGTACGGCGCCGGGTCCGCAGTCGTTGTAGAGGTTCGCCCTCGCCTGGTCGGTGCCGCGCAGGGAGAAGCCGATGCGGAGTTCGATGGTTTGGCCCGCCGTGCTGGGGCCAACCCACATCAGGCCGAAGGGGCGCAGGGTGGTGGGGCGGATGTGGTCGAAGTCGAGACGTTTGCCGCCGGGCATCAGGCGGCGGTCGTACCAGAGCATCTGGCGCCATTCGGGGGCATCGCATTCGATATGGACGGCGATCGGGGTGCCTTCGACCACAATCTCTCCGCGGGCGACCCCGGGATCAACCAGCTCGAGATTGGCGCGGAGCGGGATGGTGGCGCCGTAAGGGATGTCGAGCCCACCGAGCGAGAAATCGATCACAATGCGGGCATTGGGGTGATCGGGAAACGTGTAGCGGTGCACCGCGCTTTTGGGACCAACGGTGAGCTCCGCGGTCACGCCCGATTCGAGGGTTG
>Ga0247808_10001599_pt1 | contig 10923 bp, 10 predicted proteins | sample UWRJL089202R1_FD_179914 | JGI IMG/M metagenome (GOLD analysis project Ga0247808, IMG submission 179914) | Plant litter microbial communities from Arlington Agricultural Research Station in Wisconsin, United States - UWRJ-L089-202R-1 | ecosystem: Environmental > Terrestrial > Plant litter >... | reverse complement strand
ACAGGATGAAGATGTAGAGGACGAAGATCGCCACCTGGATGATCGAGGGGCCGATGGCGCCGAGATACATGTCGCCGACCGAGCGGCCGAGCTGGTCGGCCAGCACCACCAGCACCAGCGACGGCGGGATCAGCTGGGTGATGGTACCCGAGGCGGCGATGACGCCGGTGGCCAGCCGCGTATCATAACCGTAACGCAGCATGATCGGCAGCGAGATGACACCCATGGTGATCACCGAGGCGGCCACGGTGCCGGTAATTGCGCCCAGAATGGCGCCGACGACGATGACGGCATAGGCAAGGCCGCCCGGAATGGCGCCGAACAGTTTGCCGGTGCCTTCCAGCAGGTCTTCGGCCAGCCCGCAACGCTCCAGGATCGCGCCCATGAAGGTGAAGAACGGGATGGCGAGCAGCAGGTCGTTGGAGATGATACCGAAGAAGCGGTAGGGCAGGGCCTGCAGGAAGATCGGATCGAAATGGCCGGTAAAGATACCGATTATGCCAAAGAACATCCCGACGGCGGCGAGCGAAAAGGCAACCGGAAAGCCGTAAAGCATGAAGCCGACCATGCCGGCAAACATCAATGGCGGCAGAATTCCAAAAGCAAACAAAAGCAGGCTCCCCCCTGATCTGATGTCGTCGTCTACCGCTTTATTGCAGCGGCTTTTCGTATTTGGTGTCGATGTCGAGCCGTCCCATCAGGCCGCCGATGCGCTTGATCAGTTCCGACACGCCCTGGCAGGCCAGCAGCGCGAAGCCCGCCACCATCACCAGCTTGACCGGCCAGCGGATCAGTCCGCCGGCATTCGACGACATTTCGCCCTGCTGGTAGGACAGCCAGAATACAGGCCAGCAGAGCCAGGCGAGATAGAGGCAGGCGGGAATGAGAAACAGGACGATGCCGATGGTGTCGATCCACAGCCGGGCCCGGTCGGAGACCGAGCCGTAGATCAGGTCTACCCGCACATGCTCGTTCATGCGCAGGGTGTGTGAGGCGCCGAGCAGCACGATGAAGGCGAACATGTACCACTGGACTTCGAGCCAGCCATTGGAACTGTAGTTGAAGAGGTAGCGTACGAGCGCGTTTCCGGCGCTGACGAAACAGCAAAACAGCACAAGATATTCGGATATCCTGCCGACAAACTCGCTGACGCGATCAATCGCGCCGCTGAGCTTCAGTAATGAATTCATCGGCTCCCCCCGACTATTCGCTTTGGAACATGACTGTTCCCGAACTCCCTAATTTAAAGGTGTAAACCAACAATTTTGAAATGGAAAGGGCCTGGCGCCTGCCGTTTCGCGTCTGCGAACAAAGGCTGCCATTCGGTTTCAGGCAAGAGTTGCCATCCAGATATGGAGTGGAACTCTCAGCTTCCAAGCCCTTGTCTGGATATCGCCGACGGAGCTGCGAAATCTCTCAGCCAGGGCTTTCGCGGTTCACCGGAAGGCGTGTCCCGGGGCATTTTACACGTGTCGTTAGCAGTGTTTTATCGAAAAAATGATAGGCTGTCGCAAATTGAAGGGCCTGCCGTCGGCTGGTCCGTGCGCGTGAGGTGACATTCTGAGTTTCATCTGTTCCCAAACCGGTCCGAAATCTTTCGGCTTCGAGCGGGCGTGCCTGAGTCTGGTGCCGTTCCGTCGATCACCGGCCGTGCCTATTTCCCTTCAATCAATTTTTAAAACCTTTCCGCTAGATTGCCCGTCGCATAAGAGGAAAACCCCATGATGGGAAGAGGTGCCGACGGCGTACCAACGGATGTGCATCTGTCATTCGTCCGCTCGCTGTTTGGAAATCGCGGAACGCTGTTTACGGGAATGGTCGTCCATATCCTGTCCTATGGTATCGTCTTCGAGAAGACGGGATCGATCTTCTATCTCTATCTGTCGGCCGTTCTGGTCGGGATATTTTCCTATCGTCTCTACTGGTTTCGGCGTTTCGACGGCATCGACAAGACACGTCTGACCGAGGCGGAAATCGTCCACTGGGAAACCCGCTACGTCTATGGCGCAGCGCTGACGGCGGCGATGCTCGGCATCGGCAGCGGCTATTCCATCCTGGCGCTCGATGATGCCTTTGCCTCCTTCATCTGCATCGCGGTGACAATGGCGTCCATGGTGTCGATCGTCGGCCGCAATTACGGCTCCAAGAAAGCCGTCAATCTGCAGACCCTCGGCTGCACGCTGCCGATCATCATCGCCTGCCTGATGACGCGGGACTTCTACATGGCCGTGATGTCGGTGATGCTGGTGCCGTTCGGACTGACGACGCGGGCGATGGCCAATGGCGTACGCGAATTTCTCTATGAGAACGTGATTGGCCGGCGCGAGACGGCGGTGATTGCGGAGCGCTTCGACACCGCGCTCAACAACATGCCGCATGGCCTGATGATGCTTGATCGCAGCAACCGCATCCAGGTGATCAACCGCAAGGCCTGCGAGCTGCTGCAGCTCGGCGACAAGGATGCACTGAAGGACAGCGATCTCGATATCGTGCTGCGGTTCGGCGGTCGCCAGGCGTTCATGGACGGATCGATGCCGGGCCTGATCCAGCGCCAGCTGAAGCAGCTGATCGACGGCACGCTGTCGCGGGCACTGATCCAGTTCGGCGGCGATCTCTATCTCGAATTTTCCGCCAGCCAGCGCGGCGATGGCAGTGTCGTGCTGATTTTCGAAGATGTCAGCGGCCGCATCGGGGCCGAGCAGAAGATCCTGCACATGGTGCGCTTCGATTCGCTTACCGGCCTGCCCAATCGTGATTATTTTACCAATCTTCTACAGGACCATCTCGAAACGCGCGACCGGCAGAGCACCGTCGGGTTCATGGTTCTCGATGTCGACGAGTTCAAGCATGTCAACGACATGCGCGGCCACGTGACCGGCGACAAACTGCTGTGCACGATCGCGGCGCGGCTGAGTGCGGTGGCTGCCAAGCACGCGATTGCCGGTCGTTTGATGGGCGATCACTTCGTGCTGTTCTTCCCCAATGACGACGGGCGGCCTGATCTCGATCTGCAGATACGCCAGATGCATGCCAAGCTTCAGGATGTCTACACGGTGGATGACCTGACATTCCATGTGTCTATGAGCGGCGGTTACGTGGTGCTGGATTCGCGCGACCTGCGGATGGAGGAGTGGCAGATCAAGGCCGATCTGGCGCTGTTCGAGGCCAAATCACGTGGCAAGGGCATGATCGCCGGCTTCGAGCAGGAAATGGATGCCCGCTACGTCGAAAGCCAGAAGCTGAAATCGGCGCTGCGCGAGGCGGTGGAAAAGGACGATCTGCATGTCGTCTACCAGCCGATGTACCGGCCGGACGGCTCGCAGATCGAGTGCTGCGAAGCTTTGGCGCGCTGGGTGCATCCGGAAAAGGGGCAGATCCCGCCGAATGTCTTTATCCAGATGGCCGAAGACATGGGCGTCGTGTCCGACATCACCCGCTTCGTGCTGAACCAAGCCTGCCGCGACTGTGCCTCCTGGCCGGATAATGTTGCGGTCTCCGTCAACCTGTCGGTCCAGGATCTGCGCGATGCCAACATCATTACCGTGGTCAGCGGCGCGCTTGCTGCCGCCGGTCTCAGCCCGTCGCGCCTGCATCTGGAAGTGACGGAAAGCTGCCTGATGGACGAACCGGTGACGGTGCGCGCGATTCTCAGCGAGTTGCGCGGCCGTGGCATCACCATCGCCATCGACGATTTCGGCACGGGTTTTTCCAGCCTCAGCTATCTCGATACCCTGCCGCTGGATGTGGTGAAGATCGACCGCGCCTTCGTGCGCAATATCGGCGAGGATGCACGCCGGTTGAAATTGCTGCGCGGCATCGTGCATCTGTCACGCGAGCTGGGACTGAAGATCGTCGTCGAGGGCGTCGAGACACTCGATCAGCTGGCCCTGATCAACAAATATGAATGCTCCGATCTGGTGCAGGGCTACGTCTTCTCGACGCCTGTCAGCAACCAGGCGATCATGACGCTTCTGGCAGGCCTCGCCAAGCGAACGGCCTCCCGCAAGCGCAAGGTCGTTGTGCACTAGCTTTCGTTTCAACAGCGTTGACGATGCCCGCCGCCTGATCGTCGTCAGGCGGCGGAATGCCTGCGTTAACCTTTTGTTAACCTTAATATTTACAATTTATTTCAAATTGACATAAATTCTTGTGGCCACTCGAAAATTAAATAATTAATAAATTATTAATCATTTTGAGTGTTGCCGATGTCCCTTTTAATTAAAGCGCATAATCCAAGCTTTTCAGACAAATTGCTTGAGACGCTAGACCATATCGAATATCGCCGGATCGAGAGCAGTGAGGACATGGAAGACGTCGCCCGGCTGCGCTACAAGGCGTACAAGGCACGTGACATCCTGCCGGTTGCAGCCGCGAGCATGATCGACGCGGTCGATTTCGATGACCACGCCTATGTGTTCGGCGTCTATTATTTCGAGCAACTGGTCAGTACCGTTCGGGTGCATTACGTCACGCCGGATCATCGGGTCTGCCAGTCCAGCGGCATTTTTCCCGAGGCGGTGAACGCCTTTCTCGATGCGGGAATGACGCTGATCGATCCGGCGCGGTTCGCGGCGGATCCCGATCTGGTCGGCGACATGCCAACCATTCCCTATCTCACACTGCGGCCGACTATCGTCGCGGCGATCTATTTCGATGCCGACCGGGTGCTGCAGCATATCCGCCCGGCGCACGCGGCCTTCTACAAGCGGGTGTTCTATGCCGATACGGTGGTGCCGCCGCGGATGACCGAGACCTATGGCTTCGACCTGACACTGCTCGCCACCCGGGCGCGCGAGGTCAAGCCCAAGCTGATGAAGCGCTATCCGTTCTTCGATTCGGAGCCATTCGAGCGCCGGATGATGTTCGACCGCAATCCCGTCTCCGGTGTCGCGCCGCTCACCATCCTGCCGACGGCCCGCTTTGCCGGACGTGCCCATCTGAATGCGCCGGTATTGGTTTCCTGAGCAGCGCGCATGGCCGAGGGTCGCAAAACAGCGCATCCATTGCACTTTTGCCGCGCGATGTGTACCAATTGACAGCGGTTGCAGCCGGAGGAACGGCTGCCACGACGGGAATTTGATTCAGGGGAGGCAGATTGATGAGTGAACACGACACAGGACCGCTGGAGACCGGTGCGCCGATGAACTATTCGGAGCATGAGCACACCTACAACGCCTTCATCAACGCCACCAAATATGTCACCATGTCGCTGGTCATTCTGATGATTGCCATGGCCGCAGGCTTCTTCACCACTATCGGCTTCTTTGGTGGTATCGTGCTGTTCGTCGCCCTGAACGTTCTTGGCTTCTTTCTTTTGCGCGGCTGACGTCAGCCGACACCACGTTCTTGCCAGCATAAAAAAGCCCGACAGTCGTGATACCGCCGGGCTTTGATGTCGCTGGTTCAGATCAGATGCCCGAAGGCGCCAGCGTCATCTTTTCGACGCCGAGGGCAAGGTTGACACCTTCCTGGGCCTGGATATTGACCGGCTGCAGCATGAACGCCTTGTCTGTGCCGCCGCCCAGAACCTTGGCGCCTGCACCTGCTGCAAAACTGGCGTCGGCACCGACGCCATAATAAGCGCCGGCAAGCGGAAACTTCGGATAGTTGCCGCCGGTCTTGGCCAGCACATCCCAAACCATCACGCTCTTGCCGGTGATGCCGAGATCGATGCCGACCTTTTCGAGCTTGCCATTGTAGACCTGGACTGGGCCTTCAAGCGGCGAGTAGGTGCATGTCAGCGCCTTTTCCGAGGAAAACACGGCGCCGACGCCGCCTTCGGACAGGCAGACCAGTTTGCCGACCGCCACGCCGGCCGCACTGGCGCCGGTTGCGGCAGCAATGCCGCCAAGGAAGGCGGCTGCGATGAGTGTGTGCTTCAACATGTGAGTCTCTCCTGCGTTATTTGTCAGCAGGGAAACCCACTCGGGCCGGTTAGGTTCCGTTTGCAAGCAAGCGCTTAGGTGAACCGTGCCGGCCGGTAGGGCGCCAGCAACGGTTCGTGCAGCCCATGCAGAATCTCTTCGGCGGCAAACAGCCCCAGAGCCGGCGCCAGAGTGACGCCGGAATGGGTGACGGCGATGTACAGACCCGGCCGCCGATCCACGGCGCCGACGATCGGAAAACCATCGCTCGGCGTCGGGCGATACCCCAGCGTGTAATGCGACAAGGTCAGGGCGTCGGCGCCTGTCAACGCGGCTTTCAGCTCGGCAAATAGCGCGGCCGCCGTTTGTCCCGGATCTGCGCCGGGCTCGGTGCCACCGAAATCCGAGCCGGCGATGACCCGGCCATCGGCGGTCTGGCGCATGTGCAGTTCCGGCGCGATCACCAGGCCGTTCAGCAGTTTCGTGTGGGGATGCGAATGCACCAGCAGGCCCGGGGGCGTCTCGAGTGGGATATCGATGCCAATCGTCGCGGCAAGCCTCGCCGTAGCCGCACCGGCTGCCAGTACGACGTGATCTGCGGTGTGGTTCGCGCCGGCTGTTTCGACACCGGAGATCCGGTCGCCGGTCTGCAGCAAGGCGGTGATTTCCTGCGCATCCAACATAGTGGCGCCGCGCTTCCGGGCATCGGCCAGCAGCGTCCGTGCCGCGTGTTCCGGTTCGACAAAACCTTCCTGGACGGCGTGCAAAGCATAGTTCGGTGGATTGGCGACGCCTGGTTCCAGACGTCGTACGTCTGTGGCGGAGAGCGGCACCAGTCCATAACCCCATTGGCCGTGTTGATGCGCATAGGCCTCAAGCTGCGCGCGCGGCACGTCCCAGCAGATGCCGCCACACCAGGACGGGCGCAGGGCAGGGACGTCTGCGGCCAGCCGCTTCCATTCGGTAATCGAGCGCATCCGCAGGTGGTAGTAGGGTTCCGGGTTGCCCCAGCTGGCATTGATCCAGGCAAACGAGGCGGGCGTTGCCACGCCGCCTTCGCGCGCCGCGACCACGGTCACCGTCGCTCCCTGTCGCGTCAGGTGCCAGGCGATCGAGGCGCCGATGATGCCGGCTCCGACAACGATGACATGCGGCTGTTTCGACATGGAGGACGCTTTCGGCTGCCAAGGAATGGCTGCCATCATATGCCCCGCGCCGGGCTTGTCATCCGCTTTCCGCCATTGTGCGAACAAAAAAAGGGACGGCCATAGGCCGCCCCTGTTTGAAATCTTAGTCCGATTCCGTCAGCAATCAGCCGCGGGTGCGGGCCAGGCCTTCGCGCGCCGGCGCGTAGCTGGTGTCGAGGCTGACGGCGTGCTGATAGGATTTCGCGGCGCGGGCCTTGTCGCCCTTGCGCTCGTAGACCAGCGCCTGGTTGGCCCAGGATTCGGCGATCCTGCCGTTCAGCTCGATGGCGTGGTTAAAGTCGGCAAAGGCGTTTTCGTCGTCGTTCAGCGCCAGATAGGAGACGCCGCGGCCGTTGTAGGGCTCCGGTGCCTGCGCCGACAGCGAGATCGCCTTGGAAAAATCGTCGATCGCCGCGGCGTGCTGGTTGCGCTTCTGATAGATCAGGCCGCGATTGTGGTAGGCACGACCATCCGTGGTGTCGAGCGCGATCGCCTTGTTGAAATCACTGAATGCGTCGTTGTCGCGGCCGACCTGGCGGTAGAGATTGCCGCGGCCGATATAGGCGGCGTCATAGCTTGGATTGAGCTGGATCGCGGCATTGTAGTCGGCAACGGCCTCGGCCTGCTTGCCGGTGTTGCGCAGCACCAGCGCGCGGTTGGAATAGGCCTGGTAGAAGCGCGGATTGAGCTGGATGGCGCGATTGAAATCAGTGATCGCCTTGCGGAACTCGCCGGCGCGGCCGTAGGCCGATCCGCGCACGTTGTAGCCTTCGGCATCCTGCGGGTTGGCGTCGATCACAGCGCTCAGCGAGGCAATGTTTTCGTTCGAGCCCTGGGCGCGATCGATGGTGATCATGTCGGCCGACTGATTGGTCGACTGGCAGGCGCTGAGGCCGATGGCGGCGCAAATGGCTAGCGCGGGCAGGGAAAACAGGTTGCGATGGACAGCAAGTGCAGTGTCTAGACGCGCGAAGCGACGCGTAAAAGCGGCATTCATAGCAGCCATCAGGCTTATTTCCCCATCTCGGCGTGCAAGGAAAAACCCTTCGACGCCAGTCTTAGACGTAAACCAAAAAAAAGCGGCGGCGCACCGGGCGCCCCCGCCTAACATGCATATGAAAACGTCGAAAAAACGACGGATTAGCCGCGTGCAGCAGCGCCGGCAGCAGCCGGGCGTGGCGTTGCCGGCAGCAGGCCTTCGCGCTGCATGCGCTTGCGGGCCAGCTTGCGGACGCGACGAACAGCTTCGGCCTTTTCGCGAGCACGCTTCTCAGAGGGCTTTTCGTAGTAGTCGCGCATCTTCATTTCACGAAAGATGCCTTCGCGCTGCATCTTCTTCTTGAGAGCGCGGAGCGCCTGATCAACGTTGTTATCGCGGACAAGTACCTGCACGTGAATCCCGTTCCTTTGGTTTTTTGTTGTTCGGCCGCAGAGATCCGTTGAACCGAGACAAATAAAATTAGACTTCGGACGGCACCCAGCCGCGCGATTTGTGAGGCGGATTAACAGATCACCCCTCGAAAGTCCATATGGCATATGGATTTCGGCGGAGAAATTTCCACACCTGTTTCCGGTCTTTCTGATCCGTGTCGAAAGCGGAGCGTGAATGCGTCGCAAAAGGGCCGTTGCGTCGCATCTGGATTTGCGATCTGTGTTTGACGATGTCGTAAATCAGGATCGATTTTCGGCCGAGATCATGCGACGACTGGACGGCGCGGCAGACACAGCCGGGATGGTCGGATGCGGATCCATGAGGAGTTGAAAGCGAATGCGCAAATTTTCGGTTTTTGCCGTGGCACGCGAAGCATTGCGGGCGCACAAGGGCTGGGAGCCGCAATGGGCTTCGCCGGAGCCGCGCAAGGAATATGACGTCATCATCATCGGCGGTGGCGGCCATGGCCTGGGGGCTGCCTATTACCTCGCCAAGGAACACGGCATCACCAATATCGCCGTGCTCGAGCGCGGCTGGATCGGCGGCGGCAATACCGGCCGCAACACCACCATCATCCGCTCGAACTATCTTTACGAAGAGAGCATGGATATCTACGAGCATTCCCTGAAACTCTGGGAGGGGCTCAGCCAGGATCTCAACTACAACGTCATGTATTCGCCGCGCGGCGTGATGATGCTGTCGCACAATGTCCACGACCAGCAGGTGTTCAAGCGCCACATCCATGCCAACCGGTTGTATGGCATCGACAACGAATGGATGACGCCGGAACAGGCCAAGGCCTATTGTCCGCCCTTGGAGATTTCCAAGAGCGCCCGTTACCCGATCAACGGCGCCGCCCTTCAGCGTCGCGGCGGCACGGCCCGTCATGATGCGGTTGCCTGGGGCTATGCCCGTGCGGCCTCCGATCGCGGCGTCCACATCATCCAGAATTGCGAAGTCACCGGCATCCGCCGTGGTCCCAATGGCGAAGTGATCGGCGTCGATACCACGCGCGGCCCGATCGGCGCCAAGAAGATCGGCGTTTCGGCGGCCGGCCATTCGTCCGTCGTGATGAACATGGCGGGCGTGCGTGTACCCCTGCACAGCACGCCGCTGCAGGCGCTGGTCTCGGAACCGCTGAAACCGATTTTCCCCTGCGTGGTGATGTCCAACACCGTGCACGCCTATATCTCGCAGTCCGACAAGGGCGAACTGGTGATCGGCGCCGGCACCGACCAGTACAATTCCTATTCGCAGACCGGCGGTCTGCAGATCATCACCCACACGCTGGACGCAATCTGTGAGCTGTTCCCGATTTTCCGGCGGGTGAAAATGATGCGGCAGTGGGGCGGGATCACCGACAACACGCCGGACCGCTCGCCGATCCAGGGGATCACTCCGGTGCGCGGCCTCTATGTCAACTGCGGCTGGGGCACCGGCGGATTCAAGGCGACGCCAGGCTCGGCCAACCTGTTTGCGCATCTGATCGCCAGGGACGAGCCGCACCGGCTGGCCTCCGGCCTGACGCTCGATCGCTTCCGTACCGGCCGGCTGATCGACGAGGCGGCCGCGGCCGCAGTGGCGCATTGATGGGGGACGCGATGATCGATTTGTCACGTCGACGCCGGCGTCTGCCCCTCACCCTAACCCTCTCCCCGCAATGCGGGGAGAGGGGACCTTTCCGTGATTTTGGTGTCCCCGAATTCCACAGTGAAGAGATGGGAAAAGCCGCCGCGAGTCCCTTCTCCCCGCCTGGGGGGAGAAGGTGGCCGACAGGCCGGATGAGGGGCCCGCGCGGTGCAAATGCGGCCGAGAGGCCGGATGAGGGACTTTTCCGCGTCATCCACGCAGACAATTCCAATAACTTTCGGAGCCTCGCATGCTGCTGATCCATTGCCCTTATTGCGAGGAAGAACGCTCCGAGCTCGAATTCCGCCATGCCGGCGACGCGCATACCGCCCGTCCCGCCGATATCGCCGCGATTTCGGATGAAGAGTTCGCCGAATATTTCTTCCTGCGCGACAATCCCAAGGGCCTGACCTTTGAACGCTGGCGCCATATCCACGGCTGCGGCCGCTTCTTCAATGCCGCCCGCGACACCGTCAGCGACAAGTTTTTTGTGAGCTACAAGGCCGGCGAACCCAAACCCGACCTGAACAAGCCGGCGGCGACAGACGCCACCGTCGAGACATTCGAAGCTTTGGAAGGAAACGCGCAATGAGCGGCGCCAATCGCATCGCCGGCGCCGGCCGCCTGACCCCGGCCAGAACCGCCCGCTTCACCTTCGACGGCAAGTCGCTGACCGCGCTGCAGGGCGACAGCGTCGCCTCGGCGCTGCTGGCCAACGGCATCCATCTGGTCGGCCGCTCGTTCAAGTATCATCGCCCGCGCGGCATTCTGTCGGCCGGGCCCGAAGAGCCGAATGCGCTGCTCGACATTT
>Ga0247808_10001598_pt1 | contig 10925 bp, 5 predicted proteins | sample UWRJL089202R1_FD_179914 | JGI IMG/M metagenome (GOLD analysis project Ga0247808, IMG submission 179914) | Plant litter microbial communities from Arlington Agricultural Research Station in Wisconsin, United States - UWRJ-L089-202R-1 | ecosystem: Environmental > Terrestrial > Plant litter >... | reverse complement strand
CGTGATCGATCCGACCGTCTCAGCGACCGCCGAGAGGATCACGTTGATCAGGCCGAGCAGCAGGAGACCGCCGAGCAGGCCGATGACGAGCCAGCGGCTGCCGGCAGGGTTGCGGCGCAGGCTGATGCGCGCGAACACCGCGACGCCGGCGGTGAGCAGCAGGAACAGGATGCTGCCGATGGGGAGTCCCATCCCACCGGTCCCGAAGGTGGCGAGCTGCACGATGGTGAAGATGTTAGCGAGCACGAGGTACCCGGCGACGACCGCCACGACCACGAGGGTCAGCGAGGCCGCTCCGAACCAGCGCGAGAGGTCGGCGACCGGCTTCATCGCGTTGCGCAGCGCGGGCGACGATGCCAGGCCGAGCAGCCCGGCGATCAGCAGCACGAGGTAGCCGCCGCCGTGCACGCTCTCGATCCCGCTGACCGAGTTGCCGAGCCCGGTGAAGACCACGACGCCCACCATCACGGCGCCGAGCCCGAAGGCCACCGTGCGCCAGATGTCGTTGCGGCGCAGGATTCCCACCAGCGGCAGCACCACGGCCGCGGCCGTGAAGAGGATGGAGATCAGGTTGGTGACGACCGCCGCCGGGGCGAAGGAGGCGTACTCGACCGAGGCGATCAGAGTGGATACCAGGGTGACCAGGGTCAGGACCACGGCGAGCACGCCGTAGCCGAGGGCGATCCCGTACCAGAGGCGTCCGACCGGGGCGCCGGGGGCGAGCGGGCCCACCTCGGACTGCCGCGGCTGTGCGGCGAGCAGCGCGCCGGCGAGCCCGAGGGCCGCGGCGGTGCCGAGCCCGGTGGGGTCGTCGCCGCTCGCGATGTCGAGCACGAGGTACACCAGCACCATCAGCACGTACGGCGCGTTGGCGAGGGTGCGCAGCAGCATCACCGTGTTCACCGTCACCCCGGACGGGAAGAGCCCGCCGCGGGCGAGGTAGGTGAGCGAGATCGTCAGCACCGAGAGCAGTGTGAGCAGCACGACCTCGATGCGGCCGGCGCCGCGCACGACCTCGTAGTCGTGGAAGAACCACGGCAGCGCGAGCGAGACGAGCAGCAGCAGGAGCGCTCCCCCGTCGCGCAGGTAGTCGGAGACGGGGACGCCGACGAAGGGGTTGGGGCGTGCGGGTGCCTGGAACACCGGCTGCCCGCCCTGCTCGGGTGCGAAGCCCGGCTGCTGAGCGAATCCGGGTGCCTGGGGCGGCCCGAATCCGGGCGGCGGCTGCGGCGGGACGAAGCCGGGGGCGGGCTGCTGCGGGCCGCCCGGCGCCTGCTGGTTCTGAGAATCGAAAGTCACGCTGTGCCCATTTCCTGTCGGCTGATTGCTGTAGATACTGTCAGACCCCGCGAGTGCGGACGGTCTCGATGGTGTCCTCGTCGACGTCGCTGTCGGCGGGCGGGCCTGTCTCGACGGGCCCGGCAGGAGCATCCGCTGGAGCGCCGGAGACCACATCGATCACGACGGCGGTCACGTTGTCGCGCCCGCCGTTGAGGATCGCGCGGGCGACGAGAGCGTCGGCGGCGGACTGCGCCTGCGGGTGCGCACCGAGCAGCTCGCCGATCGCGGCATCGGTCACCTCTGTGGTGAGCCCGTCGGAGCAGACGAGCAGGCGCTCCCCGAGCTGGATCGGGTAGAGCGAGATGTCGGCGGGGCTGTCGTCGGAGCCGACCGCGCGGGTGATCACGTTGCGGCCCACGTAGCTGCCGACGTCGTCGGCGCTCATGGTGCCGCTGTCGACCAGCTGCTGCGCGAGCGAGTGGTCGTGGCTGAGCTGCACGAGCTCGCCGCGGCGCAGGCGGTAGACGCGGGAGTCGCCGACGTTGAACAGGATCCAGTGCGGCTCCCCGTCGTGGACGGCCGAGACGACGCCGGTCACCGTGGTGCCCGCTCCGCGCGTGTTCGCGTCGGAGATCACGCGCACGGAGCGCTGGGCGTCGTCGAGCGCGGACTGCAGCAGCGCCACGGTCGCCTCGGCGAGCCCGGCGATCGTGCGCAGCTGCAGCACCGCGGCCTGGCTGGCGAGGTCGCCCGCCGCGTGGCCGCCCATGCCGTCGGCCACGGCGTAGATCGGGTCGGCGACGAGCATGGAGTCCTCGTTCACCGCGCGGCGCGACCCCACGTCGCTGCGGGCGCCCGTGCTGAGCACGAGGCCGAGCGTCTGCTGCTGCACCTGCTAGTCCTCGCGCTCGAGGCGGAAGGGCAGCTCGCCGAGGCGGAAGGCCGGGGTGAGCGTGGTCGGCACGTCGGCGTCGAGCTCCACGTCTGCGCCGTCGTCGCCGCGCAGGTACACGCCGTTGGTCGAGGCCAGATCGATGATCATCCACGCCCCGCTCACCAGTTCGATCCGCGCGTGCGTCTTCGAGACGGTGCGGGCCGGGTCGGTCAAGCGGATGAGCTGCGCGTCCGGATGCTCGGGCGAGGCGGAGGGGTTGCGCCCGAGCAGTGCGACGGGGCGCGTGACGCGGATCGGCTCGGCGCCCTCGGGCGAGAGCACCCAGAGCTCCTCGCGGCGGTTGACGATGACGGTGTCCTCGAAGTCGTCGTCGTCGAGGTCGGCGCCGGCGGGCGCGGACGCCGGGATGACGGTGTGCTCGGTGTCGGGCACGGCGTTGTAGGGGGTCTCGGGGATGGCCGGGATCGCATCCGCTTCCGCCGCTGCGGTGGGCAGGGTCGGGAAGGCGGCCGGCGGCGGGGTGATCGGGGCGGGTGGTGTGATCGGGGCGGACGGTGTGATCCGGGCGGACGGCACCGGTGCGACGGCCGCCTCGAGGAACAGCGGCATCGACTCCGGCGAGGGCCGCAGCTGCGTCGCGGGCGGAGACCAGGCCGCGGCCGCGGGATCGATGAGCGCGGGCGGAGCGGACGGCTCGGGAGCCGCGGGCGGAGCGGACGGCGTCGGCGGAACCGGCGGAGCCGGCGGCACGGGCGTGCGGGCGGCCTGCGGGATCGGCTGGAACGCGATCTGCCCGCCGGCCGGGCTGGGCGGCGGCGGACCGGCCGCGGAGAAGGGCGTGGCCACGGTGACCGCGAGCGGAGCGGGCCGGCCGGCCGGCGGAACGGGCGGCGCCACCGGCGCGGGCGGAACCGGGGCCGCGGCCTCGAGGTGGAAGGGGCTGCCCTCGCCGAAGGTGCGGGCGGATGCGGCGGATGCCGCCGGGGCCGGGCCGGCTGCGGCCGCGCCGACCGCAGCGGTGCCGGCTGCGGCAGGGCCGCCCGTCGACGCCGACTGCGGCAGCTCGGCGAAGGGCTGGTAACCGGTGGGACGGCTCACAACGGGCCGCGGCGCGCGGTCGTTCGTGCCGAAGCCCACGATGGTCGCCCAGACCGGGTAGGCCACCACGGCCAGCACGGTGAACACCGCGTCGCGGCCGAGCTGCTTGTTGATCTGGTGGACGGCGAGAACGGTGACGACCAGGCCGATGATGTTGATGAACGGCAGGAACAGCGCCACCACCCAGGCGGAGCTGTACCCGCCGAGCTGGAACACGGTCATCTCCCGCAGCACGGGCACCCAGGCCTTCCAGCCCTCCTCCCCCAGCTTCGGGAACACGCGGCTGAGTGCGAGCGACAGCCAGACGTACCCGCCGAGGAGCACCACGGCGTAGACGACCGCGAGCAGGACGATGGTCGTCGGGTCGATGGTCGTCGGATCGGTGTTCGGCATATCTGGGGTTCCTACGAGAAGTTGGCGGGCACGTAGCCCAGCTGCGCGCTGATCAGTCCGCGGTCGCGGCTGACGATCTGGGCCCGGCCGGGAACGGCCGGCATGGCCTTGACCTTGCCGATGAGCTGGCCCTCCTCGGGGTTTCCGCTCAGCAGGATTCCCGTGGTGCCGAGGTCGGTCATCCGCTGCAGGATCGGGTCGTAGGCCGCACGAGCCGCACCGCCGGTGCGCCGGGTCAGGATCACGTGCAGGCCGAGGTCGGTGGCCTGGGCGAGCAGCGGCGCGAGCACCGCGAGCGGGTTGCCCTGCGAGGTGGAGACGAGGTCGTAGTCGTCCACGAGGATGAAGCCCTCCGCGCCGGTCCACCAGGAGCGGGTGCGCAGCTGCTCGGGCGTGACGTCGGGCCCGGGGATGCGGCTCTGGAAGAACGCGGCCAGCTCGCCGACGCCGCTCATCGCCATGTCGTGCGCGGTGAGGTAGGCGCCCAGGTACTCCTTGGGGATCTCCCCGAGCAGCGCGCGGCGGTAGTCGATCACGAAGATCTTCGCCTCGTTGGGGCCGAAGAGGCGCATGATCTCGTGCGCGTAGGCGCGCAGCATCGACGACTTGCCGGAGTCGGCGTCGCCGTAGAGGAACATGTGCGGCTCCGCCATCGGGTCGATGCCGAACGGCGCGAGGTCGGCCTCGTCGACGCCGAGCAGGATCTGCCGGGTGTCGGCGGGCGCGAGGGCGCGCACCTCGTCGAGAGTGATCTGCTCGGGCAGCAGGCGCAGCTTGGGTCCGGGGGCGCCGGTCCAGGCCTGCTGGGTGCGCGCGACGAGGTCCTCGATGCCCGCGGCGAGCGTGGAGGCGTCGCCCGAGTTGTCGACGCGCGGCAGGGCGGTGAGCAGCTGCAGCTTGCGCGGGCTGAGTCCGCGGCCGGGGGTGCCGGCCGGCACGTTGCCCGCCGCCTTGCGGTCGATCTCGGAGTCGGAGGCGTCGCCGAGGCGCAGCTCGAGACGCGTGCCGATGAGGTCCTTGATGTTGGTGCGCACGTCGAGCCAGCGGGCCGCGGTGAGAACCACGTGGATGCCGTAGGTGAGGCCGCGGGCGGCGATCGCCTGGATCTGCGACTCGAGCGCCTCGAACTCGGCGCGGAGGGTGGCCCAGCCGTCGACCACGAGGAAGATGTCGCCGTAGCCGTCGTCGACGCGCCCCTCGGCACGGCGCTGGCGGTAGGTCTGGATCGAGTCGATGTTGTTCTGGCGGAAGTACACCTCGCGGGCGTTCACGATGCTGGTGACCTCGGCCACCATGCGGCGCACCACGTCGGGCTCGGAGCGGGTCGCGACGCCGGCGATGTGCGGGAACTCGGTGAGGCCGGAGAAGCTGCCGCCGCCGAAGTCGATCACGTAGAACTGCACCTCGTGCGGGGTGTTGGTGAGCGAGAGCGCCACGACCGCGGTGCGCAGCAGGGTGCTCTTTCCGCTCATCGGTCCGCCGATGATCACCATGTGGCCCGCTGCACCGCCGAGCGAGACCGTGAGGCTCTCGCGGCGCTGCTCCAGCGGGATGTCGACGATGCCGAGCGGGATGGTGAGCCCGCCGGCGTTGCGCCAGCCCATCGAGACGAGGCCGAGCTGCGGGTCGACCGCGAGGTCGGGCATGAGCTCGTCGAGCGAGGCCGGGACCTCGAGCGGCGGCAGCCAGACCTGGTGCGCCTTCGGTCCGAAGCCGCTCATGCGGTCGACGGCGATCTCGAAGGTGCTGCGCTCCTCCTCGGGCTCGTTGAACTCGACGACCTCGGCGGGTGCCTCGACGGGCGTCGCCTTCCAGACCGGGGCCGCGGTGAACAGCTCGACATCCGCTGATGCGTCTCGACCGGCCACGGCGGCGGCCGCAGTGCGCTTGCGGCGCTTCGGCGGGCCGGAGACGTACGCCGCGCGGAACTGGTCCATGGTCTCGGTGTCGCTCTTGAGGTAGCCGACGCCGGGCTGCTGCGGCAGCGTGTACGCGTCGGGAACACCGAGGATGGAGCGCGACTCGGCGGCGGAGAAGGTGCGCAGACCCACCCGGTACGACAGGTAGGTGTCGAGGCCGCGCAGCTTGCCCTCTTCGAGGCGCTGCGAAGCGAGCAGCAGGTGCACCTGCAGCGAGCGGCCGACGCGGCCGATGTTGATGAAGCTGTCGACGAACTCGGGCTTGGCGGAGAGCAGCTCGGAGAACTCGTCGGCCACGATCAGCAGGGCGGGCAGCGGCGCGAGGTCGGTGCGGCCGCCGCGGCGGGCCTTCTCGTAGTCGAAGACGTTGGCGAAGTTGCCCGAGGCGCGCAGCAGCTCCTGGCGGCGCACGACCTCGCCCTGCAGGGCGTCCTGGAAGCGGTCGACGAGCGCGATCTCCTCGCCGAGGTTGGTGATGATCGCGGAGACGTGGGGCATGCCTGCCATGCCGGCGAAGGTGGCGCCACCCTTGAAGTCGACCAGCACGAAGTTGAGCTGCTCGGGCGAGTGGGTCATCGCGAGGGCGAGCACGAGCGTGCGCAGCACCTCCGACTTTCCGGAACCGGTGGCGCCGATCATCACACCGTGCGGGCCCATGCCCTGCTGGGCGGACTCCTTGATGTCGAGGATGATGGGCGCGCCGTCGGTGGTCTGGCCGATCGGCACGCGCAGGCGGTCGCGCTCGAGGCGGCCGCTCCAGGCGTCGGCGAAGTCGATGTCGCGCACGTCGGGCAGGCCGAGCAGGTCGACGAGCTCGAGCTGCTCGGTGCTGCCCGAGCGGGCGGCGGAGACGCTCGCGGCGCCGCTGAACAGCGGCATCAGCCGGCGGGCCGTGGCCTCGGACTCGACGATGCTCACCTGGTCGGCGGCGAAGAGAACGGATGCGGACTGCAGCGTGATCAGCTCGCCCGCGATCTCCGCGCCCCGGCTGGTGTTCTGGCCGAGCGCGATGCGCAGGTTGGAGGGGTTCTCGAGGTCGTTCCAGCGCGAGGGCAGGTCGATCACGGTGACGCCCTGCACGCCGTCGGCGGTGATCACGGCGCTGGACACGGGGATGCGCGCGCCGTCGGTGATCACGATGATGTGCGGCACCTTCACCGCCGCACCTCTCGCGAAGCGGGGGCGCTCGCGCACATCCGCTGGAAGCATGTCCTCGATCTCGGCCACGTTGGAGCCGATCATGCGGGCGGCGCCGAGGCCGTCGCTCACCTGGCGGGAGTGGGTGTGCGGCAGCCACTTGGCCCACTCCCACTGCGGAAGCACGGACTCGTCGGCGAGCACGACGACCTGCACGCTGTCGGGGTGGTGCATGGTGGTGGCGTGCAGCAGCATCGAGCGCACGAAGGAGCGCACCTCGTCCTCGTTGCCGGTGACCTCCACCTTGGAGTAGTCGGTGATCGGCACGGCGAGCGGCAGGTGCTTCTGGATCTCGTGGCTGAGCATGAAGCGGTGCGCGGCAGAGGCGGCGACCGGGTCGAGCTGCGCCAGCGGCGGGAGCTCGGGGGCCTCGAGCTGCACGCACAACGGCTGGTCGCTGGTGCCGACGCGCAGCCGGAGGAAGTCGCCGTCGTCGCTCGAGCGCTCCCAGACGCGGGTGCGCTCCTCGGCGAGGAAGGTGAGAGCGGATGGCGCGGGGTTGAGCCAGTTCGCGGCCCGACGCTGCTGCTTCCCGGCCACACGCACCGTCTGGCGGAGCTCGGTGAGGTAGGCGAGGTACTCGCGGCGCGCGCCGAGGGTCGCGGCCATGCGCTGCGAGCGCTGGCGCCATCCGTTCACCGCCACGAAGCCGACCGACGACAGCAGGAACATGCCGCCGGTGATGAGGCCGGAGATGCCGGCGCTGGAGACGGCCATCACGATGGCGCCGATGCTGCCGAGCATGGGCAGCATCGAGCTGATCAGGCTGCCGCCGCCGTCGCCGGGGACGAGCTCGGGCGGGGCCTGCAGGGCGATCTTGCCCGAGGGGACGCGGGGAGGGGCGAGGCGAGTGGCCGTCATGTCTTATCTTTCTCCGCCAAGAATCAGGCTGATGGTGAAGGCCCTGTTGCCGATGCGCACGCGCACACCTTCGTCGAGCAGCACGCGGTTGCCGGGTGCGAGTGTGGTGACGCCGCCCTCGTCGTCGAGCAGGTCGGATCCGTTGGTCGAGCCGCCGTCGGTGACCCAGGTGCGGCCGCGCGAGTGCTCGAGGCGCAGGTGGGTCTTCGAGACCGTCATCTCCGGGTCGTCCACCGTGACGAGCTTGTCGCTCGGCTCGGTGGCCACGGGGCTGCGGCCGAGGTTGACGGCCACCGGGGTCGGGAACTGCACGCGCTGGCCGGTGTCGAAGACGAGCATCAGGGTGCCGTCGGCCGAGTCGGCGGAGGGCGCGCCGCCGCGGTCGACCGGAGCCGCGGGCACGGGCGCGGTGAGGGGCGCCGCCAGGGCGGTGGCGGGAGCGCGGGCGCCGGTCTGCGACTGGCTGTCCTCGTTCACCGAGCGCGGGCGGGCGAGGGTGCTGACCACCTGGGGCGCGGCGAGCACGACGTGCGGCTCGGCCTCGGGCGAGATGGCGCCTGCCGGCTGCACGATCGGGCGTTCGACCGAGCCGCGGGCGGGCACAGACACCGCCTGCGTCTTGGCGGCGAGGTCGCCCCAGCTGCGGGAGCGTCCGCTGCCGTCCCAGGCGCCGGAGGCGGTGGCCACCCAGGCGCCGACGCCGGCGGCGACGAAGCCCACCGCCTGCGGCATGCGCCGCACAAAGGAGCGGCCGATGCCGGGCGAGAAGGGGCCGTCGTCGCGGGAGGTGCGGATACGCATCAGCGCGTTGCCCACGGTGGCGCCGGTGCGGGCCTCGAGCACCCAGAGGCCGACGGCGAGCTCCAGCACGGAGAGCGCCGCGTAGACGGGCGAGCCGGAGATGAGCAGCACGGCCACCGCGACCACCGCGACGACGGCCACGTCGATCGTGAAGGCGAGCACCTGGCTGCCGACGCCGGCGGCGGTGCCGGCGAAGGCGGGATCGAGGGTCGAGCGGCTGGGCGCGGCCTCGGCGGGCGCACCGGGGGTCCAGGTCTGCACCGGCACGTGCGGCGCGGGCGCCACGCCCGCCACACCCGCCGGGGCGACGAGGTACTGCGACGGCTGCTGCGGCTGCGGGGCCTGCTGCTGGGCCATGCCGCAGAACACGCACTGCACGGCGCCGAGGCTCAGCGGCTGGGAGCAGTTCCAGCAGGTGGTCGACCCGGGCACGGCTCCGGTGGTTTCACTCATGAGGACATCATCCCGCGAACGGCGTTGAGGGTGTCCGCGGCGAGGAGCGCAGCGGGCAGGGACAGGGCGACGGCGAGCCACTCGAACACGTCGGCGGTACGCGACCAGACGAGCGAGCGGGCGCCCTTCGCGATGGGCACGAGGATGTAGGCGGCGGCGACGCCGAGCACGAGCAGCGCGGCCGCGGCGACGAGGATCACCAGCTGGCCGAACATCATGGTCGCGCCGACCGCGGCGACGAGCACGACCACGGCGCAGGCCGCGCGCGGAACCCAGCGCAGCACCGGCATCGCGTAGTGGCGGGCGGAGAGCAGCAGGCCGATGGTGAGGGTGCAGACCAGGCCGATGGTGCCGCCGAGCACGAAGCCGTCGGTGGGCACCGGGCGGGCGAGCGCGAGCGGCAGGAACACGGCGGCGACAACGCTGAGCAGCACGACGCCGGTCACCAGCCGGGCGGAGGAGGCGTCGACGGACTCGCGCACGAAGGTCATCTCCACTCCGCGCGGCGTCTCGGGCACCACGCCGCGCACGGTCCAGCGGCTGGTCATGAAGTGCTTGTAGTCGATGTGGTGCCCCTCGGGCACGTTCACCAGGGTGCTCGGCAGGTAGCGCAGCGCCAGCGGCACGGCGCCCGCGCTGATGGCCGCGGCCGACCAGGAGTCGAGCCCGGCGAGCAGGGTGACGCCCCAGACCGAGCCGAGCGCGAGGAAGACCACGGCGGCGATCCCCGCGGCGCTGCGCAGGCGGAGCGCCTCGACGGTGGCGGCGAGCAGCGTGGCGAGCACGCCGGCCGCGAAGAGACCGGCGACGACCGCGAGGTGCACGCTGGCCTCGAAGGCCGGGTCGATCGCGACCACGCCGGCGGCGAAGGCGAGCGCGAGCGGGGCGAGCATCGCCACCGACTCCCCGGTGCGGTTGCGCGGCGAGCGCATGGCCCAGAGAACAGCGGATGCGACGGAGCCGGCAGCGAGGATCAGTGCGGCCGCGAGGCGCTCGGCCATGTTGCCGAGGGTGCCGAGGGTCGCCGCGTCGATGAGCGACACGGCAGCGATCACCACGGCGAGCGTGCCGACCAGCCACCAGAGCGCGCCCTTGTCGTCGCGCTCCTCGACCGCGACTGCCGCAGCGGCCGCAGCCGCCCGCCCGTCGATCTGCAGGTCGACTATGGAGAACAGCGAGCCGTCGAGCAGGTCGGAGCCGGGGGTGTCGAGGTCGGTCTGGGCGCCGGCGCGGTCGAGCAGCGCGTGGCGGCCGGGCTCGAGCGTGTAGCCGAGCGCGCCGAGCGCGCTTCGCAGGGTGTCGTCGAGGGGGACGGCGGCATCCGTTCGGTTCTCACCGCTCAGCACTACGATCTTGCGCCTCTCGGGCGCGGTCAGCAGCACGTGCTAGTTTCCGCGGGATCGAGTGGTGCTGGTGCTGCGACGGGCCATGCTGGGTCCTAGTCTGTGGGCTGCTGGTCGCGTCCGCCGGCCGATGCGCCAGCGGATCGGGGTGCAGCATCCGATTCATCGTCGAGTTTAGGGGCCATCAGACCACCGAGGCCGCCGCGCTTGTCGCGATCCTCGTTGCCGGCGCCGCCGCCCATCATGCCTCCGGGTCCTCGGCCGCCCGCGCCTGCCGCGTTGGTGGTGGCCACGGTGGTGTTCCCGCCGCCGCCCGCACCGCCGCCGGGCTGGGATCCGAGCAGTCCGCCGCCGCCGAGACGGCCTGCGCCGCCCGCCGTGCCGGTTCCGCCCGCTCCGCCCGCGCCAGCACTGCCGACTCCGCCGGCACCGCCTGCCCCGCCGATTCCGCCGGCGCCGAGGCGTCCTGCGCCTCCCGCACCGTTCGCGCTGCCGCCCGCGCCGACGCCGTTGGCCCCACCGAGGCCGCCCGCGCCGATGCGTCCGATCCCGCCGCCGTTGCCGCCGCCTGTCAGCCGGGCCTTCGCCGCGGCCGCCGCTGCCGCAGCTGCGCCGCCGCCGATGATCCCGGCACCCATGCCGCCGGAGCCGAAGCCGCCACCGAGCCCGCCGCCGTTGCCGCCG
>Ga0247808_10001597_pt1 | contig 10928 bp, 4 predicted proteins | sample UWRJL089202R1_FD_179914 | JGI IMG/M metagenome (GOLD analysis project Ga0247808, IMG submission 179914) | Plant litter microbial communities from Arlington Agricultural Research Station in Wisconsin, United States - UWRJ-L089-202R-1 | ecosystem: Environmental > Terrestrial > Plant litter >... | reverse complement strand
TCGTTTGTCGCTCAAACAACATTGGATCTATCGAAGTATGCAGATGGTTTTTATGTACTGGTTTTAAAAGATGCGAAAGGCAATTCCTGGATAGAGAAAATTCCGAAGGAGTAAAATATTTCAATAACAAATAATACGATCAAGGTGGTACGCTTTAAGTGTATCACCTTTTTTAATTATAAAATAATACAGAATGTTGTTCAGACATACGTTCGTTTCTTCAGCTCATGAATAAAGGGATACAAGGAAGTCATGTTCCGCTTTATGATGTTTTGACATATTCTATTTTTTACCTGCTCTTTAAACTGTCTCTTGTTTTTCATCTCTAACCCAGCGATTTTAACTTTTTATTCAACTTAAACAGCTTATGTATGAAAACAAAAATGACCATGCTCTATGTGATGCTCCTATCACTGTTTGTACAAACGAATGCTAATGCCCAAAAAATTATCATAAGACCGGATCTTGCAGTCACTAATCTTACCGTCACAAATGTCAATGGAAATTCTTTTACGTTTACGTACGAAGTAACGAACGTTGGTACGGGCTCTCTGGAATTGAGCAGATTGTATTTTCAAACTTACGTCTCTGCCAACAATGTGTACGATGCAGGTGATTTACCATCAGGCGGTGCTATTTTTGGTAATAACGCTCCTGTGTTAACGCATGGCCAGACCTACTCAGGAAGTTGGACAGCCAGCAGTTCTTCCAGTATTGAAACATACCATTACCTTCTTTTTGCTGTAAACCTTCGTTCTGGTTATGTGAATCAGGAAACTAATCTTGCAAATAATACATTGGCAAAAGATGTAGCTCCGAGCTTTGCTGATTTGGTAGTGAGTTCTATTGTTGTCAATAACATCAATGGCAATACGTTGAGTTATACTTATACGATCAGCAACAATGGTGCAAGCACCTTGTACCTGGATCGTTTTTATTTCCAGTCTTATGTTTCTCAAAACAGTGTGTATGATGGTACAGATGTTGCGTCAGGTGGATCTGTATTCGGTAGTGCGCCTTTGACTTTAGCTCCTGGTACTACGTTCACAGGTACCTGGTCTAGCACTGTGAGTGTAAGTTTACAAACTTATCCTTACCTGATTTTTGATGTTCGACTTTTATCCGGACAAGTTCACCCTCAGGTATCTTTGACCAACGATCGTTACGTAAAGTATCTTCCCTACTCTTTCACCGATTTAGTAGTAACGGATATCACTTTGAATAGCTTCAATCCTACAAGCAGTGTTGACTTCACTTATACCGTAGCTAATGGCGGTCAAACAGCTTTGCAACTGAATCAATTTTATTTTCAAACGTATCTGTCAACCGATAATGTGTATGATCATTTAGATAAACCGGCTGGCGGATCTGTATTCGCTACCAGCGCTGTATTGACTACAGGCAATACGTATTCAGGAAGTTGGACTTCTTCTGCAGGTGTAAGCATTCAAAGCTATCCGTATTTGATTTTTATTGTAAAAAACGTTTACGGTGTGGTGGTTTATGAAGTGAGTTATACCAATAACCAATACATCAAGTATATTCCTACATTGGTTGTTCAAGGCTTTGAAAAATCATTATCAAAATCCAATGCTTTTAAAGTAGAGAAGAATGATGATGTACTGACACTTGAAAATAATGTAGACATTGATCAACAAACGTCTTATATCGTTTATTCTATTGCAGGAGAGAAAATCAGTGAAGGTTCTTTTGTTCAGAAGAAAGAGATCAATACTTCTGCATTGAAAAATGGTATATACATTTTACACCTGACAAATGGATATACCAATGAAAGTGTAAAGTTTGTTGTTCAGCAATAATCATATCGAAACAAAAAAAAGCAGGGCTCAATAAAGAGTCCTGCTTTTTCATTTTCACTTTATTCTATTTTACTGTTTTATGAATTGTCTTGATAAGATGATCTCATCTTTAGCATATACATTCAGCATGTACACTCCCGGTGTGAAATTCTTAACACCAATCGGAGCAATCATTGAGTTTGCAAAACGCTGATCGTATACTTTGTTACCATAAGCATCTGTCATGGTTACACGAACATCTGAAAGGTTTTCATCCAGTCCTTCGAGATTCAATACCTCTGTTGTAGGATTAGGATATACAACGCCTGCTGTATGATCGTCAGCTGCTGTTCTCAAAGAAGAAGCTGTTCCGTAAACTTCTAATTCATAGATAGAATAACCGTATTGTGTATTTCTCACGGTTCCGTAAATACGAATGTATCTTCCGGTAGCAGCAATTGCCCAGTCGTTTATTTTTACTGTATTACCTGTTACGGTTTTAACAGCCGGTGCAGTCCAGTTGGTACTGTCATTGGATACTTGGATCAAATAATCTTTACCCAATGCATTTTCCCAGGTAATCTTCACTCGGTTCAAATTGTAAGTTTGCAAAAGATCTATATAAATCCATTGCGGATCAGACCATTCACTTTCCCAACGTGTACCAATTTGTCCGTCTACAGCCAGTTTGGCATCACGGTTTACATTGTTGTCTTTTCGGGAAGAGGCACGAGCCGGTTTGTTTAGTGCCAGGTTGGAACCTGCCGGTGTATTCACAGTAATATTTGTGACTGTTGAAGAAGCAGATGCATTCAAGTTATCGTAAGCTTTCGCTGTGATCGCATAAGTACCTGCTGCAACATTTGTCCAGCCGTAACTATAAGGAGCAGTAAGATCTTCTCCCAACTTAACAGCGCCATTATAAAATTCCACTTTACTGATTGTACCATCATCTGTAGCGGTAGCAGAAAGCGTAACAGCAGCCGGAGCATTGAATACATCTCCGCTCAATGGAGAAGTCAAACTAACCACCGGTAAAGCATTGGTACTTCCCGCAGCAGTGAAACTGAAATAGTTTAAGTTGATGTCGTTTGCATCAAAAACAAGGCGTATCACTTTTGTACCTGTTGTCAAAGCAATGTTACCGATGGTAATCGTTTGCCAGTTTTGGTAACCGCCTGAATTAGGAACAGCTACAGCGCCAGTTACATTCACGCCATTGATTTCTACATGCAAGAATTTCGCATCGGCCTGAGCTGCTGCTCTTATAGCCAAGTTATAAGTACCGGCTTGTGTTACAGAAGCCGTGTATTGTAACCATTCCCCTGCATTTGTCCAACCAATATTGTAAGTGCCTTCTGAGCAGTTTTCAATATCTACATTGTCCGTCAATCTGTATTGGTTACCGGAGTTTCCTGCACTTAAATCATGGTAACCCACTCCTTCTCCTCCTTCGTCGTAATCTTCTGCTTCGATTTTACCTGGTAGCGTTTTCGTTGGAGTACCTGTTTGTGGAGTTACAATAAATGTAATGGCACCTGATGTAGTCGATGCATTCAGGTTGTCATATGCTTTAGCAGTAAGCGTATAAGTTCCGGCCGGTATATTTGTCCAGCTGTAATTATAAGGAGCGGTAACATCTTCACCCAGTTTTGTAGCACCATTGTAGAATTCTACTTTAGCAATGGTACCATCATCTGTAGCTGTCGCTACAATAACTTTTGACGCTGGTGCTGGCAGGGACTCATTCATTTCAGGTGAAATGATCGTTACACTTGGAGGTGTATTGGTACCTCCTGAAGCCGTGAACGTGAAATAATTGAAATTGATATCATTCTGTTCAAAGAAGACACGAATCACTTTTGCTCCTGCTGTTAATGCAATGTTGTTTACGGTAACGGTTTGCCAGGTTTGAAAACTACCTGTAAGTGGCAACGTTAATGATCCTGTTACATTCACACCATCGACTTCTACATGCATTTTTTTACCTGTGCTTTGCGTAGCGATGCGCAGATCCAAATTGTAGTTTCCATTTTGAGCTACGTTTACGGTATATTCCAACCACTCGCCAGTATCTACCCAACCCAGGTTGAATGTTCCTTCTGAAGCATTTTGAATGTCTACATTATCTGCCGTACGGTATGCATTGCCTGCATTCCCGGTACTGCCATCGTGATAGGCTACTCCTTCTCCGCCTTCATCGAAATCTTCGGCTTCTATTTTTCCCGGGATTGTTCTGATGATATTTCCATAGGGACGTTGTCCGATGAATGAACTTGTGAACGTTGCGGTATACGTGGTGTTTGTTGCCGGTACACGAATGTTTTGACTGGCTGCTCCACCATGTGCCCAGGAAACAAAGGTATATAAACTATCACCTTTTATCTGCGGTGTGATGGCTTGCAGCAATACGGGTGCATTTACAGCCATTGTTTTCGAATAAGGAGTGATGTCTTCTGATCCTACAACAAGCTTCAAACCAGCAGGAATACTTTTGGCTGTGACAGTTGCCAGATTAGGGAAAATATCAACGGAATCTTGTCCTATTCTGCCGTTAGAATCTTTTACGGTAAGAATGATACGCAACCAGATATTAGGAGAGGTCTCTCCTCCGTTACTTGAAATGAAAGAGCCGGATGTCACGCCAGATGGTACGCCCGGACCGGGATGCCAGTGTTCACAGGTTGCACAATCTTTGTGATGTTGACGTACTTCCCAGGTATAAGCAGAAGCAGGCAATGTACCGTCTTCCTGATCGGTAGCTGTACCGGAAAAATTGATTACATCCAATACCGTGAACTTAACGCCATTCACTGGTGAAGTGATGTGGGCAACAGGAATAGTATTCGCTGGATTGACGGTTAACGTAGCGGCATTACTGGTTACATTTCCATACGTATTGGTAACAGTTGCTGTATAGTTTCCCGCATCTGCCAAAGTGGTTGCAGCCAGGCTGTATGTGCTGGAAGTTGCACCTGTAATATTCACACCATTCTTTTTCCATTGATAGGTAAAGGGAGCTACTCCAGAAGCAGATACAGAAAACGAAACCGCATCGCCCGCGAAAACTGTTTTACTTACCGGTTGATTGACGATGATCGGAACAGTCTGAATGGTGTATTCTAAACGAGCCAAACTTCCTTTGCTGTTATAATTGATGTAGTAAATATTTCCATCAACACCAACACTTGTTCCCAGAATGCTTCCAAATCCGGAAGGTGCAAATTCCTGGTAAGGTGCTGAAGGGTTACTCAGGTCAACACTACGCAACCAACCGCTGCACCAGTCTGTCAGGTAAATTCTGTTTTTATACTGAGCAGGATAATTGGTAGACGGAGGATTGAATGCTGCCACTGTAGTGATGGCACATCCCCAGTTCTCATGTCGGTAGGCAAAGAACGGAGCGATAGTTACATTATAATCCTGATCTGTTCCTGATCTTCCTCGTTGATCCCAACCGTAATCGTAGTTCTTCGCAGGATTAGGAGTGGTGATGTCGTTGATTTCTTCAAAACCGCCACCTACATTGGCAACAAACATGCGACCGGAAGCCGGATCATAACTCATCGCCCAGGGATTTCTCATGCCTATAGCCCAGATACTTTTCTTGGAACGATTAGCTCCTGCTGTATTGTAATAAGGGTTGCCCGGAGCAGGCTGTCCATCTTCCAGAAAACGCAATACTTTTCCTCTGTCTGAATTCAGGTTTGCTGCTTCAGCTGGTTCGTTGCTTTCTCCGTTACATAAATAAAGGAAACCATTTTTAAACCACATGGCTCCTCCGTTATGGTAACCGTTGATAATGGGATCAAACTGTACCAACCTGTCGGAAGAGGTAATGGTATTGGTTGGACTGATGACAATGACATCCAGAAAATGGGTGGTCAATTCAGGATTGGTGTAATAGATATAGCATTTACCATTCTGTGCAAAGTTCTCATGCAAGGTAATTCCTAATAGTCCTTGTTCAGCAGAAGTGGTTGTAGCCACTGTATGCAAAACGGATAGTGTTCCATTTTTATAGACCTTTATAATACCTCCACGTTCTGCGATGAAAATTCTACCATCGGGTGCATGTGTCATACACGTCGCTTCTTTGATGGTATTATCCGTGAGTGTTTTTTGAACGAATCCGGCAGGTAGTTGTGCAAACACTGAATGTTGTTGACACAAAAGCAGGATCACAGTAAAAGCAGCCAGTCTTCTTATCCCCTGAAGACTTCGCTGAAGAGAAGTTTTAATTTTTATCATAATAGCGTGATTGATTTGTATGAAGATGCGCAAATGGAATGCAGGTAAACAATATTGCCGGTAGAAAAGTAGCCTTAGACTATACTTAACGATCGATCAAAGCAACAGATTGATACACTTAGTGAACAATAAAAAGTTGCTATACGACATGGAAATTGTGTTTTTAAAGAAATGGGATTACTGTTTAAAATAGCGCCCATCTCTATCACCTATTAAAATAGAAAAAGACATAGCTGTTAATAATATAGGATTGGGGAATGGGAAAAAGCAATGTTAAAAAATGAGCAATGAAATACACATGTTGCTACGCTATAGAACTTTTCCCTAATCCTCCTGAGAGTATATAGTGGATAACATAAGAATTATAATTCTTCAATCCAGATTCTTATTTCGTGAGGTGCTGTTTCGTCACCTCCGAAGTAAGGATATAATTTGAAACGAAATCCTGTGTAGTCGCAATTTTTAAGTACTTCCACTTTATTGGTATCATTTACTGTGAAAATATACCGATCACTTTTGAATGCAATGCTATAGTTATTGACTGTATTCAACTTAACAACTGCTACACGAACCGGTTCAGGCCTTACTTTATCAATGTAACAATAAGCCATGATCTCCAACTGATTGTTGACCCACCTCCAACCAAATCTTGCACTGTTATCTAGATGTGACAGGCTTCCGCAATCAGAAAATCCTAATAATTTATTGGTGTCGTTTTGGTTTGAAGGGTCAACGGTAGTATAGATAGCAGAACTGTCAAATTTGGCTTTGAACTTCAATTCATTGGTTTCTCTAAAATTAACAGTTGGTGGGATTTCATGTGTACCTTGGGCGATAGTATATTTTTTACCGTTAAAAGGAGGAGGACTTGGATCATCTGTTTTTTTAGAACAACTTAAAAAAAAGAACATCATCAGTAAAGCTGACAGTGTTTTTAAAAATATTTTACACTTCTTGTTCATCTGTTAATTAAGATAAAGGTTTATCAGCTCATTTCCAATACGTAACGGTTTGAAACGTATTTTGAAGCTTATTAAGATATTTTATTCCTGTAATCAGGTAAACTTGATAAGGGGAAGACAAACGACTTTCAAAAAGGTGATCTAAAAAAAGTTAAAAATATCGTTTTATAAGTATGCAAAGTGCGTTTTGTGATTGTTTATAAGCACTTTGTAAAAAGGTTATGTATTAATATGTACAACAAGCATTATTACACTTAAGAAGCAATAAACTCCTTTTCAAAGCTTATATTTTTTTGAGTAGAACCATACAAAAGCTAAATTCTCTTCTCTCCTATCACATCAGGTACAATGATTCGGTTTCAAAGAGTCCATCATGAGTCTATATTTTCATGAGATTTTGTGTGCCCTAGCAGATAAATTTTGCATTGGTATGACAGTCATTTTTATTAAAACTCTATATCATCTTATTGATAAAATGTATCATCTATCAAAGGTATAACTCACATAGTGAATCATTGAAAGTATAAGAGTTTAAAATAAAGAAGAGAAAAGAGTTACTATATACACGGCTTAAGGATCAATGCTGTGTTGAAATAGTTGGTTATTTTTATTTATACTTGTAGTGACTGTTTATGAACGGTTGAGAGTACAGAAACAAAATTAAATTTATGTGTGGAATTGTAGCTTATATAGGATCGCGTGAAGCTTATCCTGTAGTGTTAAAAGGATTGAAGAGATTGGAATACCGAGGATACGACAGTGCTGGTATTGCCATCATTAACAAAGGTCTTAAAGCCTATAAAAAGCAAGGCAAGGTCTCTAATCTGGAAGATGAGCTGGTTGGTAAAGAGATGCACAGTAACATTTGCATTGGACATACACGCTGGGCAACACACGGTGAACCGAGTGATAGAAATGCTCACCCTCATTTATCCGGTGATAGTAAATTGGCCATTGTTCATAATGGCATCATTGAAAATTATGCGCAATTAAAACACGAACTCATCAATCAAGGTCACGTTTTCAAAAGCGATACAGATACAGAAGTGTTGGTTCACTTCATTGAAGAAATTAGAAACAGTAATTCCTGCAGTGTAGAAGAAGCATTGCGTATTGCATTGAAACGTGTAGTAGGTGCTTATGTTATTTTATTGATCGATCAGGACAATCCGGATACAATCATCGCTGCTCGTAAAGGAAGTCCCCTGGTGATCGGCATTGGTAAAGGCGAACATTTTTTAGCATCCGATGCCTCTCCTATTATCGAATACACAAAAGAAGTAGTGTATGTAAACGATTACGAATTGGCGATACTGAAAGCAGACGAACTCATTTTGAAAAATAGTTCTAACGAAATTCAAACTCCATACATTCAAAAATTAGACATGGAATTAGCAACCATCGAAAAAGGTGGCTTTGAGCATTTCATGTTGAAAGAAGTATTTGAACAACCTCAAACGATCTTTGACAGTTTACGTGGCAGATTAGATGCCTCCAAGGGCACGCTCAATATGGGTGGACTCAGCGAATATGCCGGTGTATTAAAAGATGCGAAACGCATCATCATCGTGGCCTGCGGAACATCGTGGCACGCTGGTCTGGTGGCTGAATACATGATTGAAGAGTTGTGCCGCATACCGGTAGAAGTGGAATATGCCTCAGAGTTCCGTTACCGCAATCCGGTAGTCGGTCCTGGTGATGTCATCATCGCCGTTTCACAATCCGGTGAAACAGCCGATACCTTAGTAGCCATTGAAAGCGCTAAAGAAAAAGGAGCCATCATATTGGGTATTTGTAACGTAGTGGGATCATCCATTGCACGTTTGTCCCATGCAGGTGCTTATACACATGCAGGACCTGAAATCGGTGTGGCCAGTACAAAGGCATTTACAGCTCAATTGGCTGTATTGTGTTTAGTAGGTTTGATGGTAGCGAAAGAAAAAGGAACCATCACCGCACAACGTTTCCAGCATTTGCTGGATGAATTAGATGCTATACCTGACAAGGTAACTTCGATCCTCGCGTTGAATGAACACATCAAGATCATCGCCAGAAAATACAAAGATGCCCGTGATTTTTTATTCTTAGGCAGAGGTTATAACTTTCCTATCGCATTGGAAGGCGCGCTTAAACTAAAAGAAATTTCTTATATCCACGCAGAAGGATACCCGGCTGCAGAGATGAAGCATGGACCGATTGCACTGGTAGATGAAAACTTGCCGGTAGTATTTGTAGCTACGAAAGATACGTATTACGAAAAAGTAGTTTCCAATATTCAGGAAATAAAAGCACGTAAAGGCAAAGTGATTGCTGTGATTACTGAAGGTGATCAGGTCATTCCCGGTATGGCAGACGATGTGATTTTCATTCCGGATGCAGACGAACTGGTAGCTCCTATCATATCTGTGATTCCTTTGCAATTGCTTTCTTATCACATTGGAGTATTGAAAGGTTGTGACGTGGATAAGCCCAGAAATCTTGCCAAGTCAGTGACTGTAGAATAATCAATCGTTCTTTAACAAGAAATATGAATCGTATTCAAAAAAGGCCCTTATCTGATTTGGGTTATAATTTTATAGATCCATCTTTTTTAAAGAAGGATGACAACGAATACCATTTGCGCAACCAACAATTGGGTTCTGCTACTCAATACCGCAAGCTGAAAGCTTATGAGATTGAAGCCCTGGTTCGCAACGACAATACGTCTGATGATTGGAACAATATTTTTGTAGCGGAAGCATTTGATCCGCAACTTGTCAAGCATTGCCATTTCTTCGGCATGATCCGTATTGGTAATCTGGAGGCTTGTTACCTCGAGTTTAATAATTTACGTTTACCGGTCGGATTATACAACAGTACCATTTGCTCTTGCGACTTCGGAGACAATGTGGTGGTTCATAATGTTAATTTTCTTTCTCACTACATCATCGGCAACGAGGTCATTTTATTCAACGTGAATGAGATGGCGACTACTGATTACGCCAAGTTTGGCAACGGTATTGTCAAAGAAGGTGAAACCGAACAAGTGCGCATTTGGATGGAGCTCTGCAATGAGAACGGAGGACGGAGTATCCTACCCTTTGATGGCATGCTTCCAGGTGATGCTTACCTGTGGACTCGCCATCGTGAAGACACGGCGCTGATGGATCAATTCAAATATTTTACAGAGAAGAAATTTGATGCGCAGCGAGGATATTATGGAATGGTGGGCGATCGAAGTGTCATCAAGAATTGTAAAATCATAAAAGACGTTACGATTGGTACGGATGCTTATTTGAAAGGAGCCAACAAATTAAAAAACCTTACCATCAATAGCAGTGCTGAAGCAGCTTCTCAAATTGGAGAAGGTTGTGAACTGGTGAATGGAATTGTAGGTTATGGTTGCAAAATATTTTATGGAGTCAAAGCCGTTCGTTTTGTCATGGCTTCTCATTCTCAATTGAAGTACGGCGCACGATTGATCAATTCTTACCTCGGTAATAATGCTACCATTTCTTGTTGTGAAGTATTGAATTCTTTGATTTTTCCTTCACACGAACAACACCATAACAATTCTTTCCTGATTGCTGCACTCATCATGGGGCAAAGCAACATGGCGGCCGGAGCTACTATTGGGTCGAATCACAATTCAAGGGGTGCCGACGGTGAAATCATTACCGGAAGAGGTTTTTGGCCGGGACTGTCTGTGACACTCAAACACAATTCAAAGTTTGCTTCGTTCAACATCATTTCTAAAGGCAACTACATGTCGGAATTGAACATTCCTTTTCCATTTAGTTTGATTGTGACGGATGAACATGAAAACCAGCTGAACATCATGCCGGGTTATTGGTTCATGCACAACATGTATGCACTGGCACGTAATTCCTGGAAATACATTGACAGAGACAAACGCACAGACAAAACGCAGTACATA
>Ga0247808_10001596_pt1 | contig 10932 bp, 9 predicted proteins | sample UWRJL089202R1_FD_179914 | JGI IMG/M metagenome (GOLD analysis project Ga0247808, IMG submission 179914) | Plant litter microbial communities from Arlington Agricultural Research Station in Wisconsin, United States - UWRJ-L089-202R-1 | ecosystem: Environmental > Terrestrial > Plant litter >... | reverse complement strand
CAGCATTCTCTTGTGAACGAGCTGGCATCGGTAGCTGCCACAATCTGGTAGCATATACGAGGTGATACTTGGTCTGCGCAGCCGCGTCATATTTTTGTGATCAGCGAGCTGGCCACACCTTGTTATATTGTTATTTTCCTGCTTCTCCTTTTCCTTACATTAGTCTATTACGAACAAAACCACATATTGCCTACCTCCTAACCTTTTCATGGACTGGAGCGTCACTTATTTTATATATCGTTCGTGGGATAAAGAACCAAAGGCCTAGACAGCCCGTCCCATCCACCCTGCTGGCGTTGACAAAGTGCGCCAGGAGGACTAATCTGGACAGACATTTCATAAATTGCGCATATATTTGGCTGGAAAGTAGGAGCAGGGTTTTCTCGCATCGGTCGGGATATGATATCTCAAATGTACTTCTATTTATCTTATATGCCACCAAATTCAATATATCTTAAAAATATTCGCCTTTCACGTTTGTGCTTGATGCCTATGCACCATTACCACTCGGGGCCCTCAGTGCTGGCCAGACACTCCGTGAAACTTTGTAGCTATGAGGCGGTAGACTGTTGATTAAGTGCTTGCACAGTCTATTGTGTATATCATGCTAGAATGAGATGGTTTCCGTGAGAACACGTTGATTTCATGATTTCCCCCTTTGCTTCACCTTGCGAGTGAGATCCCAGATCACATGTATTTTGAGGTCGTTGTGCTAGTTCATTGGTGTATTGGAGGGTATGTAATATAAGGATTTCGTCCTCTCGTAGAGATGAAGTGCTTTATTTGATGAACGCTGTAGTTAATAACCACGAGGCTATGTGTTTTCATCTTTAGATGTTTGAAAAGAGTCTTATGTAAGCATATAAAGTGATCAGCCATTGTAGGCGGCAAAACGAGTCGGGAATTCTTAAGACCACCAGAAGCGTTGAGAACGATCGATTGCTAGAGTGGTTGGGAAGATGACATGAAATATGATGTTCCACAATTAAGTTATCTGGAAGCTGGTGAAGTTAACGTATTACCAATCATGGTATAAATAAGATTTGTTAAACTAGGCAAAAAACCGACATGAGCGCTCTGTCCTAACGAACTGTGGTATATCAAAGGCGCCGCTCGACCAAGTCTCAAAATTTCGTACTGCTCATACATACAAAACACCAACGCCATTAAACACAAAAATGGAACAAACGAGAGATTTGCCACCCAATTTTGCAGAGGTCTGCTTTGTCCCGCCAATGGACATTCGTACCAATTATCTAATCTCTGCTAAAAGGAAATTCCAGAGCCTGCCCGGGGCCGAGAATATCTACGCCTTGGCCAGGAAACCGATCAAGTCATTAGCATAGCGCCGCCTTGCGTCCCATCACAACACCAATACCTGGTTTCTTAGTAGCTGATCGGCCTCTCTTCCCTGTAGAACGTACCCAAGAATATGGTTCATCGTCATGATACATCATGAATCAAGTCCAAAGGCTCCTATGGCTCCTATGGCAACTCCGGACGCCGTGTGACGGTTCGCCAACATAATGAAATGGACAATCATATCAACGCGTGACATATGAATTCGAACACCAATGTTCGACAAAGAAACAACAAATAAGACCTGAGAAGAAATATCATGAGCAGTAGCCTCTGGTAAGGCTTCGCTCTTGGATCTGTCTTTCTGTAGTAACGTATAAATGGTCAAGGGTACCCATGGCTGAGCTGTCCTTCAAGATTTTGGCAACTTGAATTCCTGCGGAAATTAATTGGAGTATGTTCCGGTCGTCTTTAAGTGGCCTAGATTGGTGTTTGGCGGCATGCCGCATCTCCAAGGAGTTTTCTAAGATAGTGACGAACCTGGAAGCATGTTAGCGATTGAGCTAGTCTTTGCTTATTTACATACTGCTTAATCTGTCCATTGTACAATACCCGTGCAGGTATCCTTCTTTTAGTAGCCAGTCTTTTTAGGAGATATACCCACTCGGTCCACTCTCGATCTTGAGGCCTTTCCACGGGTCTTGTGGCTTGATCGATAGGAATCGGGAATTGATACTTTGCCACAAAGTCAAAGGCGCACTGGGATAGGCAGTCATTGACTTGCGTAAGGACACTGTCCTGCTCGTGAACTACGAGGTTTGTTGGCAGATGTGGTAGATCCCTCTCCTGCTGTGCAATGTATTCTGGTGAGGGCTTCTGTAGAAACTGATGTGGTCCATCAAACTCGTCGCGGTTGGACGGGCGCCTTTGTTGAGAATGAGACTTTCCTGTGCTCTTGGACTTGCCTGAAGATCGGCTTGTAGATTCTATCACATAATCCGTAGGACTCGGAGATGCAACGTAATCATCCCTGTACACCTCGGAAGAGGATCTTTCTGGCTGCTCCCAGCTTGTGCTTTGACTGGCATAAGAGCCATAGCCAGGACCTGCGGTGCCATAAACAGCAGATGAGACACCAATGTTATAGCCACTGGAGGAGTACATGGAGTCCGGGCGGGCAAACTCTGTTGATGAGGATACAGGCAATGAAGTAGCGTTGTATGATCCGGACGAGACCTCCGAGGAGTATGGCGCGCTTCAGGTTCGACACTCAGTCCTTTTCCTAGAATATGGGAAACAATAAAGCCTTACCTCGTGGTAGAGTAGTACGAGTCACCATAACTCGCACGTGTAGCATCCGCATAGGCATAACTTGGGTGGTGATCAGCTGGTAGCACAGTTCCCAAAGTATTGAATCGCCTCGTACCTTCTTGAAGAGCTTGGAGCCCCAATGGAAGAGGCTGCATACCCATAGTCCGGCTGGACATGAACACTCCGTCGGGAAGCCATCATCTCGTAGAGAATAACAAACCCTGGTGCAATGAGAACGAGAAATGCAGATATACAAGAGAAAAGGTTAAAGAAATTCCTGAACGGGATATCCTGGCAAGATGGCTCCTCGGCTTTTCCAAATATGGGGATCCAAAGGGTCCACGGGTTCTGATATGGCTCCTGATATTTCCAAGGATATGGATATGACGGCGGTGAGTAACAGTCCTAGAACTCTAAATAAAAGCTGAGTCTCTGGGGAACGATAATACTTAGATATGCTATACAGTTGCTCAGGGCGTGAAGCTGCTCCTTTATAGAGGGATCCGCCGAGGGGGCAAAATGGGTGTATGTATATGTAGATGCAGCAGTGTCAAAATACCATGGTTCTGAGTTTGTAGGACAAGAACCCGGCTGCTGAAATCCGGTATGCACACTAGGTGAAGACACAAACAATGGGTTGCTAGTAGCCCTATTTGCCACTGAGCTATTACACCGGGGCGGATTCTTCAACTAGGAATGCTGGTTGGAACTGGTGAAGTGGTTCGGTACTCGTCGTTGGTGAGATCTTCAGATTTGCAATTCAAAGCAGGATCATAGCTTTACGAGTCTATGTCGCGCATGCAATACAGGCCTGGAATATCAGGGACACCCTCGACGGCGTGGTGAAGTGGAGAGAAGCAGCCGTGCCAGTCCCACCAATGCGACCACAATTGAGGTTTCTTTCGGGCACCATTGGGTACATTGCGGCTGGCATCATTGGGCTAGAGGCCGACTGCTGGGAGATGGATCTGTTTTGGTGTCAGCGTGCCATCCACTAAAAGTCGAAGTGTCCGTTCCAACGTTGTTCGCAATATAGTTTCAAATATTGTGCGGCAGAGCATGAGCATGGAAGTCCCTTGCAAGTGCGCGTAGTTCTGAAGGCGGTGACGGGCCGCTATATTACAGTTGATGGGACAATCTGAAGCTGGGCTGGCATCGCCGGTATTTGGTGTCGTAACATCTGGCTGGGCGTCAAAGGTGAGTTTGGTCTGGTTGGTCGGGGTAGATCTTGTTTAGTCGGCCATGGGTTGGGCATTCAAACCAGCCCAATGCCCAGGTGGCATTCTTTGATGGTCATGCATTAATGCCCTAGATCACCAATTTGCCAGAGAAGTGAGCTTCATTTGGTTCTCTCCTCGGGCGCAATCGTCCAAGGCCATCCCATGAAATACTGCAATGAAACTGGTGATGATTAAGATTTGCTTGCTTGACGCCGTGCCGCGAAGCTATTTTCATCTGTTGATTGGCAATATGGGGCCAACAACTACTCCGCCACTCAACCACCATCGTCCTAACTCATCTTTCTTGCTTTTTGGTACCGAGGATGGTTCTCATGCTTCGGCTCTTGCTGTATTCTATAGAATAAGAACATGAGATCTAACCTTATCGCCTTTGCAGCCTCCTGGCGATCTGGCTGTTTGTGGCAATCCTCATATTGCGTTTCACTGCGTGCGCCGACTATTGCAGACTTATATCACTTCAATGACGTCATCCACCATTCGATCTGATACACAATTTCATAGATGGAAGAGTTTTGCCTGATTTTGAAATTGATACAAACAAGCAAGCTTCCACTATTTTGCAGCTTGTACGTGCATGCTACATGTTAGCTTTCCAAGTAATATCACGCTCCATAAAGTTGCAACCTTTTCTTTTTTAGTCTATGTATCATGCGTGCTGATGGTCTTATTACTACGCCCGAGGAGTATGGTTAACGAATCGAGGTTAACAGTAGAGCCGCTGTTTTCTCAGCCGTTCATGCTGGTAATTGACACTACAAGGGCTCACTAGTAGCCTTGTAGAGCTTGTATTTATAGTCTAAGTCTGTAAATTCCGTGGAGTCATATATGCGGTTTTTCTGGCATTTCTGTATGCTTGTGGAATGATTCGCTCATAACTGAAGAGCTATCGTGAGTTGCATCTTTATTGCATGGCATAAAGGGACATGGCCATAGAGAATACTCTTAGTGCACTCCAATTACAGTAAATTGAAGGTGTGATTGAGAAGAGTGAGTTGGGCTGAGAATGGAAATTGCATCTGAAAACAAAGAGGGTCCAAGAAGGCTTCAATTGGATGATCAAAAACAGAGGTGGAAGAACCATGTGACATGGTACACCGAGCACAAACCTTGCTTTTATGAAGATATGGAAGTAAAAGGCGCAACTGTATTAACGGGGCGTTCAAAAGAATAAAGCCCAACACAATGAAAAGCGTTCCGTTCAAGCGGTTGAGAAAATCAGAATTTGGATGCATAGTAGTCACCGAGTTCTATGTTTGTCGTTTCAAGGTCGTTATTTGGGTAGAACTTGAAGATCCTTCGGGCCTATACACTCATTTTGGAATTCTACCCCTCTCCTGAATTAGGCTTTGAATCAAATAGTTATTTCAGCCATGCTATGCTATGGTGTCTATCTGTAGGCATCTCAGACTCCAATTTCAAAGCCCTGTCATTGAGTCCCAATTTACCGTGGTTGGAGGCTTATATCCAGCCTTTGTAAGTCGAGTGAGCTATGATGTTGCTAATCAAAGGTTTTGATATGTTTGAAGCAGGTGGTTAGCCTAATTCTATTCAGCTTTACTGTACAAAATACAAGTTAGCTTATGGAGTGTTTGACGCCTTTGAATTTCTATAACCCTCAACAAACCGACATGTTTGCGACAGATTAGAATATATGACACTACATATTTTAACGACCATTTTCATTAACATATAAATTTATCTAAATACATAGATCAAAGACTCCAGATAGTATTTATCGAAAATTTTAATCCCTCTATGTAAATATTGTATGTCTTGCTAAGCGAGAGATACTAAGTGCGAGTTCGTGCCACTTCTCTTCGCTCGGCTTATACTAGATACTCACACAGGAAGAGACTAGGAAAAAAGTCACTGCCAGATAACTATGAAGCTACAAGTAACCTAATAAACCTGTTACCACGGAACACCGATCACTACCTCCTGCGATAATCGCACATGTGCTATGAAGCGTGTGTCTATGTGGGTCTGTATATGTCTTTATTTCTGTAACAAACTTATAATAGGACCCCAGCTAGACTCAAACTAGAAATATGTTTAAAAAATGTAATCTTTTTGATTATCACAGACTATAGTGCTTTTGTGCAATGAGTTGTGTGAGTAGGGCGAAGATGGACACAGCTAACGTTGATTACCAGACTCACTTTCTTATATATTGGTGAGATATGGAAGAGCGATACAGCTGGATCTAAATTTGAAGAATTGCAAGCTATCAATGGCACCTATGTTACATCATTTTCCTAAGTGATAAACTCACCTTTTTATCATCTCATCGCTACTCTTCCATCTCTGACTAAGAAGTTTTCACTACATCCTCAAAATTAGATAGAGACCAAATACGTAGATTTGTGGGTCTTATTCCCTCATGACTAAAGTCATCTAAAATTGGAATCACAATTGCAAAAGACATTTAATGTATTGAACAAACCTCAATCTCATCACGTGATCGGATAAATGTAGTTCCCTTGACATACTTTCGTAGTACGTACTCCATACTAATTTACATGTGAATGTGGTCATTGCCAATGTACAATATTCAAACTCTGCACCCAGCTCAATCTATTTCAATTAAGACGAATAGACAGTACTCAGGCTTACTGATTCGATCAAAGAAAAGTGCCGTCTTGCAGCGCAAGCAATGGTCCTCTCAAAACTTCCCGGTTCCAGCAACTAAGGGCATCAGTTATGCCTGAGCACCTCCAACTATCCCAACCTCCTTCGCATGCCCACATACTACGAGAAGGGGCTGGACGCCGTCTGTCTAGATCCCCCCACCCGTATCATAGACAGCAATCTGAAATACCATATGCATCGGAGCGATTCAACTCGAATAGGCCTACCCAGGCGCCTGTTTTAAATACTGACCATGAGGATCAAGAACAGAAACGACCTGTGTCACAAAGATACAAGGAGACGATGGACAGTGAGAGCGGGACTGAGGCAGATGATGAACACTTTTTAAAGGGTCTGCCAGCGCCAAAATTACGACCACATAAAGGATTGAGGGGCACAGATGGATCGCTATCAAGCTCACCGAGCCCCCTTATGTCTCCAGGTATACTCAGTGAAGATCAGACACATGTATCGAGAATATTAAGAAAGACATCGGCAGCTATTGCGGCCTTGGATGAAGAGGAAACCCGGGCACTGGCTACCAAAATACACAAAAGACGCGTGGCAGAGATTGTACGAAGGTCTACGGAGGCTGGGATTCTTCTTCTCTTGGTTGGGTTTCTATGTATAAGTAGTGGAGTTAGAGACCTCTTATGGAAGTGGAAGAGTGGCAAGTATTCCGTTGTGGTCTCCTACTGAACGAACTAATTAGTAGTAGAACTTTTGTGCCAGATCTTGGTTATTTCAGCACTTATTATGCTTTATCCTGTTCGATTACTACGAAACACAAATTTTGCAAATCCATTCAAAACACCTTTTCCGATAGAAATTCCCTCGGTTTTCGACCCTGCTCCTCTATTTTACCCCCCCGCTATATCCATGCTCGTTTCTATATTAATTTGTGTGAACAAACCAGATGGTTTACTGCCAACTATAATTCTTGCTATTGCCTCACTTCCCAGGAATTTGCTGCCTTCCTTTGGGGGACTTGAAGGCTCGAATACTGCGCACTGGTTTATCTCCACACTTCCACTAATGATCTCAACAAGGACGAATGTCGAGAGATCTTATTCTGATCCAGAAATCCTAATATTGCTACCGCCATTGCATCAAGCTACATGTGTTACCTTGCATTACTTGACCACCACCAGTCTGCTGCCAGCCGAGCTACAGCTGCTCTCTATAGGATTGATTGATTTGTTACTATTAGCATCATCACCACAGGCAATTATATTAAAGGCTCTTCTTTGGGGAGGCGGAATTGGGCTTTTAATCAGTTGTACACACGTACTGAAGTGGGGCGTTGCTCTTGCCAGAGTTCCAAAATGGCGCTTCAAACGTGCCAACACTCCGCGATCAAATCAGAGACGCCGACGCGGTTCCATTCAGTTTGGGAAGCTGGGAACTTCTTTGTTTAGCAGAGAGACAGCTGTGAGCGAGTCAAGCGGCGAGGAGGATATACCTGAAGCGAAATCCGACTTGCGTGTTCCACCGCTTAAGATATCGGCTGCCATCAAGCGGGCGGTGACCACTATTTCTGAGAATGGCTCTATATCAGCAATCGAGTCTCCTACGGCTGAGCAGTTTCCCCTGCATAACAATTACGCAGAAAAGAACACAGAAAACTTCTCGTCGATGCAGCGGCGCCATACACTTAACTCTTTGCCGCCAGGATCAAATCAACGGACGCCATTCGGCCGGAGAAAGAGATCTTCTTCATCCAGTATTCAGCCATTCTTCAGCCTCACTCAGACTCAGGCGACGTGGAGAAAGTGGCTTTATGCAGGATATGTGTATGCCTGTGTCTCAATCATCATATTCTTAGGTATCCGGGAGCATGTCCAGCGATTTGCTCTGCGGGGCAATGAGCCGATTGGGTGGGCTCTTGGGTATATGTTTGGTCATAATCCGTGGTTCCGAACGCAGGTCGTAATGAACAACTATCAACGATGGGTTTGTTTACCATCGCATAAGAGTCAAGCAAAAGACGAATCTTGTCATTCCGGGTGGCTTGAACACTTAAGGCTTGCCTCTTTTGGCGAAGCAAATACTCGATTAATTCTTTCAGGATACTGGCTTGCAGTCATCATTGTCGGTATCGCAATTGTGTCTCGACTTTCCTCGATCTACGAGGTCGATACAAGACGCAAGGTCTTCCATTTTATGATGGTAGCCATGTTATTGCCAGCCACATATGTAGATCCAACCTTTGCAGCTCTGGCATTGAGTCTCATGCTAGCAATTTTCCTACTACTTGACCTATTTCGAGCATCGCAACTTCCTCCTCTATCCAAATCTTTGGCCTACTTTCTAACTCCTTATGTGGATGGGAGAGATTTGAAAGGACCGGTTGTTATATCTCATATATTTCTTCTAATCGGATGTGCAATCCCACTCTGGCTATCTCTTGGTACACTCCCTCGAACTGGTAAAGGCTGTCTTTCCGGCTGGGAGGTTCCAACAAGAGAGGTTAGCATGGTCAGCGGTGTTATCTGTGTCGGCATGGGTGATGCTGCAGCTTCGTTAATAGGGCGCCGATACGGCCGAAGAAAGTGGCTATGGGGTGGTGGGAAAAGTATTGAAGGCAGTGTAGCGTTTGCTACTGCCGTGGGACTGGCGTTGATTTTGGCAAAACTATGGCTTAAAGTTGGAGGGTGGCCAACAAATAATGAAGACCCATGGATAATGACGTTTGGTAAAGCAAGCATCGCGGCCTGGGTATCCAGTCTCACTGAGTCAGTGTTGACTGGAGGCAACGATAACGTTGTTTGCCCGATTGTACTCTGGCTCTGTGTAAAAGGTTTAGATATTTAATCTAGGTTCAACCTACCAGAATAGAATAATAAATGTGAATTAGACTACAACTGTATTACTTTTTGACTTTTGAATCACAGCCTCTACTGTTTTTCTATGCCCACATTGTTAAGTGAAGCAACGGAGATGCATCACAGCACAGGAGGGATCGTACGACAGAGTTGACTTCGCTCCTATTTGTGTAATCATCCACTAACCTTGCAAGACTGCTTTCTCTAGGATGTAACAAATCTCCACCATGGAGAGAAAGTGACAACATCGAATATCCGTCCAGGATAATACAGCCAAGCCTGTCGAGTAGGAACTACTCCCATATATGCCTTGATGAATACGGCTATTGGCCATGGAATATCTCCACGATTCTCTTCCAGATATGCTTCCCGTAGCCAGCCTTATTGTTCGCGGTATTTTTATGAATGTACTCGAGATGGCTGCCAGGTCCACATTAGCAGGTGTTTGCTTTCGCTCTTTGCAAAGTTCAAGCTTACAACAACACGTCGATCTGTTTATCTGTACCATGGATATCGAATTCCTCGACACTACAGATCCGGAGTCGATTAGCGGTGTCGCCAAAATGCAGCTGGGTGTTGTGGTGATTAGATGGAATACTTACAATTTGCCTCCATCGGCAGATTTCAGAGGACGTATGACGAATTGTTTGTAGGAAGAGCGGGTAAAGGATCTGACGCGGGGAAATGCTCGTGAGTCCCAGTGAGGTGGGCGAGGTTGGTGAGGTGAGATCGAGGTAGATGAAGCCGTATAGACAGCCCGAATTTGAGATGCCATTTCAGAAATGATTATAGGACTGACGAAATAACAGTTATTTTGTTAAGGCAGCTGGCACCAGCAGATCAATCAAACAACGTCCTTATAGTATTAGTTGCTTATGGAAATCGAGGCTTTGTATCAAAACAAGAGCACAATCTTGTGTAGTTTCAGGAAAAGCTTCGCGATGTCATAAAAGGTTTCGTCTCTTTGAGGAAGTGAATGAAGTTCTCAATAGTTATGATTTAGTGCTAACACGCTAGTCGACTAACCGACCATAGTCTTGTATACAAATCGGCAACTTCAAAGTAAATGAGTTGTTAAGCGATCATCATTGAGTCTTTTCACCCGGCACAGTATTTTCAAAATGCTACTTGTAAGTTCTTGCCCTGCATGATCTTTACTGTGGTAATAAAACATGATTTCCTAAACTCTCACCTTTATCAAGAAGCATTTGCCGTTATGTGCAAGGGAAGAAATGTTAGATGTATAAAGAGGCTTTAATGTGTATGTCTATGTAACAACTTGGCACACTGTTGTCAGAGATATGGTCAACTTCTGGCGTATTAGTTTGAGATAATAACCCTATACCAAAAATAGGAGTCCCTAGCTTTGTCCCAGGTGCATCTTTGTTTTTACTAGACAATTTCAATAGACAGCCAGTGATATTATGGAAAGCCTACTCGCTTAAAGTCAGGGGTTTGTGATGCCTTATGTACCAGGCTACAAATGCCATGAGCCACAAGGTTACTTACAATAACCATTCATTCAGCCTCCCCCTCCATCAACTGCCAAAACATAAGTATCATACAACAACTACGATGCCATCGGATGACTACACCTCCGCGGTGCGAGGCGGTCTAAAGCTCAAAGG
>Ga0247808_10001594_pt1 | contig 10939 bp, 8 predicted proteins | sample UWRJL089202R1_FD_179914 | JGI IMG/M metagenome (GOLD analysis project Ga0247808, IMG submission 179914) | Plant litter microbial communities from Arlington Agricultural Research Station in Wisconsin, United States - UWRJ-L089-202R-1 | ecosystem: Environmental > Terrestrial > Plant litter >... | reverse complement strand
TACTTCGCCACCGCGGGTGACGTCAGCCCCGACACCGCGCAACGCGCCGTGGGAGTCACTCTGACCCCGCCCGCACCATACATCGGCGGGCAGCAACTCACCGTCGCGCTGTCATCTCTGCTGCTCAGCACCGATGAGCCCACCGGCGACCCCTCCGACGGCACCGTGGTGGTGAGCGTCGATGCCGGTGACGACACCGCCGAACCGACATCCGTCCCCATCGACCGAACCATCATCGACACCACGGACGAATCGGGCCGCGCCACCGCCACGGTCACGGTGCCCAACGAGATCGCGGGCGGCGCCTCGCTCCTGATCGCCGTGCCCACCACCGGCACTTCCTTGACTATCCCGCTTCCCCTCGCCGAACCAGTCGAGCCGCTGCCTGTGGTGACCCCGCCCGCGATCCACGGTGCCCCACGGGTCGGCAAAGAACTGACGGCTGCCGAGGCGGAGTTCGGAGTGGATGACGCGGTGCTGCAATACCAGTGGACGCGCAACGGCCAGCCAATCGACGGCGCGCTCGCCGTGACCTACCGGGTGCAACCAGCCGATTCCGGAACAGACATCGCGGTTGTAGTAACCGCCAGCGCGCCCGGGTATAGCGATGCCGTGGCGACGAGTCCCGCAAAGACGATCCGGCGGCTCGGCTCCACCACCAATGCGTCCCCGGACCGGTTAATCGTGCCCACCACCGACGAAGTTGTGTTCTCGGTGCGGGTGGAGGGGGATGACGCGGTGGTTCCCGTCGGCGACATCGTGATTTATGACGGCGGGTGGGAGATCGCCGCAGCGACCCTCACCGAGGCGGACGCCGGGCAGGTTGCCGTGACCCTGCCCGAGTTGGGCCGTGGTGCGCACGTACTCACCGCCCGATTCGCCGGCAACGACGAGTTGCGGGCGTCGACGAGCTGGCCCGCCGGGGTGGTGGCCTACTGACCGGTCGCCGCTCAGCGCAGATCGTTAGGATCGGCGCGTGACATCTCCTGCCGCCACACCACCTTCTGCATCTGCGCCCTCTCCCGCGGATCGCCCACGTGCGTATCACCGGCTCGCGCTCGCGAACCCGAACTACCGGTGGTGGAAACCTCTTGTTGTGGCCGCCATCGGCTTTGTGATCTACCTGCTCCTGTCCGTGATTGTCCTGCGGGCGATGAACGGGATCGCGTCCGCATGGCTGTCCCGTGCCGACTACGTCGACTACACCCGCCAGCTCCTCACTCCCAATACCGTCCTCACCAGTCCCCTCGCCATCACGGCGCTGCTGGTCAGTGTGCTGCTGATGACGCCCGCGCTGATTCTTGCGCGCCGGGCGCTGGGCCTCGGCGGGCTGGGGTTCCTGTCGTCGGTTGCCGGCCGTCTCCGCTGGCGCTGGCTCGGCGTCGCCCTGATCCCCGCGGCGGCCTATATGGGTGTGCAGACCCTCATTGGCTACGGCATCGCCCCCTTCTTCGACAGCGAACCGCTCGGTGCCCCGTCCGTCTCGCCCGGCGTCTACGCACTCACCCTCACCGCCGTGCTGCTCCTTGTGCCGTTCCAGGCAAGCGCCGAAGAGTACGTCTTCCGTGGCTTTGTCATGCAGGCCATCGGCGGGTGGGTGCGCTGGCCTGTTATTGCCGTGATCGCCTCCACAATCCCGTTCGTATTCGGTCACATCTACAACGTGTGGGGCCTGCTCGAGGTGATGGTCTTCGCGCTTGTCGCCGCGTGGGTCACCCTGCGGACGGGTGGGCTCGAGGCAGCCATCGGGGTGCACATCCTCACCAATGTGCTCGCGTTCTCGATCCCCGCACTGGGCTTCGACAACGTCACCGAATCCAACGGATCCCTCGAAGGATTCCTCGCCGCCGTTGCCCTGCTTCCGCTGTACGCCTGGGGCGTGGTGGTGTTGTTCCGCCGCTCCGGCCTGTCGTCGACCCGGGAACCGCGACGCGCCCCCAGCCCGTCACCCGGTGTGATCTCCTAACAGGGAGACGCACTCGCACCTCGCTGTCGGCGGCACCTCGTAAACTCGTTAGTTATGACACCGGCGCTTTCAGTCCTCGAGAAAACGTTCGGCTACGACTCCTTCCGCGGGTCCCAGGCAGACATCATCGAGCAGGTGATTGCCGGCGGTGACGCGCTCGTCCTTATGCCCACCGGTGGCGGAAAATCGCTGTGTTACCAAATCCCGGCGCTTGTGCGCGAGGGAACCGGTGTTGTTATTTCGCCGCTCATTGCCCTCATGCAGGACCAGGTCGACGCTCTGACGGCCGTGGGTGTTCGGGCTGGCTTCCTCAACTCGACTCAGGACCCCGCAGAACGCCGACGCGTCGAGTCGGCCTACGTCGCGGGTGAACTTGATCTGCTCTACCTTGCCCCTGAACGCCTGCGCATCGAGTCCACCGCGGACCTTCTCGACCGGGGAACGATCGCCCTGTTCGCGATTGACGAGGCCCACTGTGTGTCGCAGTGGGGGCACGACTTCCGGCCCGACTATCTGCAGCTGTCGATGCTGCACAACCGCTGGCCCGCCGTCCCGCGCATCGCGCTGACGGCCACCGCGACCGAGGTCACACACCACGAGATCACCGAACGCCTCGACCTGGGCTCGGCCCGCCACTTCGTCTCGAGCTTCGACCGTCCCAACATCCAGTACCGCATCGAGACAAAAAACCAGCCTCTACAACAGCTGCTCACCTTGTTGCGCGGCGAGCATGCTGGCGACGCGGGTATCGTCTACTGCCTCTCGCGGGCATCCGTCGAAAAAACGGCGCAATTCCTCGTTGAGCAGGGCATTCCCGCGCTGCCGTACCACGCAGGTCTCGACGCAGCAGTGCGCTCCCGAAACCAGTCCCGGTTCCTGCGGGAAGACGGAGTAGTGATGGTCGCGACCATCGCTTTTGGTATGGGTATCGACAAGCCCGATGTGCGCTTTGTGGCTCACCTCGATCTGCCGAAAAGCGTTGAGGGGTACTACCAGGAGACCGGTCGCGCCGGACGTGACGGACTCCCTGCCACCGCCTGGCTCGCGTATGGGCTGCAGGACGTGGTGCAGCAGCGCCGCATGATCGACCAGAGCGAGGGCGACCGTGCCCACCGCCAGCGTCTCGGCCAACACCTCGACGCAATGCTTGCCCTCTGCGAGACGCTCCAGTGCCGTCGGGTGCAGCTGCTCGCGTACTTCGGTGAGAAGTCCGAACCATGCGGAAACTGCGACACCTGCCTGCGCCCGCCCGAGTCCTGGGATGGCACCATCCCCGCCCAGAAGTTCCTCTCCACCGTGGTGCGCCTGCAGCGCGAGCGCAACCAGCGATTTGGCGCGGGCCACCTCATCGACATCCTCAGCGGCAAGCAGACCCCGCGCATCGTCGAGCAGAAGCACAACACCCTCAGCACCTTCGGGATCGGTGCCGACCTCAGCGACACAGAATGGCGTGGAGTGGTCCGACAGCTGCTCGCACAGGGATTCCTCGCGGTGCACGGCGACGGCTACGGCACGCTGGTGCTCACCGAGTCCAGTGGCGCTGTGCTCGACGGGTCACGACGGGTGCTGCTGCGCCGCGAGCCCGAAAAAGCTCTGCGCTCCTCCAAGCGGTCGGCCGCACCATCCGATCTGCCCGCCGAAGCGACCGGGCTGTTTGAGAAGCTGCGCGCCTGGCGTGCGGCGGCGGCCCGCGAGCAGGCCGTCCCCGCGTACATCATCTTCGGTGATGCAACACTGCGAGGCATCGCGTTGTCCCGCCCCGAGTCCATCGCGGAACTCGGCGGCATCAGCGGTGTGGGCGAGAAGAAACTCGACATGTACGGCGAGCAGCTGCTCGAGGTTGTCGCGGCCGCCGACAGCTGACGGGACCGCACAACCCGACAGACGCGCGTGGCCCTCGACGGGCCACGCCGTTCAGTCGCGGCCTCGACGCGCGTAGAGGGCGATGACAATCAAAACAATCACCCCGTAGATCAGCTGCTGAATGTTCGAGCCCAGATTGGCCACGGCAACAAGGGTGGCCACCTGACCAAGCACCAGCGCCCCGCCCAGCGTGCCAATCATTGAGCCCCTGCCGCCGGCAATGGACGCACCGCCGACAAGCACTGCCGCGACGCTGCCGAGCAGGTATTCGGCACCCATCGTTGCGGACGCCTGCGCGTAGAAACCCACAATGATGATCCCGCTGAACGCCGCGAGAAAGCTGCTGAGGGCGTACCCGGCAATGCGGATGCGGTCGACAGGCTGACCGGCGAGCTTCGCGGTTTCCGGGGCGGAACCGACGAGAAAAAGCGACCGACCCCACCCGGTGTAGCTGAGTACCAATTGCAGGATCACCATCAACACCAGACCGAGCGGCAGCACGGCCGCAACGCTCAGGCCGAACACGTCGATTTTGGTCGCGGTGATATCAGTGAGGAACTGGGGGATGACGGTGAGCTCCGAGTTTTTGAAGGTCAGGAGAACAACACCAAAGAGCAACCCGTTCATCGCGATCGTTGTGACGATGGGGGTCAGGCCCAATTTGGCCACAATTGTGCCGTTGATGATCCCGATGACCGTTCCGGCGGCCAGTGCGCCGATAAATCCCCCGACTGGTCCGAGCGGACCGATCAGCGTGAGGTAACTCAGAGCAGAAAACGCGATGGTGTTGGGTACCGACAGGTCGATCCCGCCCTGAATCACGGCGGCAGTCTGGCCGAAGGAGGCAATCGCGAGGATCATCGCGAACGTTGCGGTGCCAATGAGGGAGTCGAGGGACAGAAGGTTCGGGCGGATGAGGCCACCGATGAGGAACAGCAGCGCAAACACCAACAACGGCCACGCACTGCGAGGCATGCGGCTGAGAATCCGCGCGAACCGTCCCGGGCGACGATCCGACGACGGTGCGGTGCCTGCCGTTGGTGGGTCGAACGCGCCGTTGTGGGTTTCGGGGCTAGAGGACGTGGTGGTCATGCGTGTGCCTTCCTGAGCGCCAGATACAGCCTCTTCCAGATCACCGGGATGCCCACTACGGAGATCACGATGAGTGCCGATATGACGTACTGCCAGTAAGAGTTGATCCCCGCAAAAAACAGGAGGCTGCCGACAAGGCCGAGCGTGCACGCGGCGAGGATCGTGCCGATGATGCTGCCCCTGCCACCGGTGAAACTTGCCCCGGCGAGGGCAACGGCGGCGATGGAACTGAGCAGATATGAGTCTCCGCTGCGCGGATCCCCGGTGATGGTGGATCCGGCGAGCATGATTGCCCCGAGCGACACAACCACGCTCGACAGGGCAAACGCCGCGAGCTGGGCGCGCTTGGCGTTAAGGCCAGCGGCCGCGACGCTGTCGATGTTCGATCCGACGCCGTAGATGTGGCGTCCGAGGGCCGTGCGCTGCAAAACAAACCACATCCCGGTCGCGATGATGGCGAGCCAGAAGATGGAGATGGGGAGGTAGGGCAGCAACTCGCCACTGGTGGCGAGGTAGAACTCCGGAGTGATCCCGCCGCCCGGTCGATCCATCACCTCACGGCTGATGGAGCCAATGATAAACGCGCTCGCGAGGGTGACCGCGATGGCGGGTAGCCGGAGGTAGGCGACCAGGTACCCGTTAAACAGCCCGCAGGCGAGACCCGCTGCGATGCCCGCGAGAATCGCCAATGGCACGGGCAGGCTCACCATGGCTGTCGCGAACACCACATTGGCGAGGCTCATGATTGCGCCGATGGAGATGTCGATCCCACCGACGAGCACAATGATGAGTTGTCCGAGGGCGGCGAGGGCGAGGGGGACAACGAGGTTGCCTGCGGTTTGGAGCTGGAACCGGGTGAGCAGCCCGGGGTTGATGATCACGTAGACGAGGAAGAAGGCGAGAAAGGCCGTGATGGGCGCGACCGCTCCTTCCCGGCGGAGCCGCGTGATCCCCGTGGTGTTCCAGAGTCTGCTGATGCCCGAGCGGTCGGACGGAGCCGTCGCGGTTGTCATAGTTGTTCCTTCGATTGAGACGCTGAGCCGACCGCGGCTCCCACAACTGCTTCTGCGGTAAGGCGAGCACCACTGAGTTCGTCGGCCACGCGCCCCTCGTACAGCACAACAACTCGGTGGCAGACGTGAACGAGTTCTTCGACCTCGGTGGAGAACCACAGCACTCCCACGCCGGCAGCGGAGAGGCCCATGATCGCGGTGTAGAGCTCTTGTTTCGCTCGCACGTCGATCCCGCGGGTGGGATCGTGGAGGAGGATGAGGCGGCGGTCCCTGTCGAGCCATCGTCCGAACACCAGCTTCTGCTGGTTTCCTCCCGACAGCGCACCTGACTTCTCGAGCGGGCCACGTGTTCGAACCGATAATGACCCAAGAACTCCGGCCATCCACGGTTTTTCGCGGGCGAGCCGAGGGGTTCCGCCGAGTTGAGCGGTGCGGAACCACGGCGCAAGAAGGTTCTCTCCCACGCCCATCTCCAGGGCGAGCCCTTCGGTTTTCCTGTCCTCGGGCACGTAGCCCGCGCCGAGTCGGACAGCACGTTCCGGAGTGAGGTGTTTGACCGAGTGACCGTCGATGCTCCACTGGTCCGCTGTGGCGGGAATCGCGCCATACAGCGCCCGGAGCAATTCGGCCTGACCGTGTCCCTGGAGTCCGCCGATGCCGAGGATCTCGCCCGGGGCGATCGACAGTGAGATTCCGTTGATTCCGTCTGCGATGAGGTTGTCGACGTCCAACACGGCAGGGCGTTCGCTGACCGACAGTGGTGGTGCGGGCGGGAACGCTCGCGAGGCTTCGCGTCCGGCCATCATCGAAATGAGTTGGTTCTCGGTCCACTTGCCTCGGGAAAACTCTCCGGCGACACGGCCATCACGCAACACCGTGCCGCGGTCGGCAATCTCCGCGAGCTCTTTGAGGCGATGGGAAACGTAGATCACGCTTGTCCCGACCGCCGTAAGCTCCCGGATCCGGGAGAAGAGCCAGGCCACACCGGGAGGCGCGAGGGCAGAGGAGGCTTCGTCGAGGATCAGCAATTTGGGCTTTGCCCCAATAGCCCGCGCGATCTCCACGAGCTGTCGGTCGGCCAGGGTCAGGGTTCGCACCTGGGCTCTCGGATCGATGTGCGGCAGGTCGAGCTCGGCGAGCAATGCTTCGGCGGCCCGGGTGGCTCCCCGCTGAGAGAATCCCCGCAGGGGTGACCCGTCGGGGAGCGCCAGGTTCTCCGCCACGGTCCAGTCTTGAACGAGGGCAAGCTCCTGAAATGCGCAACTCACCCCCGCAAGCCGCGCATCCCGGATCCTCCCCGTGTTGAGCTCAACGCCACCCGCGGTGATAGTCCCCGTTGTGGGAGAGACCGCGCCCGCCAGCATCTTGGCAACCGTACTTTTGCCCGCCCCGTTTTCGCCCACGAGGGCATGCACTTCTCCGGGAAGACAGTAGAAGCTGACGTCGTCAACGGCGGTGACGGCTCCGTAGTGTTTGGTCAGGTTGGCGGCGACAAGCTGCGCTGATGGTGGTGCCGGTGGTGCCGCGACCTTCGTCGCGGCACCACCGGTGGATTGCGATTCCATTGGGTTCTAGCTGCCCTCGTAGTAAGTGAGCATGTCGTCGAGTTTGATGTCGAGGTCCTCGAAGTTGTACCCCAACTGGAAGTTCGCAGGCTGGTCGTCGAGGCAGTACTCCCCGGCGTTCTCGGTCGTGATCTCGAGTGGCGCGTAGAACTGTTCGCGCTCGATGTCTTCACCCTCGAGCAGCTTGACTGCCTGTTCCAGTCCCTTGGCGTAGATCGCCGGCTGTCCGAACACCATGTTCCCGGTGAGTCCGGCATCCGCGTTTTCGGTGAGCTCGCACGCCTCGCCGTTGTACCCGGAACCGCCAACGGTTGGGACGAAGCCGAGTCCCGCAGCCTTAAACGCTTCGGGTACCCCCTGGCCGCCGGTGAGGAACGAGTACACTCCGCCGACGTCCGGGTTCGAGCGCAGGATGTTGGCCATGTTCTGCTGTGCCGTGGCCTCGTTCCAGCCGTTGGTGCCTTGAGCGACGATTTCTACGCCACCCTCTTCGAGCAGCTCGAGTACGCCGGGCATCGTGCCGTCGTTGAGCGGCACACCGGCGAGGCCCTCCAGCACAGCGACCTTTTTGTTGTCCCCGAGGTTGTCCAGGAGCCATTCCGCGCCGATGGTGCCGGCATTCGCCCAGTCAGTCGAGACGACGTACACATCGTCGTTGTCGTACGGGCCGCCGTTGGCGATGACCGGGATATCCTGCGCGATCGCCTGGGTGATCGCGGCGTCGGCACCCGAGGACGACGCGGGGTCGAAGAGGATGATGTCCACACCGTCGGCAATGAGGTTCTGCATCGCCGCGTTTTGCTGGGCGGCGTCGTTGTCGTTGGTGCGCACAATCTTCAGTTCGACTTTGTCTTTGTACTCAGGGCTGTTTGCCAACGCCTGCAGCGAGGCGAGCCCGGTTTCACGCCATGCCTGGCCGCCCAGTGGCTGTTGGAAGCCGATAACAAATTTTTCTGTACTTCCGTCTGCCGCTGGTTCGGCGGGGTCCGCGGGTGCGCTCGAGCAGGCCGCCAGAAAAGCCAGTGTGGCGACGGTGGCGATGACGGGAGCGACGCGGTGCGCGACGGACTTATTGCGTGGATGCCTCATGATTTCTCCTTTGAAACCGGGTGGGGGAACTCCTGCAGCCCGTTCTTAGTCGCGCAGCCATTACGGCGGATCGACGGTGGATCGGGTAATAATTGGGACCATAGCGCAATAGCAGTAGCGTTACCAGTAGCGCTAACATTATTGTCAGAGCATCACTCAGCAAGCTACTGTGACCCGTACAGTCCGCTTGAACGGATCGACACATCGCAATGAAGCGATAGGAGAAATCGACATGAACAGCCCAACTGTTCTCTCCCCCGACGGAGATATTCGAGCGCGAGACCAACGGATCGGCGTCATCGGTGCCGGCATGATTGTGTCCGAAGTGCAGCTCGCCGCCTACGCCGAGGCGGGGTTTGACGTAGTCGCCATCGCGTCCCGGACGCGGTCCAATGCCGAGGCGGTCGCAGAGCGCTACGGGATCGCGACGGTACACACCACGCCCCACGAATTGATCGATGATGAGCGGGTCCAGGTCCTCGACATCGCGTATCCGCCCGACCTTCAGCCAGAACTCATTCGGTATGCGCTGACCAAGCCCCACATCCGCGGCATCCTTGCCCAAAAGCCGCTCGCACTCGACCTCGATGAGGCAATCACGCTGCGGGATGAAGCCGCCGCGGCGGGCAAGATTCTCTCGGTCAACCAGAACATGCGGTACGACCAGTCCATCCAGGTGCTGTCGCAGATCCTCGCGGCTGGGGAGCTCGGGGAGCCGGTTATCGCGTCCATCGACATGCGGGCGATTCCCCACTGGCAGGGTTTCCTTGCCGGGTACGACCGACTGACGCTCGCCAACATGAGCGTTCACCACCTGGACGCACTGCGATTTCTGTTTGGCGAGCCGACTGAGATCTACACCGCAGCACGCACGGATCCCCGCACGCAGTTCGCCCACGTCGACGGCATCGTTGTCTCCACCCTGCGCTTCGCAGACGGGCTTATGGCGGTCTCTCTCGAAGATGTCTGGTCCGGGCCGCGCGAGGAGGGGTTCGACTCCGACCCACACATCGCCTGGCGCGTGGAGGGCACAGCGGGGGTTGCCAACGGCACCATCGGTTGGGCCACGGGTGAGCCATCCACCCTCACGTACGCGTCATCGATCACCACCGACGGCAAGTGGGTGACACCCCGCTGGGATACCCATTGGTTCCCCCACGCATTTATCGGGGTGATGGAGCAACTGCAGTACGCGATCCAGACCGGCACGGAGCCCGCGCTCACCGTCGCGGACAACGTCAAAACCATGGCGCTCGTCGAGGCCGGTTACCGGTCGATTGCTGAAAACCGTCCCGTGCTGCTGTCCGAGTTCTCAGCCCTGATCGACCAGCCCGCGGCAACCCCATCAGCTTCCCATTTCACGCCCGTAACCCAGTAAGAGGAGAAAGTAATGATTCAGGTAGGCATCTTTAGCGGATACTTCCCGTACGACCTCGAGACCACCGCAAAGACGATTCGTGGTCTCGGATTCAACACCGTTCAGCTTGACCTTCACTTCAAAGACATCGACCTCTCGGCCGGCCAGATCACTGACGATAAGGCCAAGCGAGTCCGCGACACGTTCCGCGACAACAACCTGCCGATCTGCGGCATCTCGGGCTACACCAACATCGTGCACCCCGACCTCGACGAGCGGAAGCGTCGCCTCGACTACCTCAAGGAGATCATTCGCAACGCCCGCAAGTTCGGAACGCCCTACGTGATCAGCGAGTCGGGAACATTCAACACCGAAAGTGACTGGTCGCCCGACCCCCGCAACAACACGGAAGAGGGCTACGACGCCGCACGTGAGGTGCTGACCGACCTGGCGCAGACCGCGTACGACCACGGTTCGGTGTTCCTCCTCGAGACCTACGTCAACAACGTCATCGGATCGCTTGAAGAAACGGTGCGCATCTTCGACGACATCAAGTCGCCCGGCATCGAGTTGCTGATGGACCCCACCAACTACTTCGAGTCGTACAACATCGATCAGATGGACAGTGTGCTCAACGACGTCTTCGACCATGAGGTGACAAACCGGCTGAAGATCGCCCACGCGAAAGACGTCAAGCGTTCCGGTGAGGACAAGTCGGAGAAGCACGCCAGTATCGGTGACGAGGATGCCCCCGAATCGCACACGTTCCGGGGAGTCGGAGAGATCGAGCTGCCCGCGGCCGGCCTCGGAGAACTCAACTACGACCTGTACCTTCAGCGCCTTAGCGAAAACCACCCGAATGCCCCGCTGATCATCGAGCACCTCGACGAATCGGACGTGCCGCGGGCAAAGGAATTTGTCGACGGCGTGCTCAAGAAGTACGGAATCTGACCCCGTGGCGGACCTGTCTGACGAACGCGGTGGGGTGGCGATA
>Ga0247808_10001592_pt1 | contig 10945 bp, 9 predicted proteins | sample UWRJL089202R1_FD_179914 | JGI IMG/M metagenome (GOLD analysis project Ga0247808, IMG submission 179914) | Plant litter microbial communities from Arlington Agricultural Research Station in Wisconsin, United States - UWRJ-L089-202R-1 | ecosystem: Environmental > Terrestrial > Plant litter >... | reverse complement strand
GAGCCGCGATCGAGTAGACCTTCTGGTCGGTCACCGAACTCGCGAACACTTCGCCCGTCGTCGATACCGCGATGTGCGCGCCCTTGCCGAGCACGACATCCGGATCAGCGCGCGAATCGAAAGCCAGTTCGTTCGAGACGTCGATCGTCCAGAGGCTGCCGTCGTCCTGCCCGAGGATCGCGAGCGTCGTGCCTCCGAGAGCGACCGCGGCATTGGCGGGGAGATCGATGCGCTCGATGAGGCGCGTGTAGGCGGGGTCAACGCGCTCGAGCGAGCCCGCTGTGCGATCGAACAGGAAGACGTTGTCGCCGTTCTGCAGAACATCGGCATCGGATGTCGCGGTCGCAACGGCCGCGTCGAGCTCCTCGATCTGGCGATTGAGCCGCCCCGCCTGCAGGGTCTTGCCGTTGGTGACCCACACGTCGCGCGTCTGCAGCTCGACATCCGTGACGGGAAAGCCCTTGTGGATGATGGCGAACGTCAGGGGAACACCGATCGCTACGGCGATCGCAGTCGTCGAGGCGACGACTTTTCGACCGCGCGACCACCACCCAGAGCGAGCCACCAATTCCCACCCCACGACGTTCTGTATCAATCGACTATCCGTCGACCCGATGCCGAGTCTAGGCGATGTCCCTCAAAGGAGGGATGCCCCTGTGGATCATTCCGCCTCGGGTCGATCGAGCAGCACGAGGTCGTCCACGCTCACGAGGTGACTGGCCACCGCGTACTCGACGAGGCGCACCCTCCGGTTCGTTGCGAGCTTGTCTTTTCCACCGCGAAGTCCGTCGACACCGATCTTGTCGAGCTTGTCGCAGACGTTGTCGAGCTTGCGATTGAAGGTAGTCATCGACCATCCCAGCCGCTTCGCCGCTTCGGCCGAGGTGGGAATCGAGCCGCGCCCGGGAACGCTCTGCAGCAGCACGTGCTCAGCGAGCGACAGGATCAGCTGGCGTTGGCTCGTGGTGAGCACCACCGGCATGATCGTGGTCGATCCGGCACCGATCGCCGATGCCGTCCCGGTATTGAAGAAGTCTTCCTCGGTGTGGATCGTGAAGTCGTACGTGGTCGACCCGGCGGTAAACATCACGTGCATCTCCTGAAAGACGATCGGCAGTTTCGCCCCGGGCGCGAGCCACGCCTGCACCTGCCCCGTCGTGTCCGAGACCGTCGCCGAGAGCAGCGCGCCGGTGTTCGACACCCACCACAGGCCGAAGTCCTGGTGGATGCTGAGGAAGTGCCGGTGCAGGTACGGGTTCTCGTCGATAGTCAGGTCGGCTTCGCGCCCGATCGTGAAGGGCGCGTCGACGGGAACGTCGAACCACTCACCGCAGTACTCGATGCGAATCGGCTTCATGGCAGCTCCTTACGGTCCCGGATAACAGATCTCGAGTCCCTCGCTGGTGCGCTGCCCGTCGCGCAGGATGTACGCGAGGATGCACTGGCGCGCTGCACCGTTGAGCGGCACGGTGACCGTCGGCCCGTCAAGATTGTTGATGGTTGCCGGAGACTCGGCGAGCGCGTACTGGTTGCCGTCGCCCTCCTTCGGGCTCGGGTTGTCCCAGGAGAAGACCACAGAGCCCTTGACGAGTTTCGCCGAAGGATTCGACGGGGTGGGAACCGCGTCAACGACGACCGCGGGACCCCCGCCACCCGTCGGCCCGTTGGTCGGCAGCACGACCTCGTCCGCGGCGGTACCGCCCGAGATCACCACGGCGATTACAACGATCGCGCCGACGATCGCGAGTACCACTGCTGCCACCAGCCCGATGATGAGCCCGCGACGCGACGGTGGTTCGACAGGAGGCGGCGGAGGAACCGCGACGGGCGGTTCGGCAGCCGGAGCAGGTGCACGCACAACCGTGCGCTCGATCGCAGGTGGGGCGAGGTCGGGGGTGATGGTCGTCGGGCGAGCGCGGGTCGGATCTGCCACGGGCTCGAACGCGGGCGGAACCAGCAAGGTCGGCTGCTGGGCGGCGATGGTCGCCACACCCCGCACGCGTGTCTCGTTGCCGGCGTCAGCGGCATCCGTCGGTTCATGTCTGAGATCGAGGTGGGGAATGTCGAGGTCGGTCTGCGAGTAGCCGAGTTCGAGTTCGACGCGCTGCAGCGCCCGCGCGAACTCGGCGGCGCTCGCGAACCTGTCGGTGCGGTTGGTCGCCATGCCGCGGGCGAGCACTGCTGCGAGCGAGGCGGGGATGTCATCCCGGTCGATCGGCGTGATCGCTCCACGCTCGATTCGACCGATGAGATCGAGCGCGCCGTTGGAGCGCCCCGGGATCTCGAACGGCGTGCGCCCCGCGAGCAGGGTGTGGATCGTCGCGGCGAGCGAGAACACGTCGCTGCGCACGTCGGGCTGCGGGTCGTCGTCGAACATCTCGGCGGGCGACCACGGGATCGACATGCCCACTGACTGGCTCCCCGTCGTGCCACCGCTCGTGCTGCCGGTCTGGCCGCCAGCACCCGCGAGCGTCGTCGTGTGGATCGGCAACTCGGTGTCGACCGCCGACGAGATGCCGAAGTCGGTGAGCGCCGGCCAACCGAAGTCGTTCGTGAGCACGTTCGCTGGTTTGATATCGCGATGCAGGATGCCTGCACCGTGCGCCGTGGCGATGGCGCTCGACAGGCGAATGCCGGTTCGCAGGGCGTCGACGACAGCGAACCTCTCGCGCTTGTACCTGTCGGCCAGGCTCGGGCCACTGCAGTACTCCATGACGAAATAGGGCCGCCCGTCGAGCGCGACGTCCGCGTGGTAGATCGTGACGATGTACGGGTGGGTCGACAGCTGCGCCATGAGGTTGGCCTCGTCGACGAACGCTGCCTGGCTTTGCGGCGTGAGCTCTTCGAGCAGCAGCACCTTGACGGCCACCCGTCGGCGCGGCAGCTTCTGGTCGTACAGGAACACGTCGGAGAAGCCGCCCGTGCCGAGCAGTTTGACGAACTCGTAGCCCGCGAGCTCAGGCGGGGTCGACGGCTGGCGCTGCATCAGTCCTGCCCGACGAGCAGGGTCGAACCGTTACCGAGATCGATGATGGTGCCGACGAGCACGGCCGTGGCCTCACCCTTACGCAATTGCTGCGGCGGCTTGCCGGGCGCGATCACCCAGGTGCCGTTGCGCGAATGCAGGTCGGTGACGACGACGGTGCCGCCCTCGACGGTGACCTGCACATGATTGCGCGAGATGTCGTCGTCACCGGTGAGGGTGACAAGCCGCGGGATGTTCGCACCCGACACCTTGCTCACGCTGGGGCTGCGACCGAGGATCACCGGCTGCCCGAGCGGCTCGCGCGTGCCGTCCCTGAGCTGCAGGAACAGGCTCGGCCCCGCGCTCGGAGCTGCGGCGGGCGGCGTCTCGCGCTTGCGACCGGCGAGCAGTTTCGCCACGTTGTCGGAGAGCACGGTCTCGCCGTCGTGATCGCCGGGGCGCTCGACGACCGGCTCGGGTTCGTCGGGCTCGTCGGCAGGCGGGAGCACTGCGGCATCCGCGACGCTGCGCACGATCGTCTCCTCGAAGAGTCGATCGTAGTTGGCCGAGTTCGATGCGTCGCTAGCAGACTCGGTGGGCACCTCCGCAGCGGAGTCGGCCGGCGCGACGATCGTGTTCTCGGCGGGGAGCGAGGGCGGGAGCACCGGGGGTGGCGCGATCTGTGGCGCTGGCTTCTCGCTCACAACAGGGTTCGCCGGGGTCGCGACGGTGTGACCCGAAGAGAGCCACGTGCTTCGCGCCACACCGCTCACTAGGGGCAGCGCGGTAGTCGGCTCCGAACCCGCGTCGAGCACGAAGGATGCCGCGCCCTCCACGAACCGCTCCGTCCAGGTGGAGACACCGGCACCGCTCGCCTCGACGGTCTCCCCCGCCGTGCTCGTGACAGTCACGGTGCACTCGCCGCGCACGAACAGATGGGCTGTCGGGCCGGAGCTGTCGACGAGCGCGAAGGCGGGCGTCGCAGAGATGCCGTAGACGGTCAAGACGTCGAGCACGGTACGGATGTCGCCACCACCCACCGCCGCGAAGTACTCGTCGATGCGGCTGTCGTCGTCGCACCGCACGAGAAGCGCGAGGTCGGCATGGACGATGGCGAACCACTCGGACGCGGCAGACGGGAGGTAATGGAACATGTCGTGGATCTCAGATTCGTGGTCGGGTGTCTTCGAGCTCGCGCGCGGAGATCGTGAGGCGTTCGCCGGTGTGTTCCAGATCGCTGCCGGATGACACGGAGTTCGACTGCACGACGACGGCCGTGACATTGTCGGCCCCGCCTGCAGCAACCGCTGCCGCGACGAGCTCGACCGCGGCGGTTGCTGGATCGTGGCGGACGAGGATGTCCGCGATCCGACCGTCGTCGAGCTCTTTGCTGAGCCCATCGGAGCAGAGGAGGAACGTCTGGGTGCCGATCATGGGCAGGAGCCAGACGTCGGCGTCGACGGCATCCGTTGCTCCGATCGCGCGTGTGATCACGTTGCGATCGGGGTGGACCGCCGCCTCGGCGAGCGTGATCGCGCCGTCGTCGAGAAGCTCCTGCACGGCGGAGTGGTCGACGCTGAGCTGAGTGAGCGTGCGACCGTCGAACTGGTACACGCGGGAGTCGCCGATGTTGAAGGCCATCCACTGGAGCGTGCCAGCGGATTCCACGACGGCGACTCCCGCGAGCGTCGTGCCCGAGAGCGGCCCGTCTTCGGAGAGCGCGCGCACGAGGTCGTTGGCGGCGCTGATCGCACCCAGGATCTCACTCGCTGTCGCGGCATCCGTCTCGGCAATACGGCTCACGAAACTCTCGCGCACCGCCTGGCTGGCCCGGTCGCCGGCGCGGTGACCACCCATGCCATCGGCGACAAGGTAGATGCTGCCGGTGGCCAGGAAGCTGTCTTCGTTCACGGTGCGAACGGAACCAACGTCGCTCGCGGCACCCGCCGTGAGCGACGTCGTGACAGAGCCTGCGCTGAGGGTCGTCGTCAGGCGCATGCCGCGCTCCCTTCGATGTCCCCTCGCGAAGTACCTAAAGTAGCAAGCTTTAGTCGACGCTCCGGCGAGCATCCACACGGATCTTGATGAGGCTCGCGCCCACTGCGATAGCCATCGACGCGACGATCACGAGCAGCGACGTGACCGTCGAGATCTCGGGTGCCCACTCCACGTGCTCGCCGCCGTTGATGAACGACAGCTCGTTCTCGTGCAGCGCGTGGAAGAAGAGCTTCACGCCGATGAACGCGAGGATGAACGCGATACCGAATTTGAGGTAGACGAGCTTCTCGATGAGATCGCCGAGCAGGAAGTACAGCTGTCGCAGACCCATGAGGGCGAAGACGTTGGCGGCGAACACGAGGAACGGGTTCTGAGTGATACCGAAGATCGCCGGGATCGAATCGAGTGCGAACAGCAGATCCGTCGAGCCGAGGGCGATGAACACGATGAGGATCGGCGTGAAGATCTTCTTGCCGTCGACGGTCGTGCGGATCTTCGCACCATCGAACTCTTCGGTGATCGCGATGCGCCGACGGAGCAGACGGATGAGCCCGTTCTCCTTGCTCTCCATATCCTCCTCCTTCTGGAGGGCCTGGCGAATAGCCGTATACACGAGGAACGCACCGAAGATGTAGAACACGAAGCTGAAGTTCTCGATGATCTGGGCACCGATGATGATGAAGATGCCGCGCAGCACGAGCGCGATGAGAATGCCCACCATGAGCACTTCCTGCTGGTACTTCTTGGGCACCTTGAACTGGGCCATGATGATCACGAACACGAACAGGTTGTCGATACTCAGGCTGTACTCGGTGAGCCATCCCGCGATGAACTGCCCCGCGTGCTCGGCGTCGCCGATGAGGAACAGGATGAGCGCGAAGATGAGGGCGAGAGCGACGTAGAAGCCGATCCAGAGCGCCGACTCGCGCGTCGAGGGAATGTGCGGTCGCAGGTACGCGAGCGTGACGTCGGCTGCGAGAATCAGCAGCAGGACGACGAACGCGCCGATTTCGAAGGCGACTGGAATGACAGCTTCGGTCATGAGAGTCCGTTCCGGGTGAAGGTTTTCGGGTATGCAAAGGCCCGAAAGTCTCTCCCGCATCCGAAGGAAGAACGGATGCCGCTGTGCCCGGGGTCGCGATGCTGCAACCCGTGCTGACGAACACAACGAGGTGGGATACTCCCCTTCGCTGGTGCCAGCCTACCGGACGGGCCGGATCGCTCGGGATGGTCAGCCCAGCGAAATCGCGAGGTCGGCCCAGAGCAGCCGATGATCGGACGCAGGCCCCCTGAGCTTCGGGTTCTCGATCGCTGTGCGGGTGACAGCGACGGAGTCGGATACGGCGATGTGATCGAACCGAATGCTGCCGGTCGTCGACGTGGCCTTCACCCAGGTGTTGAGTGTCGGGGTGGCGGTCTCAGGGGTGGTGAGTTCGGCGTCGAGGTAGCCAGCATCGGCGAACAGGCTCATCGGTGTGGTGCTCGCCCGAGCGTCGTAGCTGTTGAGATCGCCCATCATGACGACGGGTAGCCCAGCCGCGTTGATAGACCTGAGCTTCACCAGAATCGCCTTGGCCTGCGTGGCACGCCCGGCGTTGTTGTCGATACCGCTCGTGAGGTGCGTAGAGACGGCGATGAAATGCGTGCCGGTGGCCTTGTCGCGGAACTCCTGCCAGATCGCCGACCGCACACCGTCACCCGAGACACGGGGCAGGCGGAACGAGCCGTGGCGCCCGGCGGTGAGTTTCGCCGGCGAGTACAGCAATTGGTCGCCCTTGTAGCCGGCCTTCGAGAGCACCATCTTCTTGCCGATGAGCTTCTTGAGGTCTTGCGCGGGCGTACGCCCCTCGCTCACTCTCGACCAGCCGGCCTCCTGTAGGGCCACGATGTCGGCGTCGGCGGAATCGATCGTCGCGGCCAGGTTCTTGCGGCGCTCGCTCCACGGCGCGAGCTTCTTGCCGAGCTTCGGGTCGAGCACGTTGTAGGTGGCGACGCGCAGCGCCATCGCGCCCGTCGACCGCGTCGCGGCCGCAACGACGCTCGATGCCTGCCCGACTCGCTTGCCGTTCTCCGCGCGCACCCGAAAGTAGTACCCGGTGCCCGCGTCGAGTCCGTTGATCGAGGTGCGCGCGTAGGCGCGCGGAACGTCATAACTCGCGTCGACCGTCGCGAACTCAGGAGTCGACGAGCGCTCGATCACGTACCGGGTCGCCTCGGTGACCGGCGACCAGGCAATGCTCACGCCGTTCGCACTGGCTCCGGATGCCGCGGCCTCCGCCGGCGGGTCGATGAGCAGTCGCCCGCCCTCGACATCGGAGCTCGCGGTGCTGAGCGTTCGGTTGTCGGCCCGCACGGTGAAGTAGTACTTCTCCCCCGTCGCAGCCTTCGACAGCGCGGGCGTCGATAGCGAGGTGTCCACTGTCGGGGCGAACTCGATATCGGCCGGCGATGAGCCGAATGCTGCCGGATCCTTCGAGGTGCTCATGCGCACGACATACTCGGTCGCCCACAGCACGGGTGACCAGGTGACATCGAAGCTGCTCGCCGTCGCCGATACGGCCACTGTCTCGGGGGCCGATACCCGGTGGAAGTCCGTCGTCACTGGCAGCACCTGCGATGCGACGCCCGCATTGCCCAACTCGCTCGCCCACGTGACCTGGTAGAAGTAGGTCGTGCCTTGGTCGAGGCCCTCGAATGCGGCACTCGTCGCTGTCGTGGTGACCTTCTTGATCGGGTTCTCGAGCGACGCATCGGTACCGATCGTGACCGTGTACGCGCTCGCACGGTCGTTGGCCGCCCAGTCGAGGTCGAAGCCCGAGATCTCGGATGCCGCGGCCAACTGCGCCACGCTGCTCGCCGGGTCGAACGTCCACCACGCGCTCTCGACCGCCTTGCCGATCGCCGCCCGGTTGTCGGACACGACCATCGCGCCAGCCGCCACGGTCGCGAGGATAGCGGCCGTCAGCAGCAGGGCACGCCTCCGCCTGCGCACGCGCGGCGAGGCTCGGCGCCGGGGGGCGACGGGAAGCGACGTCAGAGTGGTCATGAGTGAAGCAGACGGGTTCGGCGGTGGCGGATTTTCAGTATCGCCCGGCACCATCGGGTTGGGCGGCCGCCACTCCGGGTGGCTCGGTTACGCGGCCCCGCTACGAACCTTCCTTACGCACTGACGCTCGCAAGGAAGTCGAGGATCACGAACGTCACGAACGAGGAGCGGTGCTCGATGAGACCGTGGGTCGCACCCGGCACGATGCACAGGCGCGCCCCCGGAATCGACGCCGCGATCAGCAGGCTGTGGTCGGGGCGGATGGTGTCGCGGTCGGCCGAGACGATGAGGCACGGGGCGTCGATGGAGGCGAGGGAAGCGGGCGCGATGTGAGGCTCCGTCGTCCACAGGTGGACGAGCTTGGCCAGCACCACATCGGCATGCCCCGGCCCGTCAGGCGACAACGCCTCGTACGCGAGACGGGAGGTGTCGGGGGTGGGAGTGGCCGTGGCATCCGGGATCGCGGTCAGCTCGACGGCGTCGGGCATCGCACCGGCGAACCCGCTGGGGTCGAGGTTTCCGCTGATCGCCACGAGCGACCGCACGCGGTCCGGGTATGCGAGGGCGAGCATCAGGCCGATATTCGCACCGTCGCTGTAGCCGACGATGTGCACGGATTCGAGCCCGTGCGCATCGAGATAGTCAAGCGCGTCTGTAACGCCCTGCTCATAGGAGTAGTCGCCCTCTATGTCGGCCGAGCGACCGTGACCCGCGCGTTCGAAGGCGTGGGCCGCGAAACGTTCCGCCACCGCGTCATACTGCGGCCGGAGAGATTCGAGCGAGCAGAAACCACCGTGCAGAAAGAGCACCGGCTCACCGGCTCCGACCGTCTCGCAATAGAGGTCGGAGCCGTTGAGGTGCACGAAGGCCATGTGACCAGTGTGCCGCTAGAGCTTCTTCGACTCGCGCAGGATCGTCGCGAGCTCGGTCATGTGTGCCGCCTGCGAGGCGTAGTCGAGCGCCGCCTGGTTCCAGGCGTGGATTTGGCCTGCGGCGAGCGCGGGGTGCGACGCGAAGGTGGGCTGCTCGAGCAGGTCGTCCTGCTGGAAGCCCTCGACGTTCACGAGCAGCACATCGCCCGTCATCATCTGGGCCGCGTTCTCCCAGCTGTAGATGTCCCAGTAGTAGTCTCCGTCGGGGTTCGCGTCGGTGAAGTCGACTCCGAGCTCGCCGTAGAGCTGCGTCTCGGGCTCGTCTTCCGGCTTGACGACGTAGATGCCGTCTGCATCGGCGTACATCTGGGTGACCTCGAGGCCGGATTCCTCGGCAGCGGCAGTCAGGTCAGCTGCTGCAGCGTCGTACTCGGCCTTGCCGGCCGCAATGGTCGCTTCGTCTGCGCCAAGAGCCTCTTCGAGCTTCGTCATGGACGCGATGACATCGCTGCCGGCCCCACCGACCTCGATGGCGACGATCGGTGCGATCTTCTCGAGCTGTTCCTGCTGTTCGACATCGGCGAGGCTGTAGAGCGCACCCTCCAGGTCGAGGGTGCCCTCACGGTCGGTCGGATAGATGCCGACGACGATGAGTTCGGGAGCGGTCTCGGCGAGGGCTTCCAGGTCGATCTCGCCGTAGCTGTTGCCGACGATGGCCGTGTCGGAGAGGTCGTAGTCGGCGAAGCGCTCGTCGGTCGCGACATCCACTCTGCCGAAGATCGCGACGGGGTCGATACCCGTGCTCATGAGGCCGAGGGCGTAGTCGGCGTAGCTAGCGATGCGCTCGGGACGCTGGTCGAGGGTGACCGTCTTGCCGGTGTCGTCGGTGTAGGTCCATGCACCGCCCTCACCGCCCGCTGCGGTGTCGTTCGATGGGGAGGTCGAGCATCCGGCCAGAACGAGGGTTGATGCGAGGACGAGTGCGGTGAGCCGTGCGGCGTTCGGAATATTCACGAAAGTTAGGTTAGCCTATCCTTCTCAGGATGCCGAATCATGCGGCACGACGAGGGGCGTACCGGTGCTCGGATCCGCGATCACCATCGCCTCGAGATCGAAGGCCCGCCGCAGCGTCGCCGGGATCAACACCTCCCGGGGAGTGCCGTCCGCGATGATCCCGCCCTCCCCGACCACCACGAGGCGATCGGAGTAGCGGCCCGCGAGAGACAGGTCGTGGAGCACCATCACGACGGTGGTCGCGCGCTCGCGATTGATCGTGCGCACGAGCTGCAGCACGTCGAGCTGGTGGCTGAGGTCGAGAAACGTCGTCGGCTCATCGAGCAGGATCGTCGGCGCCTGCTGAGCGAGCACCAGCGCGATCCAGGCCCGCTGCAACTGGCCGCCCGACAACGAACCGGCATCGCGATCCGCCAGGTCGGACAACCCGGTCGCCGCGAGCGCCTCGTCGATCACCTGTGCGTCGAGAGGCGTCCACGGGCGCAGCAGGCTCTGGTGCGGATGCCGTCCCCGCGAGACGAGGTCGCGCACGCTGGTCGCCGACGGGGTGAGGGGCTTCTGCGGCAGGATCGCCAGTTGCCGGGCAACCTCGCGGGTCGACAGGGATCGGATCGGCCGACCACCCAGCTCGACCGAACCGGCGCTCGGGGTGAGCAGCCGACCAAAGGCCTTGAGTAGGGTCGACTTGCCACTGCCGTTCGCACCGATGAGCGTCGTGACCCGCCCGGACTCGATGGCCAGGTCGAGACCTTCGAAGATCACCGCGTTGTCGTAGGCGAGAGTGACATTGCGCGCCTCGAGGGCGGCGGGCGGGGCATCCGTCATGTGAAGCTCTTTCGTTCGGAGCGGCGCGTCAGCAGCCAGATCAGGTAGGGGGCGCCGATCACCGCGGTGATGATGCCGACAGGGACCTCGCCCGGCAGCACGCCGCGCACGAGGGCATCACCGCCGACCACGATGACCGAACCCAGGAGTGCGGAGGCCAGAAGCGGCGGTCGGGACACCCCGGCGAGACGGCGAGCGATCTGCGGGGCGACGAAGGCGACGAAC
>Ga0247808_10001591_pt1 | contig 10945 bp, 6 predicted proteins | sample UWRJL089202R1_FD_179914 | JGI IMG/M metagenome (GOLD analysis project Ga0247808, IMG submission 179914) | Plant litter microbial communities from Arlington Agricultural Research Station in Wisconsin, United States - UWRJ-L089-202R-1 | ecosystem: Environmental > Terrestrial > Plant litter >... | reverse complement strand
ATGAACTACGATACTGTCATCAGCGGCAGCGCGGTTTTGCCGGATGGCCCGCTTGAAAACGCCTGGATCGCCATCAAGGACGGCAAGATCGCCGCAATCGGCACGGGCGAGGCGCCTGAGGCAAAGGAGCGCTTTGACGCCGGCGCCGACCTGATCATCCCCGGCGTGATCGATGGCCAGACCCATGCCTGCAGCTATGGCGGCCTGGCGGGCATCGCCTCGACCACCCGTTCGGCCGTGGCCGGTGGCATCACGACCATCGTCGACATGCCCTATGATAATCCCGAGCCGCTCAACACGGTCGCCCGGCTCGACACCAAGATTGCTGCGATCCGGACACATGCCCATTCCAACGTTGCAGTCTACGCAACGGTGATGCCGGACCAGCCTCTCGACGAGATCGAGGGCCTGATTGCCGGCGGCGTGGTCGCCTTCAAGATTTCCACCTTCGAAAGCAGCCCGACGCGCTTTCCGCGCATTCTCTCCAATCAGACGCTGGAAGTTTTTGGCGCACTGGCCGATACGGACATTCCGCTCGGCGTCCACAACGAGGACCAGGAAATCGTCCGCGCCCATATCGCTGCGGCCAAGGCTGCGGGCCGTGACGGCATCGCGGCGCATTCCGAAAGCCGTCCTCCGGCTGCGGAACTCGCGGCCACTGCGCAATTCCTCGAGCTCGGCGCCTCGGCGGGTGCGCACGCCCATATCGTGCATCTGACGACGACCCGCGGTTTCGATATGGTGGAAAACTACCTGTCGGACGGCTACCGCGCCACGGGTGAACTCTGCGTGCATTACCTCTGGCTCGATCCCGATGTCGACGGCGCGGAACTCGGCGCAAAGATGAAGGTCAACCCGCCGATCCGCCCCGGCCAGATCGAGGCACTCTGGGAAGATGTCGCCTCCGGCCGCGTCGCCTTCGTCAGCTCCGATCATTCCAGCTGGCCGATCGACAACAAGTTCACACCATCTATTTTTGAAGCCGGCGCCGGCGTGCCGGGCCTGGAAACCCTTTTGCCGGCATTCTTCACCGGCGCCGAAGCGCGTGGCTATGATGCGGCGATGCTGACGGTCGAGCAGCTGTGCGAGCGGCCGGCGAAATTTTTCGGCCTCTGGCCGGAAAAGGGTGCATTGCGGGTCGGCGCCGATGCCGACATCGCCATCCTGAAGCCCGAGCCGCAGGTCTGGGATTCGTCGAAGGCGCATGACGAGCTGTGCTGGAGCCCGTTCGACGGACGCGAGTTTTCGGTCCGGGTGGCAAGGACCTATGTCGGTGGAAAGCTGGCCTGGGACGGACGCGATATCGTCAATGCTGCCGGTGACGGCCAATATGCCGCGCGCGGGACATCCAGCTGGTTTTAAAGATCTGTCGAGGAGAATGACATGACACTGATTACAACAAAAACCTCCGGCGTTTTCGTGATCGCCTGCACGCCCTTTACCGATGACGGCGCCATCGATGTCGCCAGCGTCGACAGCATGGTTGACTTCTATTACGGCAAAGGCGCCGACGGTCTGACGATCCTCGGCATGATGGGCGAGGCGCCGAAACTGACGCAGGCGGAATCCATGGCCATCACCCGCCAGACCTTGGCGCGTTCGCAAGGCAAGCCGGTGGTCGTCGGCGTCTCGGCGCCGGGGCTCGCAGCGCTTGGCGAACTGACCAGGAGCGTGATGGACATGGGCGCCGCCGGTGTCATGGTCGCGCCGCCGTCGAGCCTGCGTACCGACGAGCAGATCGTCGGCTACTACCGCAACGTGATCGACACGATCGGCACCGATGTGCCGGTGGTGCTGCAGGATTTTCCGTTGTCGACCGGCGTGCAGATCTCTTCCAAGACGCTCGGCGTCCTCTTCGAGGCGCATCAAAGCATCGTCATGCTCAAGCATGAAGACTGGCCGGGCCTGCAGAAGATCACCGACCTGCGCGAGGCCGAAGCCAAGGGCCGGCGCCGGATCTCCATCCTGTGCGGCAATGCTGGCGTCTTCCTGCCGGAAGAAATGCAGCGCGGCGCCGATGGCGCGATGACCGGCTTTGCCTATCCTGAAATGATGGTCGAGGTCTGCCGGCTGAGCAATCAAGGCCGCCATGACGAGGCCCAGGATCTGTTCGACGTCTATCTGCCGCTGATGCGCTACGAACAGCAGCCGGGTCTTGGCCTGGCGATCCGCAAATATGTCCTGGCCAAGCGCGGCGCGATTGCCAGCGCCGCCCAGCGCCGTCCCGGCGCCTCCCTCAATTCCCAGGCCATCGCTGAAGTCGAACGACTGATCGAACGGCAGACACGCAAGCTCGAGGCCTTGAACTAATGGATTTTCTGATTTCCGGCAAAACCGCACTGGTGCTGGGTGCAAGCCGCGGCCTCGGGGCCGCGATCGCCAAGGGGCTGGCCGCCGAAGGCGTCAAGGTGTTTGCCGCCGCGCGCAATGTCGCGTCGATCGAAAAGACCGACACCATGATCCCGCTGTCTGTCGATCTGTCCGACGCGGCGTCCGTGGCCGGGATGATCGAAACGGTCAAGGCTGCCGGCGGCATCGACATTCTGGTCAACAATTCCGGCGGGCCAAAGGCCGGTCCGGCGTTCGGCCAGTCGAAGGCCAGCTGGGCGAGCGCCTTCGACAGCATGGCGACCTCGATCTTCACCGTCACCGATGCCATGCTCGAAGGCATGATCGAACGCAAGTGGGGCCGTGTCATCACCATCGGTTCGTCCGGCGTGGCGCAGCCGATCCCCAATCTGGCGCTATCGAACGGTGTTCGCGCGGCGGTGTCGGGCTGGTCGAAGACGCTGGCCGCCGAAGTCGCCCGCCACGGGATTACCGTCAACATGATCCTGCCCGGCCGCATCGATACCGACCGCGTGCGTGAACTCGACGCCGGCAAGGCGGAAAAGACCGACAAGACGGTGGAGGCCGTGCAGGAAGCGTCGCGCGCCGAAATTCCGGCAGGCCGCTACGGCGAACCGGAGGAGTTTGCAGCCGTTGCCGTGTTTCTGGCCAGCGCCCGGGCAAGCTACGTCACCGGCTCGGCAATTCGCGTCGATGGCGGAATGATCAAGGGGTTCTGATGACGCCTGCGACTCTGGCGGCGGCTGGTCTTGCCGCCGCGGGGGTCGAGGCTGGAGCCGAAGCCTCCAATTGACCAGCGTCGGGTCGGTCGTCCCAACCTCTTCAAGATATACAAATCATGTTGAGGCTAATGGAACCTGCTTCCCATCAGGTCCTCGACGATTCGCCGACTTTGCGAAAAGGGCAGATGCAGCCTACGTGTCTGCCATCGCCACAGCGGGACATCGGTGACGATGTCCCGCCAAGCTCATGCCATTGCATCAGCCTTGCAAAGCTTCCTAGTAATGGAAAGACAAGCGATCGATCGCAGCTGCCTTCGGCGGCGCGAATCGTGTCAGGTCGATCCCGTCGACGGCAGTTCGGTACTCTTCGATGCTGGGGGTGCGGCCCAGGATTGCCGACAGCACCACGACCGGGGTCGAGGCGAGCAGCGATTCCCCTTTCTTCTCGGCAGTATCTTCAACAACCCGTCCCTGGAACAGTCGGGTCGAGGTCGCCAGGACGGTATCGCCCTTCTCCGCTTTTTCCTGATTGCCCATGCACAGGTTGCAGCCCGGACGCTCGAGATAGAGAATGTTCTCGTATTCTGTCCGCACCGCGATCTTCGGCACCAGGTCGTCGAATTCAAAGCCCGAATATTTCTGCAGGATTTCCCAATCCCCCTCGGCCTTCAACTCGTCGATGATGTTGTAGGTCGGGGCGGCGACCACCAGCGGTGCCTTGAACTCGACCTTGCCTTCGGTCTTCTCCAGGTTCCGCAGCATCTGCGCGACGATCTTCATGTCGCCCTTGTGCACCATGCAGGAGCCCACGAAGCCGAGGTCCACCTTCTTGATGCCGCCGTAATAGGAAACCGGGCGGATCGTGTCGTGGGTGTAGCGCTTGGACACGTCGGCATTGTTCACGTCGGGGTCGGCGATCATCGGCTCGTCGATCAGATCCAGATCGACGACGACTTCGGCAAAATATTTCGCATTGTCATCGGGCAACAGCGCAGGCTTTTCGCCCGACCGGATCTCGGCGATGCGGGCATCGGCCTTGGCGATCAAGCCCTTCAGCGTGCCGGCAGCATTCTCCATGCCTTTGCCGATCATGATCTGGATGCGCGACTTGGCGATTTCCAGCGATTCGATCAGCGTCTCGTCCTGGCTGATACAGATCGATGCCTTGGCCTTCATCTCGGCCGTCCAGTCGGTGAAGGTAAAAGCCTGGTCAGCAAGCAGCGTGCCGATATGCACCTCGATGATCCGGCCTTGGAAGACGTTGTCACCACATTGCTTGAGCATCTGCGCTTGTGTGCCATGGACCACGTCGCGGAAGTCCATGTGCGGCTGCATCGTGCCCTTGAAGGTTACCTTGACGGACTGCGGGATCGGCATCGTCGCCTCGCCCGTCGCCAGCGCCAGCGCGACCGTGCCGGAGTCGGCGCCAAAGGCTACACCCTTGGACATGCGGGTGTGGCTGTCGCCGCCGATGATGATCGCCCAGTCATCCACGGTGATGTCGTTCAGCACCTTGTGGATCACGTCCGTCATCGAATGATAGACGCCCTTGGGGTCGCGTCCGGTGATCAGGCCGAAATTGTTCATGAACGACATCAGCTTGGGAATGTTGGCCTGCGCCTTCTTGTCCCAGACGGATGCCGTGTGGCAGCCCGACTGGTAGGCGCCGTCCACCAGCGGTGAGATGACGGTGGCCGCCATCGCCTCAAGCTCCTGCGCGGTCATCAGGCCGGTGGTGTCCTGGGAGCCGACGATGTTCACCTTGACGCGAACGTCCGATCCGGCGTGCAGGATCTTGCCCGGGGTGACGCCGACGGCGTTGCGGTTAAAAATCTTCTCGACCGCGGTCAGGCCCTGTCCCTCGACCGAAACCTCCTTGTTCGAAGCGAAGACCGGGGTGGCCTCGATGCCGAGCGTCTGGGCAGCAAACGTCTGCAGTTTCTTGCCGAAGACGATCGCGTAAGAGCTGCCCGCCTTCATGAACTCCATCCGCTGCGGCGTGAAGGCACTGGCAATGTCGACCAGTTCCTGGCCGTTCTCGTCACGGAGCTTCTTGTTTTTCGCGTCGATCTTCAAAACCGTGCCGGTTTCGACCGAATATTGTTGCTCAAGAACCGGATTGCCGTCGTTGTTCATGATCGGCTTGCCGTCGTCGCCGGTCTTCTTGGTCCAGTTCTTCAGGTTGATGCCGATGCCGCCGGTGACGTCGACGGTGGTCGCGAAGATCGGCGAGATGCCGTTGGTGCCGGCGACGACCGGAGCGAAGTTGACGAAGGGCACATAGGGGCTGGCCTTCTTGCCGGTCCAGAGCGCCACATTGTTGACGCCCGACATACGCGACGAGCCCACGCCCATCGTGCCCTTTTCGGCGATCATCATCACCCGCTTGTCAGGATGCCGCTTTTGCAACGCGACGATTTCCGCCTGCGCTTCCGGCGTCATCATGCAGTGGCCGTGCAGTTCGCGGTCCGAACGCGAATGGGCCTGGTTGCCAGGGGACAGAAGGTCGGTGGAGATATCGCCTTCCGCGGCGATGAAGGTCACGACCTTGATCTCGTCCTCGACATCCGCAAGCTTGGTGAAGAACTCGGCCTTGGCATAGCTCTCGAGAACCGCCCTGGCGACGGCATTGCCCGCCTCGTAGGCATCGCGCAGCCGGAACATGTCGGCGTCATACAGGAAGAACTGAGTCTTCAGCACTTCGCCCGCCTGCTCGGCCATTGCGGCGTCATTGCCAAGCGCGACGTCGAGCAGCACCATGATCGACGGGCCGCCCTTCATATGCGACAGCAGTTCGAGGGCAAAGGTGGGCGTGATCTCGGAGACGATCGCTTCGCCGACGATGATCTGCTTGAGAAAGGCGGCCTTGACGCCTGCAGCGCCGGTGGTGCCGGGCAGGGTGTTGTAGATGAAGAACTTGAGTGCATCTGTCCGGTACCCGTTACCGGCATCCTTGATCAGCGCAACGATTTCACTGGTCAGTCCGCTGTCGTCAATCGGTTTGGGAGCGAGCCCTTGATTTTCTCTGCTTTCGATTTCAGCCAGGTAATCCAAGTAAAGGTTCATCTCAGTCCCAATGTCATGAGGCTCGTGGCGCTGAAACGCAGCGTCAGCAAGCGGTAGTGTTAATCGGCCCAGTTCATACGGGTTCGAGTACGTCAACAAAGAGCACCTGACAAGATGCCGCACCTCAGCAAAAAACTAGTATTTTAAAATCATCTTTAACCGGTTAAAAATGCCCGCATGAATGCCGGCGGATCGCAATTGTGCAAACAATGCTTTTACCCCGCCTGGCCTCAGGGATTTGACCGGCGACCAAGTCTTCGTCGTTTCCGGTTTTGACACCGGCAACCTGGCGCAACGACTTGCTGTCGGCCGAAAGTAACTGAGCGGGATACTGAAGGCTGTGAGGCCTTCATTCGTCGATGATCTCGATGTTGATGTCCAGAGAGCCCGGCGTGGTTTCCGCAAGGCGGGCAACGATCGATATGACGGAGGTCACAGCGTAGAACCCGGTTCTGTCAGGAAAATCAAACAGTACGCGCATTGAAGCCGTGGCGGATCGCCTCGATGACGCTGAGCGGCCAGCGCTCCGGATGTGATGATCCCCGTCGCAGCTCTTGCTCGCGACGGGGATCAATGTGTCAGGAACGGGAAAACCGTCACCCGACCTGCGGCAGGTCCTGGATCAGCTTGTCAAGGGTGACCGGATAGTCGCGAATGCGGATGCCGGTGGCATTGTAGACAGCATTGGCCAAGGCGGCGGCCACCCCACAAAGACCGAGCTCGCCAACGCCCTTCGCCTTCATCGGCGACGAGTAGGGATCCGTCTCGTCGAGGAAGATGACGTCCTGGTGCGGGATGTCGGCATGGACCGGGACCTCGTAGCTGGCCAGATCGTGGTTGACGAAGAAGCCCCGGCGCGTGTCGACCGCCAGCTCCTCCATCAGCGCGCCACCCACGCCCATGGTCATCGCGCCGATCACCTGGCTGCGCGCCGTCATCGGGTTGAGGATACGGCCGGCAGAGCAGACGGCCAGCATGCGACGGACACGGATTTCGGCAGTGTAGGCGTCGACGCCCACCTCGACAAAATGCGCTCCAAAGGTCGATTGCTGCATCTGCTTGGCAAGGTCGCCATATTCGATCGTGTCTTCCGCACTGATCCCGTCTACCCCGGCCACTTCGGAGAGCGAAATATGACGGTCACCCGAACGAACCTGTCCGTCGGAAAAGGTGACGTCGGCTTCATTGAAGCCGAGTTTTTGCACGATTGCTTCACGCAGTTTTACACAAGCCGCGTATACGCCGGCAGTGGAGCTGTTGGCACCCCACTGGCCGCCGGATCCCGCAGCCTCCGGAAAGCGCGAGTCGCCGAGGCTGACGGCAACTTGCTCCATGGTCACACCCATCATCTCGGCGGCGGTCTGGGCGATGATCGTATAGCTGCCGGTGCCGATATCGGTCATGTTGGTCTCGACCGTGATCACGCCCTCGGAGTCCAGCCGCACCCGTGCTCCGGATTTCATCGTCAGGTTGTTGCGGAAGGCAGCGGCGACACCCATGCCGACATGCCAGCGACCGTCGCGCACCTCGCCTGGCCGGGCATTGCGTCCCGCCCAGCCGAATTTCTCCGACCCAATTTTGAAGCACTCGACCAGCTGGCGATGGGAGAATTTCTTTTCCGGATTCTCTGGATCCACCTGCGTGTCGTTGAGAATGCGGAATTCGACCGGATCGAGCTTCAGCTTTTCCGCAATCTCGTCCATGGCGATTTCCAGAGCCATCAGACCCGGCGCCTCGCCGGGGGCACGCATGGCGTTGCCTTCCGGAAGATCGAGGGTCGCCAGCCGCATCGCCGTCATCCGGTGTTCGCCGGCATACAGCAGCCGGGTCTGGGCGACGGCGGTTTCGAGGCTGCCGCCGGGCAGATTGCCGTTCCAGCTTTCATGTGCGATCGCCGAGATTTTTCCATCCGGGTTCGCGCCGATGCGGATGCGCTGGATCGTTGCCGGACGATGGGTGGTGTTGTTCATCAGGAACGGGCGCGGCAGGGACAGCTTGACCGGGCGACGGGCCGCCTTGGCGCCGAGTGCGGCGAGAAGCGCGTCGGAGCGCAGAAAAAGCTTGCTGCCGAAGCCGCCGCCGATGAACGGCGACATGATCTGCACTTTTTCCAGATCGATTCCGAGCGTGGCTGCCAGTTCGGATCGGTTCCAGGTGACCATCTGGTTGGAGGTCCAGACGGTGACCTCGTCGCCGTCCCAGGCAGCCATCGACGCATGCGGCTCCATCATCGAGTGAGACTGGTCCGGCGTCGTATAGGTCTCGTCGAGCTTGACCGCTGCCTGTTGAAAGGCGGAGGCAAAATCGCCGGCGGCGCTGTCGGCCTCCTCGCCGTCCGAACCTTCCGGCTTCTTGGCAGAGTTCTTCGCAGTCTTAAGATCGTAGACGCCGCTCTGTTCGACATACTCAACCTTGACCAGTTGCGCCGCGGCACGGGCCTGTTCGAACGTTTCGGCAACGACCACGGCAATCGCCTGGTGATAGTGCTCGATCTCGGGGCCGCCCAGCAGCTTGGCGACGTTCATCTTTCCCATGCCAAGCTTTCCGGCATTTTCAGCGGTTACAACCGCGATGACCCCGGGGGCCCGCCTGGCCTGCTCTACGTCCATCGACCCGATCCGGCCTTTGGCGATTGCGGATCCGACCGGATAGCCATACGCAGCGTTCAGCTTAGAATCATGCCACTCATAGGCATAGGTTGCGGTTCCTGTAACTTTCTTCGGGCCATCGATACGTGTGACCGGCTGGCCGACGACCTTGAGCTGATCGATGGGATTGGTGGTGGCTGGTTTTTCGAAACGCATCGTCTTATCCCTTCGCTTCTTCGAGGATGCCGGCGAGCGTACGCTCCGCCAGGGTCACCTTGAAGGCATTTTCGTCCGTCGGCTTGGCGCCGTCGAGAAGTTTTGCCGTGACGGCACGGGCCCCGCGCGGAAGGTCCGCTTCGGCGGATTCGACGCGCCAGGGCTTGTGGGCAACGCCGCCGAGGCCAACGCGACCGGTTCCGTCCGGCTGGATCACCGCTGCAACCGACACCAAGGCAAAGGCATAGGACGCACGATCCCGGACTTTGCGATAGACATGCTTGCCGCCGATCGGAGGTGGAAGCGTAACGGCGGTGATGATCTCGCCCGGCTCCAGTGCGGTTTCGATATGCGGCGTGTCGCCCGGCAGCCGATGGAAATCGGCCATCGCAATTCCGCGTGTCGACTGGTCCGGCTTGACTGTCTCCACGACGGCATCGAGAACGCGCATGGCGATCGCCATGTCGCTCGGGTGGGCGGCGATACAGGCGTCACTGACACCAACGACAGCATGCTGGCGGCTGAAGCCACCGATGGCGGAACAGCCGCTGCCCGGCTGGCGCTTGTTGCAGGGTTGGTTGGTGTCATAGAAATACGGACAGCGCGTCCGTTGCAGAAGGTTGCCGGCAGTGGTGGCCTTGTTGCGCAACTGCCCGGATGCGCCGGCCAAAAGGGCGCGCGACAGCAGACCATAGTCCTTGCGAACTCTTGGGTCGGACGCCAGATCGGTGTTTCGAACCAAGGCGCCGATCCGGACGCCGCCGTCATCCGTTGCCTCGATCTTGTCGAGCCCGAGGCCATTGACGTCGATCAGGTGGGTGGGTGTTTCGATCTCAAGCTTCATCAGATCGAGGAGATTGGTGCCGCCGGCGATGAATTTCGCGCCTTCGGTGCGGGCGGCGGCAGCGGCGGCGTCTGCAGGGGATGTGGCGCGTTCGTAGGTGAAGGATTTCATGCCTGCCTCCCAGCGATTTCGTTGATGGCGGCGACAATGTTCGGGTAGGCCCCGCATCGACAGATATTGCCGCTCATGCGCTCGCGGATTTCCAGATCGGTCACTTCCGCATTTTGGGTAATGTCGGCGGTCACGTGGCTCGGAATGCCAGCCTTGATCTCTTCAATAACGGCAATGGAGGAACAGATCTGGCCGGGGGTGCAGTAGCCGCACTGGAAACCGTCATGCTTGACGAAGGCGGCCTGCATCGGATGCAGATGCTCCGGGGTGCCGAGGCCCTCGATTGTGATGATCTCGTCGCCTTCATGCATGACAGCGAGCGTCAGGCAGGAATTGATCCGGCGACCGTCGACCATGACGGTGCATGCGCCGCATTGACCGTGGTCGCAACCCTTCTTGGTTCCGGTGAGATGCAGGTTCTCGCGCAGTGCATCCAGCAACGTCGTGCGGTTGTCGACCAGCAATTCCCTTGGGGTTCCGTTCACGGTAAAGCTGACGGGCGTGCTGGCGTGATCCTGAACTGGACTGGTGGTCTGGGCATGGGTCGTTGCACTGCTGTTTGCTGCAACGACGGAGGCGGCGGCTGTGGCCATCATCAGTTTCCTTCGTGATATTTCAAAAGTGTTCCTTGCTGACATGGTATAGTCCTTCTCAATGGCAATCAATTTGGCTGCTTTTGGACGCAGTTTTCGAAATTCCTAACGCATAAGGGAAGGGTAAGGGTCCAAACGCTGCCGACAATGGTGCGTGCACCGATAAGGCTTATCGTTTCAGCTCATGAATGAGCATGTCACTGTAATTATGAGAAAAACATAGGAAAAGGATGGGCCAGTTCGCAGTCCTGGGTCATCACGCCGCATCAAAACGGTGTGAGCAGGCGGCATCGCTGCCGGGCCGCTGAGCCTGCGCGCCACCGCAGCGAGGGCCATTCAAATCATCGAATTCGCTTCGCTCATCATGCACGCTGTTTCATGCCGTGATCAAATGTAAACACCCGCGCAGACACACGCAGTCAAAGCGATCCCATCCACTGTTCGCATTTTTCGGAT
>Ga0247808_10001589_pt1 | contig 10954 bp, 15 predicted proteins | sample UWRJL089202R1_FD_179914 | JGI IMG/M metagenome (GOLD analysis project Ga0247808, IMG submission 179914) | Plant litter microbial communities from Arlington Agricultural Research Station in Wisconsin, United States - UWRJ-L089-202R-1 | ecosystem: Environmental > Terrestrial > Plant litter >... | reverse complement strand
CCCCCGGACAGGGCCAGGGCGACGGGATGATCGACGTTCGCCTGCAGCCGGGCGCCGAGCCGCAGCCGGACCCGCCTCCCGATGTCTGCGTCGGCGATCAGCTGCAGGCCGCGCGTCCGCGGATCTGGGTCGCGATGGTCTTCAACGCCGCCGAGGCCGAGGCCGCATAGCGCCGGTTGAACTCGCCGAGCGCTCCGCAGGCCTGGGCGTCGCGGTCGGTGGCCTCGAGAGCCCCCGCCAGTTTCAGCGTCGTCTCCCCGGCCCAGGGCGCCGTCGGCCAGCCGTTCAGGGCGGCGGCATAGGCCTGGACCGCGCCGTTCAGGTCGCGGTTGGCGCGGCGCAGGTCGCCCAGCCGCCAGCCGGCCTCGCGGGCCTGCGGCGTGTTCGGCCAGTTGGCGATGACGGCCTCCAGCGCCGGACCGCCGCGCGCCGGATCGGTCAGGGCGCGGGCGGCCGCCAGATCGGCGACGGCGTCGCCGGTCGGAGAGGCGGGCTGGGCCGGCGCCTGTTCGGCCTGAGCGGCGGCCGCGGCCGCCCTCGCCGCATCCTCGAAGCCCTTGATCCGACCCTCGGCGTCGTTCAGCCGGGTGCGCAGGGCGGTGTTGTCGCGCACGCCCTCGTCCAGCTGGAAGGTCAGGCGTTCGACGTCGCCGTTCACCCGCTGGACCGTCTGCTCAAGATCCTGAAGCCGACGATCCATCTGCGCCACTCGCCCCTGCAGGGCGACGACCTCGGGATCGGGCTCGACCAGTACGGGCTGGCCGGCGGCGTTCCTCTGGGTCAGGGCGCGTTCCAGCCGGCGGACGTTGCGGTCCAGGGTGTCGAGGCGGCGGTTGTCCCACTCGACCGGGGCCAGCGCCGGTGTCTGGGACACGGCGACCGAGGCGGCCAGACCGCCCCCGACCAGGACAACGCCGGCGGTGGCCAGCATGAGATTGCGATAGAGGGGCTTGAGCGTCATGGCCGCTTTCGTTCCATCGATTTGAGGCCGTCGCAAGACCTGCGAGCCCGGCCGTCTACAAACGAAAAGGGGCGCCCGCGTCGCGAGCGCCCCTCCAGCATCAGGTGTCGGGGCGGTTTACTGGCCGCCCGAGACGATGGCGGTGTGACCGTTGCGGTTACGAGCCCACGAGTCCTCGGTCGAACCCTGGGCGATCGGCCGTTCCTTGCCGAAGCTGATCGTGTCGATCCGGCCGGCGGGCACGCCGCGGTCGATCAGATAGTTGCGGACGGACTCGGCCCGGCGCGCGCCGAGGGCGAGGTTGTATTCACGCGTGCCACGTTCGTCGGCGTTGCCTTCGATGCGCACGGTGATCGACGGGTAGCGCTGCAGCCACTGGGCCTGGGCGTCCAGACGCGGACGGGCCTCGGCGCTGACCTGATAGCTATCGAGGTCGAAATAGATGCGGTCGCCGACGTTGACGACGAAGTCCTGTTCCGAGCCGGGACGGGCCGAGCCCATGTCATTGCCGCCGACGCCAGCGCCGGGGCCGGGATAGACGGGGCCGCTGGGGCCGGTCGGGGTGTTGGGAACGGCGGGCTCGACCGCGCGGCGCGGCGTACAGGCGGCCATCGCGACGACACACAGGCCGAGCGCGGCCATCTTGATCAGGGTGGGGGGCGTCGTCATCGGGTCGTCTCCTTGCTGGTCTGCGGGTCGCTTCAAGCTTTGCTATAGCGCAGCGATCTATGGCTAGTCTGTGTCGGCCATGGGCTGGTAACGCACAGTTGAGGCCTTCGGCTCCGCTTGGGCGCGGATTCCTCGATCAGGCGAGTCAGGTCGGGCAGCTGTCCGGACCCTGATTCAGGCCCAGACCGGCCGGCGGCGCGTCCAGCAGCGGCGACCATGCGGGGTCCGATCCCCGGCCCTGATAGCCCGACTGGGCGATGACCCGGCCCGACAGATCGACCATCCAGAGGTTGGTGTTTCCGCCCCGCGTCTGGCGCGCGAACATGATGTAGCGGCCATTCGGCGCCCAGGACGGGCCTTCCTCGAAATAGCTGGACGACAGGCTGCGCTCGCCCGAGCCGTCGGTGTTCATGACGCCGATCGAGAACCGGCCGCCCGAGGATTTGGTGAAGGCGACCATGTCGCCGCGCGGACTCCACGACGGCGCCGTATAGCTGCCGCCGCCCCGGCTGATCGGGCGCTGGCCCGAGCCGTCGGCGCGCATGACGTACAGGCGCGGCGTGCCCGACCGGTCAGAGTTGAACACGATCTGGCTGGCGTCCGGGCTGAACGAGGGTGAGGTGTCGATGCCGGGATCCGAGGTCAGGCGCGACAGCTGGCGGCTGCGCAGGTCCATCACATAGACGTCGGTGTTGCCGCCCCGGATGATCGAGAAGGCGACCTTGGTCCCGTCCGGCGAATAGCGGGGGGCCAGGGCCTGACCATCGAACTCGCCCAGACTTTCGCGCCGGCCGGTCGACAGGTTGTAGAGGTAGATGCGGCTGTAGTCCTTGCCCAGCGCCATATAGGTGATCTCGTCCGGGTTGGACGAGAAGCGCGGCGTCAGGATGATCTCCTCGCCACCGGTCAGGAAGACGGGGTTGTAGCCGTCCTGATCCACGATCGCGAGGCGCGACAGCCGGTTCAGCTCGGTCCCGCTCTCGGCGACATAGATGATGCGGGTGTCGAAGAAGCCGCTCTCGCCGGTCATGCGCTGATAGACGACGTCGGCGATCTTGTGCGCGATCCGGCGCCACTGCTCGGGCGTGGCGGTGAAATTATAGCTGACCAGCTGGCACTGACGATAGGGGTCGTAGAGGCGGAAGCCGACGTCGTTGCGGCCGTCCGGACGCGGCGTGACCGACCCGTAAAGCACCGCCTGGGCGCCGATCTGGGTCCACTGGGGGAAGTTTGGCGCGTTGGCCACGGTCAGGCCGGTTTCGATGAAGCTGGCCGGATTGATCGGCTCGAAGAAGCCCGAGCGGCGCAGGTCGCCGGACAGGACTTCCGAAATCTGCGCTCCGCCCTGGCCGCTGAACGGGGCCACGGCGATCTGGAACGGACGCAGCACGCCCTGGTCGATCTCGACCTCGATGGGGCCGGACTGTTGCGGCGCCGGCGTCTGCGCCTGTGCGGGAGCCTGCACCAGCGTCGATCCCGCGACCGCGAGCGCGGCGACCGTGGTGAGCAGAAGGTTCAGACGCATCAGAGGTCTCCCGTAGGCGTGGAAAGGCGCATGTCGTCAGTCCTTATCGCCAGACCGTATGACAAACGCCAGCATGGCGGGGATTGGGGCGACTTTGCGGACGGCAAAGATTGCCCACGGCGATGCGCTCTCCTCCCGACGCTGATCTCCCTCTCGCCGCTCATCCCGGCGAATGCCGGGATCCAGATCGTGGATAGCAACACCCGAAGCAGGCTAGTGGTCGATCTTCGAGACCGGCCTCTGTTATCTGGGTCCCGGCATTCGCCGGGATGAGCGGTAGAAGCGGGGCCTCACCGGTTCCGGCAGGCGCGCTCGGTGTTGAAGGTCGGACGGAAGCTGCCGCCCGGAAAGCCGGCGGGGACGTCGAAGGGCGCGGTCTGGCGCAGCGCGCGCAGGGCGCTGTCGGCGGCTGCTCGATAGACGCTCCCGGACTGGGGCGACAGCAGGGTCGGCCCGTCGGTGATCCGCCCGTCCGCCGACAGGGTGACGTCGATCTGGATGCGCAGCTGGTCCGCGCCGGGAACATCGCAGAGCGGGTTCCAGTTGGGATAGACCTGGTTGAAGATGGCCGTCAGCTGGGGCCCGGTCGCCTGCGACGCCTGACCGGCGCCCTGCTGCCCGGTGCGCGGACGGCCGGGATTTCCCGTCGGGCGCGGCGGTCCGGCCAGGGCGTTCAGATCGAGGCTGGGTTCGTTACGGCGCGGCGCGGGCCGGGGCGGCGTGGGGTTGGGACGCGGCGGCGTCGGCCGGGCCGGGGGCGAGGGCGTCGGACGCGTGGGCGTCGGCCGCGGGGTCGGCGCGGGCGGCGGGGTGACCTTGGTCGGCGGGCGCGGCGTGATTGGCGCGGGCGGGGTCGGCGGCGCGGGCGTCGGTTCCGGCGGAGCCTCGACCGTCTCCATCGGCGCGGTCGCGCCATCCTCGGTGACCAGTTCCTCGGAGGGATTGTCGGCCGGCCCCGCCTCGATCACCTCGCTGGAGATGATCGACACCGGCACGGACGAGGTCATCGGCTTCAGCGGGCTTTCGCGCGGCCATGAAAACAGGGCGAGCGCCGCCACGCCGACGTGCAGCGCGATCGATCCCAGAACAGCGGGGCTGGGCCGACGCGGCGCCATCAGCCCTCGCTCGCTCCCGGAGCGAGCTCAGTGGCGGGCGCAGCCGCGGGCGCGACATCGGCGGCGGTATCGGTGATCAGGTTCAGCTTGCTGAAGCCCGAGGCGCTGAGCCGGGCCATGACCCGGGCGACGGCCTGATAGGGGGCGCGGCCGTCGGCGCGGACGAAGATCGGTTGCTCGGTCGGATCGACCTCGCCCGCGGCCTCGGCCACCCGCGACGCCAGGGCCTCGAACGCCGTCTCGTCCTTGTCGATATAGATGGCGCCGTCGCGATCGATCGAGATCGTCACCGGGTCCTTGTTGGTGTCGACCGCGCTGGCCTCGGTCTTGGGTAGCTCGACCGGGACCCCGGTCGTCAGCAGGGGGGCCGAGATCATGAAGATGATCAGCAGCACCAGCATCACGTCCACCAGGGGGGTGACGTTGATCTCGCTCAGCGGCCGCTTGCGCGCGCGACGGCGTCCGCGCACATGGCCGCCGCCGCCGCCTCCACCCATCGCCATGGTCAGTCAGCCCTGCGAATGGCGAAGTCCGAGGTCGCGGCGGGCGGCGGGGGCGGCGTCGAGGGCGCGCCCAACCGACGGGCCACGGCCGCCTGCAGGTCGTCGGCGAAGCTTTCCAGCCGGCCGGTGAACTTGCCCGCGTCGATCGAGAATTTGTTGTAGGCGATATAGGCCGGGATGGCCGCGACCAGACCGATGGCCGTGGCGAACAGCGCCTCGGCGATGGCCGGCGCCACCGTCGTCAGATTGGTGTTCCCGGCCGAGGCGATGGCGCCGAAGGCGTTCATGATGCCCCAGACCGTGCCGAACAGGCCGATGAAGGGCGAGGATGTCGCCACCACCGACAGCACGCCCAGACCGTTCTCGATCCTCTGGCCCTCGCGGGCGATGATGGCGTCCAGCGACCGGTCGATGCGCGAGACCAGCAGATTGCCCTGGGTGTCCGTCAGCGGACCGCGCGCCCGGGTCTCGCGCCAGTCGGACAGAGCCGTGACCAGCATGCGCGGCAGGGCGTGGGCGGGATTGGGCCCGGCCTGGGCCGCGACATCTTCCAGCGAACGGCCCGAGCTCAACGCCTTCTCGAAGGCGTCAGCCTGGCTGTTCAGGGCGGTGAAGCGAACGGCCTTGTCGATGATGACGGCCCAGGACCAGACCGAGGCGATCGCCAGACCGGTCATCACGCCCTTGACCACCCAGCCGGCGGTCATGAACAGCTCGACGGGATTCAACATCGAGGCGTCGGCGGCGACAGTCATTCGGTCATCCTTGGGTCGGTGGGAGGCGCGCCGGCCCATGGTGCGGGCCGACGTGACCATTGTGTGGCGCAGACCCCGATCTAGCGGGCTTCGGCCGCCACGTCATCCGCACGCGCGTGACAGGCGTGTCGTTAAGGCTACGGTTCGCTTACTCGGCGCCCCGCCCGGTGGGGTCGACGGCGACCGAAACAGGGGCGCCGACGCTGACGATCACCCCTTCGTGGCCTTCCTTGGCGATCGAATAGGTGGCGGCGTCCCGCAACAACTGGTCCTGGCAGGCGCGGTCGTCGGCGCGGCCCAGATCCGCGCAGCCGCGTCTGGCGGCGTCGGCCCAGCCGCGCACGCGGCGCGTCGCCGCCTCGGCCCGCTTGATCGAAGCCTCGTCCTCGGCCGCAGCCTGGGCGATCAGGGCCTGTCGCGCGCCCTGCTGGTACTGCAGCTCGGCCTGACCGGCCATCTTGCGTTCCCAGACCTTGTAATAGGGGCAGCCGACCAAGGCGCCGCCGAACAGGATGAGGGCCAGAATCGCCAGGGTGATGAAGGCGCTGATCGTTGCTCGATCGGAATTCATGGACGGTCCCCTAGCTGTTCGGCCGAAGTTTATTCCGGAGCCGGGACAGGCGCCAGCCACGGCGTCACGCCGTCCACCAGAGACTTCGGCGGCCGCCGGGGCCGTCCGTCCAGATGGATGCAGACCGCCGTCACCTCGGCCCGGCACAGGACCTCGTCGCCGCGCTCGACCGTCTGTGCGATCAGCAGCCGGGGCCCCTTGATCGCATCATAAGTCGTCCGCACCACGAGGGCGTCGTCGATCCGCGCCGGCTTCAGATATTTCAGCTTCAGTTCGGACACGACGAAGGCCATCGGCTCTGCCTCGTCCAGCAGTTCGGCGTGCCCCTTGGCCGTCAGCCGCATGAAGTCCGACCGCCCCCGCTCCAGATAGCGGACATAGTTGGCGTGATAGACCAGACCGGTGAAGTCGGTGTCCTCGTAATAGACCCGCACCGGCAGCAGGTGATCGCGGCCGACGAACCGGCCGGCGGTGGGCTGATCGATCATGATGTCGGCCCCGGCGAAACAAGGAACGTCGGACAGAAGCGCGCCTGCATCTCGCGGAACTCGCCCGGCAGGGGATCGTCGCTGAAAAGGATGCGGTTGGGACGCGAGACGAAGGCCACGGCCTGTTCCTGACCCCTGCGCCCGGCATAGCCGCAGGCAGCGCGACGCTCGCCCGCCTCGACGTAGCGGATCTCGCCGGTCGTCCCCATTTGCTCCCGAACCTGACGGACGGCCCGCTCCGTAGCCGGAACCTCCTGGAACGCCAGCTCGCCGCGCGACACCGCCCACAGGCTCAGCGCGCCGAGGCCGAGCACCACGACGCCCAGCACCAGGATCACCCTCTGCACATTCAGGCGTCGCGTCATCCGCGCGCTCAGGCCGCCTTCGACCGACTCGCCGCCTCGGTCAGGGCCGCCGCCATCCGCTCGCGCCAGTCGTCGCCGTCGGCCTTGAAGGCCTGAATGGTCTCGGTCGGCAGTGTCAGGGTGACGTCCTTGTCGGCCGTCAGAGACGCATAGAGTTCGGGCAGCACCTCGCGAAGCGGTCTCGCCGCGGCGAAATCCCCTTCCGTCCATTCCGGATTCTCAGGATCGTCGATCTCGACGTCCTGGTAAGCGTCCGGATCAAGGCTGAGTTTCTGATCAGCCATGGCGTCGTCTCTCCTTCGCGTTCGCCTTTCGAAGACTGATCGCCCTCAAGGCGCCATCCCGCACGGTGAACGCAAGCATGTGCATCCTGCCCTCGATCATACCATAGGCCCGCCATCGAGGCTCGCCGTAATCGCGTGGGGCGTCCGGATGGACGAAGGCCGTGGCCAGATCGAGGTCCGCCGCGCGGGCGAGGGATATGCCATGCTTGGCCAGATTGACTGCGTCCTTGGCGGGATCGAAATCGATCATCACCCGAACAGGTCGCCCACCGCCGGCTTCGGCGGCTCGTTCAGGCCGAGGTGGGCGTAGGCTTTCGCGCACGCCATGCGGCCACGCGGGGTGCGCTGGATGAAGCCCTGCTGCAGCAGATAGGGTTCGATCACGTCCTCGACCGCGTCCTTCGCCTCGGCGATGGCGGCGGCCAGGGTGTCCATGCCGACGGGCCCCCCGCCATAGTTCTCGATCAGGGCCTTCAGGAAGCGGCGGTCGTTGGCGTCCAGACCCGCCTCGTCGATCTCCAGCCGGGCCAGCGCTCGCGCCGCGACCAGTTTCGAGATGACCGTCGCGCCCTCGGCGGTGGCGAAGTCACGGACCCGGCGCAGCAACCGGCCGGCGACGCGCGGCGTGCCTCGCGCCCGGGATGCGATCTCCCGCGCGCCCTCCTCGTCGATCGGGGCGCCCATCTTGCGCGCGGCGCCGGTGATGACCCGTACAAGCTCCTCGGGGGTGTAGAACTCGAGCCGCAGCGGAATGCCGAACCGGTCCCTGAGCGGCGTGGCCAGCAGCCCGGCCCGCGTCGTCGCCCCCACCAGGGTGAAGGGCGCCAGATCGATCCGCACCGACCGGGCCGACGGGCCCTCGCCGATGATCAGGTCCAGCACATGGTCCTCCATCGCCGGATAAAGGATTTCCTCCACCGTCGGGGCCAGCCGGTGGATCTCGTCGATGAACAGGACGTCGCGCGGTTCGAGATTGGTCAGAATGGCGGCCAGATCCCCGGCCTTGGCCAGGATCGGCCCGCTGGTGGCCCGAAAACCCACGCCGAGCTCGCGCGCCACGATCTGGGCCAGGGTGGTCTTGCCCAGACCCGGCGGCCCGAACAGCAGCACATGGTCCAGCGCCTCGCCGCGGGCACGAGCCGCGTCGATGAAGATCTTCAGATTGCCCTTGGCCTGCTCCTGACCGACGAACTCGCCAAGGGTCTGGGGCCGCAGCGCCCGGTCATAGGCCTCGCCCGGCGCGGGTTCGGGAGAGATAATGCGGTCGTCGGTCACCGCCCCAGCTCCTGCAACCCGGCCCGGATAACGGCGGACAGATCAGCGTCCTCGCCCAGCCGGATCAAGGCCTGATCCACTGCCCGGCGCGCATTGACCTCGGCGATGCCCAGACCCAGCAGGGCCGAGACCGCCTCGCCGGTCACTGTAGGCGCGGGCGCCACGACCTCGGCGTGGACGCCGGGGCCCGAAGGGGTAAAGGAGACGTCCCCCAACGGCTTGCCCTTCAGTTCGGTGACGATCCGCAGAGCCAGCTTGGGCCCCACGCCGTTGGCCCGGCCCACCGCCGCCTTGTCGTCGCGCGCCACGGCGCCAGCCAGCTCGCCCGGCGGTAAAACATCCAGCACCGACAGCGCCGCCTTGGGCCCGACACCCTGGATCCCCGTCAGGGTCGTGAACGCCCGCCGTTCGTCCCGCGTCAGGAAGCCATACAGCCGGGGGCCGTTCTCCGCCGACCATGAACTCTCGATATGCAGCGTCGCTTCGTCTCCCGGCGCCGGCAGCCGCCCCAGCGTCCGCGCGCCACAGGCCACGACATAGCCGACCCCGGCGCAGTCGATCAGGCAATGGCCTTCCTCGACCTCGGCCAGCACCCCCCTCAGACGACCGATCATGCCGCGCCCCTCAGGCCGGGCGAAGCCGGATTCAACGCCTCGAGCAACGTCCGCTTCCTCAACTGCGCATGGGTGATCGCCACGGCCAGGGCGTCCGCCGCATCGGCCTTCACATCGCCCGCCGCCGGCAGCAGCCGCTTCACCATGAAGGCGATCTGGGCCTTGTCGGCATGACCGGCCCCAACCACCGCCTTCTTGATCAGGTTCGGCGAATATTCCGCCACCGACAGTCCGCAGCGGGCTGGCGCCAGCATGACCGCCGCCCGCGCGTGGCCCAGTTTCAGGGTCGAGACCGGATTCATATTGACGAAGACCTCCTCGATCGCGGCCTCGTCGCAGGCATGGGCGGCGCAGATTTCGCCGACCGCTTCTAGCAAATGCAGCAGCCGCTCGCTGAAGGGCGCCTTCTCGTCGGGCGCCACCACCCCGTGGGCGATCCAGCGCAGGCGCGAGCCCTCGGCCACGACCACGCCCCAGCCCGTGCGGCGCAGGCCAGGGTCCAGTCCGAGGATTCGCGTTCCGCCCATGTGAGTCGCTGCGTTCGTCATTCGTTCCTGTTTGCCTCAAACGAGGTTGACGAACAATGACCAGACCTCAGTCGTTCCGGGGATCCAGCGAATAGCGACAGACGCCCGGCTCGGCGCCGAGCACGGCCGCCAGTTTTTTCAGGTCGGCCTCGCCTCGGACCTTCAGCCGCCAACTGCGCCGGATCACGCCGCCGTCGTCGATTAGTTCGAACCGGTCCGGCCGCGCGCGGGCGTCGACGGCGTGAAGGGCCGCCTCGACCGCGGGCTCAGGCGAGACCGTGTCGCGCCGCCAGCACACCTCGGCGTCGATCACCGTCCCGCCGGGCAGTTTCGAACTGACCAGCCTCAGCACGACGAGGATGACGGCGGTCACCACCGTGCCCAGAACCCCCAGCCCGTACAGGCCGGCCCCGAACAGGATGCCGATCGCCGAGGTGATCCACAGCGAGGCCGCCGTGGTCAGTCCATGGATGGAGAAGCCGGTCCTGAAGATGACCCCGGCGCAAAGAAAGCCGATGCCGGTCAGGACCCCGTGCGCCATCCGCGTGGGATCGGTGACGATGTTCTCGTCGGGCAGGGCCTCGAAGGCCCAGGACCCTTGCGACATCGCCGCCTGCATCAACAGGGCCGAGGCCAGACAGACGAGGATATGGGTGCGAAACCCGGCCGCCCTTCCGCGCCACTCGCGCTCCAGCCCGATGACGCCGCCGGCGACCACGGCGCCCAGCACGGGGATGGCATAGGACTGGAACTCGAAAATGGGGCGCCTCCGTTCGCTGGCTGCGTCAACGACCGGGCGCGGCGGGGTGTTCCCGGAAGATCCCGCTGCCTATGCCAGTCTGAACAGGATGGTGAAACGGATTCGCCCCTCCGACGCGACGTCGTCGATCCGGGCCGGGTTCAACCGGGCGTCCTTCACCGAAGCGAGGGCGGCGGCCCCGAACCCCATCCCCGCCGGGTCCTCCTCGACACTGCATTCGTTGATCCGGCCGTCGGAAAGCACCTGGCAGGTCAGGACCACGCTCCCGGCTTCCACGCCCCCCCGTTGCGCCGCATGAGGGAACTCCGGGGACGGCCGCTGGAGCCACGAAGGGTTGGTGCGGATCAGGGCGTTCTGAACGTCGCTGGCCTTTTCCGGCGGCCGGGTCCCGGCCGGCCGGCCATGGACCGGGTACATGACGCCGGGCGTCAGAGTGAGGTTCTCCTGTTCCGGCGCTTCCGGGGACGATCCGGACTCCGGCATAACGGCCGCCATTCGCTGGAAGCTTCCAACGGCCAGCGCCACCATGGCCGCACAGGCCA
>Ga0247808_10001588_pt1 | contig 10956 bp, 19 predicted proteins | sample UWRJL089202R1_FD_179914 | JGI IMG/M metagenome (GOLD analysis project Ga0247808, IMG submission 179914) | Plant litter microbial communities from Arlington Agricultural Research Station in Wisconsin, United States - UWRJ-L089-202R-1 | ecosystem: Environmental > Terrestrial > Plant litter >... | reverse complement strand
GATGCTTTCAAAGCATACGATGCTGTACGAAGACCACGGAGCCAGCGAGTGGTGACTACAAGCAGGGAAGCTTCACATCTTTACGAATTGGAGAATGAAACCATCAAATACGACTTAGACAAAGCACGAGAAGAGCTGGAAGTCCGCTGTAAATGGATATGGGATGAAGATTTGAGCGCCCAGGTTAAGACTGCTCAGGATGCCATGAGCAAAAGCTATATAAACATGGTCTAAAACCTTGTACAATTTCAAAGCTTTAAGCGATCTGGAGGCACGAACATTTCTTTTGAAATTATAGATTAGTTAAGGAAGCAAGTCTTAGTCACAAAGCCCTGACTATAATAACAAATAGGCAGTAGGAAGCAATTATTGTGTCACCTCTAGCATATAGCACATGAGAAAAGCAAATTCTTAGGAAGTGTCATATTATGTCATATAATAACGCTTCTCTTACGTGTAGCCTTAAATTAATACTGTTATTTGAAATGTCACGTTCCCAAGTAGCTTTGGTCATTTTCTCCAAGAACAAAATTCTTGATGTGTTGAGCCACGACACCACCAGCTTCAATACAATGCCAATGTCCAATTCCGTCAAGAACCTCGATATGCTTCAGCGATTTGATCGTTGAATATGCTTGTAAGATTGCGTCGCACCCTTCTATGGAAGCTGTTTTATCATCCGAGCCAGCAATAAGCAATAGCGGTGCGGTGATAGATTCATAACGTGGTACCTGTGCAGTACTGATCACACGGCACAGTGACATGTAGCCTTTGGAGGAAGTCCTGAGAATCAAGTTGCGAATAAAAGCGTGATGCAGAGGAGTTGATAGTTTCCCCGTGGCGGCTGCCGGTATGGATGTAGCAAGGCCCTCTACACCATCTGTTGGGTGTTAGTTGTCAAAGACAATCTGGACAAACTCTCAGACGAGGCAGAACAATTCAAATATCTAGGATGGTGAAGTTACCTTGTTTCACAGCTTCAATTCTATTTACAAATATCTTCGACAGAGCATCACTGGGGTTTACAGGCCCTATCAATACAATGCCGCTCACCCTATTCCCATGCTCTATAGCAAAACAACTAGCCACAATACCCCCCATTGAATGACCAATAATTGTTATGTTGTTTTTGATATTTAGAGCGTCAAGCAAGGCCACTGTGTCTCCCACAATGCTTTCGATAGTCTGTTCGGCCTCACCAAGTTCCGAAAGACCTGAGCCGGCTATGTCAATCGCGATACAGCGTATGCTTGGAATCAGATAAGGGATCACTGGGAAGTAAAACGAGGAAGAAGAACCGAGGCCGTGAATAAGAACGACAGTTCCGAGAGTATTCTGAGTAGGTTCGTCAATGGTATAGTACAATGACCTGCCATTGATATGTTTGCTGGGCATTTTGGGGAAGAGTCAAGCGTGGAATTGAACCGGATTCTTGAAATTCTAAACTTTCGTGGTACTAAAGTGAAGGTGAAGATATGTCAACATTTGGTAGCTTGACCTCGGCGTGCCGGAAATTGTATATTGTGGAGTACTTACTCTGTGATGCGGGCGGCGGCCCCATGCATCCGCCATGTATCCACTCCATCCGCCCTTCCATTCCACAATTACGCAAAGCAAAAACGCGACCGGCATCACTGGTTCCATTACTCGGCAGTTGATGGTTATTATAATGATAGTGTTAGAGCTTGATGCACAAATTCACGTGTCTCTCTTTCTGGCTCACCGAAAAAAACCCCCGACTCCAACTTGTTATTTCTTGTGAGAGAAAGCGCTATGACATCTTCGTATCTATCAAAGTTACCACCAAACACTTTAGTCGAGGTAGGAATTGCAGAATACTTCCGAAGCTTCTACGAAATATCCGACACGCCAGACGCTCACGAAAGATATGTTGAATCCTTCACAAAAAGCGCAATAATGATCATGGCTTCAAAGATCAGCGAAGGTTATGATGGTAAGTTGCCAGAGCGATTCTCTTTCAGTATACACCGGCCCCCGTGATAAACTCCACCGAGCGTTCCCACTGGCAACAGCCATCTTTGATGGCTGGCGTTATTTCACTGCATCGCTTGTGAAAATATCAGTAACAAATTGCAATCAGATATTCTTGCCACCCGCAAAGCAATGTGGGACGCGGTGCTCTCGCGCGAACATCACATCGAGAAGATCTTTCCATTTGGCCCTAACGCAACCGAATTCATGATATATGGCACCGTGAAGTACAAACTTAAAAATGGGAAGATGGCTGAAGTACCATGGGGAGCGAGGGCTATAATGGCAAAGGAATCGAGTGTGTGGAAAATGGCATTCTATCAGGTATATTTGGTAAGAGCAAAGCATGTTTCTTGATTTGAATGCAGAGAGAATCAAATTAATTTCACTGTTAGGATACTGCGGCTGCGAAGAATGCGACATAGATAACATACACGTACATATCTACCTATATAACTACGGGGTTATCAGCATAGTACAACACCTGCTTGCAACGAGATGGTCAGTTCGTAGTCCAGTTAAATAGTTTATTGAAACCAATAGTTTAGAACTGCTGTGCTTTATATTCTTATGTCTTTATGGTACACGGGTAGAGGAGAAGCTGCAGGATGTGCCCGGGCATTAATCAGCAGAATCTTTAAAACATACTTGACTTCTGTATGTTGCCATTTATTTTTTCCATAGTCTATATTATTACAGCTACCTTTTGAAATCACCATCATTGGAGAAGTCCCAACTAGCTTTGTCTGTTCCGTTTGGTCTGCTTCCCCTGTGGAAGCCAATATCGATGCCCGAAATGTCCACAACAGGCTTGACAACGCGCACATCTGCACCATAGCCTTGTGAGTACCATGTTTCAAAATTTGAGTCTTGAAACAACTCCGGGTGGTCTTTTCTTAGCATGGCTAACGCAGACCTGGAGATATCGTCCACACTATGATTGTGGCGCATCGAGAGGAAAGCCGGGCTACATTTTGCCCGAAGCTGATCTTGGACTTCTTCGGAATACTGTCCAGCTTTGAATAAAAGAAGATCATACTGCAACAGTGATGCCTTCCCATGCCAGGAGCCCCCTTTTGTCGCACGATTGTAGAGGCCGGTGAGAGCCGCTATCGCACCTATACACCCAGTCCCATAATCAGAAATCGGGAAAGGTGGAACCGTAGGCTCCTCTAGACCCATAAATCGCCCCTGTGCCCACGCAAGTCCACTCACCTGAACTCATGTTAGTGGTGTGGTCCTGGCCGCATTGAATTTTCGTGACAAAGTGTTCTAAGAATGCGTGGAAACTTACACAATCTGCTATTTGCTGCCATCCAGGGCGGTTGGCCCATTCTCCAGTATATCCAAAACAGTTCTCGTTTACGTATACCATCCCTTTCCCTCGCTTTTCAGCAAACTTTGCCAAGGCCTCTGCGCCGTAACCCAGCTTATCCAATGCCCCCGGACGATATCCGTCTAGAACTATATCAACATCATTGAGCAGCTGCTCGAACACCTTTTTGCCTTGATCGCTTTTAAGGTCAATCTCCGTAGCGTGCTTACCCATGTTCCCATCAACTTGGAAGAAAGGAACGTCGCTCAGTCCAGGTCCAGTGACCTTCAGAACATCAGCGCCATATTCTGCTAAAATTCGACCAATTGTTGGGCCTGCAATGATTCGACATAGCTCAAGAACTTTAATACCTTGTAATAACGTGGAAGAGTTGGGTGAGGAGGGAGGTAGAGGTACTGGAGAGGTGACTGTTTCCAGCGAAGTGACTGTCCATGTGGGCGTATTGAAGGACGAGACTCCCTGTATATGTAATTAGCTAAGATGTAGAGAGGCGCCAGACACACGCAGGAAGTCTGAGCGCAGAATTGGTTCAGCATACGTGAGGAGTTTTCAAAAAGTCTTCATGCCGGAGCGCAGGAACACCAGCTTGCTTGTTGCGAGCGTTCATTTCCTCTAATTCCTCGATAGAAAATTTCTGAACAGCTGGTTCAATGACAGAGATGATCTTGCTGTGCTCGTTAAGATCTGGTCGAAAGCGCTCGAGACCTAACATGTTCAAAGTCGTACTTGCTTCAAGTGATCCATGTATATGGTAATATTCACCCGCGCGTTTAGTCTCGTATAAGTTGGCTGACATGCGTCTGTAAGGATCTGATTGCGCACGCAAGTAGTCGGTATCTTTCAGCTTCGCTTTGACGGCCGGATCCAACTTGCCCAGCCCATCAACGGTGGCCAGGTATGCTTGGAACAAGAAGTTTGTGGTCTTTTCGAGACTCACGCTCAGCACGCGCACTTGCTTACCATATTTCAGGTCAGCCAGCAGACACGCCAAACCTCCCTCTAATGCCTTCAAAGCTGCAGCTGTCTCAGTCTCTTTGAAGGGAATAGGGAAATAGACATGGTCATAATCCGATACAAATTTCACCTGAGCCGCTACGTCTGAGAGGCTCTCTGGTAAGCCCAAAAGCACAAGTTCAGTCTGCTGGCACAAGGACTGAAAAATACGCTGAGTTTCGAGGAGTGGCGAGTAGGTTGAGGACATGATGTTCGCGCTCAGAAGCATCAAGGGAGGATAGACAAATAAAAGGTAATAGGTCTCAAAGACTATACAATACAGACTACTGCTAAATCGATAAGTTGACCTACGAAGTTTAACACTTAAGTGTGCTCTAAAACCACCACTGTACAGGAGGTGCATAGACAGAGTCAGACTAACCTGGTCGCTAACAGAGATGCTCCGGGATTCGGCAAGCCGATACGCTGATCCCGGCGGGACGCCTGTGTATTTTTGGCGGATCGGAAGCGGGTCGGATCGGGTGCAGGCGGATGCAGGTTGGATGTACAGATGGGCTAATTTCCAAACAACCCCTCCGGAAGTCAATCCCTACTATTACTAACCTTACTAACACTATCAGTCATGTTGCTAAGCTTATGAAAGTCGTATCTGTGGTCCTCGTTTATGATCAGCATAAGGCGGTCCTCGACATATTGGTTCCAATACCCTTGCTTCTTCTGACCTCTTCTATACATTGCCCTTCTTCACCTTTGAAACTTTGCCTGATAAGTTGTCCTACCTTCTAGATCATCACTCTGCTAGAGTTTTCTTGAGCAATATGTCCCATCATCCAGCTATCCACCTCCAGGGTAACGATAACACTTCTGGCTACGATCCCCATTTCACACAGAATGTCATCAATGCTATTGGTCCAAAGGCTAGTCCACGTATTCGCGAGGTCATGTCTTCTTTGATTCAACATGTCCATGATTTTGCGAGGGAGAACAAGCTCACGGTTGAGGAGTGGATGGCTGGCGTGGATCTGCTCAATGCTGCAGGAAAGATGAGTGACGACAAAAGAAATGAAGGTCAGCTGGTATGCGATGTCCTGGGTCTGGAATCGTAAGTGTTGTGGGGCACATCTTCAAATTCCTCTTCTTTCTGTACTGTACTGAGAGATTGGTTAGACTCGTGGATGAAATCACTTTCAAACTCGCTGGGGAAGCCCATGACACAGCAACGGCAAGCGCTATCCTAGGACCCTTTTTCCGTCACGATGCGCCTGAACTTCCAAACGAATCGAGTATTGTACATGGTGTCGACGATGGAGAGATGACTTATATGTATGGCCATGTTAGGGACGCCAAAACCGGGTTACCCGTTACCAATGCCGTCGTCGACGTGTGGCAGGCTTCTACGAACGGTTTATATGAGCAGCAAGATGACAACCAAGTCGATTGCAACTTGCGGGGCAAGTTTAAAACAAATGAAAATGGACGCTACGCATTCTACTGCCTCCGACCAACGCCTTATCCCATCCCAAATGATGGTAAGTCAAACTCTTTGTTCATTGATAGAAATATCGCGAAGAAAGCTAACAACAATCTAGGACCTGGTGGCAAGATCTTGGAGCTGCTTGATCGACACCCAATGCGACCGGCGCACATTCATTTGATTGCCATTAAAGCAGGTTACAAACCCATAACAACACAGGTCTTCGATAGCAAGAGTCCGTATCTTGAGGACGACTCAGTATTCGCAGTGAAGAGCTCATTGGTAGTCGACTTTGTACCTCTGGAAGACAATGCACAGGCCAAGTTGCAATTAAAATATGATATTGCGCTGATACCTAACGAGAGTGGCTTGTAGTGTTTGTTCTAGCTAGGTTTCTATTCAATAAAATCAAGCGCTCAATAGTTTGCCGTTCATTGACTATTGTGTATGATGATTGTACAGTACATGTAAATACTAATCTGAAAATACGAGCTTCTCTAAACACCAAACGCTCTCAAATAGTGATATAACTTAGGGCGTTCAGCCTTCCAAGGTTCTCTAGAGTAGTGGCCAATACAGCAGCTAACCAATGTGGTGTCTGACTCCGTTGAACCATACACCTCCAATATTTTCGGAAATAAAGTCAGGTCCCCATAGTCCTTTGATCTGGTGTTATATAGCGAAATACTTGCATCTAAATACAGCATATAGTAAAATCTCGCATGCGAACATTGAGCCCACCAAAATTCCCCGACCCTGAATTACCGTACTGTAATACGCTTGAGATGACCGCCGTAGCGTAGATCCCCCGCACTCCTAGTGTTTAACATTTTAAACCCCCCATCCCCCAGCTCGCCTACCGTGCAACGACATCCCCAAGTATTTTACAGAGGTATTCGAGCTTTTTGCGGAGGACCAAGAGCTGCTGTATTCGCAACATCCTTAGGTCTCTCTGCATACATGTGGACACCGAAGAAGCGACAGCGCGTCACGCGTGCGTGCGATCTGTGTAAGAAGAAGAAGAAGCAGTGCAGTGGCACGCAGCCATGCGCCACGTGCCATAGCAAGTCTGCACCGTGCACCTTTTCCGCCCCGGACCAGCATCAACATCAATACCAACGACAGAACCAGAATCCCCATTCCCGCACCTCCCACGCATCTCATAAACACAGTGACGCCAATGCGATCGATAGCCTAGATCCCCTCCTCCATCACAAAGCCCCGCGCAGTAATGGCGAGAAGGTGAGCGGTGGTGTCGACAGCGGCCAACAACCACATGCCCCGCCTTCTCCTAAAGAATCTACCGGTGAGGATGTGACGCCGATACAGAACCGCGGTCGGTTGCTACAAGATGGCGAAGGACGGCTCGGTGAGCAATACCATTTGGCTATCGCCAATGTGCAATCATACTCGATGCATGAATTACAAGTATAGGCACATGCACGACCCATCACTAACACGCTGCCAGTGTATCTAGGCGACTCGGCGACCCTTTCTTTTCTCCAAACTATCCGAAGACTTGTCGAAAAGAGGCTGGGTTCTTCATCCTTTACGACTGATGCGAACCGCCATAAAATCCTGGAGGCTACGGTCGCAAGCCGCAACACCGTCCAACACAACTATGCATTGCCTGATCGAGAAACGGCTAGATGCATGGTAAATTCATTCTTCACAAATGTATGTCTCTTCGCGTGTGCTCAGGTGGTGCGTCGTCAATTAAACATCTATCCAGACGGCAGGGCTATGTGATATCTTCGACAGGCAATCGTTTGAAAGCATGGTTGCTGAGACATTTGAACACCCTCTAGATGCTGATCCGCAATGGCTATGTCAGCTCAACCTTGTCTTCGCCGTAGGCTTTCAGATGCGTAACGATCGGCCAATTGGCGATGACAATGCTAGCAGGATATTAGACAGACTCGAGCGTCCAGGAGTGAAGAGGGCGGAAAGATTCTATCTTGCTGCAAGACAAATCAGCGACCCGGCCGTTGATTTTGAAGCTGGCGGAATCGCAGTTTTGCAGTCACTTTTTCTGATAATCCTGTACATGCTTGCTTCTTCCAAAAGAAGCTCAGCGTGGGGATACTTAGGTGCGTTGGGGTAGTGCCACGTTAGGGTATTGTTATAAGTCGCTAATTATCGCTATAGGCATGGCTGTTAACCTCTCCTATGCCCTTGGTATCCATAAAGAAGAGACATTACCTGTATTTGAGTCACGGGAGCAAGATTTGAGGTTAGTAGTCTCACAATTTACTCTATTTCAGTGTCTTTTTAGCTAATTGCTTACTCTATTTTGTTAAGACGAAATCTTTGGCAGTCCCTTTATGTCATGGATTGCTTCCTGGCGACGAGTCTCGGTCGTCCTAATCACGTTAGCTGTGAGACAGCGTCAGAGCTATGCCCTACGCCATATCAAACCTCTAGCAGGTTCATATCTTCGGCACGGAGTGATTTATGCTTCGCAGTAAACGCCTCGAAGATTGTGGGCGAGATCTTGAGCCAAGTTTATCACAAAAGAAAGGCTTCTCGTTCTGTTGCATATCAACTCTCCCTTCGCTTTAGCGACTGGTTGCAGCAGCTCCCCCCGGATCTCCACTGGCGGGCTTTATCTTTCCAAAACCCTGACCCAGCTTTGACTCTGAAACGTCTACATATCAACCTAATCAGCTTCCATGGCATTATTATCCTTACACGTCCTTTCTTCCTTCACCAGATCGGTAAGCAAGATGCGGAGCTGGAGAGAGAATCAACATCGAGTAAGAACCATCATAAAGCATATGGCTCGCGCACGGAGAAGCAACATGCGGAAGAAACATTTAGCTTTGATCGCGCTTGTGTGCGTGCAGCATTACACTCTATTACAGCTGTAAATAACGCGTTTACTACGGACGCGCTACCGAGACGAAATCCCTTTGTCATGTATGTGAATCACCTTTTCAATTCCTTTTTCCTGTCAGAAATAACAATTTACAGCTACTGGCTATTCTCGGCTGCTCTTATTGTTCTTGCGAACCTATTTTCCCCAGTATATTGCGAAGCAGACAGCGAATCCGCTGTGCGTATGGCACTGAAGGTCATGCGCTTTTGTGGACAAACGGATCCCCAGGCTCGGCGTTACCAAAACATTCTTGAATCATTCTTTGAAGCTTTAAGAGATGCTGAAAACGCCAAGGATCAAGCTATCAATAAAACCCCTCAAACATCTGATATTTTTAGTATGTTTTTCGGAAACCAGCCGTTCGATATTGGCGGAAGTGATTTCACGGTACAAACTCAAAACCGTATGTCAGCAGCTTCCATGGCTCCAATGGCATGGACAGATGATCAAATTCCACCACCCAACACTATGAGCGGGCTCGGAAAGTCAAGTTTTATCTCTGGGATTAACGAGATGGCTGGGGAGCATTCATCATCGATAGATATCGCAAATGGTCAATGTAGTGATTCTGTTGATAATAACGACATTTGGTGGAGTGGGGGGCAAGACCTCTTCACAAATGCGGGTGAAATTCAAGTGCCACTATATGGGCTTATGGAGTCGCCATTATAAATTAGAAAACATAATATAAGATTAGTTAGAATTGAACAATTTGTTCACGAAGCAATTCTTTTTTAAACAAAAGCTATAGTACTAAACAAGGATGGTTCTTTTAGGTCACCCTAGCTTAATGTAGCGTATCTCGTTATTAGAGAAAGAATAGACCAAAAATAAAAAGTACTCAGTAAAACATAGCTCATAACTCATTTTCTAGCAAAAGAAGTTAGTAGCTAATAATAATAATAATAAACTAGATGGTTTTAAAGCCGCCTTTTATACTATATATATACCTTGCCAGAGCGGAGCAAGAGCACGAACCAGAGTATAGACCCATGGTAAGACAAGCATCAGAACTCTGCGTTCTGTCTTCTCATGATTTCTATTTAGCATATCACTCGCAAATCTTTTAATTTTTTTCTCATAAATTCGAAGGAACTCGAGGTATGCAGAAATATAAAATTTGACTAGAATGAGTTGATTAAGATGCTGTAAGCAACTATATAGTCTAACTCCTTTTGAATTTGTCCTGTTAACAACAGTCTAAGCCGACTTTTGTAGAAACTGTTTTCCAGTTCTAGGATAACCATTTGCCGTCGGGCTTCTTACATATCCTTTCCGATATTTTTTTCAGCTATAGCTAAATGAAGCTTCGACTCTAGTTTTCAGGCATTTAGGTATGACAAAAAGTATGCGTGGCAGCGGATCACCAAGTTGCGGTCAAACCTTTTGGAGCAAATTAGAGCTCGGATTAAGCATGTCCATTTTTCTCCACCATAGATAGCACTATAAGTAAGTCTTCCTTCGGACTACGTTTGCTCCACGACTAAAGTAGTCAAATCCCTGGGATCAACGTCTCTCACATCTTCGTTTACGATTACGAAATCTGCCATTTTGCCAACTTCCAGACCGCCTGTCTTCATGTCAAACCCAATTTGCTTGGCGGGTTAAATTGTCACTGCCTGAAGCGCATGTAGCAGGTTAATTCGTTCCTTGGGGCCCAAGATCTCCTTGGTCTTTTTCATCTCGCGCAAAATTGCTGTACGCACCATTTGTAGGGGAGTTACGTCCACAGTAGGGGTGTCGCTGTGAAGGGAGAAGATGAGATCAGTGGACAAATCGGAGAAGAGTGGATGGATAGTGGCGGCAAGCTTAGGACCCAGAACATAAAACAAAAAAGTCTCGCCCCAATAACTGGCATGGCACATTGTGTGGCTCACTCCTAGACCAAGTTTCGCCGCGCGCTGAGTCTTTGGGGTAAAATTAAATATTGATGAAAGGAGAGAGATATTTGTGGATAGATGCATACTTGTTTCTCACTTGCCATGGTGAAATGGTCCAGGCGATGCATGCCAATATGCTTGAAGCTTGAATTACCATTTCATGAAAGCCGAGGCCTTGTTCAATCCCTACATCGCGATCAGCGTGATTGACAATTGAGAAACTTTTCTTGAACCAAGGCTCAACCTGTGAGCGGAGATCCTCCATGGTACGGTGGTTGGGATTTCCAAATCGATTGGACTCTGTACGAATGTATGACTCTCTGACAAACTAAAAAAGAATCCTAAAGCTGGTCAATACAGATACTTCAAGATGAATTATCGTTCCCCTTTTGAAAACCTATACTAGCTATCCCTTAATCTAATGGAATCATGGATACTGTTA
>Ga0247808_10001587_pt1 | contig 10959 bp, 15 predicted proteins | sample UWRJL089202R1_FD_179914 | JGI IMG/M metagenome (GOLD analysis project Ga0247808, IMG submission 179914) | Plant litter microbial communities from Arlington Agricultural Research Station in Wisconsin, United States - UWRJ-L089-202R-1 | ecosystem: Environmental > Terrestrial > Plant litter >... | reverse complement strand
GAATCAAAAATAACGGTTCGGTTACTTGCAGACCAGCACACCGCCGACATCCTGCCGTTCTCCCGTGAGCGTGTGGCGGCGAGGGCATGAGCGTCATCCAGCACGGCGTTCGCTTCACCAGCGGCCGCGTATTCCAGCCGGCCGGTAGCAGCGCTGACCTCGCGCCCCTGGATGTGCTCGCCCACTTCCTCACCTGGCCGAGTAGCGAGCTCGTCGAGCGCGTCGACGGCGGAGACTGGACACCGACCTCACTCGACGTTGCGCGCCGAGCCGAGCATGAGCGCGTCGACGCCGTCCGGCCATGAAGGTCCGCGAGCTGCAGGAGCAGCTGACCGCGCACGCCGACGACGGGCGCGCTGCCGACGACGAGATCCTCGTGCGTGTCGGGAAGGAGTGGCGCCGGGTCGATTCGAGCTATTCCGACGGCACCTTCGTGCTCATCGCCGGCGGCGTCGCGCCGCACCCCACCCGCGACACGCGCTGAAAAGCGAAGACTATTCCCGCGACTCGCCGCCTCCAAAAGAGATAGTCACGAAAAACCCGACACACGTATTCAGATGCGCGCCGCATCAGCGAATCTGAGCACGCGTCAATCCGGCGTCATCTTCTGGGGGAACAATGAAAGACCGAGCACTCGTCCTGGTATCCGACCGCCACGCCCTTCTCGACGATTTCGAGAGCTACATCAACCGTCGCCTCGCGTCGACGTCGGTGAAGCTGCGCATGTTCTGGATCCGCAAGTTCGCAGCCGGGTACTCGCTGCTGCAGGCGACCGAGGATGACTTCCTGGACTACCTCGACAGCAACCCGAGCTGGAGCCCGTCGACCAAGCAGACGATCGTCTCCACATTCAAGGTCTTCTACCGCTGGGCACACCTCGCCGGCCACACCCCGACGAACCTCGCGATCGACCTGATGCGGATCAAGGTGCCGCGCACTCGAGCGCGCATCGCCACCGACCAGATCATCCTCGCCGGCATCGCCCGGGCCACCGTGCCGCAGCAGGCGATGCTGCGGCTCGGCAGCGAGTGCGGGCTGCGCGTGGCGGAGATCGCCGCTCTAGACCGTTCCTGCCGGCGTGGGAAGTGGCTGACCGTGATGGGCAAGGGCGGGCAGTCGCGCGCGATTTACCTGTCCCCCGAGGTCCACGACGTCTTGCTCGAGGTGGAGCAGACGTCGATGCGGTGGGGCTTCTACTTTCCCGGCCGCGCACGGCAGCCGATTGCTCCTTCGACGGTCTGGCGCCACATCCGCGCGCTGACGGGACTCAACACCCACGCGCTGCGCCACCGAGCCGGGACGACCGTCTATCGGAAGACCGGCAACGACCTCCGCGTCGCCCAGGAGTTCCTCGGGCATGCCTCGCCAGCGACCACCGCGATTTACGTGCACGTCGAGCAGGAGGATCTGATGCGCGCCGCCGAAGCGGCGCGGCTCCCTCGCGCTGCTTGAGCGTCGATGGAGGCAAGATGGTTGCATGAAGATCATCGGCGTTATCCGTTCCACGGCCACAGAAGAGATCTCCGTGGAGGCGGACGACTACCCGTCCGGCCGGGCCTCCCTCGAGGCGGAGATCCCCGCGGGCTTCGAGCTCATTGCGGTCCGCAAGGGATAGTCCGAGGCTTGTCGTAACCTGATTGCTGCATGGCCGGATGCTTCGTCACGATGAGGAGCACCCTATGGGTACGAGCAAGAGATACGCCGAGCACTACACCCGGCAGATGGACGAGAGCATTGGGCGCCGCATCATGGCGTCGGGCCCGCCGTGGTCGCTGGGCGACCATGAGCTCGCGCTCCAGACGCTGCCGCTCACCCGCCCTCCCAGGCCGGTGCCGGTCCGGGTGTGGGTGCGCTACCCGGACGGTCCGCTGCGCGTCGACGCGGAGGCGGTCGCGTGGACGGAGCGCGCGGTAGCGGTGCGGTGGCCTGCTGGCGACGAGCAGCACAAGGCGTGGGTGTGGGCATCCGCGGTGTCCGAGAACGACGAAAAAGCCCCACGCCGCCCGTGAGGGCGGCGTGGGGCTATGTTCGTGGTCGAGCTACTGGCAGCTCTCGCACTGCGCGTCGTCGTTTGGGTCGACGGGAACGATGTACTCGTCCTCGTCCTCGTCCTCGTCATCCATCAGACGCCGCGCAGGTCAGGCGACTCGTCCGCGGCAATGACTGCGGCGATTGTCTTCTCGCTCGGCTGGCCCATGCTGGTGATTGTCACCGTCGTGCCGGGCACCAAGGTGCCAGCGTCGAGGAGCGGGATGTTCGGCACGACGTAAACACCGATGGCGGTCAGCCCGGCGAGGGCCACCTGCAGCCATTCACTGGTGCTGACACCGCCGTCGAGGAACGACGATAACGCGACGAGCGCGGCGCCGAGGAGCGCGACTGCGAACTTCAGGTACGCAGCCGGTCCGCTGGGCAGGTTCGGCACCAGGTAGACGCCGAGGGCAGTGACGATGGCGATCGCCACGTTCGTGAGCTCGGCCGCGGTGAGCACGTCGTCGGCGAGGCCGGTGACGAGGATGCCGAGCGCGGCCGCAACGATCGCGAGGAGGGATTTCGTGTAGAGGATCATGCTGTACTCCTTCAGTTATGGGCGCAGCTCGTCGAGCTGCTGAGGGGTGATGGTGGGCCAGTCTTCGTCTCCGGCGGGGACTGGCAGGTTGAGCGCCGCCTGCTCAGCCGGGTTCAGGGCCGTGGTTCCGCCCCGCTTCACGCGCGCGACGTAGTCGCGGAACAGGGAGAGCATGGCGTCGAGCGCAGCACGGGCGGTGCTGAGCTTGAGGTAGTAGTCGTCCCGCTCTTTCTGCGCTTTCCGCGCCTCGTCCCACGCTTCGGCGACGGTGGGGATCTTGCCCTCGATCGCGCCGCGGCGACGGTTGTGGATCGCGAACAGGCCGACGACGACACCGCCGACGACAACTCCGATGACGGGGAGGAAAGGGCCGGTCGCCTCGGCGAACCGCTGCAGCTCATCGGGACTCACTATTTCGCTGCTTTCTTCTTGGGCTTCCGTGCCTTCCCTGCCTGCGCTGCGAGGTAGACGAAGCGGCAGGCAGGCAGGACTAGGCCGATGAGCAGTGCTGCTCCTACCGTCTGCCGGTCGATGTCGCCGGATACGAATCCGACGATGTTCACAGCGCCGGCGTAGGCGAGGTACAGCGACGACACAGCGAGCGACGCCCACCGTTCGATGTACTCCCACCTCTCAGCGATGGACGACACCGCGGCCACGATGGCGGCCGCGGTGAGCAGCGCGCCCCAGATCGTGGCGTACCCAGGCAGCGCCGTGAGATCGAACACCGGGATGCCAGCGCGGATCGAGATGATGCCGAGGTAGATGAACAGCAGATACGTGATGACCAGGGCGATCCGCAGGACGATGATCGGAGACCACGCCCACGTCTCGAACCGGGACGGGACTCGCTCGCGGATGGTCAACTGGCGAGCCTTGCCGCGAGCTTGTCGGCGACCTTCGTGGCGAGCAGGTCGTAGTCGACCGGGGCCGATCCACCACCGGGCGCCGCCGGAAGGGCGAGCACCTGATCGAGCTTCGCCACGACGGCCTGCGATGCTACGCGTGCAGCGTCGGCGTTCAGGTTCGCCCATGTCGCCACCTCGAGCGCCTTAGCCGAATCGCGGGCCGCGTCGGCGCTGCTTACTCGGGCAGCATCAGCATTCAGGTTGGCGTCCTTGGCGAAGTCGCGCGACTGAGTGGCGATCACCTTCGCCCCGTCCGCGTTGGTGTTTGCCCAGCCGGCGCGCTCAGCAGCCTGAGTCAGCAGAAGGTTCTGGTTCGCATCCAAGTCTTCGTCTCCTATCGGTGTGCCGCCGGCGCTTCCGGCGGGTGCTGTTGCGGTGTAGCTGATCTCTCCGTGCCACGGCTCGGTGTGAATTGTGAAGCTGATCCCGTACTTGGGGCCGTTCTCGTGCGCCCACTTCGACGCGCTGGTCTGGCTGGAGGCGATGCCGCTGCCGAAGTCGATGGCGTTGGGGTTGTTCACCTCGTCGTGGCGGGAGGTGTAGAGGATCGCCGCGAGTGCCGCCCATGGGCCGCCTCGCAGATACGCCTCGTAGAGCTGGCGCAGGTACTTCTGCCGAACCCGGGTGCGCGCGCCCTCGGTGATGATGAGCGGGTATCCGAAGCGCAGGTAGAACGCCAGCGCGAACGCGTAGAGGTTGACTAGGCACCGCGAGTCGATGCGCTGGCGCGCACGGAGCGATGGCGAGAAACCAGTGATGTAGTGGCGGTCCTCAATATCAGCGAGTGCCATGCGTCTCCTTGATGAAGTGCGAATGCCCCGCCGGGTGGCGGGGCTGAGTCGGATCGGCTCGCGATAGTCGGCCAATCACGTGATGGTGCAACAGCTCGCGGTCAGCTCGTCAGTAGATGCCGCGTAGGGTCGAACTAGTGACTTTGAAACGCACTGATCGTGTCCTGTGGGTAGACGCCGCTAAGGGACTCGCGATCTTCCTAGTCGTGCTGCTCCACTCCGTGCAGATCTCGCACGAAGCTGGGCAGGAGAATGCGGTCTGGCTCTACGCGTCCGAGATGCTGCAGACGATGCGCATGCCGCTGTTCTTCCTCGTGTCCGGGCTCTTCGCCCGGAAGTGGGCTACGAAGCCCTTGCGCGAGATCCTCCGATACAAGGTGTTCCTGTTCGCGTGGGTCTTCACCGTGTGGGTGCTCATCCGATTCGCCATCCTGTCGCTTGACCCGGCTGGCCGCAGCGTTGAATCCCGCAACTTCGGGATGCTGCTCGAGCAGTTCGTGAACCCCGTCGCCGGCTGGTTCGTCTACGTACTCGCGTTCTTCTTCCTCATCCTCAAGGCGACATCGGCCGTGCCGCGCCTGGTGCAGATAGCAGTCGCCGCGGCGGTGTCGATCGTCTGGTTCTCGTCGTTCGTCGACCTGCATAACTTCGTGTGGGACGGCATGGGCCGCTACTACGTGTTCTTCCTGGTGGGCTGCTACGGACGCGAGCTGATCTTCGCTTGGAACCGCGCCTCGAACGTCGTCACGCGGGCCGGCGTGCTCGCGCTGTGGGCAGCCGCATACGTGTCCGCGAACGGCCTCGGGATACTGGACGTGCCGGGGGTGGGCGCGGTGCTCGGCGTCTTCGGAGCAGCGAGCGGAATCGTCGTGGCCGAATTGCTCTCCGAGGCGCGCGTCTTCACCTACCTAGGGCAGCGCACGTTGCTCATCTACATGAGCCATCATCTCTGGCTGCAGGGCGCCGGCATCATCTTGGGCGTGCTCGCCATCCCCATCAACCCGATCGTCGCCGCCGTCCTGCCGCTGCTGCTGACCGCGTTCGCGTTGACCATCGCTCTGGCTGTAGGGATCGCGTCCCGGATCTTCCGCATCGGGTGGCTCTTCGATACGCCTCGCTGGCTACGAAGGCGATGGTCCGCAGTGCCCGACCGAGACGATGTGGAAACGTCTCGGCCGGGCCGCCTCCCGATGCACTGATCGATGTAGACACAGGATCGATCCGATGTGTACATTCGAGGGATGATTTCTTTTCGCCGCCGAGTTGGCGCTACCGTGCTCGCTCGCTGCGACTACTGTGGCACGCTCGTTCAAGCGCCGCGCTCTCGCGCAGGGTACGTCTGCGATGCCGGTGAGTGCCAGGAGCAGATGAATCACGAAATCGCCCTCGGCCTCTGAGCGAGCGCTACGCGCCGAACAGCGCGAGCAGCTTCGCCGCGAAGGCTTTCGCTGCGGCGAGGTTGCCGAGCACATTGAAGTGAAGGCCGTCGAACATCTGCGGCATCGCGTCTGGGTTTGACGACACCGGGCCGAGTTCCGTCTGCACGTCGGCGAGCGGCCACCCGTTCACCGCACACACGTACAGGAGCGCGTGCCGCAGGTAGGCGGTCTGCGCGTACTGCCCGCGGGTCGGCCCCGATGCGACTCCCGGGGTGCGGTAGGCGAACATGGGGAACAGGCCAAAGAGCGGCTTCGACCCGTCGGCGACGATCTTCTGCCCGATGCTGGTGACGTTCGCCTCGTACGCAGCCTGCGAGACGGCGCTGTTGGAGTCGTTCGTGCCGATCATCACCAGCACGTAGTCGTAGCCGGCGAAGCTGTTCGCGTTCGCGATCGCCAACGTCTGCGCTGCCTGGTCGCCGGAGTGGGCGAAGTTCGTAACGACGACGTCCAGAATTCCCGAGTACGCCCGCAGCGTGGCCGGGAGGAAGTCGAGGTAGTTCTGTGTGGCGGTGGCCCCGAACGTGTTGCTGTCGCCCAGCGCGGCGATGCGCAGCACCCGCCCCGACTTCGAGGTGAGGCCGGTGCGCTTGATCGGGTCCACAAACGCGGCGCCCGACTGCTGCGGGTACCCGGTCCCTGCGGACGCGAAGCCGATGTCGGCGACGTCGAGCGCTGTGTCGGCGACGTCGATCCGCAGGCCGTTGACGTAGAGCTCGAAGCGTCGGGCGGACACGGCCCGGATAGCGATCATCGGGTGCGACACACCCGACGGGCCGTACGCGACGTCCGGAAGGTCGATCGTCTTCTCGGTGACGGCCGCGGCCGCGCTCGTCTTCCGCTGGCGCAGCACCTTTTGCCGCAGCCCGCTGCCCGCGGGGGAGGAGTCGGGGAGCACCCAGAGCAGGTAGCTGCCGTCGCTCAGGTTCACCTGCGCGTACAGGTAGCCGAGCGCGGTGGAGGTGGGCTGGCTTGCCCGGATGCTCACCTCGTCGCCGACTGCGATGCCGCCGGTGTAGATGCCCTGGATGAGTGCGGTGTTCGGCGTTCCGGTGAAGGACGCTACGCGGGCGGTCGCGGAAATCGAGCCCGCCACTGAGGCGCCGAGTGCCTGCCCCGCGGCGCTGCTGTAGGCGCGCTTGCTCCATGTGGTGAAGTCGAGAGCCTGCACCGTGGACTTGTCGGGCGACACAACCAGCGGAAGCGACACGTCGGGGTTGAGCTTGCGCGCGTTCGCCGGCACGACGACCGTCGCGAGCACGTCACGCTGGTAGATCGTCACGTCGTTGCGGAGTGACCATCCGCGGGCGTTCACGAACGCGGTCGAGTTGAGCGAGATGATCACGCCCGGGTCGGTGCGCACGTTCGTGCCGCCCAGGTCGAACGCGGTGGTTCCTGCGAAGTAGTAGGTGGTGCTGGCTGCGCCCTTCTTTGCGGGGAAGTAGACCGTGCCCTTGGGCCCGGCGATGTCACGTGCTGCGATCCAGGCCGCGGTGTCGTCGGTTGCCCCGTCGCCCACAGCCCCGAACGCCATGACGCTCAGGTCTCGGGCGTAGAGCTTGTCAGCGGCGGTCTTGGTCTGGCTCGTGCCTGTCGGCGAAAGCGCTCCCGCGATCGTGGCATCCGAGGTTGCGCCGCCGTCGCCGGGGGCACCCCTCTCGCCCCGGGGGATGCCGAACTCCATCGAGCGGTGCGCTGGTGTGCCGCCCAGTGTCACGACAGGATCGGAGCCGGTAGGCAGCAGCACCGCCGTCGCGGTGTCGATGGTCCCGGTCGGGCCTTTGAGGTTGGTGCGTGGGACAAAGGTCATGTCAGATCCATTCGTTCAGGTTGCCGGTGGTCGTGTCGAGCCACCACATGCCGATGTCGGGCTCGATGCCCAGAGGAAGTGCGGGGTTGGCGGGGTCGGGCGGGCCGACCCAGAACTGGCTCAGGGCGACACCGTCGGTGTCCGTGATCGGCCCGCCGCCGAGAGGCGCGATGATGCCACTCATGAGGTCCATGCCGCGGTAGCCGCGGTCGTCGCCGAACGCGTTCGGGTCGCGCCACTCGATCCGCATCGAGTACCGCACGTTCGGTGTCGTGCTGATCGACGGCACCAGCTCGACCGACCCTGTACCGTCCGGGTTGATGACCGCCTCAACGCGACGGGTGACGAGGACGGCATCGCCGCTGAAGGCGGGCTGGTCGGGGGTGAACACCATCCGCGGGTTCAGCGCTGTGAGCGGCTGCATCCCGAAGTCAGCGAGGCGGAATGTGTACGTGGCCATGAGGCTCCTAGCTGATGGTGGGGTGGTAGATGGCTAGACGCCAGGGTTAGGCGGTGGGGTGACGGGGCCGCCGCCGTCCATCGCCTGGATGCGGAGGCTGAGCGAGACGATGTTGAGGCGGAGGGCAGAGTTCATATTGAGCAGCCCGTTGATCTTCCGCTCGTGGTCGTTGAGCGAGGACTGCTGCGAGCCGTTCACGCCCTCGACGCCGGCGAGCCGTCCCTCGGCGTTGCCCGCTCGGCTCTCGAGTCCGCCCGTGCGGTACTCGTGGTCGTTGAGCGACAACTGCTGGGTGGCGTTCTCCGCAATCAAGTTGCCGATGTGGGCCTCGGTGGGGAACGTCGACCGCTGCAGGTTGCCGGCCCCGTCGATGGTGAGGTTCGCGGCGCCCGCGTTGCCGTTCAGGTTCAGCAGGCGCACGCCGCCGGAGAAGATCGACTGGCCTTCCATGAGCAGGGAGCCGACGAGCTTCAGCGTGCCGGTGACGATCAGCCAGCCGGTGACCTTCTGCGACCCCTCGACGATGAGCGCCTCGTTGCCGACGATGCGGATGCGGCCCGTCGTGACCGAGGAGCTCGCGAGCGGGGCCGCCCGCTGGATGACCCGGTTCTCCTTCAGGATGCGCTCGAAATGGCCGCCGTCGCCGAGCCTGTTGATTCTCATCAGACCCCCACGAGCGGTTGCGTCTCGAACGAGACCTTGGCCGACATGTCGCCGGAGAACTGGATGATGCGCAGGTCGAGCACGCCGTCGGGAATCCACGCCTCGTCGAGGAAGTTGAGCGGGACCATCGTGCCGACGGGCATCGTTGCCAGGTTGTACCGCTTCGTCTCGAGCATCGACATGCCGATCTGAATCGTCGGGTGCTCGAGGGTGGCGCGGCCGGCCGTCGAGAGGGACGCGAGCACGCTCTGGTCGGACTCCGACTTGTGCGTCTCGACGATGTCCATCGCGGGGATGCTCGCGCCGGGCCCGGCACCCGAGCCGCCCACCTTCATGTCGACCTCGGAGCCAGCGCCGACGGAGAAGATGCCGGTGAGCTGGTCGGTGGCGTCTTCCTCGTAGGTCAGCTCGGTGAACCTCGGGATGGGGACAGTCATGTTGAACGGCTTCAAGCCCTTCACGATGTGCGGCTGGGCCGGGGTGGCGACGTCGAGCACCCACTCGAGGGTGCCGGCCGCCGACCAGCGTGGGATGAAGTCGATGTCGGGTCCGCCGTCGAGATCCTGAATGTCCTCGAACAGATCGAAGGTGGAACGCAGCAGGTAGTTCTCGTAGGTGACCGAGACGGGGCCGGCCTCGTTCACGTCCGGGTAGACGATCGGCAGCGAGTAGGTGTCGTACGGGCCGAGCAGCGACTGCTCCATGATCTTCCCGACGACGGCGCGCTGCGACTTCCCCTCGATGACCATGCGGCCGGGGATGCTCGCCGCCTCGTCCGACCAGTAGGACTTCACGCCGAAGGGGAACCGGCGCCGGAACAGCTCGCGCATGTCGACGTGGCTGATGGTGAACGACCACACCTTCCAGCGGTGCTTGCGCTTCGCGATCAGGCCGGCGTAGATCACCACCCCGGCTTCCTCGATCACGATGCTGCGCGCCCACGGGCGGGTGAGCGCCCGCCACTGGTCGCGCGTGCGCTTCCCGAACCCGAGACGGAAGGTGTGCTCGCCCGAGCCGCTGCCGCACAGCACCCGCCGGAACGAGCCGGCGGAAGGCTTGACCTCGACCTCCTTCGCCCCGGTGCGGGTATCGCAGATCCAGTAGCGGCGCATCAGACGACGACCTTTCTGAGCAGGGTGGTGAAGTCGCCACCGCCGGAGATGGTGTGCGCCCACGCGCCGCCGCCGGGGATCGCCCAGCTGTCGCCGCGGGTGATCCCGCCGTCGACGAACACGCCGCCGACGGTGAGCTCGCCAGTGCTCATGTCGTACTCGTGCGGTGCGCCCGGGACGACTGGGAGGGAGACGGTGAGCGCGCGGCCGCCCGGGCCCGCGATCGTGTATCCGGCCGGGCGGGTGCCGCCGATCCGGAAGAACGGCACCGACCCGGTGTTGCCACCATGGAATGCGGGGACGCCGTTGCCGAATGCCTCGGTGTCGCCGAACTTCCACGGCTTCGGCATCCAGAACGACATGCTGAAGTCGGCGAACGCCAGGCCGCCGAAGATGGGGAACTTCGCGCGCACGCACTGGGCGGGCGCCCATAGGGTCTCGCCGAGCTCCTTCGCCGCGAACGGGCGCGCCGCCGGCCCGCCGACCTGACCGGTGACACGGTCGCGCCATTGGCCCAGCTCGCCGAGCGACTTCCCGCGCCCATGGCCGGACACGGTCACCGTGCGCGACGAGAGCCCGACCGGCGCATCGAACGCGCCGTCTCCGCCTGCGACGTCGACCTCGTCGAACCGACCGTCGACACCGTCGTTCCATCCCTCGAATCTGGTGATGGTCAGACCGGAGTCGTACGATGCCGCGCCCAGCATGACGAGCCCGCCGAAACGGACCTCGAGTCCCTCGGTGATCACTTGCTTCTCCCCGCCAGCTCGCCGAGTTCGCGAGCGATGATCTTCGCCTGCGACTCGACGTCGGGGCCTGGTGGCAGGGCAATGGTCACGTCGATATACGTGTCACCGCCGCTCGTGGTTATCTGGGCCGTGCCGCCGTCCGGGTCGACGCCCATCCGGCGCATCGTCTCGAGGAGGATCGCCATGGAGCGCGGTGACCCGTCGTGAGGGATGAAGGATTCCGGCACGTCGCCGCGGTCGCCGACGACACGCCACGTGTTCGCGGGGACCACCTGCGCGACGGACTCCATGGGCGTGAGCCCGGGGATCCCGCCCTGCGCCATGAACTCCACGACGGCACCGGAGGCGAGCGTCATGCCGCCCTGTCCGCCGGGGCCCGTCGCGATGTGCAGCGACTTGTTGCCGGTCAGGGTGCGCAGCGCAGCCTGCAGGGTCATGATCTTGTCGTAGGCGCTGGC
>Ga0247808_10001583_pt1 | contig 10969 bp, 8 predicted proteins | sample UWRJL089202R1_FD_179914 | JGI IMG/M metagenome (GOLD analysis project Ga0247808, IMG submission 179914) | Plant litter microbial communities from Arlington Agricultural Research Station in Wisconsin, United States - UWRJ-L089-202R-1 | ecosystem: Environmental > Terrestrial > Plant litter >... | reverse complement strand
CTCAGAAAAGTTATACCGTTGACATTAAGACAAATAGCCAAAAGCCAACCGCCAGAAGCCGATTACTATTTGATTTCCAACAGTTCCACATCAAAAACCAATGTACTGTTTGGTCCAATTTCTTTGCTCACTTCCTGTTCACCATAAGCCAAATGTGGCGGAATCGTAAATCTGAATTTACTCCCAACCGACATCAATTGCAAACCTTCTGTCCAACCTTTGATGACTCTGTTCAATGGAAAAGAAGCTGGTTTTCCACGCTTTACAGAGCTGTCAAAAACTTTGCTGGTGATGGTTGTTCCGTGATAATGGCATTTCACCGTACTTTTCGCTGTAGGTTTTGGGCCTTCCGTTTCTACCAGGATTTCATATTGCAAACCACTTGGCAAAATCGTCACGCTTTCTCTTTTTCCATTTTCAACCATATAATCCTGGCCACTTCTCAGGTTTTTTTCAGCCAGTTCTTTTTTTCTTTTGAATAACAAATCCGCTACGCCCATTTCAATTTTTTTTCAAAGGTATTTATTATCCGCTAATTCATCAAAAATTCCAACTTATTTCCCTTAACTTTGATAGAATAAATTAAGATAAGACAATTGATCAGGAGCTTAATCCCGCTGTCCACTATATCTTTTTTATTTTTTTTCACGTTTTGTTTTCCAAATCAAGCGAAGCACCAAAAAAATAAAAAAGGATGCCGTTCCCATCGGGACTAGGGATTTCGTCTACAGATTCACGGTTTGTCATAAAAATAAATATTGGTCAAAAATTATTATCATCCAACGAAAATGTAAACAAATTGAATGAGAAATTTTACTGGATATATCTACAGGTCGCTCCGCTAGAGCTTTGCTTTGCCGACTTCTTTTTTTCTATTAACAGTGCGTCCCGATGGGACTAAATAGAGCTCCGATAGGAGCGACCTTGTCAACTGAAATAGTTATTTTTTTAATTAGAGCTCCGATAGGAGCGAACTGTTAATAGAAAATAAAAATAGTTTTGTTTAATTAAAGCTCCATAGGAGTGACCTGTCAACAGAAATAGTTATTTTTTATTTAGAGCTCCAGTAGGAGCGAAGTATTAATAGGAAATACAAATATTCGAATTTTAATTAAAGCTCCAGAGGAGCGATCTGTTAATTGTATTTGTATTTTTATCGAATAAAAATGATGAAAATTATATAGCTTCCGTCGTTATACCAAGATTTACTTTTTTGCTTCGCTGAGCGTAAGTGCCTTTGCGAACCTAAAATATTTAAAGAATGTCAAAAAAACCTTAGCGGACTTTGCGTTAAAATTTTACCTTAATAATTTCATTCAGATAATACATTATGAACAAAGAAATCGAAAACAAACTCATCCACAAAAATACCAAACCAACAAGTATGAGAATCCTGGTGTATGATTTTCTAAATTCCCAACAAGTCGCAACTTCCTTATCCGAAATTGAAAACCACTTCGAAAATGCCGACCGAACCACAATCTACCGAACCTTAAAAACCTTCGAAGAAAAAGGAATTGTCCACAGCATTCAGGAAAATACAACGACAAAGTACAAATTGTGCCACGACGATTGCGACGAAAAAACGCACAAAGACTGGCACCTGCATTTCTACTGCAAAATCTGCAAACAAACCACCTGCAAAGAAGACATCTCGTTCCCTGAAAGTATGAAAACCACTTTCCGAATCGATGAAATAAAACTTTTTGCCAAAGGCATTTGCGAAAATTGCCTCGAAAGTACATTCAATAATTAGAACATTCACTTTTGTCAGTCTGAGGCTCTCGAAGACTTACAATATTTATTTTGAGCCAATCGCTAATAGCCAATGAAGTTTGCAATAGCATTGCATTTGCATTACCACTACATTTGTTAAAAATTATTCGATATGGAAGAATGTTGCGGTACAAAACCCAAAAAAGAACACAACCACGAAGGTCACGACCACAGCGATCACGACCATTCACACAGCAGTTCCAAACTTGGATTAATTATAAGTTTGGTTATCTTTTTTTCCGGATTGATATTAGATTTTTGGATTAAAGCCGATTGGTTTATAAACAACGTTTGGCTGAGATTCAGCTGGTATTTTGTGTCTTATGTTTTGGTGGCTTTTTCTGTTTTCAAAGATGCGTTTCAGCTTGCCAAAAGTTTTGATTTCTTCAATGAATTTTCGTTGATGGGAATCGCTACAATCGGCGCTTTTGCCATTGGCGAATTTCCGGAAGGTGTTGCTGTAATGCTGTTTTACACGATTGGCGAAATGTTCCAGGAGTCCGCTGTGAACAAAGCCAAAAATAATATTAAAGCGTTGTTGGATGTTCGTCCAAAAGAAGCCACAGTTTTCCGAAACAATAAATGGGAAACAATTGCTCCGAATGAAGTTAAAGTCGGCGAAAAGATTCAAATTAAAGTTGGAGAAAAAGTGCCTTTGGACGGGATTTTAATATCTGAAAAAGGAAGTCTCGATACATCAGCTTTGACAGGCGAAAGTAAACCTTCATCCATCAAAAAATCAGATAACGTTCTCGCAGGAATGTTGAATCTCGACCAAGTGATTGAAGTTGAAACCACTAAATTATTTGAGAATAGTTCTATCGTCAGAATCTTAGAAATGGTTCAGGAAGCAAGTTCGAGAAAAGCTAAAACCGAATTGTTCATTAGAAAATTTGCGAAAGTTTATACGCCGATTGTTTTCGTCTTAGCTTTATTAATTACTTTCATTCCTTACTTTTTTGTCGATGATTATATTTTCAGAGATTGGCTTTACCGAGGTTTGGTTTTCCTTGTGATTTCTTGTCCTTGTGCTTTGGTAATTTCAATTCCATTAGGATATTTCGGTGGAATAGGAGCGGCTTCCCGAAACGGAATTCTCTTCAAAGGTTCTAATTTTCTTGATATAATTGCAAACGTCACAACAGTTGTGATGGACAAAACTGGAACTCTGACAAAAGGTGTTTTCAAGGTTCAAAAAGTCGTGACTAATGATATTCCTGAATCAGAATTTCTATCAATTTTATCATCGGTCGAAAGTCATTCAACACACCCAATTGCAAAAGCGATTTCGCAATTTCATCCATCAAACCAAGCGCCGGAATCTGTAGAAGAGATTTCTGGAAAAGGCATCAAAGCTGTCATCAATCAAAAGCAAGTTCTTGCCGGAAACACGCAATTGCTGAAAAGTTTCAATATCAATTATCCTTCAGAATTAGATCAAATTGTAGAGACAACGGTTGTTGTGGCGATTGATAATCAATATAAAGGTTACGTGCTGATTTCTGATGAAGTGAAAGAAGATGCAGATTTAGCAGTCAAACAACTTAAAAATGCAGGTGTCAAAACAATGATGTTGAGCGGCGATAAAGATGCATTGACTCAAAACATCGCTAAACAATTAGGAATAGATTCGGCTTTCGGTAGTTTACTTCCGGAAGGGAAAGTTGAGAAGTTAGAAAACCTCAAAAAAAAACCTAAAGAAATTGTCGCTTTCGTTGGCGACGGAATCAATGATGCGCCGGTTTTAGCCTTAAGTGATGTCGGAATTGCAATGGGTGGATTAGGTTCTGATGCAGCGATTGAAACTGCCGATGTCGTCATCCAAACCGACCAACCTTCAAAGATTTCTACCGCTATACAAATTGGAAAAGCTACCAAGAAAATCGTTTATCAGAATATAGGTTTGGCGTTCGCCGTTAAGATTATTGTGTTGATTTTAGGCGCCGGTGGATTGGCCAATATGTGGGAAGCGGTTTTCGCGGATGTTGGTGTGGCGTTACTTGCAATTCTCAATGCAGTGCGTATTCAGAATATGAAATTCTAAACTTAATCAACCACAAAAGTCACAGAATTCTTAAATATCTTATGTGACTTTTGTGGTTCAAAACTTCAGTCATTTTTAATTAATTCTGACGTGAATTTTAAAGTTTTTCAAATCTCTTTTCCGATAAGAAAATAATATTATCTTTATCAAAATCAAAATTATGAAGAGACTCGTATTTTTTTCTGCACTTTTATTGTCTCAATTCGGGACAGCTCAGGGATTTTTGAAGGCCAAAGGTCAGAAAATAGTGGATTCAAAAGGTGAGAATGTTTATCTGAAAGGTTTAGGATTGGGAGGTTGGATGCTCCAGGAAGGCTATATGTTGAAAACCGACGACTTCGCAGGACCTCAATTCAAAATCAAAGAAAAGATCGCAGAAGTTGCTGGTGAAGATGGGAAAAATGAATTCTACAAAGCCTATCTCAAAAACGGAATTACCAAAAAAGATATTGATTCCCTGGCAAAATGGGGATTCAATTCCATAAGACTTCCGATGCATTATGACCTTTATACTCTACCAATCGAAAAAGAAAAAGTTAAAGGAGAAAATACCTGGCTGGAGCAAGGTTTCAAAATGACCGATGATCTTTTGAAATGGTGTGAGGACAATAAAATATATTTGATATTAGACCTTCACGCAGCTCCCGGTGGACAAGGTAATGATGCCAATATTTCTGATAACGACAAATCAAAACCTAATCTTTGGGAAAGCGAGGAGAATCAGAAAAAAACAATTGCACTTTGGAAAAAATTAGCAGAACGCTACAAAGACAAAGAATGGATCGCGGGTTATGATATGATTAATGAGCCCAATTATGGCTTTACAGGAAAAAATCCAAATGGAACAAACGAAATGTCAAATGCGCCACTTTGGAAACTTCAGAAAGAGATTTCAGAAGCTATCAGAGAGGTTGATAAAAACCACATTATCATTCTTGAAGGAAACGGCTGGGGAAATAATTACAATGGTTTGCCAAAACTTTGGGACGACAATATGGTTCTCAGTTTTCACAAATATTGGACAACCAACGCACCAGAATCTATCCAAAATATTATAGATCTCAGACAAAAACTTAATGTTCCGGTTTGGTTGGGAGAAACGGGAGAAAACTCCAATGTTTGGTTTACAGAACTCAATCAATTATTATTAAAGAACAACATCGGTTATGCTTATTGGCCGATGAAGAAGATTGATAATATTGCCGGAGTAACCAATGTAAAAATAACTTCAGATTATCAAAAATTACTGAAGTACTGGAAGAATGGCGGACAAAAACCTACAAAGGAATTCGCTAAAAAAACCTTGATGAAGATTGCTGATAATTACAAAATGGAAAATGTTGAAGTCAAAAAAGATGTGATAGATGCAATGTTCCGACAAGTAAATGATGAAACTACAAAACCTTATAAAAGTAATACCGTCCCGGGAAGAATATTTGCAACAAACTATGACTTGGGAAGGTTTGGAAGTGCATACTCCGATAATGATTTCCAAAATGTTTGGGTGAGTTCGGGAGAACGTACAGAATGGAACTCCGGAAACAAAATGCGAAATGATGGCGTTGATATTTATCTTTGCAAAGACAAAATCACCAACAAATATTACGTCGGAAAAACCGAAAAAGGCGAGTGGCTGCAATATACATTGAAAAGTACTCAGGCAAGAAAATACAAACTCAGCATCAGATATAACAATGACTCAGCTCAGGATTCTGAATTAACCATTAAAACTGAAAATGGCGATGACCTTGGAAAAATAAAATTACCGCCAACAGGAAAAGGTATTTGGAAAACAGTTTCTGTTGATAATGTGAATATTAACAAAGGCGAAAACAAATTAAGATTGTATTTCGAAATAGGAAATGCCAACCTCAATTACTTCGAACTGAATTAAGAAACTGAAAATAAACTATTCAAAACATCTCATATTATCTGTGAGATGTTTTTTATTTTATTAATTTTATGCGTTTGGCTGATAAATTGCCTACAGCTTAAGGTTATACCTAATATTTTAAAACAACTGATACTATGATGAGATCGCTCTATCTGCTTTTATTCTCAATTTCCTTTTCAATGCTTTATTCGCAAAGCACACTTACTGTTACCAGATCTGACAATCAGAAGCCTATCAAAGGTGCTGTAGTCTCTTGTAATGGAAGAGTCTTGGGACGAACCAATGATAAAGGACTCGTTACCTTCAATACCAAATGTCCTAAGGTGGACGTAGAAATAGACAATTTTATCGGTGATGAAGTTGTTGTGGATAAAGTGATGGAGCTGGCACTCGACAGAGATAATATCAAAAGCAATCAGATCCAAGCCGTAATGCTTACCACTGCAAGTGATCCGCGCGCTTTGGCAATCATCGATCAAACTTTCCGAAGATTCAAAGACAATTCTCCGAATGCATTGGATTCTTATTCCTATAAATCTTATGAAAAAATGTCGTTTGATTTGGATGAAGACAGCATCAAGGATTATTCAAGATTTGTGGAGGCAAGGAAGGATTCACTTTCCAGAGCTACCAACCGATTGCTTCCTAAGAAGGAAAAAGACAAAAAAGATTCTATCGAAGGTGAGCAGATGATGTCTGTAGCAAAAGACAGCAAATTATTTTTGTGGGAACGCGCAATGGAATTTCTTTATTCCAAAAAGTATGGCGAAAAAGTAAATATCTTGGATAACAGGATTTCAGGTTTGAAAAATCCGGTTTACGAAATGCTTGCTTTAAGATCCAACAGAGACAAAATACCAAGGGAGATTCTGCCGGAGAACAGAAGCCTTTACAGATATTTCCTTACAGATTCCATCGAAATCGAAGGGCGAATGAATTACGTTATCAGATTCCGCCAGGTAGATTATAAAGTCCCAATTAATAGAAGAAAATACAACGGCTACCTTTACATAGACAAAGATTCCTACGCCATCAAAAAGATTGACAGCAACAGCAAAGTGAAGTCCGATGGAAACATCACCTCAGTTTGGGTTCCTATCAATGATAAATGGTTTCTAAAAACGGAGAACCTTAAAATAAAAATGGGTGTTTCGGAATTTGATACAGCACAGAAAAAGCCCAACGAAACAGCGGAAGAGAAAAAAGCAAGACTCGAAGGTGTGAAAAAGTTCGGGAACTATGCGTACTTGAAAGCCGATTATTTTGATTTCAAAACGCCTGTAGAATTAAAGCCTTCTCAGTTCAGCGGTTACACGATGAGTGTTGAGAATGCCGATGGAACTTTATTAAACCAATACAGAACAGACAGCCTTTCCGCAAGAGAAAAACTCACTTATGTGAAGATTGACAGTCTGGGTAAAAAATATACGTTGGACAGAAAAGTTCAGGTGCTTACAGCTTTGTTAAGGGCTAAATTTACCGTTGGAATGTTTGATATCAATCCATTACAAACCAGATACAACCGTTACGAAGGTCTTAGACTGGGCGCCGGTGTAAAGCTGAATGAAAAGTTCAACAAATACATTTCACCGGATGTTTATCTGGCTTATGGTTTCAAAGACCGTGGTTTCAAATATGGAGCAGGTTTGGATGTGAAAACTACTTTGAACAGAAACTCATTCTTTAGATTAGAATATTTCAATGATGTTGCCGCTTCCGGAAGATTCAGCCAGAATCTCTGGAGCGCAAAAATGACGATCAATAATAGTGGGATGACCATCCGTAATGACAAATATTACAAGTACGATGGTTTCAGATTTGGGTATCAGGTAGATCTTTCCAACTCTTTGACTTTGGATGTCTCCGGGAAAAAGCAGAACGAAGAATCCGGCTATCCGTATGAGTTTATGGGAATGTCCAGAAAGTTTGAGAATTTCAGTTCTTTGGCAACCCTCAAGTTCTCGCCCAACAGTAGAAACATTATGACGCCTTACGGTAAATATACCTACGAGCAGAATTTCCCGGAAGCATTTCTTAATTATGAGCAAGGTTACAAAAGCTTGGGCGGCGAGTTCAACTACAGCAGGTTTGATGCTTTGATCACACACCAGTTCCGCAGCTCCTGGGGTACAACTCTGGCTCGTGTTTACGGAGGCTATTATGTAGGAAAAGCACCTATGTGGCACCTTTTTGAAATGGGTGGTCTGGATGCCAATAGCGGTACCGGGATTTTGTCCAATTTCTCTTTGACCAGTTATTTGGGATTTGCGACAATGACCTCCGGGAAATACTTCAATGACAAATTTGCGGGCTATTACGTTTCACACAGAATCCCATGGTATTTTAAAAGTTTTGGTAAGAATACCTCCAGTTTCGATGTCATTGCAAGAGGGATTGTGGGTGATTTAAAAAACCCGGAATACCACAGCGTAGAGAATTTTTCACCGCTCAACCACCTTTATCAGGAGATCGGGTTTGAATATAATAACTTCCTGAGTTCAAGGTTCAATCTGGCATTTTTCTACAGAGTTGGTTATTACGCCACGAGCAACTTCAAGGATAATTTCGGAGTACAGTTCAAACTTAAATTGCTTGAGTTTTAATATTTAATTTTCATTAATTTTAAAATTTAAATAGCAGTAAATCAATGAATGACCTATTCAAACAACAGGTTTATGAGATCACGAGACTCATCCCCGAAGGACGCGTTTCCACTTACGGCGCAGTAGCAAAAGCTGTGGGTTATCCCAATCATTCGCGCCACGTTGGCAATGCGATGGGCGGCTGCCCTGCCGATGTTCCTGCTCACAGAGTCATCAGCAGTACTGGCAAATTATCCGTTCCTTCATTCAGGGAAAGGTTAGAAAAAGAAAATGTAACCGTTCAGGAAAACTGGAAGGTTAAAGATTTCAAAAAGCTCTTTTGGGATCCTTTGAAAGAGTTATAATAATTATATTATCCCTTAGTTTTAAAAAATTAAGGGATTTTTTTTGTCCCTTTCCAACTTTAAATACAATAAGATATTAGTAAAAAATAAGCCAAAAAACACCCTTTCGGAAGTCCGATGAATAGGATTTATGCAAGGGTACACTAATTCGTCTTGATGAGTTTTTAAATTCGTCAAGTTGATTTTACTGATTCATCAAGATGAAATTAGCAATTCGTCAAGATGAAATGGTAAAAAGACTTAAATGTTTTTTTTAATGATTAAAATAATTATTCAATTTGTTTTGTGGAATGATTATTTTTTTTATTTTTATCACGTTAAATTAAATTAATTTTAAAATAAAAACACAAACGGATGCCAATTAAATTTAGCCCAATTGCGCGCAAAAATCCAAGAGATTTAGATGCCGCTCCAAAATACTATGCACAAATAATCGGCGACGGCAAAACCACATTGTCCGATCTGGCCAAGCATGCAAGCACAATGTCTACCGTTTCTAAAGCAGATATCTTAGCAGTATTGGAAAGTACATTTTCCAAAATTGCTGAAGATTTGGCCGATGGCAAGATCGTCTATGTCGGAGAATATTTTACCCTGCAAGCCAGCGGATCCAGTGTTGGATCTGAAAAAGAAAAAGACGTCACTGCTGTCAGCATCAAAAGTGTGAAAGCAGTTTTCCGGCCGGGCAAAATGATCAAAGACGCTTTGAAACTGGCTACTTTTCAGAAGAAAGCGTAAACTCATTTAATTGTATTATAATTTCCCCATAGGTCAAGCAATTTTGGTTAGTTAGCTTTTACCATCATTTGTATATTGTTTTTTGTGAGATCTATGGGATTTCATGTTTATTAAAACTTTCTCGCAGACTAGGCTTAATTTGTTAATTGTTAGCATCATTTGTGTTTCTGCTGTACGGTGTGCGAGATTTATTATTAATATCCGTAAAATATGGAGAACGAAAAAGCCATCTCAATCGAGATGGCTTATTTATATTAGTACAATTGGATATTCCCAATTTTAAGACAAGATTATATTTATTTAAATGCCTCAATAGTTTTGTTGATAGCATCTACCTGCTGATGAATCGTCGGGCTGTTCGGGTTATTCTTCAGAACCTCCATCTTCTTGGCAAGTCCGTCTTTCAGCATTTGGACAATCATCATTTTCACTTGCGGATTATCCGGCATCTGAGACTTAGCCTGAACCAAAACTTTCGTCACTTTTTCAGTTGCTTTCAGATTGTCAGAACTCATAATCCAGTTGTAACCTTCCTCCGCAGTTTTCCCTAAAACAGGATCCTGAAATTTGATAAAAGGGTAGAAGGCAACGGTAGTTCCTATTGCCGGCATTTGTTTCTCAATCTTGTTTTTCACAATGACTGGAAGAAGTTTTGAGATCAAATCTTCTGAAGCATTGGTAAGGTCAATTTTGTCTGCCAAAGCCGCTACTTTTGAAGGGTCGAGATCAGCAATTCCTGCCAGCGATGCGCCTTTTACTGCATTGGAAACCGCATTGATTCCTTTCTCATAAAGTGGACTGTACTTTGTATTTTTAGTTTTCACTAAAGCCGAAATAGCTGCTGCCTGTACCAAAGTTTTCGGATCATTGGAAGCTAGTTTCTCTACTTCAGCAGTCAAAGCTTTCGCCTGATCAGCATTTGAAAGATCGATCTGTCCCAGAGCCTGTTCTCTGATTCTGAAGAATGGATCCTTTAGTGCTGCCGCCAGCAATTTGATAACCGCAGGATTCTTAGCATCCGCTTCTTTTACAGCAGATAAAGCTCTGTCTCTGCTGAGATATTCTTTAGAATTGGTGAATTGTAATAAGTTTTGTTCCGGTGTTTTAGTTTCTGTGATCTCTGAAAGCAAGATGCCATCAGCATTGATGTTGATCAGATCTGGTGTCTTAGAAGCATCAAATGTGAAAGTATTCTTCGCCTTCGCATCTACCCAAACGTTGTATCTTTTTGGTTTGCCATTATCATAAACATCAATGGCAAAAGGAAATTCGAAAGGTGTTTCCTGAGATTGACTGATCACGACAGTCACTTGTTTCTTGACAGGTTCATAAGTTGTAGTATAGCTCAGTTTAGGATTCCCGCTTCCGAAATACCATTGGTTAAAAAACCAGTTGAGATCTTTCCCGGACACTTTCTCAAAAGATAATCTTAGCTGATGCGCTTCTCCGTTCTGATATTCGTTGGTTTTAAGATAATCAGTCAATCCTGCAAAGAATGCATCATCGCCAAGATAATTTCTAAGCATATGTAGAATTCCGCCACCTTTGTTATAAGTAATCGCATCAAAAA
>Ga0247808_10001582_pt1 | contig 10971 bp, 13 predicted proteins | sample UWRJL089202R1_FD_179914 | JGI IMG/M metagenome (GOLD analysis project Ga0247808, IMG submission 179914) | Plant litter microbial communities from Arlington Agricultural Research Station in Wisconsin, United States - UWRJ-L089-202R-1 | ecosystem: Environmental > Terrestrial > Plant litter >... | reverse complement strand
CGTTGAATCCAAGCTCAGCCCTAAGGAGAAATACATGAAACTTTTTACTCTGAGGGAAGAGAACGGCGAGTACATCCAAGATGTCAAGGAAATGACTAGAGTTCCTGTAATTCTTAAGACCGATCTCACAAAGAGTCCTCCGTAAGTATTTCAATTCCGCGACATGGCTATATACTAACATGTTCAGATGTCTTACAATCCGCTCTATGAACCCTTACGCATTGTAAGATGATATCGCATATGGAAGTTGTCTGCCACTAGTAGAGTGGCTGTCTTTATTCCCCCAAAAGCCGCCAGCTTTTACCACAGATCGGGCAAGGTCACTAACTGGAAGTACCTGTGCATCTCGTTCATTGTACGATGTCTTATGCGCCGCGCTTAGAACCGCCATGCAGGGATAGTTTCTTTTGTTGTTGATGTCATTGATATGTTATAAACACTGGTGTCTTTACTCGCCACGCTCAGCTAACGAGACTGAGTCGACCACACTGCGATGCACAATAAAATTGGGGACTTCCGCAGCAAAATGTCAACGGTTGCTCACAGTGTAATTTCTTTGCTTTAGCGTTTGCATCTATAGTTCTTTAGCGCAATCACATATTCATGTTGCTGCAGATCGATACGATCTTACTTGTGACGAACGCTTTAAGGCATATATATAAGACGAGGTCACATTAATACATTATAGATATTTACTTACGTTCTCCTGCATGATGGCCACGGTAGAAAACCATCCCGGGTAGCTTTAATGCCGTCCGATGTGTTTGCCTTGGCTGTCACAAAGTTGGCATGAGGCATCAGATGGTCTTGGCCAATATGCAACAATTATCCGTGAACTGTGTTTGTGTCTCCAATCTTCGAGACGCAAACAGCCAGCTACTATACTAAATGTGGATTCCGATAAGTTTCCAGATGTAATAATTGCTCGCACTGTAATGATATTCTATTCCTAAGTGCTGAGGCTTCTGTTGGATTGGCAGTTTTCACTAGTAGGCTTAGCATCGCTTACCTTATTTTTCGTAGCTCTACACTTCGCCGTCCAACCACCGAGAAATTGTAAGCACTGCAACAAGGTGTCTCTTGATCTGTTCATCTTAATCTTCAATCGCCCGAACAGCTTAGGCAGGACGGCATCTCGTATCATGGCTTACGAGGCTTTTTATCTTTGCTCAGGATTGTTGCAGCTTGTGACATTCATCGTCGAGCCTGACGGTTACCACAGATTCCGTTTCTCTTGGCTGGTTACAGTTAGCCCCAATGTAGCGAGCATCCCCGGACATTGTTCGTACGGCGTCAAAATTATAAAATATATCTGGCTAGTCTCGAGGTATTGAGGTGGTGAGATGCCTCGGACGCCTGTCATAAAACATTGTTGATACACCAATATGCTAAGCGAAGCTTGGCCAGGGGTAACAGATGTCGTCCGAGCGCGGTCGACGCAAAAACCCCTGCGGACACTGGAACAAATCATCGGAATCGTCCTCGATCAATTTAAGCTTCTCTCTCATCCCAGTTGCTAGCGTGTTTCTTAAACATCAGACCGGGAGTTTAGAGGGTCCTTTCACTTGAGAGCTGGCTCACCATTGGCAGATACTCTTTCTTGACAAGGGACGGTACTTGATGACAGTAAACGACTTGGGTACGGGGCTCCTTTTATTCCACGTTCAGGGTAGATTGTTCAGCACTTTGGTTCTGCAACAAAACTGTGATCGACTTCGGTCGGGCCAGTCCCGAGCCGATGTATCTCTCACGTCTTACTGTGGTTAGCACAGCTGCTTGCCAAGTGGTAGGCCACCTGTTCTTCCATATGTAGCTGGCTTCCGCCGTGGTTGGTGATGGCCACCCACCTTCACGATTTCCTCATATACCCCGACCAAGCGCTGGTTTGCTTTCACGTTCCTCACTTCCACTCTTTTGGTCCTCCAACGTCTCTCGCTCCTTTTTGATTAATTTATATTTAATACTCTGGCAGTTGTAATAGCTCAGGCTGGTCTTGTTTTTACCTTCTTCATATCACAACATTCTAAATCATTCATCACTCTGGGAGTCGACTGAACAAAATACACAATCCGCATAACATCGATCATAAAATCTTTCTATCAACAACCAATTATCTCAGAAAGGATTAATCAATATGCCTAGCATTAAACAGCTCATTGGGGTGGTGGCTTTAGGACTTGTGTCGGTGGTTTCTGCGCTACCAGCGCAACCAAGATTGAGCGAACGATCATTGAAACACTTTGCGTTGGCAACACGTCAAAACCCAGCGACTGGTTTACCTGACGGATTGACTGATGTCGATGTTCTTCAATTGTAAGCTGTTTTAGTCTGAGTTATGATTCACAATTCTAATCTAGAACAGCGCTCTCACACTCGAGTATCTCGAGGCAACCTTTTATCAACAAGGTTTTGCAAAGTTCCCAGATACCGACTTCGCTGCATTGGGTCTTTCGCCAGAGAATGTTGCAAACTTGAAGAACATTGGGAAAACTGAGGATGCTCACGTATCTCTTCTTTTGTCTGCTATCGCTGCCACTGGTCAACAGCCAGTCGCACCTTGCCAGTACGACTTCAAGTTCACTGATGCAGCTGGAATGGTTGCCACTGCCGCCGTTCTTGAGCAAGTTGGTGTTTCTGCGTAAGTCCAAAGAGTCTCATTTCGTCGAGACCGAGCTAACAGCTTCTAGGTACCTTGGTGCTGCTCCGCTACTTAAATCACCTGCGATCCTCACCACAGCTGGCGAGATTCTTACAGTCGAAGCCCGTCACCAAACCTTCATTCGTGCTGCCTCAAATATCATCGCTATCCCATCGGCCTTAGATACACCTCTCGGTATCCGATCTGTCTTTTCTCTTGCCGCTCCCTTCATTACTTCTTGCCCGGATGGATCCAACCTCAAAATTACTCCATTCGCGGCCGTTACTGCGTCGGGTGATGCCAAAGCCGCCGCGCTCCCAGGCGGAAAGGTTCAGCTCAAGACTGCTGCCGCTGGCGGAACCTTCTGTGCCTTCACCAACGGTGGACAAGTAGGTGGAACCGCTTTCACCCCCTTCACCGATGGTGCGTGCACTACACCTCCTGGATTGGCCGGTGCCACTTACGTGCATATAACCTCTTCAAACCCACCAACTGGTGTCTTGACTGATGATATCACGGTTGCTGGACCAATGTTCATGGCCATCTCATAGATAGTTCAGTACAGGTAGAGAGCATCGGTGTGGTAGAAGTGTTGGGGTAGGTAATGGAGTGTATTTCATTGGTGTTTGGCAGGTAGCCAGGAGTACTGCAGATATGTGGTTTAGAAAAGGAGCGCCTTAGGCTCGATATATTAACTATTGTGTCCATATTACACTAAACTTTTCGATTCTCAATATGGTTCTGGTCAAAAAATTCTCCCTGTGATATCGATGTGTCTGGGTTTTGCGCCCGCCTCGAACGTTCATCTATGTACGGGAGTTGTATCAAATTGCCACAAGGAACTCTTCTGCTTTTGGCAGCCTCCTCGTAATTCGTAAGCTCCACAGTGATAGAGTCCTCTTAATTGATTAATAAGGGGGTCGAGACTAAGTGTGCAATGTGAGAATATACAAAAGCAGTTCTAAATGGTTTGGTTTCGTCTCCTTGACAGGTTTGATTTGACTGTCTCGTTGTCCGGCTTGACCGCCATGGTTTGCTAAGAAAGCCAATGCTTCTACCACTTAGGTGCGTCAGGGTCCGCCGTCTGTGATTTTTTTGAATACTGCAACACCTTCCCTTCCCAGCGCAGTCCCGACTCCTACAGCTGCCGCACCTACACTCTTCATTCTTTCATAACCTGATCTATCCTTCACACCACCAATACCAATAATTGAAATCCGTCTTACTTCTTCTTGCACACTTGCGTCTAGCAATTGTCGGATGGTTTTCACGTTCCCCAAAGCAAGTGGGTGTAGTGCGTCGCCTGCCATGCCTCCAATTCCGGTTCCATTTGCGCTGCCCAGCGCAGGGACTCCGGATTCGTTCATGACGAGACACCTTTTATCCGTTAGCATGTATGAAAAATATCATGGCATCTTGGATAAGTGAGAGTTTTCCTTGGTACTTCGGCTTCTTGAGTTCTTCAAGCAGTTTCGGGTGGTCAGACCCCCACCCAAGCGAAACTACTTTTTGAATTGAAATTGTGCCAGCTCTCATGTATCACACCATATGATACGATCGGACGAAACAGTTTTTGACAGTATGATCAGACAGTTCTCATCTCGATCATATCGAGATGCAAATTTCTGTACAGCTGATTTATACTTTTTCTTGCGCCATTTGAGAGTATCATAAAGTTGATCCAATAAGTATGGAACTGCTCTCCGATCTGTAGTGTCTCTGTCCAAAAGAAATACTACTTACCCTCCTAAAGTGTTCGTGGCTGTAACAAAGCTAATGGGACAACCGCCGACCATCTTAGTGCTGTCCTCCAGGCAACGTATCATAGCCAGAAATTGGCCATGATATGTATAGGGTGGAGTCTTAATGCCAACTTGTACATCCTTATGGTTACTGTGCAACTGCTTTGTCTTAGCTAAAACCATGATATATCTCATTAAAGCATCACGATCGTAAGCTGGCGGCGCTTTATCCGGTATGTTTGGGCATGATAAGTTCACCTCCATCAGTAATTCTAGACCTGATGCGGTATTTTCAGGCTGATTTTGCAACTCCATAAGATGAGCCAAACAGGCTCCAACTTGCGTTTCGTCTCCTGTGACGCTGACAATAAAGGGTTTATTTGGTCTTTGAGACAGCTGGCCAGTTCTTGACATCTCGGCTAGCATTTCACAATATTTGATAAATGACACCGGACTGTATCCTAGAGTATTGAGCGAAGAGCTCTCATCAAAATCAGGCACAACCTCGCCACGGCCTTCAGGATATAGAGTAGTATTTATTTGTGAATGACTGGTTCCGTATGTAGTCGAGAAAAACGTATATTGATGAGTGGATACATGTTGCTTGAATTCTTGCCATAAAGATGTCCGGATTGTCACGGCTCCAGTGTAAGGACAGTCGTAAACTATGACAAACATATTAACACAACGCAAATCCTGCGATATAGTCTACTATAGCTAATTCATCTACACTTGTAGCTACTAACACCCGATTTCAAGCTGCTTTTGGTTGTTTAAAACTGTATTTCAATTCCATATTGATACTCATGCTGGGTTCAATGTAGCACGTGGTTTGTCCACATCGGCAGAAATGAGATGTTGGATTAAAATCTTGTACTTAGCAGTCGGATACTTACGAGCTTTAAGGTCGGTGGCACTGGTTGCCCAAGGATTCGAAGAATTAAGGAGAGGCGGTGTGATTTGGAAAGAGGTTTTGCGATGGGAAGTTGTGGCTATATCCATGGTGTGAACTACCATAAACCGATATAGGATAGAAGAGACACTTGGATTAGGTCTGGTACTTGCTTGACATATTCAGAAGAGCGAACGCTATACCGAATAGAATACAAGGGATGGTACTATGAATGACTCTCCCGTGTACCGTAACAATATATATCAAATAAAGAACAGCCTTCTGTGTACCCGAAGCCAACCCCCACTGAAGCTATTCATTGGTCTTGGCATCTGACGAAATACTCTCTTATCACCACACCGTTAAAAATTAGCCAGAGTTCCAAATCATAAGCTCGAAATTCATATCCCATAAAGGAAGTCTTACTGCCGTTGTTTAATATAAGCCGCCTATATCTTTTATGAACCTAAAGCTACGAAGCTCCTTCCATGATGCAAAGACCCACAAGCCTGACTACCTGATGAATGCCAAGCATAACCCCACCACTCCACCTTTTCCCTAAGAGCAACTGACGTTGATATATATTTCAGACCACAAACTTCAACAACACTGAATCATAACAATTATGGCTCTTATCCAGCCTGTAAAGAGCTTCACATTAGCAAGCAAGATAAAGTTAAACGACAAACATCGCATGCCCCTTATCCACCTTGGTCTTTATCAAACATCTGGTCGCGAATGCTCCGAAGCTGTTACAGCCGCGCTAGAAGCTGGGTATGCTCTGTCCCCTTAAACTTTCATGAACTTTGAGTGACAATAAAGTATCTAGATATCGCGGTTTTGATAGTGCTGAATGGTACGGGAATGAGAAAGCAGCAGGCTCTGCAATTGTCCACTTTATCGATAATAATAAACTTGGGGTGGACAGGGAACATATCTGGTTTACAACGAAACTGAAGGAGAACTCAACTTATGATGAAACTCGACTAAGCATTAGAAGCTCGATACGGAAGAGTGGTCTTGGCTATTTAGACCTATATCTTCTCCATAGCCCATATGGAGGTGCAGAGAAAAGAGCAGAGTGTTGGCGGGCGATTGAGGATGCGATTGAGCAACGGGAGGTTAGGAGTGGTGGTGTTAGCAATTTTGGCTTGAAGCACATGAAAGAGCTAATAGCCTCTAATCCACGACATCTGCCTTCGGTCAACCAGATTGAGGTCCATCCTTTCAACACACGCCCAGAACTCGTAACTTATTGTAAAGAGTATGGGATAACAATTGAGGCATATGCGCCGCTAGCCAGAGGCTTACGGCTGAAAAATCCGACCATCGTGTCACTTTCAAAGCATTACGGTTGTACTCCGGCACAGTTGATGATCAGATGGAGCTTACAACATGGCTATGTTCCTCTTCCAAAGAGTGTAGGGAAGGAAAGAATAGTGAGCAATTCACAGGTTGGAACTTTTGAGATTAGTGAAACGGATATGGACGCCATGGATAGTCTTGATGAATACTTGGTCACGGATTGGGATCCCACCGATTGTGATTAGTCAATCACCTATTGGCCTATCAAAGTTCCGTAGGATGTGGCCGACGTATGAAACTCTGTAAGAACAAGTAGTATCTTTAATGAACACATTGTCTAAAGAATTCCTGCCTCTCCACCTCATTCTTATTTGCCTTCTCTAATAGCAAATATATTCCACATATCAGTAAGCAAATTAGGTTCATTAGATATAAGTGGTGTTAGTCATCCTCAAAAACTTGAAGGCGTTGATTTGGGGGCTGTAGGTTATCTGCTTGTAATTATCTCAATCTATAAGACCTAATACGACACACTGGGTACTTTGCGCTTTCAGGACAGTCATATTCCACAATTTATCCTTGTAATGAAAATCTCACTTAGAGAGTCATGCATAACATCTCATTCACTTAACGCACGCCAGTGATGTGTTGTAAATCATAAGCTTTTCATTCCCATATTCTATAAGTCTATATATCCTAAATCTGGGTGAATAATCCATTTAAAAAAAAAAGAAGGGCTAATCTCACTCAATTCTTAAGTAAGCTATCCTGGTGACCAACGTTTCCTGGTCTTAATCTTGTCCTCTATTTCTGTAGGCTTGCCTTCAGCGTTCGTGCTATCATTCCCAGATTATTTGCTATACATAGTTTCAGCTTCTCCAGTCGCACCCTTATCTGCGGCAGCAGTGTCGTTTGTCTTCTCTTCGTCAGTCTCTTCATTTCCTTTAGCGGCTGACGTGGCATTTCCTGATCCTGAGAGCTTGAGAGGCTCCTTAATCCACCCTTTACTCGCAGCTTTTGACAGTCCTTTATACCACGCTTTAGCAATCTTCGCGTGTCCCTTATCATTGGGATGTTTTCCGTCCTTTGATAGATCCTCGGGTTCCAATATTTTCCCCATATCTACCAAAGCAACATGAGCACCATTGTCAGCTCGCTGTTTGATTACAGGGATCAGTTTCTCATTGTATGTTGCGATATTCTTGGCAGCCTTCTCGTTGCTGGTGACGGTTGTGATTTGCGCTATCAAAATGGCAGCATCGGGAGCCTCTTTCACAAGATCATCTACCACTACCCCCATTCGCTCATGTGCGGTCTCTGAGCCAGGATTGTAAGCATCATTGGTTCCGACAAATACGAGAATGACGTTTGGGTGTTGTTTGATAGTGTCCTTGAAGAATCCGGGCATCTCCTTGATCGTGGCTCCAGGATGTCCTTCATTATGCTTGTTCGTCATGTTACCACTTTCCTGAGAGCCGATGTAGGTAACCTTGTTCTTTTCATTTTCGAGAAGTTTGAGGAGATCCAATCTCATGCCATTTCCTGTGCTACTACCATGTCCATGCATGATAGAAGCTTAGTTTACAAATTAGGAAAGATGTTGCAAAAAGACTAATTACTTACCTCCAAGTGGCATGATGCGAAGAGTTTTTTCCTTTATGTACTGAGTTTGATTATCTCCTTTTGGATTCTGAACTTCAGTCATATTTGACAACTCATTCAGTGGATTACCCAGCCCTTGGTGTTCTATAGCGAGCATTGGCCGTACATTTTCGACCGCCGGTGCTGCGAGTGCTGTACCGACTATAGTGCTGATACCTAAGATTAAATGGAAATGCATTGCTAGTTGAATGATATGCTAGTTGAATGATAGGAATCTTTTCAAAGCAAGTGATTGATATGCTAGTTGAATGATAGAAATCTTTTCAAAGCAAGTGATTGATAATTATGTTGAAAGTTATGACCAAAGTGTTTGAATTTAATATAAGATGAATATTTAATGAACAAGTTTTCAGGGGTTTTGAGCATCTATATACTATCTAATTCTGGTGACACGATTCATAAGACGTCCTTTCAGATTTCTTTTGAAGAGGCTGATACAGTGTATGACTGGAACTGAAGATGACTGGAGTGTAGGATTATTCTGACGAGTTTGTGCATTAAGCAACTGGCTTACTTCTAAAACTACAGATATGCATCTGCTTGGATTAATTCAACTATTAAAGAACAATGTTATGTAGGGGTATGTACTATATGCTGTCTCTTGACTGGCCTCGTCGCCAAGTCCTTCATCCCCTGCCACTTTTTCACGATAAGCGAGAACATCCGCGTGAGCAGATCCGTTCGTCGTAAGCAGACGAGCAGGTCGTGTAAATCTGTGATATTGTGGCTGTGATGGGGCTGATAACTTTCAACAAAATCCTCACAACTGCGTGTGGAATACAGGAAGAGCAGAGCTATTTCAACTCGTGACTGCGCGAGTATCATGGAAGGAGCGAATCCTCTTCCCTCATCAGTAGGAGGCAGAGGGAGGAAGAAGTGTTCCAGATAGGTGTCGGCTTTCTAGATCAAAACTAGGAAGGAAGAGTTATTGCGTATGGAAAGCATTACCTGGAGTCGTGTTTCAAGCTGTGCATGGCAAAGGCGTTGATGACTCCAGGTTTAAAGCACAAGATAAACAGAACACTGGGGGTCTATGGAATGATTTATTCATGGATTTTGATATAGATAATTCAAGGTCTTCCTTCTAGCGTAGATTGAAGTTATCAAAGGGCCCCTCATGAAGAGTTACGAAAAAGGGTATTGTAACATGGGGAATCTTAGGATGTCAATTTACTAATGTAAGACCATCAGATCTTTGCTATACACTCAATCAATTCAAGTAAGGGAAAATTTCAGCAGGTGCCATTACAGAATACGAGTCTCAAGTATACGCCACTGGGCTGTTGATAGACAGCGTCTTCTCCAAATGTTCATACATATATGCTGTCATCTGCAAAGCGTGGCCAACAAAAACTCATCTTCCAAAACTGCTTCAGGTCCAGGCTCATGGCAGTAATACATTATAGTGACTACAAGTGGTGCGAAATATGCTAACATAGGAGCCAATCGCAACAAGGGACGAAGGCTAATACGAAATTTGTTCCGAGAATTTGCGCCAGGTGTATTAAATATAGGATTGCTATCTACAGTATCAGTATTCCTCATCTACGAATAACTTTCCAATCTTGGTGTGTAGCTAGCTTCCCACCAGGCACTCAATTTCTGAATTCGTGGTATCTCCCAAAATCCGCAGTAAAGACATGCAACATCATAATTCCATACATTAATCATCTCATAACCTATCAATTCTTCCCAAATTCTACGTCAATGGTTAGCAGAGCTATGCTTAATCCAAAAAACTGCTACGATTCTGAAATATCGGGGTTTTGTTTGGTGCATCATTGGAAGAATCTCGATCCGGTGTATGTCGCGCCGACTCAAAATCATGGAAGTTCGATAATTTGATAGGATTTCGGAAAAATTGCGTGGCGGGTAGTGGACGAGGTAGGAATTGCATTTTATTAGCGGTATTTTGTAGCGGCGGTTGCCGGTCCCAGCAAAGTAGAGTCCTGCTGAGGAGTTTAGGAATCATTTCTGGCCTAGACCAAGTCCCACTGAACACAATAGGGTAATCTCCACTCTTCTCCCGTTCAACTTCCTCCTCGTACATCTGAATGACCTTCAACGCAAGGGGATGGATCCAAGGTTTGGCAGGGGGCCAGTAATGATACTTTCCTCGATGGTCATATCTCGATAGGTGAGTGGTCGCAGGAACATCACTAAGTTTGATCTCGTAACGACGGGCTTTTCCTTTGCTCCAGTGATCAACCTCGCTTTCTCTATGTAATCGGTCACCTTCGACAACAAAGAGTTTTTTCAGGTTCTTGAGACCTCGTACTAAATCACCAACCAAGCTTCGGCTACCTAAATTCCTTCCATATTCTGTGCCACACCAGCGAATATTCCCACAAGATACTGCTGATAGTGCAAGATTCTCAATGACTTGGTTGCCAGGGTGGCCACAGAAAGCTTTAACATCGAGGTGTAGCATAGCCTCACACCCAATATAGACGGTATCTATTGCAGGACGAATGAGAATAACATCTAGATTGGACTGTTCGGCGTTCTCGCATGAAAGGTGTATTGGCTTCATATGGAAAATATTCGTAAAGCCACGGCATAAGTCCAATATTGCCTCTCTTGGGCCAGGCGCGAAAAATCTGTGAGATTAGTTTTAGCAGCATTCAAATAATACGCTTGAGAAGAAAGGCATACTGTCTTGTATCTTCATTGAATATAACCTCAACAAAGGTGGGAAGGGCGCAATCCCAAATCATAATCTTCACCTCTGA
>Ga0247808_10001581_pt1 | contig 10977 bp, 9 predicted proteins | sample UWRJL089202R1_FD_179914 | JGI IMG/M metagenome (GOLD analysis project Ga0247808, IMG submission 179914) | Plant litter microbial communities from Arlington Agricultural Research Station in Wisconsin, United States - UWRJ-L089-202R-1 | ecosystem: Environmental > Terrestrial > Plant litter >... | reverse complement strand
GGGCGACAAGGCGGGCGTGTTTGATCATGGCCGTCCGAACAAACTGGTCAACGATTACAGCGCCGATGCGACCCTGCGTTCCATCGAAGACAGCCTCAAGCGCTTGCAGACTGACCGTCTGGACATCGTCTGGATTCATGACATCGCTCAGGATTTCTACCGCGATGAGTGGCTGGAGTATTTCAACGCCGCGCGCAAAGGCGCTTTCCGGGTGCTGACGCGACTGCGCGAAGAAGGCGTGATCGGCGCCTGGGGCCTGGGCGTCAACCGCGTCGAGCCGTGTGAACTGACCCTGGATCTGGAAGAAGCCCAGCCGGACGGTTTCCTGCTGGCCGGTCGTTACACCTTGCTGGACCACGACCGCGCGCTGCAACGCCTGATGACTTCGGCCCACGCGCAGAACGTCGACATCGTGGTCGGCGGCCCTTACAGTTCGGGCATCCTGGCGGGCGGTGAGCATTTCGAATACCAGAAAGCCTCGCCGCAGATCATTGCCAAAGTCGCAGCGATCAAGTCGATTGCCCAGCGTTTCAACGTCGACATCAAGGCCGCTGCGCTACAGTTCTCTCTGGCCAATCCCGCTGTGGCGGCGGTCATCCCTGGCTCCAGCCGTCCCGGCCGTATCGAGCAGGATGTGGCGGCGTTGACCCAGCACATTCCGGTCGAGTTCTGGCAGGCGCTGGTTAAAGACGGCCTGATTTCACCTTTGGCACCGCTGCCCACAGCCATCGCCTGAATTCAATTCAAAGAGAGATCAAACATGAAAATCGATTTGAGCGGCAAACTCGCCATCGTCAGTGGCTCCACCGCAGGCATTGGCCTGGGCGTTGGCAAGGCGCTGGCTTCCTGCGGCGCGACCGTGGTGATCGTCGGTCGCGCAGCGGCCAAAGTGGATGAAGCGATTGCAGCGATCAAACGCGAGGTGCCCGACGCACAGCTGCGCGGCTGCGTGGCGGATCTGGGCACGGCTGAAGGCGCACAGCGCTTGTTCGAGGCCGAGCCGACCGCCGACATTCTGGTCAACAACCTGGGCGTGTTCAACGAAGTGGATTTCTTCGACACGCCGGACGAAGAGTGGGAACGCTTTTATCAGGTCAATGTGATTTCCGGCGTGCGCCTGTCGCGGCATTACGTGAACGACATGGTGGCGCGCAAATGGGGGCGGGTGATCTTTGTTTCGTCCGAATCGGGCATTGCGATTCCGGCCAACATGATCAATTACGGCACCACCAAGGCCGCGAATCTGGCGGTTTCCCATGGTTTGGCCAAGCGCCTGGCTGGCACCGGCGTGACCGTCAACGCCATCTTGCCGGGGCCGACCTTTACCGATGGCGTTGAAGAGATGCTCAAGGACGCTGTCGCCCAATCAGGCCGCAGCATTCGGGACGAGGCGGACCATTTTGTGCGCAGCGCGCGTCCGTCCTCGATTATTCAACGTGTGGCAGAAGTGGATGAAGTCGCCAATCTGGTGGCGTATCTTGCTTCTCCCTTGTCATCGGCGACTACCGGTGCCGCATTGCGCGTCGACGGCGGCGTCGTGGACAGCATGGCGATCTGATCGGCCTGCTACTGACATCTATTCTGGAGAGTTTTTCATGGCAACAGCATCAGCATCCCTGCGCATTCCGGTTGCAGCTGACACCGTTTGGCAATTGGTTGGCGGGTTTCTTTCCCTGCCGGACTGGCTGCCGTTCATCGCCAGCAGCGAGCCTGCCGAAGGCGGACGTCTGCGCAAACTGACCACTGACGACGGCGCGATTATCATCGAACGCCTGCAAACCTACGACAATCAGGCGCGCACCTACAGCTACTCGATCACCGAAGGGCCGTTTCCGGTCACTGATTACCTCGCTACGCTAAAAGTCGAGGCAGTTGGCGACAGCGAAACGCAGGTGACCTGGTCCGGCAGCTTCACGCCCAATGGCATTTCCGATACCGAGGCCCACGAGTTGTTTCAGGGGGTTTATGAAGGCGGCCTGGAAGCCTTGAAAGGCAATTTCTAAGCCTTGAACAAACGCTCATCCAGCATGAAGTCCAGCTCCCGCGCCTCGGCCACCATGGCTTGATACGCCGGATGCTGGACGTTCAGCAGGTAATTGGACTCGCGGGGGATGATCACGCTGGGCACGGCCAACGCCAGGCTTTGCCCGGATTCCAGCCAGACATCGCCAAAGCTGGCGGTCGAGGGTGGGGCGGGCTCGTCGCGCCAGTCGCTGGGCAGGATGTCTGGCCCGGCGTTGAGAATGTGTTGTTCGGGAAGCTTGAGTTCGAGCATGGCGTAATGCTGAATGACCGAAGAGTTGCCCAGGTGCACCAGCACCTCAAGCAGCGCCAGGGATTCACTGCCGGCGCAATACACGCAGGCTTTGCCTTTGCTGTTCCAGCGTCCGCCATAGAGTCTGGCCCCTTCGCCATCGAAGGCCTGGGCCAGCCATTTGCGTTTGACCAGGCGATAAAGACTGATCAAGCCACGACCCCATGTTCAAGACGACCGATCAGGTCCAGCACGGCCTGGGCTTCGGCTGAAGTGGCGAGCATTTCCAGCGGACGATGATTGCCGAGCCCGCGCACCGGTTCGACGAGCCAGCGCCGCGTGGCGTTGGTATCGCCTTCGAACAGATCCAGCGCCGCCTTGTAGACCGCCGCCAGACGAAACAGACGATCGCTTTCCTCGGCATTGAATTGCCGCACTTTCAGACGTCGCTGCAAGGTGGCGGGCGCAATCCCTAAATGGATGGCCAATGTCGAGCGGTTAAGGTCGGTGTACTGCGCCAGGCGTTCGAATACCTCGTAAGGCAAGCCTTTGCGCAGCGCGGCATACAACTGAGTGCCCCGAGGCGGGACACCCAATTGCTGCCAGAAGCCCGAGGCCTGGTCTGGAGCAGGTTGATAATTGCGGATGGCGATGGACATTGGCGGGTCCTTTTGATCGTTTGATATCTAGATACTATATCAAATGATGTTAAAGGTGCATGCGCTTTATCGCCTCTCGAAAATCTAACGGCAAGGGCCGCAGAAGCTCGATGTTGCCGAGTGATTGAATGGCGACTCTCCGGTGTTCGCCACACGGATTTCAGCGGAGGTGCGGTAGCCGCCGTCGGCCACCCGGTTTGCGCCGACGTGATCAGCGCCATCCGATGCGACGCGGTTTGCGCCGACGTGATCAGCGCCATCCGATGCGACGCGGTTTGCGCCCACATGATCGGCGCCGTCCGAGGCCAGTTTGTCCAGGGTTTGACGCTCATCGGCTGGCTGTGCGCCGGATGCCGTTTCACGAGCAGCCTGATGGCTTTGAACACTGGCCGCAGCCGGTGAATCGGTTCCTTCTACAGCCCAACTCGTGACTGCAAAAGCGCCACAGGCTGTAGACGCGACCATGCTAAAAAACAAAGGCAGTAGTTTCATCATTGTTCTCCGGTAGACAGATAAATATCCAGGGCGACTGGTCACTTTCATACACAAAGTGTCTTCTTCCCTTTGGCCTATATTCGCCTGTAATACCGGCCAACACTCTAGTGCTGTGGTGTAGTCAACTCATACGTTGGTGCTAATACAGCGGCTGTTAGTCTTTGCTTCACTCAATGCTCACTGTCAGTACATAGTTTTGTTTGTTGTTGGTCTGCCGGCTGACGGTGATGCTGCCGCTGCCGACTTCCAGTTTTGCGGGCCTGCCTTTCATGATGGATTCGACGATTGAAGGCGGCGTCGATAAGCCTAATGTTCTAATGGATAAACGTTTAGCGGCCTTGACCAGTTCGCGCTTGGCAGCCTCTTCCTCAGAAGGCACATTTACCGAAAGAAGTAGCTGGACCCGAGACGGAACTCCCTGGGTGCCATTGGCCGAGTAGGAAATCCGGTTCGGGTCAGAGGTGCCCGATGATGCGGGCCGAGCCGCGCCGACGCAGCCTTCCTGGCCGTCCGCGTGTACCGCCCACTCGCCGGTGCGCAGCTGGGTATCGTTGAGAAGCGTACAGATCTGAGGTGGTGATTTAATCTTGAGTTCGGCGAGACATCCCAAAGAAAACGATATTGCCATGACTGCAAGTGCCAAGCGTCGCATGAAGCTGTCCTTCTGTTGATTCAGATTATTTGATAGTCGTAGGCGTATGGATGGCTGATAAAACAGTGGGGCCATAGTAAGTGTGATCGATCGAACGGGCGTGCCTGATAAAGTACATAAACGTCGTACTTAAGGTTGGTTTGGCTATACCTTGGTGTTAGAAGTCTGTCCGCAGGCAACCCATAGAGTGCTCATATTAGCTGATATTCTACAGGTGCTTTATCAAGTCTCCGTGTTCTAGCCGATGCCCTTAGCCCCTGCCTATATATGAGAATCAAGACATGCAGCCCTGGAAATATTCCGACAGTTTAGCGAGTTATACTCAGGAATCCGCTGTTTCAAAAGTTCAGTGGATACTCTGGGGGCCGATTGCGGTTACATTGTTCTATCCATTCCTGCTGGATGCTTTTCATTATCTGGTCACTGATGATCAAGGGCATCGTGCATCACTGACCCTCGCCACAGCCGTACTTGCCGCTCTGCTATTGCTGGGGGTTTTTGCCGTGCCTGCCATGGGCCTGGCGCTTGCGTGCAAGAAGAGCCGGGCACCTTACGATGACGTCACCACCACCCGCGCACGCCGACTGGCCTTGATGATTGTCGCGGCGCCGACGCTTTACTGCTTTATCGGTGTCAACTCCATCATGCTGGGCAGCCCGGTTTCGGATCAGTCGATCTGGGTCGCGGGCTGGCTGTTGCTGGGTTGCGTGCTGACATTCGCGCGCAAAGCGCCGCTGCCCCAAGTCAAAAGATCCATGCGGGATCTGGCCTGGCTGCGGGTGGCGCATGGCGTGGCAGGGGTCATTGTTCTGCTGTTCGTGACCTTCCACCTGTTCAATCACTTGTTTGGGCTGATCAGCCCTGAAGCTCATACGGCGGTCATGGAAGTCGGGCGGCAGGTTTATCGCGCCCCGTTTGTCGAGCCGGTGCTGGTGGTCGCATTATTGTTTCAAGTGTTCAGTGGCCTGCGTCTGGCCTGGAGCTGGAGTGCCCACTCGGTGGATGCCTATCGAATTGTGCAGATCTGTTCGGGGGTGTTTTTAGCCGTGTTCATCCTCGGGCACCTCAATGCCGTGTTCATCTTTGCGCGGACTTACGCCGGCATTGAAACAGGATGGGCCTTTGCTTCAGGTGATCCGGTCGGGATGCTTCACGATCCCTGGAGCATTCGGCTGTTGCCGCACTACGCCATCGGCGTGTTTTTTGTGCTGACGCATCTTGTGTCGGGGTTGCGGGTCGTATTGCTCGCCCATGGCGCCCCGCGCTTACGGGTCAACAACTTATGGTGGGCGGGCGCAGGGGCAAGTGCGCTGGTGTCACTGCTGATCATGTTGGGCATGACCGGAACCCGTCTGGGGTGACAAAACCCGGCGCGAATGACTCGCCGGGTCTGTTTTCTGCTCGCCCGGTTTACGCTACCAGGCTTTGGTCCTGAACCAGCGGTACGCCGCTCTGGATTATTTCGACGATGCCAGGCGAGCCGACTGAAGCGGGTTTGGCGGTTTGGGCGTAGGCGCCCAGTTGCCCGCTGACTGCACCTACGTAATGCGGATTGCTGGTCGAGACGCCGTCCCACATGGCCGATGCGGTGGCGGTACTGCCATAGGCCGCGCCAGCATGCTGGTCGTTGGTGAAGGTCTTGGTCGCCAGCGCCTGGGCTACCAGAGTGCCGTCGCTTGCGGTGATGGTGGCTGCGCCGTAGTTCAGCGACGTCGCGACGTTGCCATTGCTGTCAAACAGGATCACGGCGTCTTTTTTACCCAACCCTGGACCATCGATGCTGATCAGATTGCTGGTGTCGCTCAAGCCCCATACGCTTTTGAAGACGCTCAACTTGTCCGCTGTGATCGAGGCAACCACCAGGCTTTTGCCGGCGGCCAGGGTCAGGCTCGACGGCAGGCTGGTTGCCCCGAGAAAAGTGCCGGCCTCGTCGTTCATCTTCCAGCCACTCAGGTCAATGGTGGTGGAGCCGTAGTTGTAGATCTCGAAAAAATCGCCACCTTCGGCATTGGAGTTGACCTCGGTGATCAGCAAGTCGTAGTGCGGTAATGCGCCGGTGGTGAAACTGATGGTTTTGCTCGCCAGGGCGTTGCCCGAGTGGTCGGTAATCGCGTCGGTGCTGATCACCAGTTTGTAATCGGTGGTGGCGTGCAGCTTGCTGGTGGGCTGCAGGGTGATCTTGTTGAAGTCCACTTTTACCTGCGGGCTGCCCGCCGCGAAACTTTGTACAAGCGTACCGTCTGCGTTCTGCAATTGGAGGGTCCCTTTGCCCAGTGCCACGCCTTCATCGAAGGTAAACGACAACGAGCTGCTGACTGCCACGCCGGTGCCCGCCTCGGCTGGGGCTGCCGCCACCAGGACCGGCGCGGTTTTGTCGATCGTCGGCGAACCCAGGGTGATCAGGTTGCCTTTGAATTGCTGATTGGCGGGAGGCAGGTCTTTGGATACCTCGGTCTGGCCGGGCCAAACCGTATCGCCGTTGTCTTGCAGCAGCTGGATCTGGGTGCCGGGCTTGATGCTGGCCGGCGACACGATGGATTCGAAACTGCCGCCTGTGGCCTTGAGCAGCGCATCCAGATTGTTGTCCAGTTCTTGCGGCTGACTCGCTGCCTTGCCGTCCCAGGTGAACAGGCGAAAGTCATTGGTGACTTGCTCGGAAGCGCCGCCCGCCGGCCCGGCGATGATCAGGTAACCGCTGCCATCGGCGGCCTTGTCGATGGAGCGTATGCCACGGCCGCCCAGATTCAGTTCGATAGCGGCGCCGAATACCGGCGCAGTGGCGGTGCCGGCCAGTAATGCCTGGTAGTTTTCCACCGGCACGATCAACGCTTTGTCGCGGGTTGTGGTGTCGGTTTGCGGGGCGCGGAAGCCCAGCCACAACTGGTTATTGTCGATGGAGGTGGTCATGCCTTCGATTGAAAAACCATTGGTATTTTCCGGCGCAATGCCTGCGCCTGATGACGCGGCAAAACCAAAATAGCCCGCCGCCTTGCCATTGGCGCCACTCTGATCCCAAGCCACCAACGCCGCTTCGAAGCCAGTGAACTTGCCCTGATAGGTAAACGTGGTGTTGGCGCCGGTGCCGCCGACCTTGACGCTGAACACCACTTCACGGCTGTCGGCATCGACGCCTTTTTTGGTGTTGCTGTGAGAGCCGGTCAGGTACAGCGTGTCGCCCACCAGCGCCGCCGCTTCCAGATCGACTTCGCCACTGATGCCCAGCGCTGCGCTGTAATCCCACTCGTAAACGGCACTGCCGCCTTCGCGGTCGTAAACGCGCAGGACATTGGCCTCGTCGTCACCGACGATCATGTATTTGCTGTCCAGCGCCACGGCCGCCGAGGCGTCCGAAGACCCGGTTTTGGTGCCCGCCTTGGGCGTGAAAGTCGCTTCCAGCGCAGGGCTTGGGGTTGTCGGCGTGGTGGGTGTCGTTGGCGTGACTGGAGGAATGACAGGCGTGCTGCCAGCGCCTGCCAGCAGATCATCGGCGGTGGATTTGATCAGGTCGGCCAGGGTTTTCTGGCCCTGATTCTGCACGATGGTGGTGAGTTCAGCGGTCGTCGGCGCACGACCCAGTAAACCGTTGTACGTGAGCGCGACCTGCGCCTTGACCGCCACGCTGCTGTCACTTTCCCGCGAGTCGCTGATGGATGACAGCACCTGATCCCGGCTCATGCCGTTGGCCAGCTGGGCAGTCCAATAGCTCAGGCCTGCGGCGTCCGGTGCCCGGCCCAGTGCGTTCTGGAACAGCGTGGTCAGAAAACCCGTGTCATCACTTTTGGCGCTGGGGGCGAACTCTTGGGCCTGGGTAAACGCCTGGGTGATTTGCCCCAGGCTCATGCCGTTCTGTTTGGCGCTGATCCAGTACTGCAAACCTGCGGTGTCCGGCGCGCGACCGAAAGCCGTGAAGTAGAGCTCGACAATCGGCGCCACGTTAGTCGCCGCTTCTGCCGAAACGGTGAAGGCCGTCACCACGTCCGCAACACTTTGCGCGCCGCTGTCGATACGCCCGACCCAGTAGGCTGTTTCGCTGGCGGAGGCATCGCGGCCGAGCATGTTTTTATAGAAGGAACTGACTGTTTCGAGCGTCGTGGCCATGGCTACCGAGGTCCGTCTTGGAGTTAAAGACCTCGGACGTTAACAAGGCTGGTTTACCGAATTGTGTCAGTGCCGATACAGATTGCTGCATGTGGAGCCTTTGCGATCCTCAGGCGCGCTTGACCTTGAAACTGCTCAAGGCCCGCTGCATCGCGGCGGCGCGTTCGGAAAGTTGCTGGGCAGCGGCAGCGCATTCCTGGGAGCTGGCATTATTCTGCTGAGTCACTTCGTCAATTTGCTCCAGACCAATGCTGGCCTGGCGCAACCCGGAAGCCTGTTCGCTGGAGGCCTGGTAGATCAACGAAACCAGCGTCGAGACCTGGCTGGTGCCGGTAACGATGCCTTTGAGGGAGCTGGCGGTGCGGCTGGCAATGACCATGCCCCGTTGGGTCTTGATTGACGAGTCGGCAATCAATGCCGCTGTTTGTTGTGCGGCTTCGGCGCTGCGGGCGGCCAGGCTGCGTACTTCATCGGCGACCACTGCAAAGCCGCGGCCCAGTTCCCCGGCGCGCGCGGCCTCGATGGCAGCATTCAACGCCAGCAGGTTGGTCTGGGCAGCGATGTTGTCGATGGTGGTGATAATGGCCGTGATGTCTTTACCCGCCTCATCAATCTCGCCCATGGCCGAGATCAGTTCGCTCATCAACTGATCGCTTTGTCCGGCATCGGAGCGTGAGGATTGTGATTGTTCATCGGCCTTTTCTGCGTTCTCCGCGTTTTCGTTGGTTTGCGCTGCCATTTGGGTCATCGCGGCACTGATTTCGGTGATCGAAGAGGCGGAGTTAGCGGCGCCGTCGGAAAGGTTATGGCTCAGCTCGCTGACCTGTGCCGAACTGCCGGTAATTTGCGTGGCGTTGCTCTGTACTTCGATGATCAGGTTGTTGAGGTTGCGCACCATTTTCTGCAAGGCCTTGCCCAACTGATCGTTTTGTGAGGACAGCGTCACCTCAAGATCAAGATCGCCTTCGGATATTCGTTCGGCAACTTTTACTTGTCTTTGCAGACTGTCGGACATCTCATTGAGTGCAACAGAAAGTTGCCCGACTTCATCTTCGGAAGTTTTTTCCAGACGTTTTGAAAATTCGCCCTGGCTGATTTGCAAGGCAAGTGTGGCGGCTTCCTTGATCGGACCGGCAATTTTACCGGCGGCAATCCACAGGGCTATCAAGGCCAACACTGAAACGCCCAGTCCTACCAATATCTGCAAAATGCTGCTGCTGTTACTGCGGGCCTGAAGTTCATTCTCCAGGCCAATCGCCTGGCTCATTACCACGGCTTTGGGCAGTCGAATCAATATCGACCATGGCTTGCTGGTGCGTCCCAACGCAATAGGCATCAATACTTCAATATTTTGCGTCGCCTCATTTAAATGTCCATTTCCGGTTCCAGACTTGATATCGGCGAGTGTTTTCTCCCAGGTCTGCGGTATAAGTGTTTTCAAACTCTGGCCGATCAACTCGGCATGCTGGCTGTCGGCAACGACCAGGCCCTGATTGCTCAGAATCGAAACCGAACCCTTGCCGCCATACAAACCGGCTGACATTTCTTCGCTCAGTTTCTGAATGAAATCCAGGTTGTAGTCGGCGCCGACAACGCCGTAAAACTTGTTATTCACCACCACCGGCACTGAAAGAGTGGTCAGCCAGACGTTCTTGCCTTGAACCACATAGGGGATAGGGTCAAGCACACTCTCTTGAAGGGTGTCGCGAGGGCCGCTGTACCAGCCGCCTTTCAATACGCCATTGGGATGACGATCCTGAGTGTCGTATTCAACCAATGGCTGCACGGCGACACGGCCATCGGCGCTGCGCGTCCAGTACGGGGTGAAGCGCCCTGTCGCCGGGTTGTTGCCATTCTGGCCGTCACGGTTGGAGGCATCCAGCCCATCCAGCGCATCGGGCTCCCAGCAGGAATAAGTGCCATTGAACTCAGGGTTGTCCTTGAGCACGCCCAGCAATACGGCGTTGATCTGTTCACGGCCAACCAGCAGTGAGCTATTGGCTGATTTACTCGTCGCGAAGGTGTTGGCCATGACTCGCGCAGCATCCAGCGCTGTTTGCAGTTTGGCCTGAATAGCCGTGGCGCGTGATTCAGCAAGGTTTTTTACCTCGCGAATAGTCGCATCCTGAACCAGCTTCGAGACTTCAGTGGAGACGAACGCTTCATTGGCTTTTGAAGAATAGAGTCCATACAACACAAGGCTTGTACAGGAAATAAAAAGACAGATACCGGCGGTGGTACAAATGCGGGTCTGCAAGGATTTGAATTTCATAGGTAGGGTTCCTGTACGGCTTTCAGAAACAATTGTCGCCTGCTAAAAGATCGGCAGGATGTACACCAAGGCATTGCCATAATTCCAATTAGCCATTACCTGTGTATATGCTACTTAGGTATCGGATATGTTTATATTTTCTGGCGATAGGCTGAAGAATATCTAATAAGCGGATGTGTTGGCGGGGAGTTGATGCGAATGCATAGCAGTCAGGAGTTTTGAACTGCCTTGTTGTGCTGTTTGCTGTCAAAGTTGGATCCAACTGCTGTTATCGCTAAATACAGCTGTCACTGAGAAGACACTTCGCTAACTATTAGCTGGCTATCTTATAGGCCGCGGTAATTACAGTTCGTGGGACTACAGGCATTGGGTAGTTGATGATTGTGATTATCCCTACGCGGAAAATGTGGGAATCCGTATCAAGATGCTCAGGATTGCAGTGCAAGTCTTCGTGACGGCTCGTCCATCATCCTCTCAAGCCTGTTCCCGAATATTGATCTGAGTCATAAAGACACGTGAAGAAAGGTCATAAAGACCCTTGTTGGCA
>Ga0247808_10001580_pt1 | contig 10979 bp, 13 predicted proteins | sample UWRJL089202R1_FD_179914 | JGI IMG/M metagenome (GOLD analysis project Ga0247808, IMG submission 179914) | Plant litter microbial communities from Arlington Agricultural Research Station in Wisconsin, United States - UWRJ-L089-202R-1 | ecosystem: Environmental > Terrestrial > Plant litter >... | reverse complement strand
AAGTCCTCAAAACAATCCAAAACTTTATTTAGTTTGTTTGTCGGCAAGGATTTCAAACCCTCTAACTGTTGTGGATATCTGTGCAATCGGGTAATGATTTTTTTCTCTTCCGAAGAAAAAAATTAGGAGATGGAGCGAAAAAAAATCCCCACTTTCGTAGGGATTCTGTAGGATCATTTGTAAAAACTACAAAAGCTTGTCAATTGCTTCTTTATAAAATTCAAAAACATTCATACCACTCCCCATGTAAGGATTTCCAAACCACATTTTACTGATTCTGCCTTGACGGTCAATCACAATCGAGTAGGGCCAAATGCTGAATAATTTGAAGGCACCCCTTCGGATGGTATCGGACTCCGGGATGGCTGTAAAGGTAAATGGATGCTTTTTGAAAAAAGAGTTTAAAGTTGCGGTGTCTTCTGGAGCAAATGAAATAAAGGCCACATCATTGTTTGAATAATGTGCTACAAGTTTGTTGAGGTCGGGCATTTCGGCAATACAGGGCTCACAACGCGTGAACCAAAAGTTCAGTACAACAACCTTTCCTTTTAGTTGGGCTAGTTCAATTTCTTTTCCTTTTGTTGATTTTGCTGTAAAGTTAGGCGCCAATGAACCCACGAGGCAGATGTCCCGTTCTTTTAAACGTAAAAAATAAGTGGAGTCGATTTCACCCTTTAGGTTCAGAGCTTCTGAACATTTTTGGTGTTGGTCTTGATAGCTTTGTGCGTTTAGGGTGGCGGTAAGGAATAGGGTTAGGGGTAGGGTTTTGAGCATTGGTTCTAGATTAAGATGTTTTTAGTTTTTGTTTAGATGTATTACTTCAACTGGCACTTTGACAGCAGATTTTTCGAGTAGTAGTCCATGCTTTTTTAATTCAGAGTGCAATGTTTTCGGGTCTTCCAGTTGCCAATTAAGATCGAGGTCAAAATAGCCTTTAAAATTCGGAGGTTTGCATTGAATTTAGGGTTTAAGTTTTTTTAGCTTTATTAACTTTTGTATCCAGAAAAATGGGCTAGTAGCAAGCCATCATTAAAACTATAATTAACATCTGAATCACAATTGTTTAATTCAATATTGTCAATTTTGAACCAAACTTTAAGAACTTTCTCATTAGAATTTTCAATAACAATTTCTTCCGTTTTTAATACTTCAATTTTATAATTGGCACTCGAATTACAAATTTGATAGGTTACATTGTTCCTTCTAATACGTATATGAAAATTTTCGTCAGAATCACCTAAATTTTTTAATCCCAAGCCAAAAACCTTATTGAAATCAGTAGTAGATGAAGTATCGTATATTGGAGCTGTAATAACGAATTGATTGTTCCCGTCTTCCTGATTAAGTACAAAATCCAATAATCGATTTGGATCATTAGCATCCCCGTTTGGAAATAAATAAGAATAACTCATTTGGTAGGTTCCAACATTAAATTCCCATAGAAAAGGTGCATTGTTAATAGTTCCGCTAAATTGTGGAAGTGTTTTTTGTAAGAAAGAAGAATAATCATTCTTTGGTGCCGTTTGATCATCATTATTACATCCAAAAAATAATACTACTAAAAATGTAAAACATGCTTTTCTCATATCGTTTTTTTTAAATTACTCTCAATTCGAATAATAAGTTTATTGTTTTATTTTTTACTAATGTAGTAAACTAAAACTATCTGCAACTAATTCATCTCAAAAAAAAAAATCCCCACTTTCGTAGGGAGTATAATTAATCGTAATAATACCTGCATTTGGCTATGTGGATTTCAAATCCCAACTTCATCTCCCATCTCCAACTAATCAATGCATCGCATCCGCCGGATTAATCTTGTTCTTCCCTCTTTTGATAAAGAAGATAATCGGAATACAGAAGAGGAACATCACCCCGAGGTACATAAAAATATCCATATAGGACATTACCGTGCTTTGCTGTAGGACGGTAAGGTCAAGCACCTGATAGGCTTTTCCTAAAGCTTCGTTGGAGGAGAATCCCTTCGACATAAAGCCTTGCTGCAGTTGCTGAACGCGTTGCTGCACTTCAAGACTCGAAACGTCAAGATGGGAGTTTAAGTTTACTCTATGCTCCTGTGTAAATCGGGTGATAAAGGTTGTGATGATGGCAATACCAAACGAACCGCCCAGCTGACGCATCATTCCGGTAAAGGCCGCTCCCTCGCCAATTTGTTTTCCCGTAAGGGTTGAGAGGGAAAGTGTGGTGATGGGAACAAACAAGAGTCCGAGCCCGATTCCTCTCAGAATCAAAGGCCAATACATATGCTCTTCGCCAGTATCGGGTGTGATGATGTTGTGCATCCAGAACGTAAATACAAAGAAAACAAGGAATCCAATGGCTACCATATAGCCCTGCGGAACGCCTCTCTGTATCAGTTTTCCGATAATCGGCATCATAAAAGCGGTTGTTATTGACCCTGGAATTAGGAGCAATCCTGCGTCAAGGGCGGTCCATCCGAGAATCGATTGGGTATAAATGGGCAATATCAAAGTGGAACCATAAAGTCCAAACCCTAGAATAAAACATAAAATAGTTCCAATCCTGAGGTTCCCGTCTTTCAGCACGCTCAGGTTCACGATGGGGTATTTATAAGTAAGTTCCCGCCAGATAAAAGCCAGAAGCCCTACAATACTCAGCACGGATAGGAATACAATTAATTTGTCGTCGAACCAGTCGTCCTGTTGCCCGTGTTCGAGTACAAATTGCAACGAACCGATAAACGCCATCAGGAATATGATTCCCCACCAATCGACCTGATTGGCCTTGAGCTTTTCGCCATACTTCGGACTTTTTACATAGGTAAGCGTCAAAAAAGTGGCGATGATTCCAAGCGGAATATTGATGTAGAAGATATAAGGCCACGAATAATTTTCCACCAGATAACCTCCCAAGGGTGGTCCAAGTGTTGGGCCAACGATAACCCCCATTCCGTAAATGGCCTGTGCCATACCTCGTTTTGCAACGGGATAGCTTTCGGTGATAATCGTTTGAGCGGTTACCAATAAAGCTCCTCCGCCAAGACCCTGAATAAATCGGAAGGCTACGAGTTCCCAGATGTTAGAGGCGTTTCCACACAAAAAGGAGGAAACCGTGAAGATTATAATAGAAGCCGCAAAATAATTCTGCCTTCCAAATTGCTGCGAAAGCCAGCTTGTCATCGGGATTACGATTACATTGGCAATGGCATAGGCGGTAATCACCCAGGCCACATCGGTTAGGGTTGCACCAAGGCTCCCCCTCATATCCGTCAAGGCTACATTCACGATGGTGGTATCTACGATTTCCAGCAAGGCACACATTACCGCCGTGATGGTAATAATGACCCTTCTGAAGCCGTATTCTACTAAGTCGTCTTGTCCTACCATTTTTTAGATTTTTTTGTATTAAGATGGAAGTATTAAGACAATATGCTTAAGTCTTAATACTTAATACTTCCATCTTAATACTTCAATTATTTCAAATGCACATCCACATCCACATTCATTCCCGGACGAAGAAGGCTTACTTTTTTAGCATCGTTGTTCTTGTCAACCGCTATCTTAACAGGCAGACGTTGGATTGTTTTTACGAAATTCCCCGTTGCATTGTCAGGTGGCAAAAGCGAGAAACGAGAACCTGTTGCGGGTGAAAAAGAAGTGATGGTACCTTCAAATTCGGTATCTGGGAAGGCATCTACCTTTAGGGTTACTTTTTGTCCGATGACCATCTTGTTCAATTGGGTTTCCTTGAAATTGGCAATTACCCAAACTTCTTCGTTGTTGATGATGTAGAACAAGGATTGTCCCGGTTGCACCAATTGTCCCGGTTGGATGTTGATTTTAGAGACCTGCCCGTCGATAGAAGCGGTAACTACAGTGTAGTTTAGGTTTAATTTTGCCGCATCAAGAGCCGCTTTTGCACGGTTGATATTGGCCGCCGCGATTTCAGTCTGCTTGCTCGAAACATTTGATTTTGCTATCACTACCGATTTCTGGTAGGCACTTGCTTTTTCCTGTTGTTGCAAAATTCTCAATTGGCTTTCGGCTTCCAATTTAGCCGCTTCGGCCTGTTCGAATTGTTGCTTGGTGATCGAACGATTTTTATATAGATTGTTATAACGTTCAAAGTCGTTTGAAGCACGCGTCAATCTGATTTTGGCACTTTCGATATTTCCTCCCGCAGATTTCACATTCGATTCTGAAACCGAGATGTTTGCCAAGGCACTACCAATGTCTGCTTTAGCAGCGGCATAACTTCCTTCTGCTGCAATAATCGCCGCCTCTGCATCGGCTACCCTAACCAGATAATCTTTGTTGTCGATGGTAAACAAGGTATCGCCTTTTTTTACAAACTGGTTGTCTTTTACATATACTTTAGTAACATAACCGGTCACCCTTGGAATAATCGGGTTCATGTTTTTCTCAATCTGGGCATCATCTGTCCCTTCGTGCGAAAGCGAATGAACATATTTGTAAACGCCGTAAGTGGTTCCTACTATAATCAATACTGCAAAGATGAGTATGAATTTCTTGTTGGTTTTTTTATTTTCCATTATGTTAGTTGTTAGTACTATTAAAAGATTGCGTTAGTTGTCCGGCTGCTTCAAGCAATTCGTAGTATTTCAATACCACATTGGCTTTGGCGTAGGCCTGATTTATTTTTGTACTCAAGGCGTCCACATCTGCTTCAAGCAAATCGTTGGTATCCGAAAGACCATTGTCGTATTTGTCCTTTACAATTCTGTAATTTTCAGATGCTTGGTCAACCGCTTCGGTATAAACCTTGTCTTGCTTTACCGAAAGTTCGTAGTTTTCGCGGGCTACAACCATTTCTGCCTTAATATGGTCGGTCAGGATGGCTTGCTGATGCTGGATTTCTTCAAATCTGCTTTTGGCAACCTTGACGTCTTTTCCGTTTTTGAAGATAGAACTCAGGTTGTAGGAAAGTCCGACACCAATGTTCATCGCATTTTCAACCCGAACCACATTCTGTAAATCCAACATGGTATAACCAGCAATCAGTGAAACGGAAGGGTAGTAGTTACTTTGGGCGACTTTGATGTTGGCCTCAGTAGCTTTCTCAGCAAAACGTAAGGCTTCGAGGTCTTTTCTGGTGGCCAAAGCTTCGTCTTCAGTTTTTATGTTGGTATTGAAAAGATTGGCATCCACATTATCAGGACTCACCACGATTTGGGTATCTGGCGAAAGCTTTAGGAGTGTAATGAGGTAATAATTAATCAAGCGAACATTCTTTTCGGCTTCCGCCAAAGAAAGTTGCACGTTCGAAACCTGAAGTTGGGCTTTCAGCAAATCATTTCGTGCAATGATGCCGTTTTGTTCCATTGCTGTAAAATCACTAACCCGCTGTTGACTGCTTTTTAAACTTTCCTTAAAAAGCTCCACCGATTTCTGTGCCTTGTATAAATCAGCATAAAACTGAACGACTCTCATCGCGGTTTGTTCTTTGGAAAAACTTGCGTTTGCCAGTTCCGAATTATACAAATTCTCCGAAGCCTTGATGCTGTTCTTCAACTTAAAACCAGAGAAAATAGGCATTGTTACATTGGCTTGGGCCAAAATCAATTGGTTCACTTTTGGAGAAGCTGTAGTTTCAGCATCTGGGTCAGCCGGTTCCGAAGATTCTTGTGACGATTTCAGCCTGATGTCGGCATTGGTCAACCGTAGATACTGTCCCGAAATTTTCATATCTGGATATTGGTTCATCTTCATCGATTGAACCTCGTAGCTTTTCGTATTTACCTTGGAGTTGGCCAAATTGACTTCATCACTTTTAGAAAGCGCTATGTTCACAGCTTCTTTAAGGGATAAGGTTGTTTTTTCCTGTGCCTTTACTGCCGAAATCCCAAAGAGGAAAACTGCAGAAAGCAAGATGGGGTTACTTTTCATAGATGAGAAGTGCTTTTATGGTTTTTTGAATATGTTTTGTAAGGTCGTTGTAAACGTAATTGTCGAAATGTTCATCGGTTTTAAGTCCGAGGGCTTCTTCATAATAGGGGCGATTCATTTGAAAATGGAAGAACGTTCCGAGAATAGTAGGAGGAATTAGAAGGACATTTACGTCTTTTGCAAAATCGCCATTTTCTTGTCCTTCGTGGATAATTTGCTTTAGCGATTCAAGATTTCGTTTCTTGACTTCGGTAAAAGATTTGATGTTGATCTGTCTTTTTTTAGACGATAATTCGAAATGCAGGATTTGATAAATGCCTTTATTTTTATTAATTCTTGCAATGTAAAGTTCAATCAATTTATTGATTTTTTCGAGTGGGGCAAGAGCCTCTTTTAGCAAGTTTTCGAGTTGCATTTTGAGGTCAGAAGTTCTGAAAATAATCAACGATTCGAGCATCTTTTCTTTCGAACCAAAGTAGTAGGAAACCATCGCAATATTGATTTTTGCCTCTTTAGAAATGTTTCGGATGGAAGTGCCGTCGAAACCTTTTTCGGCAAAAAGCTTTTCGGCCACTTGAAGAATTCGAATTTGTTTGTCGTTAAAATCTAAGGTCATTTAAGGGTAAATAAATAATGCGGTACAAAATTAAACAACTGTTTAATTCAAACGTTTGTTTAATTTTGTTTTAACGTAAAGTTAACATTAATTATACCTGATTTCTTCAATAGAGAATATCTATGCTGATTTTATTATAAATTAAAAACCAGTAGTTTAAATCCAATAGGGTAAAGTTTTTATTTAATTTAAAGTTTTACTGGAGCCAGTTCTTTAAAATTGTTTTTCCGTTTGGAGTCAGAATACTTTCGGGATGAAATTGTACTCCTTTTACATCAAAAATGGTATGTCTGAGCGACATCACTTCTCCACTTTCATCAACGGAAGTGACTTCTAAAACTTCAGGCAGATTTGAATTTACAATCCAAGAATGGTATCTTCCCACTTCGATTTCTTTATCCAAAGTATTGAAAAGGATTTCATCTTCAACCAAAATTTTTATGGTGGTAGAAACCCCGTGATAGACTTTTTCGAGGTTGCTTAAAGTGCCTCCAAAGACTTCGGCTATGGCCTGCTGACCGAGGCAAATTCCGAGTATGCTTTTTGTTGCAGCATAGGTCTTGATTACGTCTTTCAAGAGCCCGGCTTCATCTGGAATTCCAGGCCCGGGAGAAAGGAGAATTTTATCGAAAGGAACAACATCTGAAAGTTCAAATTCATCGTTTCGGAAAACGGTTACTTCACAATTCAAATCTTCAAGATAATGAACCAGATTAAAAGTGAAGCTGTCGTAATTGTCTATAACGAGAATTTTTTTCATAGAAGTAAAATAATTTCAAATGCGAAAATACGCTAATTTTATTTGATTCTAAATCTAAAAAAGTTAACACAAATTCCACAAATCAGTACGCATTAAATTTGTGTAAATCTGTGAAATCTGTGTTGAAATAAAAAAACTCCGAAGATTGCTCTTCGGAGTTTTAGTTCTGATATTATTTTTTTGTTTGAAATTAGAAAGCTAATTCAACAGCCAATTCAAATTCGTCGTTGATTGCTTTGTCTCCTAGGCTATCAAAGAAACTTCCTGAACCGTATTTGATATCAAATTTAGTTCTGTCGATTTTCAAAGCAGAAGTAGCTTTGTTTCCGTTTACAGTGATGTCAAAAGTGATTGGTTTAGTAATTCCTTTCAAAGTCAAATCAGCCGTTACAGTGTAAAGTCCGTTTTGTTTTGCAGCTACTTTCGTGAAGTTTAATTTTGCAGTTGGATATTTATCCGTTCCAAAGAAATCATCCGCTTTCAAGTGACCTTCTAGTTTTTCTTTTCCTTGGCCCGCTTTTAAATCTGTAACTTGAATAGAATTCATATCAACAGTAAAAGTACCACCTGTTAGTTTTTTTCCGTTAAAAACCAAGTTTCCTTCTTTCAAGCTTACAGTACCTTCGTGAGCACCTGTTACTTTTTTACCAACCCAGCTGATTTTGGTTTTGGCTACATCTACTTTTTTTGTTTGAGCCGTAGCTACAGTTGTTCCGAATGCTACTAGAAGAGCAATTGCAATAGTTTTAAAATTTCTCATTGTAATAAATTAATTAAGGTTATGATTATAAATTGATGAATAAATCCTTCTTTGATTTTCGCACTTTTTTGTAATGCTGTGCTGCATCTTCTTCGTGTCGGTAGCCAACTGCGGCAACTACTGCTGTTGCTAGTCCTAAAGTTTCAAGGCCAAGTATTTCGTTGAACTTTTGAGCATCAAAGCCTTCCATTGGGGTAGCATCCAGTTTTAAATAAGCTGCAGTGTTGATTAAGGTTGACAAGGCAATATAAGCTTGCTTTTTGGCCCAATTCTGTTTTGCGTTTTCATCCAAACCATCAATTGCATTGTGAATCATGCCGCTAAATCCTTCCAGATTTTGAACAGGAATGCCTCTTGTTTGGCTGATGTTTTCCATATAGGCCTGAACTTGCTTGTCGCCAAGGTTTTTCTCAACTGCAAAAACAAAAAGGTGAGAAGCATCTGTAATTGACGTTTGATTCCAAGCTACTGCTCTAAGCTGCTGTCTTATTTCTGGATTTTCAACATTAATGATTTTGTACGGCTGTAAACCATAAGAAGAAACACTAAGCCTTGTGGCTTCAAGTAAAGTTTCTAAATCTTGCTGGCTTATTTTTTTCGTCGCGTCGTATTGTTTTGTTGCATAACGCCAATTAAGGCTTTCTAATAAATGACTCATAAGGGTAAATTAAATTGTTCTAAATTTTTCCAATAGGTTGTTGAGGGTTTGTAGTTCCTCGGTATTCAAATTTTGTACAAACAGACTTTCATGATGATCCACTTTTGGGTCTAGTTCGGCTAACAGATCCAAACCTTTTTCAGTAATATGCACTTCAATTTTTCTTCGATTAGCAGGACATACTTTTCGGGTAACCAATTCTTTCAAGAGTAGTTTATCGACCAATCGTGTGGTGTTGCTTGTTTTGGCCAACATTCGTTCCTGGATCAGGAACATATTAGCTGGACAACCCTTTTGGCCTCTCAAAATTCTTAATACATTGAATTGTTCCGCTGAAATGTCAAACGGTTTGAGTACCTCATTGAATTTCTCTGTAATGACATTTTGAGTATAATAAATATTCAAAACTGTCTTTTTTGCAAGAGGTAGAGGTGAACTTGATTTTATGATATCTTCAATTGTCATAGTTGTGTTTACAAAATTTGTATGTACAAATGTAAGGCGATATTTCATTTGTACATACAAATGTCATTATAATTTTTTGTTAAAATAAAAATGCAGGTTTATTTAATGGTTAATTTTAGGCAATTAAAAAATGATTTTGATGAAGAAGATTTTAATGCTGTCGGGACTCTTGTCTATTTTTCTATTGATTACAGGAGCTTCGATTTATACTGATAGCGAGCCAAAGCCATTGAAGATTTATCAGAAAGATGGTGTAGTGGTAAATTCATACGATTACAATTCACTGGAATATTTCCTTAAAAAAGATAACGATACGACTTATGTAGTCAATTTTTGGGCAACTTGGTGTGTGCCTTGTGTGGAGGAATTGCCTTCTTTCGAGAAATTAAATAAAGAATACAAGGATAAGAAAGTAAAAGTGATATTGGTTAGCTTGGATATGTCAAAGCAAATTGAAAGCCGATTGATTCCTTTTATACAGAAGAAGAAATTACGATCGAAAGTAGTCTTGCTCAACGATCCAGATGCAAACGCTTGGATTGAGAAAGTCGATAAGTCTTGGTCGGGAGCCATTCCAGCAACGATTATTTATAAGAAACAAAATAGAAAGTTCTATGAAAGGAGCTTCACGTACGAAGAATTAGAAAAAGAAGTAAATCAATTAATTAAATAAAATTATGAAGTCGATTAAAGTTTTAGCGGTTGTATTGTTGGTAGGAGTGATGAGTGCTTTTACCGTGAAGGATTCTGGAGGATATAAACTTGGCGATGCCGTTGAGGATTTCAGCCTGAAAAATGTGAACGGCAAAAAGGTTTCGATGAAGGATTATAAAGAAGCCAAAGGTTTTATCGTAATTTTCACCTGCAACCATTGTCCGTATGCCGTTGCCTATGAAGACAGGATTATTGCCTTGGATAAAAAATACAGCAAGTTGGGCTATCCCGTAATTGCCATCAACCCGAACAATCCGGAGAAGCAAAAAGAAGATAGTTATGATTTGATGAAAGTAAGGGCAAAAGAAAAAGGGTTCACTTTTCCGTATTTATTTGATGAGGGACAAAAAATTTATCCGAAATTTGGAGCCACAAAAACACCACATGTTTACGTGATTCAGAAAACGGGAAAATCAAATGTTATCCAATACATTGGAGCTATTGATGACAATTACGAAGATGAAAAAGCGGTGAAACAAACCTACGTTCAGGATGCTGTTGATGCTTTATTGAAAGGAAGTGATGTACCGATCAGACAAACAAAAGCGATTGGTTGTTCTATCAAAGCATAGATTTAGAATATCGAATACCAAATTCCAAATCTGATTATCTTCGGATTTGGAATTTTTTTATAATTTAAAAATAATAAAAAATGAATTTAAGACAAGAAGACTGGGTTGAGCAATTGGAAGCCGACACCAACGCCGTTATTTTAGATGTAAGGACTGAAGACGAATGGAACGATGGATTTATTGAAAATGCCATCAACATCGATATTTATAAAGGACAAGGGTTTATTTATGCAGTTGAAGAGCTGGATAAATCGAAAAACTATTATGTGTATTGCAAGGCGGGTGGAAGAAGCCAGCAAGCTTGTGATATTATGAATCAGTTGGGATTTGAAAATACCTACAATCTTGTAGGGGGAATGCTACAATGGTCTGGAAAAGTGATAGTTCCATAAAAAAATTAAGTTTTAGTTAACTTTTCAATCTTTTTTTGTTTAGATTTGCTTTGATTAACAAAAACTATTTTTAAGTAATGAAAAGAAATATTAATAAGTCAGGAAGTATTATCCGGGCGATTATTGGTATTGCTTCAATTGCTTTGTCTGTTGC
>Ga0247808_10001579_pt1 | contig 10985 bp, 10 predicted proteins | sample UWRJL089202R1_FD_179914 | JGI IMG/M metagenome (GOLD analysis project Ga0247808, IMG submission 179914) | Plant litter microbial communities from Arlington Agricultural Research Station in Wisconsin, United States - UWRJ-L089-202R-1 | ecosystem: Environmental > Terrestrial > Plant litter >... | reverse complement strand
AAGCGATTGAACCAACCGAAACAAGACGACGAAGTGACCATCGAGAAATCAAACATCATCATGGTGGGTGAAACCGGCACCGGTAAAACATACCTTGCCCGTACTCTGGCCAATATCTTACAGGTTCCTTTCTGCATTGCTGATGCGACGGTATTGACAGAAGCGGGGTATGTAGGGGAAGATGTAGAAAGCATTTTAACGCGTTTGCTGCAAGCGTCTAATTACGATGTAGAATCGGCTGAGAGAGGCATCGTTTACATCGATGAGATCGACAAGATTGCACGCAAGAGTGATAACCCTTCCATCACCCGTGATGTGAGCGGAGAAGGCGTACAACAAGCTCTATTGAAATTATTGGAAGGCAATATTGTGAATGTACCACCGCAAGGAGGACGTAAGCATCCGGATCAAAAAATGATTGCTATCAATACCGACAACATTCTCTTCATTTGTGGAGGAGCGTTTGATGGTATCAAGCGTCTCATCGCCAATCGTCTGAATACACAACCACTTGGTTTTAAGAATTTAGAAGATACAGGCAGCGAAGTTGATCAGGAAAACTTATTGCAATACGTGACCGCTCATGATTTGAAAAGCTTTGGTTTGATACCGGAATTGATTGGTCGTCTGCCCGTCGTAACGCACCTTGATCCATTGACCAATGATGTATTGAAACAAATACTGGTGGCGCCTAAAAATGCACTGATCAAACAATACCAGAAGTTATTGAAGATGGAGGACATCGACCTGGAGTTTGATGAAGATGCGTTGGATTATATCGTGGAAAAAGCGATGGTCTTTAAATTAGGAGCAAGAGGATTGCGTTCCATTTGTGAAGCCATCATGACGGATGCTATGTTTGATGCGCCATCTGAGAACAAAGCAGGCAAGCTGAGTATTTCAAAAGAATATGCGGTGGAGAAAATAGAAAAATCGAAGTTAGCGAAGTTACGTGTAGCATAATTTAGTTGACGGTGATCAGTGATCAGTAAAAAAGAAAGGCTTCGATTTTATCAAAGCCTTTCTTTTTTTTATTTATTGGGTGTCAGGTCTTCAGACCTGACACTGCCGGACATAGCAGACTGGTTGCGTTAACTCCAGCTGTCTTGCCCCTAAATCCGCTGAAGGGGACTTTGATTGTGATAAAACAAAAGCTCATCGCTTACTATTTGCGATGGGCTTTTTCATTGAGTAAATAATAGCAAATCCCTCTTCAGGGGATTTAGAGGCAGACCATTGGAGCTTATGATAACGGCTATGATTTTTTCAAATAATTGTACATCAAACCCGCCGTCTTCTCTGACACGCCCTTCTCTCCTACTTTTACAGATAAGTCTTGATACTCTTTCAACATGGTTGATCTATAATCACCTTCTGTTATTAGTCTTTGCAATTCTGCTTTCAAAGCCTTTGGATTGAAATCAGACTGGATCATTTCTTTCACCACTTCTTTTCCTGCAATCAGATTGACTAAAGAAATAAAAGGAACCTTGATCACCATCTTTCCTAAGAAATAAGTAATGCCACTCGTTTTGTAACAAACGATCTGCGGCACATGAAACAAGGCGGTTTCCAATGTCGCTGTACCGGACGTTACCAGCGCGGCGCGGCTGATGTTGAGGAGTTGATAGGTTTGGTTATAGATGACGTCTACACCAGCTTGTTTTGCAGCTTCGTACAAAGAGGCATCGAGGTTGTCTACGCCTGCTACTACCCATTTGTATTGAGGAAAAGACGGAACCATTTCGAGCATGGTCTTCAGCATCTGTGTCACTTCCTGCGCGCGGCTGCCAGGTAACACAGCGATGACTTGTTTGTCATTATACTGTTTGAGGAATTCAGGATCAGGAACAAAATCTGCTACGGCATCCTTGAGCGGATTACCAACATAATCGACTTCGTAATCGAACTGTTTGAAAAAATCTTTTTCAAAAGAAAGAATAACAAACATTCGATCGACGACACGTTTGATCTTATGCGCACGGCCGGTGTTCCATGCCCAGACTTTTGGAGAGATGTAATAAAATACTTTTAAACCTTGTTCATGTGCCCAGGATGCAATCTTCATGTTGAAGCCCCCAAAGTCTACCAACACCACGGCGTCGGGCTTGAAGCGCAGGATGTCTTCTTTTGTTTCTCTGATGCGTTTGAAAATAAAAGGAAGTTTGACAAACACTTCCCAGGCACCCATAACAGCTACATGTTTGTAATGACGGTACAATTCCAAACCATTGGTTTGCGACAACTCTCCTCCGATGCCACGGAACACGCCAGATGGATCTTTCTGCTTCAATGCAGCCACCAATCGTGAAGTGTGTAAATCACCGGAACGTTCTCCGCAAATCAGGTAGTAGCGCATGCCTTATTCTTCTCCGAGGTATTCGACAAAATTACGAGGCGTTTCGTAAAGCTTGATGGAATGCATTTGTGCACTGCCACCGGAAATACGAATGACATGGGGTGCCAGGATGTTAAAAAATTCGATGGCCAAATGTTCGGTACTCGCCATTTTACCACGCATAAAATCCACGTCCAGGTTTAAGTTTTTATGGTCCACCTTCGCTATAATTTCTTCACGAATCAACGTGCTTAATTTTTTCAAATCAACGATGAAACCTGTATCCGGATTTGGCTTTCCTTTTACTGTTACAATCAAATCAAAGTTATGTCCATGCCAGTTTTCATTGGCACAAGGACCAAACATTTCACGGTTTTTCTCTTCCGTCCAGTTCGGATTGTATAATTTATGTGCGGCATTAAAATGCTCTTTTCTCGATAGGTATACCATCTTCAATTTCTTTGTGGCAATTTACTGAAAATTATACTTTTTTCTGACCAATAAATAGACAAAGAAAGGAACCCCCATCATCGCGGTCATAATTCCAGGAGGCAAGCCTGAAGGATACACTAAAAAACGGCTCACGACTTCAGCTAATAATAGTAAATAACCACCGATCATGATTTCCCAAAGTACTGATAACCGGTGCATACCAAACAAACTTCGCACCCAATGAGGTACCATTAATCCCACAAATCCAATCGGGCCGGCTTGCGCGACGCAAAAAGCAACCAGGATGGAAGAAAACAACAAGGCTTTCCAGCGAAGCGCGTTGGTATTTTGCCCCAACTGCATGGCACGGTCATCTCCCAGTAACATCAAGCCTAATTGTTTGTGCCATAGCGGTTGTAAAACAAGAGCTGCAATCAGCAGTGGAAAAAGCATCAGAATTCCATTCCAGGTTGCCATTTCAAAACTTCCGAAACTCCAAAAGATTAATGTCTTTAAGATATTATCACCGGCATTCATATAATAAATCAAACTCAGTGAGGCCATGAGAAATGAAGAAATGGCCACTCCTGCCAGAATGATTTGATTGCGTCCTGAAGCCCCCATGAGTTTGCTGATCGATAAAATAATCAATACGCTTAGCATCGCACCTGCAAAGGCTCCCGCAGAAGGCAATAAAATAAGTGCGCTGCCACCTATTGCCAATCGCACCATGGCTGCGCCAAACGAAGCTCCTGCAGCGCTGCCCAGTATATAAGGGTCTGCTAAAGGATTGTTAAGCACACGCTGCATAATGGAACCTGCCACAGCGAGTAAGGCCCCTATTTCCCATGCCAACAACAGTCGAGGCATGCGAAGCTGATACAAGACTTGCTGATCAAATACCTCTTCGCTCAAACCATCTAAAATACTGGTATCAGCAGAGCCTACACTCAAACCGACAATAAAAGTCAAGAGTGTAAAAAAAAGCAAGCCAATGGCCATCCAACTATCTTTTTTCACGAGCTGTTTCGTTCAATTGTTTACTGATCTCAGCTGCTGCCTTTGTCAGTTCAGGTCCAGGTCTGGAGAGCCAGTCCCCATGCACCGATAGACAGTGATGGAGTTTGTAGGCTTTCATTTTCTTAAGTACAGGAAACTTTACAAAGAGTTCATTTACCTGGTTACCATCACCGGGGAAAATCAAATAATCAGGATCCAGTTTCAATAAATACTCCTGATCCACTACCGGAAAAGCTTGTGTGATGGTGCTGTCCATGGCATTATTTACGCCACAGTAGCTCAAAACATCCGTTAAATAAGACGAGTAACCAAAGACATAAACCGGATCGGAAGAGATGATACCGATGGCAGTTAAGAGCGAGGAGGGACGAGGGACGAGTGCAATAGAATCAAATTGTTGCTGAAACTGAATAGCAGCCCTTTCTCCTTTTTCTTTTTGACCAATCACCATTCCGAGCTTTCGCATGCTTTGACCGATCCCCTTGATGTCATCTGCTTTCTGCATATAGACGGTCATGCCCAATAATTCCAATTTTTCTAGTTGATCTCTGGACAACATGCCTTCTTTGCTGACAATCAAATCGGGCCTTAGGGTAACGACCTTTTCTATATCAAGAGGATAATTATTGACCAGAGGTTTAGACATGATCCACGCAGGCGAAGAACATTCCGGTGTTCGTCCTATAATTTGACTGCTGTCGCACAATAATACCATCGTCTCTTCAGAAGAGGCACACAGGGGAAGGATGCGTTGAATGGATGGCTTAAGACGAAGGCTCCTGCCTATTTCATCGACTATTGTCAACTCCTGTATATCAACCTTCTCCGCCTTTTGTTGATCAGGTTCGGTACAGGATAACAGCAAGCCTGCGGCAAAACAGCAGATAATGTATTTTAACATCGTTTACTCAAAATAACTTCTTAAATTTGGGAAATATAAACTAATACTTTGTAATCTTTAATTACATCATTAGCAAAATAACAAGTACCAAATGACAAATAACATATAAATACATCAGAGGTGAGCATCAATTTATCATTCTTTAATTGGAATTTATAATTTGTATTTTGGAATTTATGTAAGGCGAACAAATAACTCATAACAAATAACATATGATGGTAGTGACAGGAGCGGTCGGTTTTATCGGCAGCTGCATGATAAAAGCCTTAAATGAAGCCGGCTTCAATTATATTATTGCCGTGGATGATTTTTCCGATGCAGAAACAAATAAGAACCTGGAGGGTAAAACCATTCAGGAGAGAGTAGACCGCAAGGACTTTTTCAATTGGCTAGATAAAAATCATCAACATACAGAATTTATCATTCACCTTGGTGCACGCACAGATACTACTGAATTCGACAAAGCTATTTTTGACGAATTGAATCTTAACTATTCCAAAGAAATCTGGAAACGTTGCATCTCTTACCAAATCCCTTTGGTGTACGCTTCTTCTGCGGCCACTTATGGTGATGGAGAATTGGGTTATGATGACAATGAAAGTCTCATTCCACAGTTGAAACCCCTGAATCCATACGGTGATTCTAAAAACGACTTTGACATTTGGGCCCTGGAGCAAAAAGAAAAGCCTTTCTTTTGGGCTGGACTTAAGTTCTTCAATATTTACGGTCCTAACGAATACCATAAAGGCCGCATGGCGAGTGTGATTCAGCATGCCTTCTTCCAGATTCAGAAGACAGGTAAAATGAAATTATTCCGTTCCCACAATCCTAAATACAAGGACGGAGAACAAATGAGAGATTTCGTTTACGTAAAAGACTTGTGCAATGTCATTTTGTTTTTGATTGAGCACCGCAAAAACAGTGGCATCTATAACTTGGGAAGCGGCAAAGCCAGAACATTCCTTGACCTGGTGAAGAGCACCTTCAAAGCCATGGGTAAAAAAGAAGACATCGACTTTGTAGACACTCCGATTGATATCCGTGATAAATACCAATACTTCACCGAAGCAAACATGAGTAAGTTGAAAAGCATCGGCTACAACAAACCCTTTACCAGCTTAGAAGAAGGTGTGGAGGATTATGTGAAGAATTATTTGATGCCGGGAAAATACCGTTAATGGGGTGAATAGTGAGCGGTGAGCAGTGAAGAGTAAGCAAGTGTATTATTAATAAAAAAGGTGTATAGTCAAACTATACACTTTTTTTAATGCCCTCTTACTGCTCACCGCTCACTTCTTTTTCTTCCGGCTCTCCGGCACAACAATTCCCTTCATGCACCGATCGTTGCCACTCCTCGTCTGAAATGGTATCGTTCTTTTTTTTGACGACCAACTCTATACTACACCAGTCGCAGGTTTCACCGTCATCGGTAAAACCTTTTCCTTCGCAGCGCGGACAGAGATAACCACAGGTCGGCATGTTGTTAGTTGTTAGTTTAAAAAGAATCTTCCTTCTTTTCAGGTTCCGTTCTGTAAACGTGAATATCACGCTGCGGAAACGGAATTTTGATGCCATTCTTTTGAAAGGCTTCTAAGATCATAAAACGCAAATCGCTCTTGGTTCGTTCCACACGGAAGGTATTGTCGGTGTGAAAGAAGAGTTCGAAGACAAAATAAGAATCACCGAAATCAGTAAAGCGCACATAATGCTTGTGCACTTCGTCGGCAATCAGACTCTCGTGTAAGTCTGCGATTTCGTATAATATTTTTTCTACTAAACGTACGTCAGAGGCATAATCCACTCCTACGGAAACAGAGAAGCGAGCCTTCTTATCGTTATAGGTCCAGTTGATGACACTATCTGAAATGAATTTATGATTGGGAACGATCACTGTAATGTCGCCTCGATTGACTACTCTAGATGTGCGCAATTTAATCTCTACCACTTGCACCACCGTATTGTCGATTTCGACTACGTCCCCTACTTTAATGGTACCTTCCAGCAAGATGATAATGCCCGATACAAAATCGTTGAACGTTTGCTGAAGTCCAAGGCCAACGCCTACAAACAACGCTGCAGAACTGGCAATCAAAAGACTTAGGTCAAGACCAATATAAGATAGAATAACACTGATAAAAAAGATCCACACCACATAAGACACCAATAAAAAGATGGATTGGTAGTTGGCATGATAATCTACCTTTTTCCGTCTGGCTCTGGATCTAAAAATGAACTTGACACCATATAATAAAAGAAATATCAGTACGAAAGCCACCGCAATAGCAATCGCTTCCCTCAGATTTACCTCTATTGTTTTTATTTTAAAAAGTGTGTAGTCGAGTATATCCATTTTCAAAGTTGTAAGTGGTAAGCTGCAAGTAGTAAGTGCTGTATTGAACTATACCTATCACTTACAACTTACCACTTACAACTAATTTATCGGGTTAAGACTACGTAATCCTTAATCAGCGTCAATAGAAATTCATCGTATTTACCGACCGATGTCGTGATGTTTAATTTGGCTTTCATTTTATCCGCCAATATCTTCAAGGCCTCACGATGAGCTTCATTGCTGTATTTACGGTAACGTTCCAATACCTCTTTAATAAACAACGCATCCTCTTCTGACATGTTTGCCACAGCAAGGTATTTAGGTTGGTAGTCATTCAGTGTTTTCTTATTCAGCAAGGTTACCAATGACATGCTAAAACTAGGTCGTTCCTTGACAACCACCGTATTGGCAACAAGGTCTCCAAGCCGTTGGTTCTTATCGGATAAACTCACCATGATAGCAGCAAAAAGACCTGCCGTCATATACAATTCCAGTGAACGAAAGACCCACCGGGCTAAATAATCGCCTGCAATGGCCTGAGTACCTTCTGTCTTCATCACCTTAAGCCCCAAGATCATCTTCCCCAGGGACTTACCATTATTCATCAGTTCAAACAGCAGACTGTACAATAAGAAAAAAGCAAGTGCCAGGAAAATAAAAATGATACTGAAAGCCTGTCCGCTATATATAATGAGGGAGGTAAGAGAGACTATTATGAAATCGATCACAAACGCAAATATTCGATCCCATAATGAGGCTAACTCATAATTTATTGTTACATTTTGGGGTGTATTTATATCTATAGTTTCCATATAATTTTTACTATTAGTGCATGAAGGAAACCTCATTCATTCAACAAAATAAAGAAAAATGGCAAGATCTGGAAAACTTATTGAAGGAAAAACAAAAAGATCCTGATCAATTGAGTGAATTGTTTATTCAGGTCTCTGAAGATCTTTCCTATGCCCGTACTTTTTATCCTAACCGTTCTATACGTGTTTACCTGAATAATATCACACAGGCTATTTTCTCTATCGTTTATAAAAACAAGCGAACCAAGTGGAAAGACATTGTCTTTTTCTGGAAGGAGGAACTGCCTTACATCGTCTACCATTCAAGAAAAGAATTATCAATCGGTTTGATTGTCTTCCTGATCTCTTTGCTTTTTGGTGTTATCTCAGCCTACAAAGATCCAGGATTTCCTGAGCATATTTTAGGACACCGTTATATAGAAATGACCAAAGCGAACATAGCTAAAGGTGATCCTTTAGCGGTATATAAAAGCGAAGGTCAATTGACCATGTTTTTGGGCATTACACTGAATAACCTAAAAGTTGCCTTCTTCACGTACATCATGGGATTGTTTTTCTCTATAGGAAGTGTCTCCATTCTCATGTACAATGGCATCATGGTCGCGGCTTTTCAGTATTTCTTTTATTCACAGGGTTTACTGGTCGACTCTTTCTTAGTCATCTGGCTCCATGGAACAATAGAAATCTCCTGCATTGTACTCGCGGGAGGAGCAGGGATAAAATTGGGATCAGGATTATTATTTCCAGGTACCTATACCCCACTTCAGGCATTAAGAATTTCCGGTGCGAATAGTTTAAAATTACTGTCCGGACTGGCTCCACTTATTTGTCTTGCAGGATTTATTGAGAGCTTTATAACGCGCTATACAGGTACACCGGACTGGCTCAAAGCATCTTTAATATTCATTTCACTGGTATTCATTATCGGCTATTTTATTCTACTTCCATGGCGCAAATCCAAAACAGGATTTCACACCAGTCTAAATCCAGAACGTTTAAGAAGTGGCATCTCTATGAATTTTGATGTAAAGAAAATATACGACAACGGTTATATATTTAAACTTACGTTCTACTTTCTAAAAACTCATTTCAGCAAAATCATTATACCTTTTATCATTTTGAGTGTTATATATTCTGTAGGGGCTACCTATGCCTTGATAGCGATAAAGGAAGACTACTATTCAAAAGCATGGTTTTTCTTTAACAAACTCTATAACACCTTTACTCCTGATTCCATTAAATTTGCCAACATCATTTTCTTTTCTTTTATACTCACCATCACTTTAGAACGCTTCATCAGTTTTCTAAAAAAAGAAAGCGGCGAAGTTTCCGGTTTTAAAGACTACCTGTTGATGTTTGCATGGTGCACAGGTTGTACCGCATTCTTATTTTCTCTTACCTTCTTATCAGAGGTACTCTTTTCATGGTGTGTTTTGCTATTGACGCCTTTTGTCATCCTGACATTATTCATTGGTTTTTATGAAAAGTTAAACCCTGTTCAGGCCATCGGAGAAAGCATTAGTCTCATACGTAATAACTTTCTCTCCTTATACGGGATCTACTTCATTGTATTTATAACAGGGATTTTGTTATTCTTTGTTTTATTCGTGCCTTTATGGTATGTCTATTCACCTTTTTTGAATTGGCAAGTTCTGATCAGCGAAGACACTCAACTTTTTATGAAAACATTCATTCCTTGTATGGTGTCTATGATCGGCTTATCGTTCATTACATTCTTTATTTTAAATAGTATCTTCATTAAATATTTCTCTATAAAAGAATCCAGTGAAGCCAAGAGTTTAATTGAAAAAATAAAACAGTTTTAATGCTAAAAACAATACATCTTTTTATTCTGCTTTTTGTATTGCAAGCTGCAACCCCTGTATTGGCACAGGAAGAAGACACTCTTTTATATCCATTGGATAGTATTAGCAACTATCTGCCCGAACAAGAGTTTCCTGTATTGCTGGAGCAAGAACAACCTCTTTATACCAAAGACAGCGTTACCGGTAAATCCCTTGATTCCATCACCTGGAAAAATCTTACTAAAGATTTAAATTACGGTGATACGCTCGATACTAAAAAGAAAGAAAAAACGAAATCAAAACAAGACAGCTCCTGGAGTTTTCCAAGTTTCAATTTTAATTCCACTATAACCAAATATATTCTATTTGCTGTTGTCATTGCCGCCTTGCTTTATCTGCTCTATCGCTTGATGGGGTCTGCTTTTTTTGCATCGAATACAAAGATCAAAAAAACCAATGCCACATTTGAAATCCTGCATAATGATGAGCAAATGATGCAGAATGATTTGCATAACTTATTGGAAGAAGCCTTAAGACAAAAAGATTACAAAACAGCCATCCGTATATTGTTTATTCAGTCGCTACAAGATTTGCAACAATTAGAATGGATTGAATGGAAAAAAGAGAAAACCAACCGAGATTATTTGAATGAACTTGTCGGCAAAGAAGTCTTTTTACCTTTTGGTTCCATGATATTGCTTTATGAAAAAGCATGGTATAGTGAATCGGTAGCCTCGCAAGAAGACTTTGAGGCATTTAATAATTTCAAAATTCACATCCGGAGAGTTTAGTCTTCATGAAAGAGAGAAGATCAACCGTATTAATCGTTCTGTTTTCTGTAATCATTGTTGCAGGGGTTTTCATCTATTATGTGTTTTTCAATACACCTTCCACCAATTGGGAACAACATTTTAGAGAACAAAGCAATGATCCTTATGGAACATCTGTGCTCTATAAATTATTGGAAAAACGTTCCGGTAAAATCACTGACATCACCAGCGATTACCTGCTGCACATAAAAAAACACGCCAGTAAAGATACCAATGCCAATATCGTACTTGTGAACCGCTATGCCTTCATGTCAGACACAGAAGCGGTAGCGCTGATGGATTGGTCAGCAAAAGGGAATACCGTATTCATGGCCACTCAAAGTATTCCAGGGGAGCTGATGCGGAAACTTTATCCTAATCAATGCCATCAGGAATGGGAAGGACTCAACTTCTATACCGACAGCATTATTCATCCTAATTTCTCGTTTCCTTCACAGCGAGACTCCGTGGACTATACTTATAAAGCACCTTATCAAAAGCCCAATGCGTTTATAAACCTTGACAATACGAGGCAA
>Ga0247808_10001578_pt1 | contig 10986 bp, 7 predicted proteins | sample UWRJL089202R1_FD_179914 | JGI IMG/M metagenome (GOLD analysis project Ga0247808, IMG submission 179914) | Plant litter microbial communities from Arlington Agricultural Research Station in Wisconsin, United States - UWRJ-L089-202R-1 | ecosystem: Environmental > Terrestrial > Plant litter >... | reverse complement strand
TGCTGCGTACTGTCTCCACGAGATCCATCCACAGTTGTTCATAACGCCCTGTGGAGAACTAAAGTGAAGGTCAGCCATTCTGCAGCGCAGAAGCGGCAAGGACGTGGGTAAGCGGTTCTCACAGCCGGTGGATAACCCTGTGAGTAACTGTGCGAAGTGGGATGGATAAAAATGACAGAGATGGCCGATTCGACCAGAGAAATCTGGAAGGCAATCCTGTCTTGTCTCACAACAGACGCTCGTATCACCCCTCAGCTCCATGGATTTATCAGTCTTGTAGAGCCCAAAGGCGTGATGGCTGGCACCCTCTATCTCGAAGTCCCTAACGAGTTGACCCGCGGAATGCTCGAACAGCGCATCCGCCTCCCATTGCTCAATGCCATCTCCACCCTGGCCGACACTGCGGCCGTATCGACGTTCGCCATTGTTGTAAACCCGGAGATCCAACCCGATTCCCTCGAGCAGCCTGATGTTGTTGAGGCCGAGCAACCGCAGAAGACGCCCTACATCGAAACCGCGGTCGTCACGCCAACGCATGACGCGCAGTCGGGTAACCGCCGCTCCGATTCGCGACTGAACCCGAAATACAGCTTCGACAACTTCGTAATCGGCGGTTCTAACCGATTCGCGCACGCTGCCGCGGTCGCTGTGGCGGAGGCCCCCGCAAAGGCGTACAACCCCCTCTTTATCTATGGGTCGTCGGGACTTGGAAAAACTCACCTCCTCCACGCCATTGGTCACTACGCCGCGAGCTTGTACCCCGGTATTCGGGTGCGATACGTCAGTAGCGAAGAGTTCACCAACGACTTCATCAACTCCATCGCCAACAACCGCGCGTCCGTGTTCCAGTCGAGGTACCGCGAAATCGACATCCTACTGATCGACGACATCCAGTTCCTGCAGGGAAAAGACAGCACTCAAGAAGCGTTTTTCCACACTTTCAATACCCTGCACGACCACAACAAGCAGTTGGTTATTACCAGTGATCTCCCGCCCAAAGCACTGACCGGCTTCGAGGACCGGATGCGCAGTCGGTTTGAGTGGGGCCTCATCACTGATGTGCAGGCCCCTGACCTCGAGACCCGCATCGCGATTCTCCGGAAAAAGGCGCAGAGCGAAAAACTCCAGGTCGGCAACGACATCCTCGAGTACATGGCCTCGAAAGTGTCGTCGAACATCCGCGAGCTTGAGGGAACCCTCATCCGCGTGACGGCCTTCGCCAACCTCAACCGCACCCCGGTTGATATGGCGCTCGTGCAGACAGTGTTGAAAGACCTGATCACGCTGGACGACGACAACGTGATTGCACCGGTCGACATCATCAACCACACCGCGGAGTACTTCAAACTCACCGTCGATGACCTCTACGGATCATCGCGATCGCAGGCGGTTGCCACTGCACGCCAGATCGCAATGTACCTGTGCCGCGAGATGACGAACCTGTCCCTGCCAAAAATCGGGCAGCTCTTTGGTAACCGCGACCACACCACCGTGATGTACGCAAATAAAAAGATCACCGAATTGATGAAGGAGCGTCGCTCTATCTACAACCAGGTCACCGAGCTCACCAGCCGTATCAAGCAGAACCACCGCTACAACAACAACTAAATCAGTACAAATACCCCAAATGGGGTGTTTCCCACAGTGTGGATAACCTGTGCATAACTTGGGGAACTCGCCGGGAACGTGTGTTTATGAATTACAGGTTTCTGTGGAAACAGCATTTGGGCCCGATGAACTGTCGTACTACCCCTCCACAACATTCCACACGCTGTCCACAGGTCGCAGGGTTGTCGTTCCCGCTGTTTGTCTCAAAAACTTGTAGTTACCAACAGTTCGCACAACGGTTATGAGTCTTAACCCTTTAAAAACTTAATTAATCCAGAAGATAACCTTTGAAGCCGGCGCGATCTCCCCGATCTCGCCTGTGCCAGTATTAACGCCTCGACCGCCTTACCCACCGATAGGGGTGAACCCGTGAAGTTCCAGGTCAACAGAGACGTCTTTAGCGAGGCTGTCTCGTTCGCCGTCAAGCTGCTCCCGCAACGCACAACTCTCCCTATCCTCAGTGGAATTCTCATTGAGACGACGGATACCGGGCTCAAGCTGTCATCGTTTGACTACGAAGTGTCTGCCCAGACCGAAATCGTCGCCGAGGTAGAGGAAACCGGAAAAATTCTTGTCTCCGGTCGACTCCTCGCCGACATCGCGAGCAGACTCCCCAACGCGCCGGTGCGTTTTAGTACGGATGACGGCAAAATCGTGGTCTCGTGCGGCTCGGCCAACTTCACATTGCTGAGCATGCCGGTAGAGGAATATCCAACACTTCCTCAGGTGGCCGCGAGCTCAGGCGTACTTCCCGCAGAGGCGTTCGCGAATGCCGTCGCGCAGGTGGCCGTGGCAGCGTCGCGTGACGATGTCACGCCGGTAATCACGGGGGTGCAGCTCGAAGTCTCCAGTTCGAGCCTGTCTCTTGTTGCCACCGACCGCTACCGCGTCGCAGTGCGCGAGATCGAATGGAACTCGGATGACTCGATCACCGACACCATCACGGCTCTCGTTCCCGCCCGCACCCTGACCGAAATTGGCAAAACGTTCGGACACAGTGGCTCGATTTCCGTAGCGATCACCAGCACCGATGAACGCGAACTGATTGCATTCCAGGCCGATCGCCGAACGGTCACTTCGCTGCTCATCAAGGGAAACTTTCCTCCGGTCAAGCGCTTGTTCCCCGAAACGGTTGATAACTACGCGGTGCTGAACACCGCCGAGCTCATCGAAGCAACCCGCCGGGTGTCGCTTGTGCTCGAGCGAGAAGCCGCACTTCGGTTTAGCTTCACTGTCGACGGAGTGACCCTCGAAGCCATTGGGTCCGAGCAGGCACAGGCGTCCGAAACAATTGACGCCTTCCTCACGGGTACGGACACGGTTGTGTCCCTCAAGCCGCAATTCCTCCTTGATGGACTCGGTGCTGTTCATTCCGAGTTCGTTCGCATCTCCTTCACCAAGACAGATAACCCGAACAAGCCGGGACCAGTGTTGATCACCAGTCAGTCCTCCAAGGACCAGGCAGGCGCCGACAACTACAAGTACCTCTTGCAGCCCAACCTTCTGCTGCGCTAATACCCGCATTTCACTCCCACTCACACTCTCTTCACGTACGCATAAAGGAATACACATGCACATCGGTCTAATCGGACTCGGCAAAATGGGTAACAACATGCGTGCTCGCCTGCGCGAGAACGGCATCGAGGTCACCGGATTCGACCGCAACCCTGAGGTCTCCGATGTCGCAACACTCGCGGAGCTAGCCGCAGCGCTTCCTGCGCCCCGCATTGTGTGGGTAATGGTTCCGTCTGGCCCCATCACAACGGGAGTCATCAATGACCTCGCCGGAGTGCTCGAGGCTGGCGACATGGTCATCGAGGGTGGAAACTCACGCTTCAGCGATGACTTCGTCCACTCGGCAATTCTTGCGAAGACTGGCGTCAACTATGTCGACTGCGGCGTCTCCGGCGGAATCTACGGGCTCCAGAACGGCTACGGCCTGATGGTCGGCGGAAGCGCTGAGCATGTTGAGTACGCCATGCCCATCTTCGACGCACTCCGCCCCGAGGGTCCCCGCGAAGAGGGGTTTGTCCACGCGGGCGAAATTGGTGCCGGTCACTACGCAAAAATGGTGCACAACGGCATCGAGTACGCCGTAATGCAGGCGTGGGCCGAGGGATACGAACTTCTCAGCGCCCGGACCGACATCGTCAAGGACGTCCCCGGAACCTTCAAAGCGTGGCAGCGGGGAACCGTTGTTCGTTCGTGGCTGCTCGAGCTGTTGGTTCAGGCCCTGGATGAAGATCCGACACTCGAGCACATCGAGGGATATGTCGAGGATTCGGGAGAGGGTCGTTGGACCGTCGAAGAGGCACTCAACAACTCGGTTCCGGTCCCGACCATTAGCGCATCGATCTTTGCTCGGTTCGTTTCGCGTCAGGACGATTCCCCCGCCATGAAGGCAGTCGCCGCCCTCCGTCAGCAGTTCGGTGGACACGCGGTTCGCAAGAGTTAATGTGAGGGTCACCCACCTCAGCCTGACCGACTTCCGCAACTACGAGACGGCGGAGGTGGTCTTTCACCCCGGCGCAAACCTCGTTGTCGGTCGCAACGGCCAAGGGAAAACCAACCTCGTTGAGGCGCTCGGTTTCCTCAGTACGCTCGGCTCACATCGCGTTTCCACGGATCACGCGATGGTTCGTGCCGGGCAAACCGCCGCCATCATCCGCGCTCGCCTGCAAAACGGCGAGCGTGCGGTGTTGGCGGAGGTGCAAATCAACCGGGTGGGTGCCAACCGGGCCCAAATCAACAGGTCCGCGATCAAAACTCGCGAACTGCCGCGGTATTTCTCCAGCGTGTTGTTCGCGCCCGAGGACCTTGCCCTGGTGCGGGGCGATCCCTCGGGTCGTCGACGATTCCTGGACGAACTGCTCGTGTTACGTACCCCTCGAATGAGCGGAGTCATTGCTGACTACGAGCGAGTGGTAAAACAGCGCAACACCTTGCTGAAGTCCGCGCGCTCCTCGGGATTGCGCGGGACACAACTCACCACGCTCGACATTTGGGATGACCGCCTGGTAGCCCTTGGCGCAGAAATTATCGAGGCGCGCGGTGCGCTTGTCGCTGAGCTATTGCCGGAAGTGCGTGCCGCCTACACCGCAATTGCGGGGGAGGACCATGCGGCGAGCCTGACGGTTTTGCTCAGCGTCCACTCGGCTTCGGGAAGCAGCGACGGAGACGACGGACCGGCGATAGATGGTCCTGTCGAAGAGCGGGACTCACGAATCAGTGCGGCCGATGCCGCGACGGCATTCAGAGCGGCGCTTGCCCAGCGTCGGAAGGCCGAGCTCGAACGCGGAATCACCCTCGTGGGTCCGCATCGGGACGACCTCATCCTCACTCTGAATTCCTTACCCGCCCGGGGATATGCCAGCCATGGTGAGTCCTGGTCCTTCGCCCTGTCGCTCAAACTTGCGTCCGCAGCGGTGCTTCGACTCGAAACCAATTCTGGTGACCCGGTGCTCATTCTTGACGATGTGTTCGCAGAGCTCGACGAGTCGCGTCGTAGCCGGCTTGCAGACGCCGTTGAGGGATTTGAACAGGTTCTCATTACGGCAGCAGTCCAAGATGACGTTCCTGATCGACTCGCTGCCCATGTTGTGCGTATCCTCGCCGGAAGAGTTCTTCCCGAGGAAACGGAGTGACCGGTATGGAGAACAACGACGGCACTGTCACACCGGGATCGTCTTCTTCCGAGCCGGATGATCTTGGTCCAGACGGGACCCAGGCAGAGCACGTCGCGGTCTATCTCCGCTTTCGTCAGGTGTTCGGGGAAGCCGGTTCCCGTAGCAACGACGCTCGCAAACGGCTCAAAAGCAAAAAAGAGGGGGGTAAAAGTGTGCCCTTTGGGGAAGGTCGCGACCCCTTTGGTATCGATTCAGTGCTGGACAGTCTGACCAATCGACTGGGATGGAATTCCTCGCTCGCGCGAGCAGACCTTTTGGCGTCGTGGTCTGAGGTTGCCGGTGACGAGACCGCCGAACATTCCACCCCTGTGGGGATCGAAGACGGTGTACTGACCGTGAGTTGTGACTCGACAGCATGGGCAACCCAACTGCGTTTGATGCGTGGCCACATCACGACTCAGATCACGCTTCGGTACCCAGATGCCGGTATTCAGTCAGTAAAGTTCGATGGGCCTAACGCCCCCTCCTGGAAACGCGGTCTCAGATCAATTCCAGGCCGTGGTCCGCGCGATACTTACGGTTAGGGATAGAAAACAGTCCATTCGAATACCCGATGTCGTCAGTGGCCCGCGTATGGCCGCAGAGAGCCGGGCGATTTGGTAGAATGGAGTGGCCTTCGGGAACGTCCAATCGTGGATTCTCACCCCGGATGGCATGATCCAACAACGCGGCAGGAGCCTAACTTCAGATGTCACCGGAATCACCAGAGGACCTGCCCGTCGACAATCAGGAGATTCCGGAACCCGCGGCATCCGCGGCAGACGATGCCCTTGTTGTAGCCCCCATGGCGCGACGTCTGCCTGACGACAGTTACGGCGCCGACCAGATCCAGATCCTCGAGGGTCTTGAAGCGGTGCGCAAGCGCCCCGGAATGTACATCGGTTCCACCGGCCCCCGCGGACTCCACCACCTCGTATATGAAGTAGTCGATAACTCCGTTGATGAGGCCCTTGCTGGCTACTGCGACCTTATTAAGGTCACCATCCGGCGCGATGGTTCCATTCGCGTTATTGATAACGGCCGCGGAATCCCGGTCGATATGAATCATCAGGAACAGAAATCCACGGTCGAGGTGGTTATGACCATCCTTCACGCCGGCGGCAAGTTCGGCGGTGGTGGCTACTCCGTCTCGGGTGGCCTCCACGGCGTGGGCATTTCCGTTGTAAATGCGCTCTCGAGCCGAGTGGACACTGAGGTTCGTCGTCAGGGCCACGTGTGGCGAATGAGTTTCGAAAACGGAGTTCCTGTCGCACCACTGGCAATGGGTGAGGCAACCGAAGAAACCGGCACGCAGCAGACTTTCTGGCCGAGCAAAGAAACGTTCGAGACCGTCGAGTTCGACTACGAAACGCTTCGCGCTCGCTTCCAGCAGATGGCATTCCTCAACAAAGGCCTGCGTATCGACGTCACCGACGAGCGCGGTGAGGACGAGGTCGGCGAGAGCTACATGTATGAGAAGGGCCTCGTCGACTACGTTGCCTACCTCAACAACGCCAAGAAGGTGGACGTTGTCCATGAGGACATCATTGCGTTTGAGTCCGAAGATACCGAGCGCAAGATTTCCCTCGAGGTCGCCATGCAGTGGACCGCCGCGTACACCGAGAGTGTGCACACCTACGCGAACACCATTAACACGCACGAGGGTGGAACCCACGAAGAGGGTTTCCGCGCTGCGCTGACCACATTGGTCAACCGTTACGCCCGCGAAAAGGGCATCATCAAGGAAAAGGACGAGAACCTCTCGGGTGATGACGTGCGCGAGGGATTGACCGCAGTCATTTCCGTCAAGCTCGCCGAACCGCAGTTTGAAGGTCAGACTAAAACCAAGCTCGGTAACACCGAAGCGAAGGCGTTTGTCCAGCGCGTTGCAGGCCAGCAGCTCAACGACTGGTTCGATCGCAACCCAACGCAGGCGCGCGATGTGATTCGCAAGGCTATCCAGGCGTCTCAGGCACGCCTGGCCGCCCGCAAAGCGCGTGAACAGACCCGCCGCAAGGGACTTCTCGAGAACAACAGCATGCCGGGCAAGCTGCGCGACTGCTCGAGCAAAGACCCTGCGCTGTCCGAAATCTTTATCGTTGAGGGTGACTCCGCAGGCGGCTCCGCTGTACAGGGACGTAACCCCGAAACGCAGGCGATCCTCCCGCTGCGCGGCAAGATCCTCAACGTCGAAAAGGCGCGACTGGATCGTGCCCTCGGCAACGCCGAAGTTCAGGCCATGATCACTGCGTTCGGCGCGGGAATCGGCGAAGACTTCGATCCCGGAAAAGCCCGGTACCACAAGATTGTTTTGATGGCCGACGCTGATGTTGACGGCCAGCACATCACTACCCTGCTGCTGACGCTGCTGTTCCGATACATGCGACCGCTGATCGACCACGGATACGTGTACCTGGCGCAGCCGCCGCTGTACCGCCTCAAGTGGACCAACGCGGAGCATCAGTTTGTGTACAGCGACCGTGAGCGCGACGCCATGATGGAAGACGGCCTTGCCAAGGGAAAGCGAATCCCCAAGGAAAACGGAATCCAGCGTTACAAGGGTCTCGGTGAGATGGACTACACCGAACTCTGGGAGACCACCATGGACCCTGCCACCCGTACATTGCTGCAGGTCACCCTGGACGACGCGGCCGCCGCCGATGAGATTTTCTCGACCCTGATGGGAGAAGACGTTGAATCTCGACGTAACTTCATCCAGCGCAATGCCAAGGACGTGCGATTCCTCGACATTTGATCGGACCCCTTGGGCCCGACGGATCGAGTGGGCCCACTCCGTGGCCCATCACAATCTTCCACACGGCGAATAGCCGGACGACGCATCACTTCAGACCGGAATAGAGAAAATGGCTGACGACACTACCCCCGAGGGCACCGACGCCACGGAGCCCACCTTCGAGAAGGCCGTTGTTGACGACCGGCATGACAAGGTCGACCAGGTTGACCTCCAGCTGGAGATGCAGCGGTCGTACCTCGACTACGCGATGAGCGTCATCGTCGGGCGCGCTCTGCCCGACGTCCGCGACGGACTCAAGCCGGTTCACCGCCGTGTGATCTACGCGATGTACGACGGTGGATACCGTCCCGACAAGGGATTCAACAAGTGCACCCGCGTCGTCGGCGAAGTGATGGGCCAGTTCCACCCGCACGGTGACTCATCCATCTACGACGCCCTGGTTCGTCTGGTTCAGCCGTGGAGCCTTCGTTACCCGCTCGCGCTCGGCCAGGGAAACTTCGGTTCCGCCGGAAACGACGGCGCGGCAGCCCCTCGGTACACCGAGACCAAGATGTCTCCCTTGTCGATGGAAATGGTTCGCGACATCGACGAAGAGACCGTCGATTTCCAGGACAACTACGACGGCAAAACGCAGGAACCTATCGTGTTGCCTGCGCGGTTCCCCAACCTGCTGGTGAACGGCTCGGTTGGAATCGCAGTCGGTATGGCGACCAACATCCCACCGCACAACCTTCGTGAAGTCGCCGACGGAGCCCTGTGGGCCCTCGAAAACCCCGAGGCGACACGCGAGGAACTTCTCGACGCCCTCATCCAGCGCATCAAGGGACCCGACTTCCCCACCGGGGCCCAGATCCTTGGCATCAAAGGCATCCAGGATGCGTACCGCACCGGTCGTGGTTCGATCACAATGCGTGCCGTTGTGTCGGTTGAAGAACTCCAGGGTCGCACGTGCCTTGTTGTGACCGAGCTGCCGTACCAGGTCAACCCCGACAACCTTGCGCTGAAAATTGCCGAGCTTGTCAAGGATGGCAAGGTCAGCGGCATCGCTGATATCCGCGACGAGACCTCGGGCCGTACCGGCCAGCGACTCGTTATCGTTCTCAAGCGCGACGCAATAGCCAAGGTTGTCCTCAACAACCTGTACAAGCACACGCAGCTGCAGGACAACTTCGGCGCCAACATGCTCGCCATCGTTGACGGAATCCCGCGCACCCTCGCAATTGACGGATTTATCAGCAACTGGATCGATCACCAGATCGATGTCATCGTCCGTCGCACCCAGTACCGTCTGCGCAAGGCCGAAGAACGCGCCCACATTCTGCGCGGATACCTCAAGGCTCTCGATGCCCTCGACGAAGTCATTGCGCTTATCCGTGCGTCGGCGACCGTCGAGAACGCCCGCGACGGTCTGATGGAACTGCTCGACGTCGACGAGATTCAGGCTCGGTCCATCCTTGAGATGCAGCTGCGCCGCCTGGCAGCACTCGAACGCCAGAAGATCGTTGACGAGCACGACGAACTCGAGCGCCTGATCGCCGAGTACAACCACATCCTCGCCACACCGACCCAGCAGCGTGAAATCGTCAAGGACGAGCTCACCGAGATCGTGGGGCGCTTCGGAGACGACCGCCGCACCGAGATTATGTTTGGGTTTGACGGAGACATGAGCGTCGAAGACCTCATCCCCGAAGAAGAGATGGTTGTCACCATTACCCGTGGTGGGTACGTCAAGCGCACCCGCAGTGACAACTACCGCAGCCAGCACCGCGGCGGCAAGGGTGTCCGTGGCGCCCAACTCCGCGCGGATGACGTGGTGGAACACTTCTTTGTCACGACCACTCACCACTGGCTCCTCTTCTTTACCAACTCGGGCCGGGTGCTTCGCGCCAAAACGTACGAGATCCAGGAGGCCGGCCGCGACGCAAAGGGCCAGCACCTCGCCAACCTGCTCGCACTCCAGCCGGGGGAAGAAATCGCGCAGGTTCTCGACATCCGCGACTACGCCGCCGCGAAGTACCTCGTTCTGGCCACCCGCGACGGTCTCATCAAAAAGACCGCGCTCACCGAGTACGACACCAACCGCACCGGTGGCATCATCGCCATTAACCTGCGCGAGGGTGACGAACTTGTCTCCGCGATGCTCGTGGAAGAAGACCAGGACCTGCTTCTCGTCTCCCGCAAGGGAATGTCCATCCGATTCACAGCGTCCGACGCCGCGTTGCGTCCCATGGGTCGCTCGACCTCGGGTGTGATCGGTATGAACTTCCGAGCAGACGACACACTTCTCGACGCGAGTGTTGTCTCCGACTCCGGGTACGTCTTCGTTGTCACCGAGGGTGGCTATGCCAAGCGCACCGCCGCCGACCAGTACCGCGTGCAGAACCGTGGAGGCCTTGGTATCAAGGTTGCGAAGCTCGCTGACTCCCGCGGTGACCTCGCTGGCGCCCTGATCGTGGATGACGATGACGAGGTGCTCGTGGTTCTGGCTGGGGGCAAGGTGGTACGCTCTGCGGTGGCCGAGGTTCCGGCTAAGGGCCGCGACACCATGGGCGTAGTTTTCGCTCGCTTCGCCGAAGACGACAGAATTATTGCGGTTGCTAAAAACAGCGAACGCAACCTAGAGAGTCAGGAAGTCGACGCTGTCGAGGAGATCATCCCCGCCGCGATCGAGGAACCTGGAAAGGACGAATCAGTAGATGAGTAGCGTCGCTGAAAAGCTGCAACGTAAGTCGCAGAAACCCACTTCCACCAAACAGGTTCGCCTCAAGCTCGTATACGTCGACTTCTGGTCGGCCGTGAAGCTGTCGTTCCTCGTCGGAGTGGCGCTCGGAATCGTACTGATTGTTGCGACGATCCTGGTGTGGTTCATCCTCCAGAGCACGGGAGTCTTCAACCAACTCGACGGGCTCCTTCAGGACGTCCTGGGTGAAGAGACTTTCACAATTGAGTCCACGCTCT
>Ga0247808_10001577_pt1 | contig 10987 bp, 11 predicted proteins | sample UWRJL089202R1_FD_179914 | JGI IMG/M metagenome (GOLD analysis project Ga0247808, IMG submission 179914) | Plant litter microbial communities from Arlington Agricultural Research Station in Wisconsin, United States - UWRJ-L089-202R-1 | ecosystem: Environmental > Terrestrial > Plant litter >... | reverse complement strand
GAACTATCAGGGGAGGAGTATAATTATGCACGAAGTCGAGCTAGGTATGATGGCAAGGACGTAGTCGAAACTCTGAAAGACATCGTCAAGGATACCGAGGCATGCTACCACCGTATTAGGGAGCTTCTCACTTTCGTAGGAGGTGAAGATCAAACGTATGCAAAAGCCTGGCGTGACCACGAACAAGGATACGTGGATTTCCATATGTTTAGTGGAAGATATAAGCTTGCAGACCTAGGCCTAGATTTTGAGTAAATACCCTTGTCATATCATCACTATGATATTTCATTTACGCTTTAGCATTCTGTTGTTACACCGCTAGCGTAACGAATAAGCAAAGATGTGTCGCCAAGGGCTGATGTTTCAGGGGGTCGGCTAATTTGCCAGTTTAGGAAAGATTTACTTGAAGCTGCTAGGTGTATTTACGAGATTAGGCTTGGTTATTTGCACTTACTGGAGATCACAATCTCTCTTCCTGCCATAAAAGATTTTCCGTTAGCATATTACTCCACTGCAAACGATTTTTCCATTGTGTACTGCAACTGCAAATCCATTTTTACCAAACAAGCAGGCTTGGAATCATGCAGGGGCTTTCACAGTAAATGTTGGACCCACTGCTTATCTTACCGAAAGCCCAGCTTAAGGTCCGCTTAGCCACAGCAGAGTGGTAGCCAAGTCAAATTCCGAACCTTGTCGTAACGCTCGTAAATATTTACACATACTAAGAGGATTTACCGCTGTTTTGGAAGAGTGAATAGTTTACGCGATAGATCTTCGAAGCATTTCTAGAGGGTACTTAAGTACGGAATAAATTTTCAACCTGCTCTTACACCAGAAGGAGATGAAGCTTCAAAGCACTAGCGAAACTTCGAGGAAACCCTCGTAAACCAGAACTCCTGAACAAATACTCTCTTAGGGTTGACTTTGGACTCTAGAAACCTTTTTGAAGTACAGCACCTTGGAGTTATCTGTTCTGAAATCCATTTGAGGAGATAAGGTGTAAATTTGAACGACCAAAATCATAATAGCTTGAATCTCCAAATCCAAACTGACATGGGAATCATGAAAAACCAAAGCATTGCTTGCTCAATTGTGAAATGATTGAAAAGACATAACTTATTCATCTTTCAATAGTGTTTGAGCCAGTGGTATGTTTAATTTCATATATCAATGTAGCTACCATCACTTTTGCTCTGAATCCAGCCCTTATACGTCCTCATTATATAGATTTGTCGTACGTCATTATATGCATTACGTGTATGCCTATGAATGTGCATTAATATCCGGTATGGCGTTAAGACTAGCAAGACTCGAGACTTGTGTGGAAAGAAAATGGAATCCCAAGATCAAAAGTGCACAGTTTTAAGACGGGATTAATTATATGGGATGATACATTAACCCGGAGTTTTTATGAGGTAGAAAAATTAGAATTAAACAAGCTCTAAGTTTTCTTGGGGATTTGTGATGATCATCTATTTTGTCAGGTACTCCTCACTGAAGTCCTACTTTTGAGACGTTACTTGGAATGGTTGTTGGTGGTAACAAGGAAAGCAGTCTATCATATAGTCTTAATTCCGTTCTCCATCTTGGTCTTGGATCAATCCCTCTGCCTCTGATTCATCCAAGGCACTAGCTCTGTCTAGATAATCCTGACTTGGACCAGCCCTTTTCAGTACTCCAGCCATGCGAACTGCATCCTCTCGTCCCTTTTTGACATCGATCATCCATATCATTGGTATCGGTAAAGCCACTAGCACCGCTAAGAATATGAAGGCAGGTCTAATATGTCCAGCTAAAGGTGTTTATTCTAGTTAGCTCTCTTTGTAGAACGATATAGTAAAATTCGCGAATCAAGATGGTATTTCGGAGTCAGAGACTTCCGTCGTACGTGAGCTCGAAGTTGTGTGGTTCAAGGGTAAGCATGACCTCATATCTTTTAAGCTATCAAAAATAATAGGGATTCACTTACAAGCATCTATAATCCTTCCAACGACTGCAGGTCCCACAGCAGAACTGCCTTTATCGGTTATGGCATATAGTGCATAAAAAGCAGCCTCGCTACCAGGAGGGATCAGTCGTCCAAAAAATGATCGACAGTACGAGCTCAGTCCTCCCATAACAACTCCATGAATACATGCTAGCGGGTATATCTCCCATGGCTGTTGTAAACCTCCTACTCCCCAACTCTGGATGAAGGGCAAGTATCCCAATAGTCCGTAGAACGGAATAATCTCCAGCAATAAGATGCAAGCAACAACTGTAGAGACCTATTGTAAGTATTTAAGAACGCAGGAATGGAAATTGGTATAGCTTACTAGTCTGGTTTGTCTGAAGCTGAAATCGACGTGATACGACTGGCCACAGCAAAGCGCCCGCTATTCCCGATGAAGTTGCAGTAATTGAAATGAAAGCAATAGCAACTGTCCCCATTTTGAGCTCCGTCCTTGCAAAAATAATCGCAGTCCCCGACACAGTAGCCATAGCATCGGATAGCAAGAACCAAGCCACCAAAAATATGACAACCTGTCGAAGTTTCACAGCAACTTTTATTGTTTTCCACAGAGAAGACCACGCGAAAACCCCATATGCCCAGAAACTACCCCACTTCCCTTGCTGAAAGAAGGACGAGTCCAAAGAAGGGCCAGGTCGAGAGCGAAGCCATATTGACGAAGGTATCGTGAATATAAACCACCAAAGACCCACAAGAAATAACACCATTCGAAGTGGAAGAGTCGTTGAGACTAAAGGTTTTTTCGACATATAAAAGAGCAGCCCGATGCTCAGAACCTGGACAAGAACGGAAGCCGCATAACCTATGCCAACACCCGTAGAAGATATTTTAGATGATAATCGTAGATCAGAAGAGTCGGACTTCCCATTGAGACCATCCGGGATGACATCGACATATCCTTCGTCATCATCATTGAAAGTAGTCCCCTGAGCAGAGGGTGAAAATGTAGTCATATTTATTGATGAATACTGAGCCTTTGGATGATTCATTACAAGTAGAGGTAGATATGAGTTGAGGAGTACAAATGACGATCCGAGACATGTCACTCCAACAATCACCAAAAGTGGCGCTATGAGATAGATTCTGGGGATGACGAGAAGGAAAAGCATCGATGTCGTAGATCCTACAAATCCAAAGGTCACTAATAGCTTCTTCCGGTAACCACCTATATAGTCACAATCAATTGTTTGTCTGATAAGAGAATTTGGATGGGCTATTACCGTGATCAGCGATGGCACTAAATGACACAAGCGACAGTGCCTGTATAAAAACAGAAAGAGAAAAAGTATACATGGCGAAGCTAGCAGATGTAATCTCAAACCCAAAGGGCTTGATAACACATTCTAGAGTAAATCATAGTTAGCTGAGACTCTCGTGGCAGGTGCACCTCTTAGCGCAACGGCTCTCTGCGACTGGAAGATATGTCTACGGAATTAACTGGACCAAGTCTTTCTGATTTGAAGTAAAAGCGTAGGAAACACTCGACTGGTTCTAGCCGCCAATGTCGCGGGTCGAATCACTCTTATAATTTTACGGTCGATACAAAATGATACAACTGAATGGGACTTACGATTGTCTCTGTCAGTTGCCCTCCTGATTAGAGCACCAATTGCATCATCGACAAGATCCTGGTCTTTCAGATTCTTAATAATACACGGTGTAGTTCTGTCCGAATAGAGCACTCCATTCTCGCGGGCAAGCTGCTCCAGTGTCACTGGCAAAAAAGAACCTGATTACACAAGTAAGTATGTGTTTTTCTACTTTGCTGAGTTCAAGAGCTGCATACCAACGCCGCAAACGGCATATACCTCTGCAGCTAAGCCATATGCATACCAACCTCGCAATTCACGACTGGTTGATTCACTTGTATCTTCGCCATTGTACCGAGGAGTCCTGCGTCCAGCGCCATGGCCGTCCTCCATAGTCCTCAACGACAACTGTACAGATTGGAGAGGCTCCTCTAATACATACGGTTTAAATAAGGTAGTTTTCGATCTATGAACGTTTTCAGTTGCGTACTAGGAGTCACAGGCACATTTCAAATGAGTTGGTCATTACTTCTTCATGTGTCATCTCGAGTACTGTGCACTCGGGGGTTTGACCACGGCCTCTCTGATCCTTGTGTGTATAAATAGCCTCAAACTGTTCAAAGAAAAGGATCAATGCTATAGAAGTTGTAATAGATAACTAAATAACAAGGTATAGAACTACAATTGAGCTTATAAAGAATGAGAGGATCAGAGAGTAAAGAAGCTGACGGCTGGTCAACATCAAAGGCTAGTAACAATGCGGCAAAGTGCATGCGATGTCTTGGCAGGCAGCCTCGCGCGTGTAACTTTGGAAAGGCTACAGCGAGTATCTGGAACTAACCAACCTTTTTGTAATATACTCCAAGCCATTTGCTAGACATCTCTACAGGTTTCAATCTGGCATTGTTAAAATACCTACTAGAGCGGATCCATCGAATTCTACCGCAGCAAACTGTGTGTGAGCCTTTTCTTACGGTATTTCTACAAAAGGAACTATTCGTATCCAGCGGGGGAACTCAGAATGGCGGACAAGACGGCTAGGTACCGGACGGAGATCCAGCAGATGATGTACGTATCTGGAGAGACTGCAGAAGCATCGCCAGAAACTACGGGTATGATCGAGGAGATTGTTCGTCAACAGGTCATTGAAATGCTGCGACAGTGCACAGAACAGTCTTCCCGCCGCGGAAGCAAATCAATTGCCACAGACGACCTAATCTTCCTAATTCGACACGACGTAGCCAAGGTCTCTCGACTTCGTACATTTCTATCTTGGAAAGATGTGCGGAAGAATGTCAAGGATTCCGACGATAAAGGCGCCGAACCAGATATCGGAGGTACAGATGAACCTGGTGGTCCTACAGCCGGGCCTGTTGTCGCGGAGGCCAAGAAGAACAAAAAAACAAAAGTCGGTCTGCCTTGGGAAGTTCCTTCGTTCTACAGTCAGGAGGTTCCGGAACGTGAAGATGAGGAAGATGAAGATGAGGAAGAAATGAACTACGCAACCCTACAGCGATTAAAGAAAGCCGATGAGCGGACCAAAATAATGACAAAAGAGGAATACGTTACATGGTCTGAATATCGACAAGCATCTTTCACCTTTCGGAAAACCAAGAGATTTAAGGAGTGGGCTGGGTTTGGCGTTGTTACTGATTCAAAACCTAATGATGATATTGTCGATATCCTCGGTTTCTTGACTTTCGAAATCGTGCAGACGCTCACGGAGGAAGCTTTAAAAATCAAAGAGCAGGAGGACTTAGGTAAGGCAGTTGCTGGCGGAGAGCAAGCGGGTAAGAAAAGAAAGGCTCAAGGTCTCTTTAATCCTCCGTCCGAAGGACGCACTCCTGTCGAACCTAGACATATACAAGAGGCATTCCGGAGATTACAACAACGCCCAAATAAGCAGCGAGCCATGCTGAACGGTAGGAAAGGATTAAATCGGACACCATTGAAATTGGTATAATGCTCTAGATTCTCATCTTGCTGAAAATATGCTAACTTGCCTCAGTTTTAAATACAAACTGCTGTATAATTTAGGCGTACGGGGTCGGAGTAATTGGGCTAAGGGCGTTGAGATACCAGGATCGATTATCGCCATAAGTATTTATAATTCGAAAGTACAGTTTTTACAGCTTTGTCTCCCTGTCATGTTCACTGTGGAGAAGATAATTAGAGTTACATGTAAAACAGGGCAAACTGGCGTAACATTTTAATTGAGTTCTAATCTGCTTGACTGCCAGTGTGTATCATATACAAATCTGCAGCATACGATGCTGGTGTTCCCTATTCATGATCCTAATAGGGCAAGCCCTATCCACGACATAACGAATCGGGGGTGCCTAATCATGTCCCAATATCTCTGCGCTAATATATGTGAATGTCAAGATGTTTTCCGAAGCTTTGATCATCACCACCTAATTCTCAACCGTTGTCCCGAGATTGACCAACCACCGTCGTGCTATCTCCACCACTACTTCCTGAGATCGTCTCTGTGGCACCACTGCTACCTGGCCTATTATAAAAGTCCACACTCTTAATCTCAGGATGTTCCTCGTGATACTTCTTCGGCTCTCTTGGACCAGGATGAGTAGGATATGGCTCTATCATATCATGGTGGTGCGGTTTCCTCTTATGGGTCGAGAAAGAGCTCCCAGCGTCGAGCCCAATTGCTTTGCCCTTCAATAACCTAATATCATCTCTAGCCTGCTTCCTCGTGTATCGATTCAAGCTCTCACAAAGACGATCAAGTATCCATTGACTTTCGCCTACATCTGCTAACATGGGGCTATCCTCTCCAATCCAATCCCATTCAATGAGCCCGTTATCCGCCTCGGCGTTCTCGACAGCTTCTGCATCTTCTCTGCTGAACCGTATCAGCCGAGTAAACTCCGCCCATTCTTCATAACTGTATACCCTGGGAGTGTCTGCTCGAAGATCGTTGGCTATGCGTTTGATTGCCAAAGCTAACTTCCGAGCTAGGTCATGATCAGAGAGGATTGGTGGCTCATCACAAAGTCTTTCAAGCGTGGGGCCAGTTGATATTGCTCCTTCTGGTGAGCTAGGATCTGCAGATCTTTCAAGTGTTCCCTCAGCATCTGGGTCTTGAAGCTCAAACCCCCGCTCTAGGCGTTTGTTCGCCTCTCGCTCTTCCGTTTTACGCACAAGATAACCCCGTAGCCTTGGATGTTTATCCAGGAATTCTTTCCATACGCCTTCTTTTGGGAGAACCGTCCAGTCAGCAAGTGTAAAAGTACCTCGGTTGATAGATGATATAACAGTATCACCCATATCTGAGATTAGAATTGTCATGGTAGGTATAGCGACCAGTGACCAAACGACAAAGAATGGCTTGCCAGCATTAGATTGTGGACTCAGATCTCCATAGCCAATAGTAAGGAGGGAGACATAGCAAAAATAGAGTGACTGGAAATAACTCATGCCCTGAATACGATGTTCAGCGACCCAGAAAACGACAGCACCAACACACCAAAGTAGACCAAAAGCAATGACCGACATGCATAATGCATAATATTGCTTGAACCTATTCGTGGTTCTCTGGATCTCCCGCATTGCATCGAACCGATCTTTCTCCTCTCTCAGTAGGATAAGCTTCTGTTTTCTGTCATCATGCTTGTCGTCGGTACCCTCCCTCTCCCTTCTATGCTTCAATTTGGCAACCCGGCCTAGTGTAGGCTCTGCTGCTCTTTGAAATTGACGAATACGTGCTGCACCACCGCGCCCACCTGTATTTAATCTGGGCTTTGGCCTATGTTCATGGAATGTAATGTTGCGTCCGTCGACGTGTAAATGGCCATACTGATCAAGTGATGTTCTCCGCACATCAAGCTCGTCACTAGGCGATTCATTGTAACTCGAAGATTCCTGTTGATCTCCATGTTTCATCCGTGGGGGTGGCAAGCCTAGTCGTTCTCGAAGCTCTTTCTCACTAGTAACTGTTCGTTCAACAGTCCGGGAACGAACCGCGTCTTGGTGCTTCTTGATGACATTATCTTTTGAGATAGTAGCTGCAAACTTTCGAATACTGTTTATCATAAGACCTAGAAAGATAATACCGATGACAGAATATGGGAATATCAGTCCTCGGCCAACATCGTTGACAGGTAAGATGTCTCCGAAGCCTACGGTTAATACGGTGACATCACAAAAGTAGAGAGCATTGGCGTAACTGATATCAAGGACCTTGGAGAAAACCGCAGCACCACCTGCTAACCAGAAGAAAAACATCATAGTTTGAAGGATAAGGGTACGTTGATCGTCATCGAGGTCGAAATGTTGAGGATAGTGACCTAGAAAATAGCCAGTCATATTCACCATAAGACCCATGGATCCTATCATATACAAAGTTGCTGCTATGATGGCATACCAGAATCCTTGTCCGTAGGTTTGGCTTGGACGAACGGGAGCATCGTAGTTGTTCATAGCCACAACTATGGCGATTAAGATTCCAGTAGCGATATACCATGAGATGATGGTCAAGGGTAGAGCAACGATGTATCGTATCCTTTTGGTAAAATTCACCATCAGGCTGAAGTTTCCAAAGAATCCGCACACTAATGATATTGCGTTGAGGGTTATTTCCCTAATTTCCAATGTTAAACATCGACTAATGCGTGTATAGTGGCCAACTCACCACTTTGGACTAAGCACATGCTGTTGTTAGCACTGCTCTTGGCTTTGAAATGTGAGAACTATCGCATCAAATAGATTACTTACTCAGGTATTCCAACTCCATTATCATCTGTCCCTTCAGGCAACTTTCCATCGTTCGGCAGTATCACTCTCCACTTGTTAACAAGGGCTGCAATACTTAGCACATTAGCTAACGGTCCAATGGTTGCCGCCAGTAGCGGGATAGCTGTTGATGCAAACCACCAATTCCTATATCTTGTTAGACTTATCACATTCCAATCGCCGAAGTCAATGCTCGGAATGTTTCTTGACAATCCCGTAAAATCCGGATCAGAAAACGACTCAATCGGTACATATAGTCTCAAACAAGGAAACTCAATGTCAGAAGCCCAAGAATCTGTATCATAGAATTTCAATGAAATCAGCACATGAACCACTCTTACGCAAGTCTATCCCCAATTTATACCTCGTTCGAACGACTTCTTCGTTCTACATATCATGAACTCGAACGAACCAGCAGGTATTTAGAACTCAAGACTTTGACAGCACTTCTTGATCTCATTCCACGTAGCAGAAGAATGACCAGAAACAAAGAGAGAAGCCTCGAACCTACTGTGGCAAATCATCAGTTTTCCCTCTGAGCTTCAACTTCCCAATCGTAATCATCGTATCGGTGCGCTCGAGCGCAAACGTTGGGCCTTTAAAGAATGCTGAGCGCCGACGCGAGCGCGGTGTTAATGGTGAATCATGGCTACTGCCGCCAGCGTCTTCTTTGTCTTGACGGATTGATATGGGCGAGTTTGGTCCCATATTTTCAGAAGTACTGAAAGAAAGTGGCCATTAATGGGCTGTTACCAAGGGGGCATCGTCGCTGGGGATTTTCACGTCTGGGCTGCGGCCGGGCCTTTCCCACAGGATATTGATGGGCACAGGAACCGTGATATATGTGGATCAATCAATAATCATAGTGCATTCGTCGTGATGCACGATCCTCTTGGAACTGGAGATACGGCTCCCGAGGGAAAGGATAGTGAGGAGTCGCAACATGGATAGTAGTAGTCAATTAGAGTTTATCGAGTCGACCGGGATTGGTGGTGCAGGTCTCCGTCCCCACGACGGGCTCAGATCATGTCGAACGTGTGGGGAAACAATGCTGAATAACATTCCCGTGTTCTACGTCGGCCAAGACTGCTGTGTATGCATTGTGAGGGAATGCTCAGACCCCAGAACTGGAAGCTTTGGCTCATGGCACAGGAATGGAAAAGCTTGTTCTGCGAGCGGCTTCTGATATCGTTGTATAGATTTGGACCTCATAAGTAGTTGGAAATAGTCACGGAAGAAGATGGAAGTTGTTTGTATATATATGTTGCAGTAAGAACAGGCCGGTTGGTATCTACAATATTTGCCCTTGATAAAATATATGCCTTAAATGGCCCTCCATGCTCCTAAACTTCAATGCCCCAAAACGCCTCTTTTGATGCTAAACATCACTATGCTAGTCCGTAAAGGAAAACAAGCTATATACTCCCAACACCGCGCCAAGATTAATTAAAGTATTATGTGCAAGTCGATCTGTGTTCCCTCGCCTCTTCTATACCCAGTCATATCCATCGTGTCCCAGAGGACTATGTACGCTATGCACAAATATTTAGGTTGAGCAGCCGTCCATTAACTTATTCTTCGGCCAAGAATAACCGGTCTCATTCCACGCCTAGAATTTTGTCAGCTTTGCTCGTGCGAAAGGAGCTGAGGTCTTACCGTAACATTAACATTATTGTAAGGGAGAGGATGGTTTTTGATATACTCCGTTGTAGGATATCCCGGTGGATCACACGTAAGTAGCGTCTTCCCAGGCTTTTGGTAAATCCGTACATAATCCACATGCATGATGGTTGGAAACTTTAGATCGCCAAACAGAATCTGGGACCAGGAGTTACTGATTCCAAGATTTAGGATCATGGACATCGGTTCTTCGGACACATGTCTAGCTTGGATATTTCCGTTCGGTCCAATGGCTCGTCCATCCATCATGAAAGTCTGATCATTGCCCACAAACCATGCAATCTTTCCCTCTGAGGTGCCAGGGACATACTCGAAAGCATACTTTTGGTAGGCTTTGCCGTCATACCAATTATTATTGAGAAGTGAGGTCCCGCTCACAGCTTGTTGAAATGGACCACCGCAGTATGTGTTCATCTGCGTCGTTTCGTAATTGGGGATTTGCATGAAGTCGGAGTTTGGGCGGTAGTTGACATCGAAAGGAGCAACCTGGAAACTTTGCGTAACAACTCCAATGCGGTTAGTGGGGTCGACAGACCCTTCAAGAATATCAATTTCAGGTGAGCCTCGACCGGTGCCCGGGTTTGGGTGATCCTCCCCTTTGCATGTGCATGAGTTCAATCGTTGTCCAGGAAGGTAAGATATTCCGCTCGAATCAGACTGGTTTGGGGTGATTCCCACGTCACAGCTGTCGTATGTATACGGCCAGACTCCTTCAGTTGTGGCTTTGTAGCCCGGACGTCCTAGATTTCCCAGAGTCCAAGCACCCGGCCAAAGCCCGGGCACAGCAGATGGACCAGCAAGAGATACCGAGACTTCGAAAACACCTCCTTTAAAGCAGAGTTGATTCCAGCTGTTGAGCATACCCGAGCGATACTCCAGGTTATGATTGGGGAACTTGTCTAGTTTCAATTGGAGAGTGCCGTTGCCGGTGGTTACAGCATCTGGGTCATACCACTCGAGATCTTGAGTTGCCCCATACCAAATATCTGGCGCTGTCCAGAAAGGATCATCTCCG